>Ga0134124_10004388_pt1 | contig 11340 bp, 11 predicted proteins | sample KB304_FD_96880 | JGI IMG/M metagenome (GOLD analysis project Ga0134124, IMG submission 96880) | Terrestrial soil microbial communities without Nitrogen fertilizer from Kellogg Biological Station, Michigan, USA - KB3-0-4 | ecosystem: Environmental > Terrestrial > Soil > Unclassified ... | reverse complement strand
GCATCAAGGCCAGGATGGCGCCGGTCGACAGGCGCCAGGTGTGGAAGCGGAAAATCAGATAGGCGAATACCAGCACCATGGTGATGGCCAGCGCCTTGATCGCGCTGTTGCGCAGCTCATCGCCTACCTGCGGACCGACGAAATCCGGTGGCTTGATGGTGACTTGCGGATCGACGCTCTTCAGCGCGGTGTCGACCTTGGTGCGCACCTCGTCCACGGTGATCTTCGCGTCCGGCGCCAGGCGCGCGGAGATGTCATGCGCGTTGCCGAAGGCCTGCACCGTGGGTTCATGAAAGCCCACGCCTTCCAGCGCCGTGCGCACCTTCTCCACATCCGCCGTGCCCGGAAAGGTGGCCTCGACAATGGTGCCGCCGGTGAAATCCACCGACAGGTTCAGGCCACGCGTGAAGAACAGCACCAGCGAGGCAATGACCAGGATCGCCGACAGCGTATACCAGATACGCCGCGTGGCCATGAACGGGAAGTTGGTCGCCTTATGAAAAAATTCCACGCTGGTCCCCTTTGATGGATCAGCCGATCGAGAGTTTGGCGGGCTTGTTGGCGCCGCCGTAGATGAGTGTCAGCAGCGCGCGGCTGCCGAGCATTGCCGAGAACATCGACGTGAGGATGCCGAGCACCAGCACGATGGCGAAGTTGCGGATGGCGCCAGTGCCAAACACCCACAGCACCAGACCCGCGATGAAGGTGGTGACGTTCGAATCCCAGATGGCGGACCAGGCCTTCTCGAAGCCGGCGCGGATCGAAGCCTGCGGCGACACGCCATTGCGCAGTTCCTCACGGATGCGCTCGTAGATGATGACGTTGGCGTCCACGGCCATGCCGACGGTGAGCAGGATGCCGGCGATACCGGGCAATGACAGGGAAGCCTTGAACATTCCAAGCAGCGCGAGCAGCAACAACACGTTGCCCGCCAGCACCACTGAGGCCACCACGCCAAACAGGTGGTAGTACAGGATCATGAAAACGAACAGCGACACGGATCCGATGATCAGGGCACGCACGCCAGAGCGGATATTCTCGGCACCCAGCGACGGACCGATGGGCCGCTCGCTGACAATGAACTGCTTGGCCGCCAACTGGCCCGAGCGCATCAGCAGTGCCAGCTCGCGCGCCTCACCCTGCCCCAGGCCCGTGATGTTGAACTGATTGCCGAGCACGCCGCGGATGGTCGCTTCGCTGAGCACCTGCTGATTGGTGACTTCCTGCTCGACTTCCTGGCCGTTGATGACGTGCTTCTCACGCGTCTTCTCGATGAGCACCACGGCCATGGGCTTTCCCAGGTTGGCCTGTGAGATGCGCAGCATTTCATCGCCGGCCTGTGCGTTCAGGCGGATGGCCACCGCCGGCCCTTCCTGCGTCGCAGTGGACTTGGCGTCGATGAGCTGATCGCCAGTGGCAATGAGCTCGCGCTTCAGCAGCGTGGGACGGCCCTGCGCGCCGTTCACGCCACGGTGATAGTAGAGACGCGATCCCACCGGCGCCCGACCGCGAGCCACCGCCTCTTCCACGCTGTTGACGGTATCCGTGAGGCGGAATTCCAGCGTTGCCACGCGACCGAGGATGTCTTTCACCTCGGCGGAATTCAGCACACCCGGCAGCGCCACCGAAATGCGGTCCGTGCCCTGCTGGCGCACTTCCGGTTCGGTGACACCGAGCTCGTTCACGCGATTGCGCAGCGAGGTCATATTCTGCTGGATGGCATTGCGCTGCCGCTCGATGACCTGCGCCTTGCTGAGCGTGGCATCGACGGAGGGAATAGGCCCGCTGTCGTTGACGCGATAGGTGATGTCGTTCACGACCTTCTGCATCACGTCGCGCGCTGCGGAAAGATTGGTGCCGGGCGCAAAGCTCACGCGCACGCCGTTGGCAACGCCGGCGTCGTCATTCAGCGGACCGGCATCGGTGAAATTGATCTTCGCGCTGGTGAGCGCGCGGCGGAAATCCTGCTCGTAGCTGTCGGTGAGCTGGCGTACCGCGTCGTTCACGTCGACCTGGTAAAGCAGATAGAGGCCACCGCGCAGGTCGAGGCCCAGCGGCATGGGCCGCAGGTGAAGCTTCAGGAAGAAGGCTGGGGCACGCGGAGCGCGCGCCAGCGCGGAACGGTAGGTCTGGCTCAGCGTGTCATTCACCAGATCGCGCGCAGCCACCTGAGAATTGAAATCGTCGAATGTGACCACGACGCTTTGGGCATCGGTATAGGAGTGCTTGAAGGCAATGCCCTTGGCCTTCAGTGCATCCTCGATGCTCTTGCGCCCGGCATCGTCGATGGCCGCACTGTCCTTGCGGGACACCTGCAGCGCGACGTCTTCACCGAAGAAATTCGGTGCGGCGAATAGCAACGCAAGCAGCGCCACTACGCCGACGAGGATGTACTTCCAGCGGGCGAATTCCAGCATGACGAATCAGGCGCTCTTGTATGTACCCTTGGGAACCAGTGTCGAGACCTGGGCCTTCTGGACCTTGATGCGGACGCCTTCCGCAATTTCAACGGTGAGGAAGTTGTCATTTACCTCGGTGACCTTGCCGAGTATGCCACCCGAGGTCACCACCTCGTCACCAGCACCGATCTTGGAGAGCATGCTCTGGTGCTCTTTGGCGCGCTTCTGCTGTGGACGGATCAGGAAGAAATAGAACACCACCAGCATCAGCGGCAGCAGCAGCATCTGCAGGCCTGCACCGGAGGTGGCACCGCCAGCGGCCTGGGCCTGGGCATCGGAAATCAGCAGACTCATGGATAAGGACCTATGGGCGGAAAAAACGGTCGCGCATTATGCCACAGGGGCGGATTCACCCGCGCCGGGCCAGAAAATCCCGGGCAAAGGCGGCAAACCGGCCCTCATCCAGCGCCTGGCGCATGCACCGCATCAGATCCAGGTAGAAATACAGGTTGTGCAGGGTATTGAGCCGGGCACCAAGGATTTCGTTGCACTTGTCCAGGTGCCTCAAGTAGGCCCGGGAGTAGTTGCGGCAGGTGTAGCAGCCACACTCCGGATCGATGGGACCGGTGTCCGCGGTGTGCGCCGCATTGCGAATATTCAGCACGCCGGAATGCGTGAACAGGTGTCCGTTGCGTGCATGGCGTGTGGGCATCACGCAGTCGAACATGTCGACGCCCCGGGCCACGGCGGCAACCAGATCTTCGGGCCGGCCCACCCCCATCAGGTAGCGCGGTTTGTCGCGGGGGATCAGTGGCTCGATGCCTTCGATCACGCCCAGGCGCACTTCCTCCGGTTCGCCCACGGCCAGGCCACCGATGGCGTAGCCGGGAAAGCCGACGGCCGTGAGCGCTTCCAGTGAGGCCATGCGCAATGGCACATGCATGCCGCCCTGGATGATGCCGAACAGGTTGCCGCGCGGTGGCGCTGGATCCTCGCGGTAATAGTGCGCGTGCGAGCGCGCGGCCCAGCGCATGGAGCGCTCCATCGAATCGCGTGCCTGCGCCTCAGTGGATGGCCAGGGCGTGCAGTCATCGAAGCACATGGCGATGTCGGACCCCAGCGAGCGCTGCACATCCATCGAATCTTCGGGTGTGAGGTGCACCTGACTGCCATCGATGGGCGAAGCGAAACGCACCCCCTCCTCGCTGATCTTGCGCAGTTCGGCGAGGCTGAACACCTGGAAGCCGCCCGAGTCGGTGAGGATGGGTTTCTGCCAGTGCATGAAGCCATGCAGCCCCCCATGTGCCTCGATGACCTGCGTGCCCGGACGCAGCATCAAGTGAAAGGTATTGCCGAGAATGATCTGCGCGCCCAGATCATTCAGCTCCTCGGGTGTCATCGCCTTGACGGTGCCGTAGGTACCCACGGGCATGAAGACCGGCGTCTCGATGACGCCGCGATCGAGCGTGAGACGACCGCGTCGTGCACTGCCCTCCTGGCGCAGCAGTTCGAAGCTGATCATCGCTGGTGCCCTGCCGTGATGAACATGGCATCGCCATAGCTGAAGAATCGATAGCGCTCGCGCACCGCATGCGCGTAGGCAGCCATCACATGCCCGCGGCCGGCAAAGGCCGACACCAGCATCAGCAGCGTCGATTCGGGCAGGTGGAAATTGGTGATGAGCGCATCCACGATGCGGAAAGCATAGCCCGGCGTGATGAACAGGCGCGTTTCTCCGCGCGTGGCAGCCAGTTTTGCACCGGCGGCTGCCGACTCCAGCGCGCGCGCCACGGTGGTCCCCACGGCCACCACACGGCCACCGCGTGTACGACACGCAGCCACGGCGTCGGCCAGCGACTGCGGCACCTCGTAACGCTCCGCATGCATCACATGCTCATCGAGGTTGTCGACACGCAGTGGCTGAAAAGTGCCGGCGCCCACATGCAGCGTCAGCTCGGCGCGCTGCACGCCGATGCCGTCGAGCCGTGCGATCAGCTCCGCATCGAAATGCAGGCTGGCCGTGGGCGCTGCGACGGCGCCAGGGGCGCGCGCGAAGATGCTCTGATAACGCTCGCGATCGATGGTGTCGGCGCTGCGCGCGATGTACGGAGGCAGCGGCACCGCGCCATGCGCCTCGAAAAATGCCAGCACTTCCGACGGGGTTTCGATTTCCCACAGATCCCCGGCCTCACCCGACACCTTCGCGACCACCCTCACTTCGCCGCCCGCAGTGGTCACCAGAAGATCGGGGCGAATGGCCTTGCTGGCACGCAACTGCGCCCAGGCGCGACGCTCGGCCACGGGGCGTTCCAGGAATATCTCGACGCGACCACCAGAGGGCTTGTTGCCGAACAGCCGCGCCGCCACCACACGCGTGTCGTTGAACACCAGCAGATCGCCGGCCTTCAGTAAAAAGGGCAGATCGGCGAAGTGCCGATCTGCCAACGTGCCGGTCGCGCCATCGAGGCACAGTAGCCGGCTGGCTGATCGCTGGAGGTGGGGTGCCTGTGCGATCAGCTCGGGAGGCAGTTCGTAGTGGAAATCGGCGCGCTGCATGAGGGCGCGCATGGTAGGCCTGACACCGCGAGGTGAACAGGCCCATTGCCCCCCGGCGCTTGCGCGCCGGTGATTTCCGTACTTATTTCAGTCTTCGCCGCCGGGGCCGGGCGCCTTCACTTCCAGGTTCTGGGTCTTGCGGTCGCGCTGCACGCGGATGGTGAGCTTCTCGCCCGGCTGGTAGGAACGCAGGATGCGGCCGGCATGCTGCGCGCTGCTGGGTTCGCGTCCGTCGATGGCCACAATCACGTCGCCATCCTGGAGTTTGAGGACCGGGTTGTTACCCGCCCGCACCACCAGCACGCCGGACTTCACGCCGAAATAGCTACCCAGGCGCTCGGACAGCGTGGCGAACTCGATGCCGTGGAAGCGCGATCCCATGAAACCGTCTTCCATGCGGTTCAAAATGATCTGCTGGCGTTCACCGGGGCCAGCTGCGCCCAATGGCGGCAGCTGCAGATTGAATTCACGCCGCCCCGCAGTGCCCGGGCCTTCGAAACCACCCGGACGTCCCGGCTCCCCAAAGCCACCAGGGCCGCCAGGACCGACCGGACCCCGGCGCTCGAAGCGGAAATTCTGCTGCGGCGCGGGCCGTGGCATCACATCGACGGTGAGCTTCTTGCCTTCGCGCAGCACGCCGAGCTGCAGTTTCAGATTGGGATCGACGTCCTGCATCCTCTCCACCATGGTGCGGCTGGGATTGCTTTCCCTGACCAGGTCCTGACCGCCGATCGAGGTGATGATGTCGCCGGTCTTGATACCCGCCTCGGCCGCAGGCCCACCCGGGCTGACCTCCACCACCTTGGCGCCACCCTGGCCTTCATCGGACGAGAGCTGCACGCCGATCATGGCGCGCGGCGCAGGACCATCAGTAAAGGCGAAGAATCGATTGCCGCGCCGCGGGTTCAGCTGCGCCGACAGTTCGGCAACCTGGCGCGCCGAAGCTTCCAGCTGGCGCTGCGCCTCGGCCAGACGGCGCTCGGTATCGGCAGTCTGCGCCTGCTGTTTCGCGGCATCGCCCTGCGCGGCAGCGGTGGCAGGTGCATCCGCCGCCGACGAACGCTGCGCGATGGCGCCCAGCGCCAGCGCGGCAAGCAGCGCCGGAGTAACGGTCTTCACGAAGGCTTTCATGATGGCTCCTTACAAATTCAACAAAGCATGCGCGTAGCTGACGCGCTGCAGGGACTGATTCATCTGTTCGCGGGTGGATTCGATGCGCCGCAGCTGATCCATCGGCGCGCGCTGCACACGCGCGGCCGAAAGTTCCGCATCGAGCAGCGCGATGCGATCTTCCAGTTCACTGGTGACATCGAACTGGTTCATGTCGACCAGTGCGGGCTGCTCGACGACGGTCTCGGGCTCGGAGTCGAAAGGCAGGGCCGTGGCAGCAAGCGGTGGCTCGCGCATCATCTGCGGCTGCGTTACCAGCGCGAGGATGCCCACCATTCCCAGCATCGCCACCGACAAGGCCGAACTCCACAGCGCCACACGACGCCGCGTGCAGGCACGCGCGCGGCGCTGCTCGAATGCCTCGAAATTCCAGGGCGCCGGCGCATGCTCGTGCGCGGCGAGACTTCGCAACCCTTCCTGCAGACTCATGGTGACACCTGACCTGGCGCTGGCATGGCCTGCGCGAGCGACACCGCCTGCGGCACCGACTCGGACAGCTGCGCGCGCAGCAGCGCATGAGCGCGCGACAGTTGCGACTTGGAGAAACTCACCGTGCGACCGAACATCGCCGCAATCTCCTCGTGACTGAGACCTTCCACGTCGTGCATCCACACCACGGTGCGGGCCACATCGGGCAGCAGCGCCAGTGCGCGCTCGAGGTCGATCAGTTCCGGCGAGGGAGGCTCGACTCGCGGCAGCGATGATTCCTCGAAGACAGCACCGCCAGACTCGCAGTCCGCTGCATTGACCAGGGTCTGCAGCGCGCGGCGCGCCCGCTGCCAGGGCGAGCGCTGGTACATCAGGCAGGCACGCCACGCGATCTGCCGCACCCATGCGCCGAAAGGGGCTTCCCCACGAAAATCAGGCAGGTGACGCAGCAGACTGACCATGCAGTCCTGGAAGACGTCTTCGGCCGCGGCGCGTTGCGGCACCAGCCGGCGGATCAGCGCAAACACGGGACCGGCCAGGCACTCGTAGAGCTCGCGCTGTGCCGCGCGATCTCCCGCGGCCGCCTCGCGCAGGCGCTCCGGGTCGAAAGGGATGTCTACAAACCGGCTCATCTGCCCCTTAGGATGCGGCAGATCGCCAAAAGGTCGCAGCGGGAATCAAAAAAACTTACCATCTGCGCCCCCGCATGCCCGTGTGGCGGAACTGGTAGACGCAGCAGACTCAAAATCTGCCGTTCGCAAGGACGTGTCCGTTCGATTCGGACCACGGGCACCACCCTGCCGAGGCAGGGTTCGGAAGGAATCCCCGAGGGGTCGATCAGCCTACGCTGAGAATATTGGTAGTAACGGCCGACTCGCGCTCGACCAGCGTGGCCACCGTGGCATCCAGCGGCTCGGGCTTGCCGAACAGAAAGCCCTGGCCGAAGTCCACGCCCAGCTTGCGCAGCACTTCGGACTGCTGCTGGCTTTCGACGTACTCGGCCACGGTCTGCAGCACGAAGTCGCGCGCCAGCTGCACGATGCCGCGCACCGCGGCCTCGGACTTCTTGTTGGTGGTGACTTCGCGGATGAAGCTGCCGTCGATCTTCAGCCGCGTGACCGGCAGCTGATGCACGTAGGCCAGTGAATTCGCGCCGGTGCCGAAATCATCGATGGCGATGCCGCAGCCGGCGGCGCGCAGGCGGCGCATGACCTCGGCCGCCATGGCGAGGTTGCCGGCCGCCACCTGCTCGGTGATTTCCACCACGATGCAGCCCGGCGGCAGCTTCGAGCTCTTCAATTCCTGGATGAAGTGATCGGCGAACTCTGTGTCGCAGATCGACTGTCCCGAAACATTGATGCCCATGGTGATGCGCTGGCGGGCCAGCACCTCACGATGCGGCGCCAGAATGGAGAAGGCCTTGTCCACCACGTAGCGGTCGACCATGGGCAGCATCTGGAATTTCTGCGCGGCAGCCAGCAGTCGCGCCGGATCGCCGGGCACCCCATTGCGCCCGCGCAGGCGCAGCAGCAACTCGAAGCCCAGCGGATGCTTGCGGTCGCGCAAAGCGACGATGGGCTGGGTGAACAGCTCCAGCTGTCCCTCGCGCAGCGCATCGCGCAGATCATGGGCCGCGTAGTCCTGATCCTGGCGGCGGATCATGCTGGCATCGTTCGATTGATGGATCTCTATGCGGCCGCGGCCGCGCTCCTTGGCCATGCGCAGCGCCATGTCGGCGGACAACAGCGTGCGCGGCAGGGGCTCGTCGGCCAGGTTGTATTCGGCAACGCCTGCGCTGAATGACAGCCGCGGAAAATCCTCCTGATCCTTGATCTCCACGCGCTCAAGTTCGGATTGCAGCTGCGATGCCAGATTGCAGGCGGCAGCCGCATCGATGTCGGGGATCAACAGCACGAACCTGGCCCCATCGAAGCGCGAGACCAGCGTATTCGCGGGCAGTAGCGGCGGCGCCATCAGTCGCGCGAAGGCCGCGATCACCATGTCGCCGACGTCCGCACCGTGGGTGTGGTTCAACGGCCTGAGGCCGTCGAGGTCGGCAATGACCAGTGCACCGCAACCCCGCTCACACCCGGTCATCACCGTGCGCAGCCCGCGACGCGAAAGATGGCCCGTATCCGGATCGAATTCGCGCATCAGCCGGCGCGCCAACCGCAGGCCCTGGACCTGCGCGTTGACCGCGGTCCAGGTATCGAAACGCGGCGATGTCAGTTCACGGGCGAAAACCAGCCAGGCCGGAAAACGCGCCGAGCCGGTGTCGACAGGAACCACCAGCAGTCGGCAAGCGGCAAGACGCGAGCCGCGCGCATCCTCGCCCTGCACCACCGCAGCCTGTCCCTTGCGCTCTTCCGCCGAAGCCACACGATCTGCGATGCCATCGAATTCCGTGGCCACGGCCACCGAAACTTCCGTGCCGTGAACCGCCACCGGCAGACGCAGGCGGCAATAAGGCATCCACAGCAGCACGGCGTCGGACTGCATGCGTTCACCGATTTCGCGCAGCACGTCGCCCAGCGCTACACGGTCGCGAACGCGACGGCGCAATTCATGGCCCAACCGCATCAACGCCAGATCCGCATCATGCCGTCCGGTGGCGCTGGTATCTTTGGATTCTGTTGAGTTCATAATCCCTGCATCACAGCAGATGATTGCTGCTGGCCATTCCCGAGGGCGTGACGCAGTTCCCAGCTGCGCGCGCGATATGTGTGATGGATAAACGCTTCTGCTGCTGCTGCGGCAGCCCCACCACGGTGCGCATCCCGGAGGGCGATCACCGCCCCCGCCGGGTGTGTCCGGCCTGCGGCGTGATTCACTATGAAAACCCGCGCGTGGTGGTGGGCTGCGTGCCCGAACATGAAGGCCGCATCCTCATCTGCCTGCGCGCCATCGAACCGCGGCGTGGCTACTGGACCGTTCCGGCTGGCTTCCTCGAGAACGGTGAAACCATGGAAGCCGGCGCGGCGCGCGAGTGCCACGAAGAGGCATTGGCCACCGTGGACATTGGCCCGCTGCTGGCGCTGGCCGACATTCCCGAGGCGCGGCAGATCCATGTATTTTTCCGCGCACGACTGACGGCGTCAGCCTTTGGCGCCGGCGAGGAGAGCCTCGACGCGAAGCTGGTCGAGCCCGGCGAGATTCCCTGGGACGAGCTGGCCTTTCCTTCCATCCGTTACGCGCTGGAGTGCTATTTGCGCGACCGCGAGACTGGCACCTCGCGCCCCTACCTCACGTCACTTGCGCGCCGCCTTCCGGGCTAGAATAGGCGGCTAGAGCGCTCAGGAGCCCGCATGACTTTCGTCGTCACCGAAAACTGCATCAAGTGCAAGTACATGGACTGCGTGGAAGTGTGCCCGGTGGATTGCTTCCACGAGGGCCCGAACTTCCTGGTCATCGATCCGGATGAGTGCATCGACTGCACGCTGTGCGAACCGGAATGCCCGGCCGAGGCCATTTTCTCGGAAGACGAAGTGCCGGCGGATCAGAAGGACTTTCTCAAGATCAATGCGGATCTGGCCAAGGCGTGGCCGGTGCTCACTGAGAAGAAGCCGGGACCTGCTGATGGCAAGGAATGGGACGGCAAACCCGGCAAGCGCTCTCTGCTCGAACGCTGAGATAGACGAGCGGAATCTGCGTAGGCCGCGCGGGCGTGTTCTCGCGCGGGCTGTTCGCGGCGCGCGGAAAGTCCGCTCACCACACACTCACCTCTTCGAGCACATGCTCAACTCACCCGATCCGCTAGTTGGCTCTGCCCTGAGCTTCGGTGGCGACGGACTTGCGGATGTGCACGAGCATCTGCGACGGCGGCAGATAGCCAGGAATCAGCTCGCCGTTTTCCAGGATCACGCCTGGCGTGCCGGTTACGCCGATGTCACGCCCGAGCTTGTATTCACGTGCCACGGGTGATCCGGCGCAGGCCCTGGCTTTGATCTCCTCGCCGCCCTTGGTGCGGGTGAAGGCATCCTTGCGGTCGGCAGAGCACCATACGGCGTCGGCTTTCGCCCATGATTCAGTGTCGGGCCCGGTGCGCGGGAAGAACATGTAGCGAACGCGGATGCCGAGCTTGTTGTAATCGGCGATCTGGGCATGGAGCTTGCGGCACCAGGGGCAGTCCACATCTGTGAACACAGTGATCGTGTGCTCGGCCTTGTCGGGTCCGAACACCAGCATCTGGGATTCGGGTACTTCGGAAAGTCTGGCCACGCGCAACTCACGTCGTCGCGTTTCAGACAGATTCGGGAAATCGCCCTTGTCGGACACGCGGTACATGTCGCCCGCGAACACGTATTTCGCATCGGCGGACACATAGGAAATGTCGTTGCCGTGCACCAGCTCGAAGATGCCGGGCACCGGTGTGGCGCGAAAATCCTCGGGCTTCGAGCCGGGAATCTTCGCGGCGAGCAGCACGCGCGGATCGTCCTTGCCGACGGCAGGAGCTGCGGCCGAGGGCTTGCTCGTTGCGGGAGCGGCGCCTGGAGCCGTGGGCTTGGCAGAATCCTGCGCGCAGGCCACCAGGGGCAGCAGCACGGCAATGAACAGCGTGTGACGAATGCTCATGAGGCGAGTCTAGCACTGGCCCGGGACGGGGCGATGCCCGCCCCTTCGGATCATCCCCGCGGATGATGTCGGCCGTGCATATCCTTCATGCGCTCGCGGGCCACATGGGTGTAGATCTGCGTGGTCGACAGATCGCTATGGCCCAGCAGCATCTGCACCACGCGCAGGTCGGCGCCGTGGTTCAGCAGGTGCGTGGCGAAGGCATGACGCAGCG
>Ga0134124_10004387_pt1 | contig 11341 bp, 5 predicted proteins | sample KB304_FD_96880 | JGI IMG/M metagenome (GOLD analysis project Ga0134124, IMG submission 96880) | Terrestrial soil microbial communities without Nitrogen fertilizer from Kellogg Biological Station, Michigan, USA - KB3-0-4 | ecosystem: Environmental > Terrestrial > Soil > Unclassified ... | reverse complement strand
GCGTTGACCGTGACCGACGTTGTCGCCGAGGTCGCGCTGCAACCGCTGGCATTGGTCACCGTCACGCTGTACGAGCCGGACGTCGTCACAGTGATCGACTGCGTCGTCGCGCCGTTCGACCAGAGGTACGAAGCGGAAGAGGGCGCGGTCAGCGTGACCGAACCGCCTTCGCAGAGCGTCGTCGAACCGCCGGCGGTTATGACCGGCGTCGACGGGTTTGCGTTGACCGTGACCGACGTTGTCGCCGAGGTCGCGCTGCAACCGCTGCCGTTCGTGACGGTCACGCTGTACGAGCCGGACGTGGTCACGTTGATCGACTGCGTCGTCGCGCCGTTCGACCAGAGGTACGAAGCCGACGACGGCGCGGTCAATGTGACCGAACCGCCCTCGCAGAACGTGGTCGAGCCATCGGCCGTGATGACCGGCGTTGCGGGCAGCGCATTCACCGTCACCGCGGTCGCGGCCGAAGTGGCGGAGCAGTAGTTGCCGTCGCGTACCGTCACGCTGTAGTTGCCGGAGGCGAGGACCGTGATGGATTGCGTCGTCGCGCCGTTGGACCAGAGATACGACGAGCCGGCGGACGCCGTCAGCGTCACCTCGCCGCCGGCGCAGAACGTCGTCGGACCGGAGGCGCTGATGGTCGGGGTGGCGACCGGGTTGATGTTCACCGTCGCGCTGTTCGTCGCCATGCAGCCGTTGTCGCTGACGGTCAGGGTGACGGTGATGGTGCCGGACGGACCGGCGATGAAGTCGAAGTGCGGCTGGTTCGTGGCGCCGGTGGCGGTGCCGCCGCTGATCGACCAGGAGTAGCTCGTGTAGCCGAGGGGCGCGGCGGCGAAGTCACCGCCGCCGGGGCAGACATTCGGATTGTCGAGCGAGATCGCCGGAGGAGCAGGCGTCCGCAGCGGCACGACGACGCTGCTGGCCGCGCTGCAGCCGGAGGCGCTCGTCACCGTGAGGGTCAGCGTCACCGGATCGGTCGAGCCGGCGTGGAAGTTCACCATGCTCTGATTGTTCGCGCCGACGATCGTCCCGTTCACCGCGGTCCAGAGGAGCGTTCCCGAGGCGCCGGTGGTGGCGAACTCGGTGGTGTTGGGGCAGATCTGCGGCGTGTCGAGATTGATGGCCGGCGTCGCGGGGGCCGCGTTCACGTCGACCACCGTCGGCGCCGAGGTCGCGCTGCAGCCGTTCGCGCTCGTCACCGTCACGGTGAACGAGCCGCCGGCGGTGACGTTGATCGACTGCGTCGTCGCGCCGTTCGACCAGAGATACGACGCGCCGCTGTTGGCGGTCAGCGTCACGCTGCCGCCGCTGCAGAACGTCGTCGGGCCGCCCGCGGTAATCGTCGCGGACGGAGTCTCGACCGGGATGACGACCTCGCGAATGGCGGAGCAGGCCGCGTAGTAAGGCCAGGCGTAAACCCTGAGAGTCACCGGCGCCGTGCCGGTGGCGTGGTAGGTCGCGGTCGTGCCGTAAACCGATGAATCGAGCACGCCGTTCACGATCTGCCAGCTGTACGAAACATTCTGCTGAACGTTCGTGATCGTGGCATGCCCCTGCCCGCTCCCGCAGAGGGCCGGGTGATCGAGCGCGATCGCCGCCCCATACACGGTGTCGATCGGCTGCTGCGAAACCGAGCCGGTGGTCTGACAACCGTCGGCGCTGGTCGCCGTCACCGTGACCGACATCGGCTGCGACGGATCGATCGCCCTCGCGGCGAAACGGTCCGGATCGGTGATCAGCACCGTGGCGTTCTGCGACTGCGCGACCGCGACATTGACGATCGGCACCGAGCCGTAGACGCCGAACTGGCTGTAGTACTGCGGACAGTAATAGGAGCCGGCGCTGATCGTCACCGTGAGCGGCTCGAAGTGAATGCTCTTCGTCGCCGAGATGGTGTTGCCGCCCGAGACCGCGGTCGCGGAGAGCGTCACGTCGGCGGCGCCGTCGGCGTGGAAGGTGACGGCGTAGTCATTCGCGCCGGAGATGATCGTGCCGTTGGTGATCGACCACTGGATGTCGCTGAGGCCCGTGTTCGGGAAGAGCGAAGCGGTGCGCGTGACGGGGCCGCACAACGTCGGGGCCGCCGTGTCGATCATCAGCGCGTTCCCCTCGAGCAGCACTTCGCGCGAGGCGGTGACCACGCAGCCGTCCATCGTCCGCGCCTCGGCGGTCACTTTCACCGGTCCGCTGCCGTCGGGATAAATGGTGGCGTTGTGAACCTGGCCGTAGGAGTTGATGTACGCGTGCGTCGCGCTCCAGCTCACCTGCGTGTAGATCTCGTTCGGATCGAGGAGCTGTGCCGATCCGCCGTAGAGCGGCATCGGATCGGTGACCGTCAGCGCCGGAGTCTCGAGCGTCTGCAGCGGCAGCACGGCGGAGCTGGTCATCGGGCAGCCGCCGGAATCGTAGAGCGAGACGTTGACCGTGACCGGACCGGTCCCGTTCGGAATGAACGTGACGGATGAGTCGTACGGCCAGGACTGCATCTGTGCGTTCGTCACGCTCCAGTAGTAACCGTGGAAGCTGCCGAGCGACGGATCGATCGACCCGAACGACCAGCCGCCGTTGCAGGCGGTCGGCCGGGAGAACGAGATCGGAGGACCGCCCCCGACGAGCGGCAGAGTGACGCTGTCCGTGGCGCTCGCGGCGGTGCCGTCGGTGACCGTCACCGAGAGCGTGGCCGGCGCGGTGCCGTCGGATGTGAAGTTGACCGCGGTCTGATTCGTCGGCCCGCTGATGCTGCCGTTCGTGATCGACCAGAGGACGCTGGCCCATGGACCATCCGGCGCGGACGGAATCCACGCGGAATTCATGATCGCGGGGCAGGCCTTGCCGTAGCTGACCGAGATCTGCGGCGTCGGGATCGTCGCCAGCGGCACGTCGACACTCGCCGTTCCGGTGCAGCCGCTGGTGTCCGTGACCGTCACGGTCACGGTCGTCGTGGCGCTGCCGTCACTGCGGAAAGCGGCGAACCCGCCGTTGGGCGGCATGTCGAACGTGCCGTTCTGAATGGACCAGAGATAGGACGTGTAGTTGCCGGTGACCGGCGGCGGCACGTACGCGTAGTTCAGCGCGGATGCCGTCGACGGCGAGTACTGCACGTTGAGCTCCGGCGTGATCGTCTTGATCTCCACCGTCCGGGTCGACGTCGCGCTGCAGCCGTTGGGGTCCGTGACCACGGCGGTGAGAGTCACCGGGCCCGAGCCGTCGGCGGAAAACTGGAGGTAGCGGCCGTCGGTCTGAAGGATCGTGCCGTTCGTGACCGACCAGACGACCGACACCCACTCGCTGTTGATCGGTGGCTGGACGAAGGCGTAATCGACTGCGTTGGCGCACGTCGGTGCAACATCGACATACATATCCGGAGCCGCAATGGTCCGGATCGGAATCGTGACCGAGGCCTGCGCGGCGCAGCCGCCGGCATTGATCGCAAGGAGCGACGCCACGATCGGCTGCCCACTTCCGTCGGCGTGGAAGAAGAGCTGCCCGCTGTTCGCCCCGCTGTCGATGACGCCGTGTTGAACCGACCACTGGAACGACGTCCATGTCACACCGGGGGGGACCAGTGCGTAGATGCTGGCCGAGCCCGTGGGACAAGGCGACTGCGAGACCATGAATGTCGGCGGCTCCACACTGGCGAGCGGGATGGTCACGCTGTTCGTGACCGAACAGGAGTAGCCGTCGCGTCCCGTGTACGTGAGCGTGACCGGTCCGCTGCCGTCAGCGGTGAAGAAGACGCGATTGGTGTGCGGTCCGCCGTCGACGCCGTCCGGCTCGAGCGTTCCGTCGCTGATGGTCCAGAGGCTTTCGGAACAGCAAAAGGGATCGACGGACGCCGACACGCGGGCGCCGAGACAGACGCTCGCCGGCGCGGTGATCGGCGGCGGCTCGGGAGCGCGGATCGGCAGGTCATACGTGGCGCTCGACGCGCAGCCGTTCGGTTCCGTGACGTTCAGCGCGATCGCCATCGTGCCGCTCTGGCCGGCGACGAACTGCGGCGACGCGGTGTTCGCGCCGCCCGTGATCGTGCCATTGGTCACCGACCAGTCGAACGTCGACCAGCCGGTGAAATAGGGATCGGACGTGTAGGCGTAGATGAACGGCGTACCACCGGGACAGACCGGACCGAATGACGACTGGATCTGCGGCACGTGGACCGGCTCGACCGTGATCGTCACCGGCGTGGAGGTGACCGAACAGCCGTTCGCGTCGGTGACCGTCACGCTGTAGATCGTGTCGGAGGCCGGCGCGTCGGTGGTCACCCGCGTCGTGGCGCCGTTGGACCAGAGGTAGGTGGCCCAGCCGTCACCGGCGTCGAGCGTGACCGGCTGGCCGGCGCAGGAGGGATTCGTCCCGCCGATCTGCACGATCGTCGGCGCGGGACAGCTCGTCTGCGCGATGCCCGCGGTTGCGAAGCAGACCAGGAGCATCGCGGTAAAAAGGGCGAGATGTCGCCTCATGAAGAGACCTCCAGCGATCCGGCCGGACGGCGGCAGATCGTTAAATTTGTATTTTTTGAAATATCGGGGACTTTGCTGTAAGCCTTACTGATGGGGAATAGTAGAACCCTACCTGATCGGGGACTTCGAGGCAACGTGCCAGAAATGGAACCGGTGGGAGGAGAGTTACAGCCAGCGTGAAACCAAGAACCTCTCGCGAAATCCGTATCGGCAATCTCCGCATCGGCGGGTCGAACCCGATCGCCGTTCAATCGATGGCAGCAACGCGCACGCAGGACATACCTGCGACGATCCGCCAGGTCGAGCTGCTGGAGCTTGCCGGCGCGGACGTGATTCGTATCGCGGTTGATAACCCCAAGGACGTCGGAGCCCTGGCCGATATTCGTATCGCCTGCCCCAATGCGAACCTGGTGATCGATCTTCAGGAAAACTACCGGCTGGCGGAGAAGGTCGCCCCGTTCGTGCAGAAGCTCCGCTACAACCCCGGTCACCTCTACCACCTGGAGCGGGAGAAGCCGGTGCGGGAGAAAGTCCGCTATCTGGTCGACGTGGCCCGCGCCCATGGCTGCGCGATGCGCGTCGGCGTGAACGCGGGGTCAGTGGATCCTGACAAGCTGGCCCAATATTCAAAGGATGACTCGATCTCGCCGATGATCGACTCGGCTCTCGAGCATTGCGCGATGCTCGACGACCTCGGCTTCGACCAGTACTGCGTCTCCATCAAGGATTCCGATCCGAACAAGGTCATCGACGCGAACATCCGCTTCGCCGAGGCCCGTCCCGACGTCCCGCTGCACCTCGGCGTCACCGAGGCCGGCATGCCGCCCGACGGCATCATCAAGACCCGTATCGCCTTCGAGCAGCTGATCACGCGCGGCATCGGCGACACCATCCGCGTCTCGCTCACCCTCCCCTTCGACAACAAGGGGGACGAGGTGACGGTCGGCCGGCAGATCCTCGACGACATCGAGCACGGACGCTTCCGCTCCGTGCCGCGCTTCGAGCACAAGGGGATGAACATCATCAGCTGCCCGTCGTGCTCGCGCGTGGAGAACGAGAAGTTCATCGAGCTCGCGCAGGACGTGAAGTCGATGACGGAGTACGCCAAGGAGCACGACATCACCATCGCCGTGATGGGCTGCCGGGTGAACGGACCGGGCGAGACCGACGACGCCGACCTCGGCATGTGGTGCGCGCCGACCTACGTGAATCTCAAGCGCGGCCCCGAGTCGCTCGGACATTTCACGTACGATGAGATCCTCGGGCGCCTGCGGATGGAGCTGGATAAATTGATCGAGGAGAGGGCCGCAGTCGCCAGCGCATGAAACGACTCCACTACGTCATCCTCTCCCTGGTCATCATCGTTCTCGATGCCGTGACCAAGTGGCTGGTCAGCGCGAACATCTCGCTGCACGACGCCATCACCGTCATCCCGAACCTCTTCTCCATCGTCCACGTGCGCAACACCGGCGCGGCGTTCGGCATCGGGGCGAACGCGGAGTCGCAGGTGGTGCCGCTGCTGCTGAACAGCGGGGCGATCCTCGTCTTTCTGATCGTGGTGGCGTACGCGCTGCGCACTCCCCTCACCGACCGGACGCTGCAGATCGGCCTGCACCTGATCCTCGGCGGCGCCATCGGCAACCTGGTCGACCGCTTCCGCTTCGGCTACGTCGTCGACTTCCTCGACCTCTACGTCCGCGACCATCACTGGCCGGCGTTCAACGTCGCCGACTCGGCGATCTGCGTCGGGATCGCGCTGCTGTTCCTGGACATGCGGCGCAAGCCGCAGCCGGCCGCGGCGTAAACGCTTCAGCAGACACGGCGGTCGGGAGACCCGCCCTACATTTGCATATGCATCACACAAAAGAGTTACTATGCTGAAACGGAAGTGAGGCGAACGATGCAGAAGTCGAAGATGCCCTCCCGCGACCAGTGCCGCGACATGTCGCGCAACTGTCTCAGTTTCAATCTCCGGAAGACGGAGCGGGTGATCACACGGCATTACGATTCGTATCTCGCGCCGGCCGGCATCACCGCCGTGCAGCTCCCCATCCTGGCCATCGTGGCCACCCTGGAGTCGCCCTCGGCACGGGCGGTCTCCGACGAGCTGGGACTCGACCGCTCTACGCTTTCGCGCAACCTCGCCGTGCTGGAGCGCGATGGCCTGCTCGATCTCGGCACCTCCTCCGGCCCGAAGCCGGGCATGATCTCGCTCACCCCGAAGGGACGCGAGACGCTGCGGCGCGCGCACCCGCGCTGGCGCGAGGCGCACGCCGCAGTGGAAAAGGTGATCGCCGGCGGCGACGTCACGTCCGTGCTGCAGACGCTCCGGCAGCTGCGCCGCCAGGCGCGCGCATTCACGGAGGACGAGGAAACGTAGGACAACCTCTCCAGGTCGTCCCCCCGCGCCCTACGCCCCCTCCCCCTCCGTCAGCTTGCTCTGCCGCATCGCCGCCGCGCCGAGCATCCCGCCCAATCCCATCGACTCCACCGCGCTCGACGGCACGACCATCAGCGCGCCCTTTTCCTTCAGCCCTTCGTAGAGCATGTTCATGGCCCGGAGGTGCAGGGCGGTGGGGTTGTTGTGGTACGACACCGCGGCCGACTCGAACAGCTTGGCGATCTCCACTTCCGCCTCGCCGAGGATGATGCGGGCCCGTTTCTCGCGGGAGGCCTGCGCTTCGCGCGACATGGCGTCCTGCAGCGCGTCGGGGATGACGATGTCGCTCATCTCCACCGCCTGCACCGTCACGCCCCACGGGTTCGAGCGCGCGTCGATCACCTTCTGCAGCTCCTCCTCGATCCGTTCGCGGCCACGGAGAAGGTCGGTGAGCGCCGTCTTGCCGATGGTGTCGCGCAGCGCGGTCTGCGCGGCCCAGCCGACAGCCTCGGTGTATTGCTGCACCTCGAGCGCCGCTTTCTCGGCGTCGTACACCATCCAGAACATCACCCCTTCGACGTTGACCGGAACCGTGTCCTGAGTGAGTGTCTGTTCGGCGGCGAAGCTGGTGGTGATGACGCGCTGATCGATCCAGCTCGACACGCGGTCGAACAGCGGCACGACCCAGAAGAGGCCGGGGCCGCGCAGGCCGACGAACTTGCCGAGCCGCAGGACGACCGCCTTCTCCCACTGCTGCGCGACGCGCGGCGACGACGCGACGAGGACGCCGATGACGGCCAGGACGATGAGCCACAGCGGGTTGCCGGTGATGGCCAGCGCGGCGAAGCCGGCCAGCAGGAACGCGATCAGCAGCAGCCCCGCGACCGGGTTCACGCGAGGAATGTTTTTGATACTGCGGGGTGTGCCGACGACTGGGAAGATCATGATTTCTCTCCTTCTTTGACGCGGCGCGCGAGCGCTTCGAGCAGTTCGCGCGGGGTAAAGCCGTGTGTGGTGCCGTCGGTGAGGAAGCGTCCGACGAGCGTGTCGAGGTGCCGGTCGCGCTGCCGCGCCGGAGGCTTCGGCGGCGCGTCGGCGATGAACGTCCCCACCCCCCGCTTCGTCGCCACGACGCCGTCGCGCTCGAGCGAGAGGTAGACCCTGGCCACCGTGTTCGCGTTCACGCGCAGGTCGACCGCCAGCTGCCGCACCGTCGGCAGCTGATCGCCCGGCTTCATCGTGCCGGTGGCGATGGCGACGCGGATGGCGCGATCGAGCTGGGCGTAGATCGGCGTCGGGTCGCGGGAGTCGATGTTGATCGGGGTTCGCACCGTTGTACTAGTAAATTAGTACAAATGCGACGAAGCGTCAAGTGGCGTTGACCGCTCGGTCACAATGTTGACGCTTTGCTCACCACGCCCCACCGGTTTTCCGAATCAGAGATCCAACCCAACGTGGGGAGCGGACGTCTCGTCCGCTCGGCTGCTTCTTCCAGCCCATGGCACTCACGCGGCAGCTTCTCCCCGGCAGCAAAGGAGGGCGTCATGCGTTTCGTAACAGGCTGCTCGCTCCTGTTCGTCATCGCCATTTCATCGGCTTCATTCGCCGCCTCACTCCCCTCACTCTCGGTCGACGACGAAAACGGCGCCGTCGCGCTCTCGGTCGAAGCGCTGCACATCGACGTGATGATTCGCGGCCACCTGGCGCGAACGACGTACGACATCACCTATCGCAACGGGATCGATCGCGACGTCGACGGCGACTTCTCGTTCCCGCTTCCTCCCGACGCCGAGGTCAGCGACGTCGCGCTCTACTTCGGCGACCACCTGCGCCACGCGGTGGCCGTGGAGCGCGTGCAGGCGAAGACGGCGTACGAGGAGACGGTCCATCGCCGCGCCGATCCGGCGCTGGCTGAATGGTCTGCGTCGTCCCGCGCCTTTCACTTCCGCGTCTTTCCGATCCCCGCGCGCGGCACGAAGGTCGTGCACATCGCGTACGACCAGGAGCTGACGTCGTCGCCGTACGAGCTCGATCTCCGCTACGGCTCGACGATCAAGACATTCGACCTGACCATCGACGGTGACGCCCAGGTCGACGCCGACGGCATCACGCTGCGCCGCGGCGGCGACATGTCGTCCGCGCATTTGCAGGACGTCACCCTTCAGGCGCTGGTTCGCGCCACGCCCTCCGACGACGAAACGGCGCTGGTGGTCTGGTCGCCGTTCGACAAGACCTGGTACGGCTCGGCGCGACTGCGCGTTCACTCCACCGCGCGCGCCATCGATCCGGCGCCGGAGATCACGCTGCTCTACGACGCCTCGGGCAGCGCCGTGCAACGCGACGCGGAGAAGCTGCGCGCGTTTCTCGCGGCGTTCCTCGCGAAGCAGGGCCCGTCCGCGCGCGTGAAGGTCATCCCGTTCCACGTCGCGGTCGACGCCGCGCGCGAGACGGACGCCCAGGGCCTCGATCGCACGCTGGCGATGATTCCGTTCGCCGGCGCGACGAACCTTCCCGCGGCGATCGAGTCGATCGGATCGATCGACGCCGGCTCGCGCATCGTGATCGTCACCGACGGCGTGAACGACCTCGGCGACTCCTCGCGCGTGGCGCGTGCGATCGCCGCGGCCGCCGCGCTGCACCGTCCGCTCACGATCGTCAATGCCTCCCCCACCGCCGACGACAATCTCCTCGGCGGACTGGCGCGCGCCAGCGGCGGCTGGTACGTCGACCTCGCGCACGGCGATCCGGCCGCGGCGGCGGAGTCGGTGATGCGCCTGCCGACGCGCGTCCATTTCGAATCGGCGTTGCCGATGATCCGCGACGTTCTTCCGTCGACGCTGCTGACCACCACCGACGCCATCGCCGCCGTGAGCGCGCGCTCGCGCGAACGGATCGTGTCGCTGCCGATCATCTACGGAGGAACGCGGCATGACCTCGCCGTCCGGCAGCTCGACGGCGACGACGAACAGGACCTGGTGCGCCGAGCGTGGGCGCGGGCCCGGCTGCGCGCGTTGCTCGACGCCGGATCGCCTGCCGAGGCGGTGCTGGAGCATGGGCGGCACTTCACGCAACTGACGCCGCGCACCTCGCTGCTCGTCCTCGAGACGTGGCAGGACTACATGATGTGGGGCATCCCGCTGCCGGCCGACCTGCGCGCGGAGCGCACGGCAGCCGAGGCCGAGGAACGCGAAGTGGAGCACGAACAGTCGCAACCGAGCAGCATCGAAGTGCGCGGCCTCACAAACGAAGCGCCGCCACGGCCTGTCGCCTGGTTCATGAAGGGGACTACGACGATGGGCGACAGCCCGCTCCCCGGCACGACCATCCTGCTGAACGCCGCGGACGGGCAATCGACCGTCACGATCACCGACGGCCAGGGACGATTCTGGCTTTCGCTGCCGCGCGTGCCGTCGTCGTTCACGATCAAGGCGGAGCTGGAGGGATTCAACACCGCGTCCCGTTCATTCCCGGATGGAGCGCCGAACGGCTCGGTGATCGAGATCGCAATGCGATTTGCGTCGGTCGCCGAATCGATCACCGTCACGGCTGCGGCGCCGCTCTCCGAATCGGACACGACGCAGATCGATCAGCCGCGCAACGCGTCGCTCGCCCATCGCGACGCCTACGCGCTCGCCGACCGGCTGCTCTCGTCGCTGGCGAGCGACAGCGTGATTCCGGTCGACGACGAAAAACTGGCGGAGAAGACGATCACGCAACGGATCGAGCGGATCGCCGCCGTCGTGGAGAAGCTGCGCTCCCTCGGCACGCTCGACGATCGCTTCCGCTACTACGCCGCCGCGCGCTCCGTCCTCGGCGGCGAGAAGCTGTTTCAGGCGCAGGCGGCGCTGGCCGTGCGCGACGACGCGCCCGATCTCGCCATCCGCCTGCTGACCGATCTCGTCGAGGCGTATCCCGACGACGCGCCGACGCTGCGCATCATCGGACGCCTCCTCGCCGGCTGGGGACGCACCGATCTCGCGGCGCTGCTCTTCGAGCGGGCCATCGAGCTCTCGCCGCGCGAGACACAGAGCTGGCGCGAGCTGCTCCTGCTGCACGCGCAGGAAGGTCACGACAAGGAGCTCGCCGCGCTGCGGCGCCGCTACGACGGCTATCAGCGCGACGCGCGCATGCAGCAGACCGAGACGGCGCTGGCCGAAGAGATGGCGCGGCGCCATGCCGGGACCGATCCACGCATCGACCCGTCAGCCGAGCTGCAGATCGAGGCGATGTGGGATTCGAATTACACCGACGTCGACATGCACGTCATCGAGCCGGGAGGTGAGGAGGTCTTTTACAGCCATCGCGAAAGCAAGAGCGGCGGACGGCTGCACGACGACGTCGTCACCGGCTTCGGTCCCGAGATCTACACCCTCCCGCACGTGCAGAAGGGGACGTATCAGATCGTGATGCAGACGTACGCCTCGGACCTGACGCGCGTGATGCAGGAGACGCTCGTGCACGTCATCGTCTGGACGCGCGGCGAGCGGCACGACTTCTT
>Ga0134124_10004385_pt1 | contig 11344 bp, 12 predicted proteins | sample KB304_FD_96880 | JGI IMG/M metagenome (GOLD analysis project Ga0134124, IMG submission 96880) | Terrestrial soil microbial communities without Nitrogen fertilizer from Kellogg Biological Station, Michigan, USA - KB3-0-4 | ecosystem: Environmental > Terrestrial > Soil > Unclassified ... | reverse complement strand
GTCCGGGTCGGCGTCGATCGGCACCGCGATGACCTCCACCCTGAGCATCGCCAGGCTTCCCTCGCGCTGCGCGATCTGAGTCATGCGCGCGCGCGAGCCGGGTAGCGCGTACAGCACGACCAGCACGTTGCGGCCCCGATAGTCCTTGAGCGTGCGCGCCGGCGTCGGCCCAACCGAGAACGTGAAGTCGGGTGCGACGAGCCAACGCCGGTCGCGCTCGATCGTGGGTCCCATGCCCCGGGCGCCGTACCCCGCTGACAGCGCGCGCAAGAAGTTGATCAGCTCCCAGCGTTGCTCGTCGCCGAGCCGCGAGTCGAATCCGGGCATCCCGGATCCCGAGATCCCGTGACTGATCCACCAGAACAGATCACCCGCCGTGTGCTGCGCGGTGTGCGGCGCACGCAGGTCGGCAGGGGACCGCGGAAGTCCTCGGCCGTCGGGACCGTCGCCTGCGCCCCGCGGCCCATGGCAGCCCGCGCAGTTCGTCTGGTAGAGCGCGGCGCCGGCCGTGATCGCGCCGGCCTGATAGGGTACCGAAGGGCGCAGATACGTCGTCGGGTACGCATCGATCGCCAGCGGCGGAAGGGCGAGCCCGGCGCCGGCCCCGAGCAAGGCGAGCGCGACCATCGCCAGGGGAAGCCGCCAGGCGCGCATCGCGATCCCGGCGATCAGGGCCAGCAGACCGATCACACCGATCTGGCTTCCGATCAGCGCTCGCGCCGCCTCGTCGGCGCGGCCCTCGAGCGCGGCGAACGACAGGCGGATCGTGAAAGGCCAGAGTGCTGGCTCGTGACGGGCCGGCGGCGTGACGCTCATGGCGGCGACGATGGCGACGATCGCCAGCGCCAGGATCGCCTCCAGGAGCACAAATCCCGCGAGCCGGCGCATCGCCGGACGCCCGACGGTTGGCCCGTCGCCGCCGAGCCGGGCCAGAAGAACCGAGCGATTCACCGCGGCCAGCACGAGAATGAGCACCAGCAGCGCAAGCTTGGCGAGGAGCAGGCGGCCATAGCTCGTGCCGACGAGCCCGGCGACATTGCCGACGTGGGTGACCGCAAGCGTGGTGCCCGTGATCGCGAGCAGGAGGATCACGCCCAGCGCGGAGCGCGAGAAGCGCAGCACCGCGAGCACCGCATAGGGCCGCCCATCCGCGCCGGCGTCCGTCGACGCCCTTTTCAGGAGAAACGCCAGCGGGAGCAGCCCTCCCACCCAGATGCCGGCGCCGAGCAAGTGCAGCGCGTCGACTGCGATCGCCCGCGCGGTGTCCGGCTCCACGGCGGCGGCGTGACCCGCTGCCGCGAGCGGCACCAGTGCCGCGACCCCGAGCAGCACCGCTTCGCCTCTCGCTGCCCGCCAGTCCGCGCGCCGCGCGACGGATATGCGCAAGGACAGGAAGGCGGCGAGCATCACGAGGAATCCGGCGCGTACGAGCCAGACGTGGCCGGCCTGGGTTTCGATCAGCACGCGCCCGATCGCGCGGGCTTCGAGCGCCGCGGCCGGCCGATCTTCGAAGAGGGCCGCCTGCGTACCGACCACGACGAGGCCGGACGCGAGCGCGGCGAGCGCACAGCCCCACGCCCAGGCGAGCACGCGCCGCTCCCAGGCCTGCGGGGTCGCGCGATCCGAGCGGCCTGCCATCACGATCATCGCCGCGGCGCCGACGAGGAGGACCGAGCTGGCGAGATGGAACCAGCGAGCGGTGAGACCGAGCGCGTACACCCGGCCAGTGTACCGGATGGGCAACCAGCATTGAGTCCGGCGAGTTTCTTCGCTACAGTGCCATCCATGCTGCGGGTCCTGGCGATGCTCGCCTTGGCCGCTTTCGTTCTGGCCGCGGGCCCAGCCGACGCTCACGTCGGCAGCGCCGAGCGCGCCGCGTTCGAGGCGCCGGAGCTTCCGGCCGCCTCGGAAGCCTCTGGTCCGACGCAGTTCCTGGTCGCGGGCCGCTCGACAGACTTCCCATGGCCGATTGCCCTGATCGTGCTATTCGCGGCAGCGACCCTCACGAGGCGCCGCCCCCGCGGGCTGGTCGCGGCGGTCCTGGTGCTCCTGATCGCGATTCTCGGCGTCGAGGCGGCGGTGCATTCGGTGCACCACGCGCCCGGCGGCCAACCCGTCGCCTGTCCGACCGCCTCGGTCGCCGCGCATCTCGACGGCACGACGGTCGTGGCGCTGACCTTGGACGAGCCCGTCCACCCGGTGGGCACCGCAGCCGTGCTGTCCGGTCCGCTCCTCGATTCTCCCCGCTCGCTCGATCCGTCGCAGCCCCGGGCTCCCCCGTTCGCGCTCGCGTAGACATCGCGCGAGATCCAAAAATTCTTCACGGGGGGTCCCATGCAAGGGAAGACTCTATTCGCGTGCGCGCTCGCGCTGGCGCTCTCACTCGCGACGTTTGACGCGGCTCAGGCGCACGGCCTGATCGGCAAGCGATTTTTCCCGGCGACCTTGGCCACCGACGATCCGTTCGTGGCCGACGAGCTCTCGTTGCCGACCATCTCCTATCTCAAGCTCCGGGGCAGTGCAGACGCGCCCCCGACGAAACAGATCGACCTGAGCGGCGAGTTCTCGAAGCGCCTGAGCCCGAATCTGGGCATCTCGCTCGGTGGAACGTTCACGATGCTGGACCCGGACGAAGGCTCGTCCGTCAGCGGCTTCGATAACCTCGAGATCTCGGCGAAGTACGTCTTCTTCCAGAACGCGCCGCACGAGCTCATGCTGGCGGCCGGCCTCAGCTGGGACGTGGGCGGCACCGGCAGCAAGAAGGTCGACGCCGAGAGCTTCGACACGTGGACGCCGCAGCTCTTCTTCGGCAAGGGGTTCGGCGATCTGCCGGATCAGCTCGAGCTGATGAAGCCCTTCGCGGTGACCGGCGTGTTCGGCCTGGCGATTCCCTCGCGCGTGCACACGAAGACGTTCGAGACCGACGAAGACGGCAACGTGGACGTGAAGAAGCCGCTGAATCCGATGGTGTTCCAGTGGGGATTCAGCTTCCAGTACAACCTGCAATACCTGCAGTCCTACGTGCGCGACGTCGGCCTCCCGGCGCCGATCAACCGGATGATTCCCATCGTCGAGCTCGTCCTCGAGACGCCGCTCGACGGGCGGAACGCCGGGCGCACGACCGGCACCGTGAACCCGGGGATCATCTGGTTCGGCCGGTATTTCCAGCTCGGGCTCGAGGCGGTCATTCCGGTCAACCACGACATCAGCAAGAACATCGGCGCCCTCGCGCAGATTCACTTCTATCTGGACGACATCCTGCCGCAGGTCTTCACGTGGACGCCGTTCCACGGCGTCCTCGGGCCGACGCAGCCGCAGTGAATCGACTGCTGGCGGTGGCGCTGCTTCTGCTTGCTCCGAGCTGGGCCGGAGCTCACGCGTTTCCTGACCATTCCGAGCCCCGGGTCGGGCACACGGTGGACGCGTCACCGCCGGCAGTCCGCATCTGGTTCGACGGCCGGATCGAGCCGGTGTTCAGCAAGGTTCGCGTCGAGGACGCCGACAAGCGGCAGGTCGACAAGGGCGATTCGCGGGTCGATCCGGCGGACGGAACCTTGCTCGAAGTCGGTCTGCCGCCGCTGCCGCCGGGCCGGTATCGCGTGTTCTGGAGCGTCGTCGCCCGAGACGGCCACCGGACCGAAGGTGATTTTCCCTTTCGGGTGAAGTAGCCGGGATGCCCCAGACGTGATCGCTCTGCCTCTGCACGAGCTGCTCCTGGCGACAGGCGGCCGATGGCTCGGACTGCTCGCGCTGGCGGTGCTGGTCGGCGGCCTCGTGCTCGACTGCTTCGTGCTCCCGCGTCACGCGGGAGAGCTCACGACGGCCCGGCGGCGCCTCCAGAGGTGGATCAGCGTGGCCATCGGCGTACTCCTCGTGACGTCCGCGATCGATCTGCTGGCGCGAGCGCGCGTCATGAGCGGGGGAGACCTCTCGCAAGTGGGCACGGCGCTGCCGCTCGTGCTGACGCGCACGCACTTCGGCACCGTGTGGATAGCCCGTGCGCTCATTCTCGCCGCGCTCCTGGCGCTTTCCGTGTCGCGCTCGTCGCCGGGCCGGATGGTCGCGTTCGTGCTCGCCCTCGGCGTCGCGCTGACCGGTACGCTCACCGGGCACGCCGCCGACTGGGGCGATCGCTCGTTCACCGTCCTGGTCGACTGGCTCCACGCCGTCGCGGCGACGGCATGGACCGGAGGGCTGTTCGCGCTGGCAGTCGCGGTCAGTCCCGCCGGGAGCGCGTTTCAGGATTCGGCGTCCTCATCCGAGCTGCTCTGCGCGCTCGCCCAGCGATTCTCGCGGCTCGCCGGGTATTGCCTGCTGGTCGTCGTCGCCAGTGGCGTCTACAACGCGTGCGTTCAGGTGCCGACCTTTGCTTCGCTGTGGAGCACGACGTACGGGGTGGCCCTCCTGCTCAAGGTCGTGCTCGCGCTGCTGCTCGCGTTCCTGGGCGCCGTGAATCGCTACCTGGTTCTGCCGGGTCTTGGCGCGAGCCGGCCGCGACGTGTCGGACGGCTGCGCCGGCTCTGTCGCATCGCGGTCTTCGGTACTGCAACGGCTCCCGGAGCGGCGCGAACCCGGCTCTCCCGCCTGGTTGGGCGCGAAGCGGTGGTCGCCGTCGTCGTCTTCGGGTGCACGGCCGTCCTCGCAGAGTCCACACCCAAGAGCCACGATGCCCACATGTCCCAGGTCGCGGACCAGGAGGGGGGACCGGCGCACATCACGATGCAGGACCTGCATGCGGGTGGCGGCGTGCCGAAGGGCTGGATGCTGACTCCTCCGCAGGGTGACGCCGCCAAGGGCCGTGAGGTCTTCGCGCGGCTCGAGTGCTACACGTGTCACGCGGTGGCCGGCGAGAAGTTCCCGCGGCCCTCGAAGGTCGGGCCCGCGCTGAGCGACGTCGGCCACCACCATCCGCCCGGCTATCTCCTCGAGTCGGTCATCAATCCGAACGCCGTGATCGTCGAGGCGCCGGGCTATACTGGCCCGGACGGACGCTCGATCATGCCCGACTATCGCGACAGCCTCTCGACCCGCGAGCTGATCGATCTGATCGCCTACTTGAAAAGCCTCGGAGGCTAGCACGACGCCCGCGGCCGCCGGCCGCCCGCTTCGAGCCGTCTTCTTCGACGCGGGCAACACGCTGCTGCGCATGGATTACGCCGCGATCGCCGCCGCGCTCGCGCGCCAGGGGGTGCGGGTCAGCGTTGATGCCGTGCAGCGCGCCGAATGGCGGGCGCGCGTCCAGCTCGACGACCACGTCTTCGCGCGGACGGCAGCGGCCGAGTCGACCGAGAGCCAGTCGGCCGCGACGCGCTACATGGCGTACGTGCTCGAAGGGCTCGGCGTGACCGATCCAGACACCGTCGAGAAGGTCGCCGCCTGGAGGCGGAGCTTCAATCCCCCAGTCGGTGTCTGGACCACGCACGATCCACAAGCGCTCGAGGCGATCGCGCTCGTGCGCGACTCCGGTCTTCGAGCCGCCGCCATCTCCAACTCGAACGGGTCGGTGCGATCGGTCCTCGATGCGGTCGGCGTGGCGGCTCATCTCGACTTCGTCCTTGATTCCGGCGAAGTCGGCGTCGAGAAGCCCGATCGCCGCATCTTCGAGCTCGCGCTGGCCCGCGCCGGAATCGCGGCCGCGGAAGCTGCCTACATCGGTGACTTCTACACGATCGACGCGCGTGGCGCCGGCGCGGCCGGACTCCGGGCAGTGCTCCTCGATCCCGGCGGTTTCTGGGGCGCCCGCGATTGCGCGATGGCGCCCGATCTCCTGTCGGCGGTGAGGCTCCTGGTGGGCTGAGAGTCACGCGGCAAGGACCTCGTCATAGATGTTGGCCAGCCGTGTCGCGCATTGCCGGATCTCGAAGTGGTCCTGCATGCGGCGGTGAAGCAGCTCTCCCTCGGAGACCAGCAAGGCCGGATCCTCCCAGAATCTCTGGATGCGATCGGCAATCGCGCCGGCATCGCGTTCGGGAACCAGAGTCCTGGTGAGATCACCGACCAGAAATGGAATGTCCGAATGGTCGGTGGCGATGACCGGCATGCCTGTCGCCATCATCTGCTGAAGCACGAATGGAGTGCCCTCGGAGTCGCCATCGGTTGCCGTCACGCTGGGTGCGACGAACACGTGCGACCGCAGAGCCAGCTCCACGAGCCGCGCGAACGAAAGGAAGCCATACCGCGTCACGAGGTCCTGGATCCCGAGGTCGCGGATCTGGCGTGAAACGGCGCGCTCGGTCGCCAGATCTCCCGGTTTGCCCATGGCTCCCCCGACGAGATGCAGCTCCAGCGGGACGCCGGCTCGCTTCGCGAGAGCCGCCCCCTGGACCACGTACTCGATGCCCTTCTTCTCTCGAAACGTCCCGGCAAACAGCAGGCGCAGGGGCTCCCCGACTCCCAGCTTCCGGGGCTCGAATGGAAGCCCCGCCGCGTCGATGCCGAGAAAATGGACGGCGAGCTTGTCCGACGGGCAGCCCAGCTTCTCCAGCCTCGCGGCCATCGCCGGCCCGACGGCCAGCACCTTCGCCGCGCTCTCGAACACGGCCGCGTAGCTCTCGCGCCACTGCTCCTGATAGCCGAGCTGATAGACGTCGGTGCCGTAGAAGCTCACGAGCCATGGGATCTGCAGCGTCTTGGCCAGCGCCATGTCGCCAGCGGCCACATAGCCGAAGTGTGAATGGAGCACCCGCGGAGCCTTGCGCTTGAGCCAGATTCGATCCAGCGGGTGGACACGCTCGCCACAGGCGCGCCGCCAGATTCGGTGGCTCAGGCTTCGTGACTCGATCGCGCGCGCCTCGAGATCTGCGAACTCTTGCCGGTTCGCGAGACGGTCGCACACGACGGTCGGGGTGTAGCGGGGAAGGAAGCGCAGATGGTCGTACAGCCAGTTCGTGGTTCGCCCGACGAATTCATCAGTCCTTTCCAACGCGATCATCAAACCTCCACAAACGAACGACGCACATGTTTCCGTGAGCGCGATGAGCGCTCGAAATTGCCTGCGAGACGCGGCGAGAATAGGCGTGCTGCCGAAGTCATCTCTATCGGATGTTTCCCTGGCGAGCGCTTGGAGAATCGCCTGACGCCAAAAGTACATCGCCCCAGGGAAGCGGAGAAGAGCCGAGCGGCTCAGGCGGGCAGGGTCACCGGGTAGTGGCTCAGCACGGCGTAGATCTCGCGCTTCATCTCCTCGATCTCGCGATCGGTCCGGGCCTCGAAGCGGAGGGTCAGATACGGGTTGGTGTTCGAGGCGCGCACGAGTCCCCAGCCGCGGCCTGGAAAGATCACCCGGGCGCCGTCGGTGTCGATCGTCTCGTACCGCCGCTTGAGCTCCTGCGTGACTTGCTCGACGACCCGGAACTTCTCGCCGTCGGCGCACGGCGCCTTGAGCTCGGGTGTCGTGCGCAGGTGCGGAATCGACGCGAAGATGCGCGAGAGCGACTCCGTCGCCCCGGCGGTGAGCTCGATGATCTTGCACGAGGCCAGGATGCCGTCGTCGACCCCGTAGTAGTTCTCGGCGAAGAACATGTGGCCGCTCACCTCGCCGCCGAGCAGGATGTGATCGTCGCGCATCTTTCGCTTCAGGTGCGAGTGACCGGTCTTCCACATGATGGGCACGCCACCGTGCTGCCGGATGTCGTCGACGAGCGCCTGCGAAGACTTCACGTCGAACACGATCTTGGCGCCGGGATGGCGGGTGAGCAGATCACGGGCGAGCAGGATCAGGATCAGGTCGGCCTCGTGGCGCTGACCGCGCTCGTCGATGACCCCGACGCGATCGGCGTCGCCGTCGTAGGCGATCCCGATATCGGCGCCGATCTCTAGCACCTTGGCCTTCAGATCCTCGACGTTGCGCTCGTCCTCGGGGTCGGGCAGGTGATTCGGAAAGCTCCCGTCCGACTCGCAGTAGAGCTCGGTGACCTCGCACCCGATCCGGCGCAGGAGCTCGGGGCCGTAGATCCCGGCCACGCCGTTGCCCGCGTCGACCACGACCTTCAACCGCCGGGTCGGCCGGACGATCCGCGAGATCGTGTCGAAGTAATCCTCGCGCGGGCTGCGCTCGCTCAGGCCGCCGTGTCCGCTCTCGTAGTCCCCGCGCTCGATCGTCCTGAGGAGCGCCTGGATCTCGTCCTCGGAGAGCGGCGCCGCGCCGGGGTGGACCATCTTCACGCCGTTGTACTCGATCGGATTGTGGCTCCCGGTGATGTTGGCGCCGCCGTCGAGCTTCCAGTGTGCCGTCGCGAAGTAGAGGATCGGCGTGGTGGACGCGCCGATGTCGACCACGTCGATACCGGCCGCGCGCGCGCCTTCCACGAAGCCGAGCTTGAGATCGTTCGACGACAGGCGATTGTCCCGACCGACCGCGATGCGACGGCCGCCGTTGCGACGAATCAGGGTCGCATAGGCGCGTCCGACCTGGCGGAAGACGTCGGGGTTGATGTCGCTGCCGACGAGCCCGCGCACGTCGTAGGCGCGGAACACGTGCGGGTTCAACATTGTGCGGTCCTCTCGGCTACGTTATTGTGACGGCGCGGCGCGCCGATGGCAGCGTATCATCCGCGGCGACTCTCGAAAAGGTTTCAAGGAGATCCCATGGCGCTGATGGACGATGCGGGGTTGAAAGCTCTCACGAAGAAGACGAGCCAGAAGCTCTTCAGCAGCTTGAAGGGCGGCTCCGGGTTCGAGACGTGGAAACGGTTCGACAAGGGGCTCGCGCGCGAGCTCTCGCTGTTCTTCACCGGTGTGCTCTACAGCCGGGAAGTCATCTCACAGAAGCAGCGGGAGCTCTGCGCGGTCGGCGCGCTCACCGCGCTCCATCGCCCCAACGAGGTGCGCGCGCACATCCACGCGGCGCTCAACGTCGGCGCCACCCGCCAGGAAGTGGCGGAGGTGATTTTCCAGATGGTCACCTACGGCGGCATGCCGGTCGTGGTCGACGCGCTCGAGGTGTACGGGCAGGTGCTGGCCGAGCGCGGCGAGCCCTTCCCGGGGGAAGAGCCCGCGCGGTGAGCGACGCGGCGCTGGCGGCCGCTGTCGACGCCGCCCGGGCGGCCGGGCGGGTCGCGTTGAAGTACTATCACGGCGGCTTCGAGATCGTCCTGAAGCCGGACGCGACGCCGGTGACGCAGGCCGACCGGGAGGCCGAGCGGACCATCGTCGAGATCCTCGGGCGGACGTTCCCGGAGCACGGCTTCCTCGGCGAGGAGTTCGGAAGCTCCGGGAAGGCCGACACGCGGTGGATCATCGATCCCATCGACGGCACGAAGAACTTCGTCCGCCACATCCCGATCTGGGCGACGTTGATCGCGCTCGAGGAGCACGGCGAGATCACGGTCGGCGTCATCCACAATCCGGTGACCGGCGATCTCTACACCGCGCGCCGGGGCGGCGGCGCGTTCCTGAACGGCGAGCGCATCCGCATCTCGGGCGAAGGCGACATGAGCCAGGCCTATCTTCTGCACGCCGGGCTGCGCGGCGCGCGGACGACGCGGTACTGGGACGGGTTCATGCGGCTCGTGGACGCGACCGATCGGCAGCGCGGCTTCGGCGACTACATCGGCTACTGCCTGATCGCCGAGGGCAAGGCCGAGGTCTACGCCGAGATCTACCCGGAGGGCTCGGGTCTCAAGCCCTGGGACCTGGCCCCGTGCAAGATCCTTGTCGAGGAGGCCGGCGGCCGGTTCAGCGACCTCGAGGGCCGCCCGACGATCTACTCGAGCTCTGCGCTGGCCACGAACGGACGCCTCCACGATGCCGCGGTGGCGCTGCTCCGTCCCTGACACTCGCGATTCATCCCGGCGCCCTGGGCGACGTGCTCCTGGCGATCCCTGCGCTTCGCGTCCTGCGGCACACCCGGCCTCGTGACACGCTGGTCGCGGCGGCGCAGCCCCGGATCGGCCGGCTCCTCGAAATCCTCGGTGTTGTCGATCGCTCGATCGACTTCGAGACGCTCGGGCTCGATGCCCTCTTTCAGGATGACCCGGACGGGCGGGACGTGGAATGGCCGGCGCGCTGTGCGGAGGATCTGCGGCGGGCCACGCACGTGGTCGCGTGGGTCGGCTCGCGCGAGCCGCGATTCGTGAAGCGGCTCCTCGGGCTCGTGCCGGGCTCCGTCGTGGAGCCGTCCGTGATCGCCGGGCGTCTGGTCTGGGAGCACCTCGTGGAGAGCACGGGGGAGCGGCCCGGCGATCATTCGATTCGCGCGGCGGTTCGCGTGCCGGCAGCGCTCGCGCACGAGGCGCGACGCGAGCTGCGCCATCATGGCTGGAACGGAAGCGACCGCCTGCTGTTCGTGCATCCCGGATCGGGCGGGCGACGCAAACGATGGGCCGCGACGGGCTTCGCCGCCGTGCTCGAGCGAGTCGCCCCGCTGCCGCGTCTGGCGGTCGTCGTCCATCAAGGACCGGCAGATGCCGAGGCCGTGGCGGCACTCCCGGAGCGTCTGACCGCTCGCGCGATCAACCTCCGGGAGCCACCGCTTCCGCTTCTAGCCGGGATGCTGACCCACGCGGCCGCCTACCTCGGAAACGATTCGGGAATCAGCCATCTGGCCGCGACGGTCGGTGTCCCTTCGGTCGTGCTCTTCGGCACCGACCAGCTGAGCTGGCGACCGTGGGCCGAGCACGTCGAGCCGCTGGTCGTCTCGCTGACGGGGCCGGATGACTCCGACACCGCACGAGTCATGACGCAGCTGACGACGTTACTCCGGTGAGACCACGGGGCACGATCCTCGCGGCGAGTGTCCTCATCGCCGCCGGCTTCGCCGTGGCGGTCGTCGAGATGCTACGGCTCCCGAAGGGAACGATCTGGATCGTCGTGGCCGTCGCGGTGGCGGCCCTGGCGATCATCCGTGCCGCGACGCGCTGAGCGTCGGCGGCCTCTAGAAGAACTCACTCGGCGGATCCGGCTCCGCGTTGCCTCGATCGTCCGGAGACGGATCGGGCTCCGAGCCGTCCGTCAGCTGAAAGCGAGCGAGCACCTCCTCCTCGAGATTGCGCTCTCCCCTGATGGCCAGGTCGAACCAGAGGTCCATGTGCTGCATTTCAATTTGCCTCCGGGCGCCTTGCACCCTGTTCGGTCATCTCCATCTGCAGGGCTCCCTACGCAGGAGTCGTGCCCAGTGCAGAGCTTCGAAGAATCAGGGGCTTGGACGTCGGCGCGACCGGTCAGGCAGGGCACAATTCCGGAAGCTCTCGGGAAAGATGCCCGATCCGGTCGGGCACTCGAGATCAGCGCGGGCGCGTGACCTCGTCGAACGGCCCGGAGATACGGAGGACATCGTTCACCGGCCACGTCCCGGACTTGATCGCGATGACGAAGAGATCGCCGGCCACGCCGGCTCGTCGGGCCT
>Ga0134124_10004384_pt1 | contig 11344 bp, 15 predicted proteins | sample KB304_FD_96880 | JGI IMG/M metagenome (GOLD analysis project Ga0134124, IMG submission 96880) | Terrestrial soil microbial communities without Nitrogen fertilizer from Kellogg Biological Station, Michigan, USA - KB3-0-4 | ecosystem: Environmental > Terrestrial > Soil > Unclassified ... | reverse complement strand
GCGGACGACCTCGCCGGCATGGCGCGCGTTCGCCGCGAGGCGGGCGGCGTGCGGATCATGGCCGACGAGTCGATCCTCGACCACGCGAGCCTCGTGGCCGTGATCCGTGCGCAGGCGGCCGATATCGTCAAGCTGAAAGTGATGAAGCAGGGCGGATTCCACCGCACCTCGGCGATGCTCGCGACGGCAGAGGCCGCAGGCATGCGCTGCGTGATCGGGCATGGCTTCGGCCTGGGCGTGAATACGATGGCGGAGATTATGCTCGCCGCCACCAGCGCCAGCGTGCTCGACGGTCTCGAATGCGTCGGACCGCTCAAGACCGCCGACGATATCGTCACCGAAAAAATCGATCTCGGCTCCGGTGTGCTCGCGCTTCCACCGGGGCCGGGACTGGGTGTCGCGCTCGACGAGGCCAAGCTTGCGCGCTACCGCTTCGCGTAACGCGTTCCTGCACGGCCTCCTTTGCGCCGCCGCGCTCCTCGCCGCCGTGCAGGCGCTCGCCCAGCCGTACCCTACGCGGCCGATCCGCATGTTGGTGCCGTTCGCGGCCGGCGGCACCGTCGACTTCGTGGCGCGCCTCGTCGGCGCGAGGCTCGCCGAAGAGCTCGGGCAGCCGTTCGTGGTCGAGAACCGCGGTGGCGCGGCCGGAACGATCGCCACGGCGCTGGTAGCGAAGTCGCCGGGCGACGGCTACACGCTGATGACGATGCACCAGGGCCTCGCCTTCAACGCCGCGCTGTACTCGAACCTTCCGTACGACACGGTGCGGGACCTCGCGCCGATCGCGTACCTCGGCGCTACGCCGAACGTGCTGGTCGTGACCGAAACCCTACCGGTGAGGACGCTCAAGGAGTTTCTCGACTACGCGCGCCGCAATCCCGGGCGCATCGCCTACGGGTCGGGCGGCGTCGGCAGCGCCGGCCATCTCCCGGTGGAGCTGCTGCAGTCGCTCACGGGAACGCGCCTCACGCACGTCCCGTACAAAGGCTCGGGCCCCGCGCTCACCGATCTCGTGGGCGGGCAGATCCAGGCGATGCTCGCGACGATGCCCGCGGCGATGCCCTTCGTGAAGAGCGGCAAGGTGCGCGCAATCGCCACGTCGGGCGCGCAGCGTTCGCCCGCCCTGCCGGAGCTTCCGACGATCGCCGAAGCAGGCGTAGCGGCCTACGAGTACATGCCGTGGTACGGCATCTTCGCGCCGGCCGCGCTGCCGAAACCGATCGCGGCGCGCCTCAGCGAAGCGACCGCCAAGGCGCTATCGGAAACGCTGGTGCACGAGCGCCTCGCGCAGCAGGGACTCGAATACAGGGAAATGACGCGAGAGCAGTTCGCCGAGCTGGTGCGCGCCGACGTGCTGAAGTGGGGCAAGTTCATCCGCGACGCCGGCGTGCGCGCGGAATGAGGCTCAGCGGCGCGCTTCGATCAGCGCACGCAGCGCCTCGATCCGCTCGCGATTGACACCGAAGTCGCGCCGGCCGAGGCGCGAGCACGAACGCACCTGCAGCACCTGCCCGTCGAAGTACAGCTCGACGTCGTCGACGTAGCGCAGCAGCCTGGTCCGGAATTCGGCGTACAGATAATTTCCTTCCATTTTGATGATCCGCGTTCGAGCCAGGGACTCGATGGCGCTGCGCGCGGCCGCGATGCCGCCGCGGATCGGCGCGATGTAGTGCTCGCGGTCGGAGGGATCGGCCTGCGACGACACGCAGTTCGGCGAGCGCTTGCACGCCGCGAGGCGGCCGTCGCGCACGCCGAGGTTGTCCGGGCGCTTCCAGGAGAACACGGTGGCCGATGCTACCATCGCGCCCCTGACCCTACGCGGAGACCGGAATGCAGATCCTCTCGTCGCAGCATCTGGCGGAACTGTTGATGGGCATCGCGCGCGCGCAGGCGGCGATCGTGCAGGCCATGGAAACCGAGAGCGCCGGGTTCCGCAGCGGCAGAGCGATGCCGGCGCTGCAGAACGTGGCCCACCTACGCGACCATCCCGAGCCGACGCTGGTCGACCTGCCGGTGCGCATCCTGCTCGCGAGCCTCGGGCGCGCCGGGCCCGACGCCACAGCGATCGTAAAGGATCTCGAGCGGCTGGTCGCCGGCCAGTCGGGCGGCGGCTCGCCCGGCCCCGACCTCGACTTCAGCAAGGCGCCCTGAAGCGCATCAGAAGTCCCTCGGCTCCGGAGGGAAGACCGGCTTGCGCTTCTCGCGGTGCGAGGCGACGCCTTCCTTCGCCTCGGGTCCGGTGAAGCCGAGCACCTCGAGCGCGAGCGAGGCATCGAACGCCGGCCCCGCCATCCGCAGCCAGTTGTTGAGCGAGTACTTGGTCCAGCGCAGCGCGGTCTGCGCGCCTGCGGCGAGCTCTCGCGCCACTTCCAGTGCCTTTGCCTGCAGCTCGGACTCCTCGCAGGTGAGCGACACGAGGCCGAGCCGCTCCGCCTCCTCGCCGCTGATGGTCTTGCAGGTCAGCAGGTAGTACTTCGCCTTGGCCATGCCGCAGAGGAGCGGCCACACGATCGCAGCGTGGTCGCCGGCCGCGACGCCGAGCCGCGTATGGCCGTCGATGAGACGGGCATTGCGCGCCGCGATCGAGATGTCGGCCAGCAGCCCGGCGACCAGCCCCGCGCCGACCGCCGGGCCGTGGATCGCGGAGACGATGATCTTCGAGCAGTTGATCATGTTGTAGACGAGATCGCGCGCCTCGCGCCACACGCGCGCCCGCAGGTCGAAGTCCTGCGTCATCTTCTCGACCATCGCCAGGTCGCCGCCGGCCGAGAAGCCTTTGCCCGCGCCGCGCAGAATCGCCACGCGCGCCTGCGGATCGCGGTCGACGTCGAGCCAGATCCGCGCCATCTCGGCGTGCGCATTCTCGGTCGCCACCGCAAGCTTGCCCTCCTCGCCCATCGTGATCTCGAGGATGCCCGGCTCGAGCAGGCGCACTTTGAGGTCTTTATACGAGGAGTAGTCCATCGGCTCATTCTACAATCGCGGCGTGCGCACCCCTGACGAGCGATTCGCCGATCTTCCGGGCTTCCCCTATGCGCCGCGCTACCTGCAGTGGCGCGATTGGCGCGCGCACTACCTCGACGAGGGAAGCGGACGGCGCACCTGGCTCTGCCTGCACGGCGAGCCGACCTGGTCGTACCTCTACCGGCGGATGATCCCGCTGCTGCTTAAGGACGGCGGCCGCCTGATCGCGCCCGATTTCATCGGATTCGGGCGCTCGGACAAGCCGGAGGACGAAGCGGCCTACACCTTTGACTTTCATCGCACCTTCCTGCTCGAGGTCATCGACAGGCTGGACCTGAAGAACATCACCCTCGTGGTTCAGGACTGGGGCGGGCTGCTGGGCCTCACGCTGCCGATGGAGATGCCCGAGCGCTTCGAGCGCCTGCTGGTCATGAACACGGCGCTCGCCGGCGGCGACCAGCCGCTGAGCGAAGGCTTTCTCGCCTGGCGCGCTTACGTCGCGAGGACCCCCGATCTGCCCTGCGGCAAGCTCATGTCGCGCACCTGTCCGCATCTCACGCCGCGCGAGCTCGCCGCCTACGACGCGCCGTTCCCGGATACCCGCTACAAGGCAGGCGTGAGGCGCTTTCCGCAGCTCGTGGCAGAGCGCCGCGAGGATCCAGGCGCCGACGTCGCGCGAAAAGCGCGGCAATGGCTCCGCGACGCCTGGAAAGGCGAGAGCTTCATGGCGATCGGTGTCCAGGATCCGGTGCTCGGCCCGCCGGTCATGACCGAGCTCAAGAAGTGGATCCGCGGCTGCCCCGAGCCGTATCGAGTCGAGAACGGCGGCCACTTCCTTCAGGAATGGGGCGAGGAAGTCGCTGCGGCCGCGTTGAGACACTGGAGCTGAAATGGTCACCTATGACGATGTAGCCGCCGCGCACGAGCGCATCAAGCCGCAGGCCCGGCGCACCCCGGTCATGACCTCGCGCCAGGTCGACGAGCTCACCGGCGCGGCGGTGTTCTTTAAATGCGAGAACCTGCAGCGCATGGGCGCGTTCAAGTTCCGCGGCGCCTATAACGCGTTGTCTCTGCTTTCACCGGACGAAAAGCGTCGCGGCGTGCTCGCTTTCTCGTCCGGGAACCATGCGCAGGCAGTCGCGCTCGCGGGACAGCTTCTTAGGGTGAAGACCACGATCGTGATGCCCGAGGACGCGCCCAAGGTGAAGCTCGAGGCGACGCGAGGGTACGGCGGCGAGGTCGTAACCTACGGAAAGGGCGAGAACCGGGAAGCCCTTGCAAAGCGATTGTCGGAGGAACGAAACCTCACGCTCATTCCCCCGTTCGATCATCCCCACATCGTCGCCGGCCAGGGCACGGCGGCGAAGGAGCTGATCGAGGACGCGGGCGCGCTCGACGTCCTGGTCGTGCCCTGCGGCGGCGGCGGGCTGATCTCGGGCTGCGCGATCGCGGCACGGCATCTTTCTCCGGATTGTCGCGTGATCGGCGTCGAGCCCGCCGCGGGTGACGATGCCACCCGATCCTTCAAAGAAAAGAAGCTGGTGAAAATCGAAGTACCGGAGACGATCGCCGACGGCGCGCGCACCACTTCGCTCGGCGCCGTCACCTTCCCGCTGGTGTTGAAGTACGTGAGCGACATGCTGACGGTGACCGACGAAGAGCTGCTGCGGACGATGTTCTGGCTATGGGAGCGCATGAAGATCGTGGTGGAGCCGACCGGCGCGCTCGCCGCCTGCGCCGTCCTGCAGAAAAAACTCAAGCTCGAAAGACAGCGGGTCGGGGTAATCCTATCCGGCGGGAACGTCGACCTTCGCTGGGCGGCTGCGCAGATAGGTCAGCGCTAGCGCCCCCGCGCCGAGCAGCGTGGCGCCGAGCTGCAGCTCGATTCGCGGCACGATCGTGCCGACGCAGCACAGCGCGAGGACGAGGCGCAGCGGCCAGGCGATGTCGCGCGCACCGAGCAGCCCATGCAGCGCGTATGACGCAAACACCGTGCACGCAGTGCCGAAGAAGGTGGCGATGGCGATGTTGGCGAGGCCGCCCTCGAGCGTGAGGCCGGGATTGAACAGGAAGAAAAAAGGCACCACGAAGCCGCCGATGGCGAGCTTCACGGCGTAGCCGCCGATCGCCATCGGGTTCACGCCCGCGATCGCCGCGGCGGCGAAATTGGCCACCGCGACCGGCGGTGTCACTGCCGAGAGGCATGCGTAGAAGAGCATGAAGAGGTGCACCTGGAATTCGGGCAGGTTGAACTGGCGCAGGATCGGCGCCAGCAGCGCCGCGCCCATGATGTAGACCGCCGGCGTCGGCATGCCCATGCCGAGCAGGATGAGGAACGCGCCCGAGAGCAGCAGCGCCGGCACCAGCATGCCGCCCGACAGGGCGTTGATCATCAGGCTGAACTTGCCGGCGAGGGCGCTGATCTCGATGGCGCCCGTCACGGCTCCCGCCGCGGCCACCGCGCCGACCAGCGGGACCACTTGCGTGATCGTCTCGGTGCAGCACTCGACGAAGCGCCGCGGCCCGATCGCGCTGGGGCGGTGCAACCAGGAGAGCACGATCACCGCGGCAGTGGAGCCCGCGGCGACGTACACCGGCGTGTAGCCGTCGAGCAGCAGCCACATCATGGCGCCGATCGGCAGGAGGTGGCGCCAGCCGCGCGCGATCCCGGTGTGAAGCGGCACGATCTGGTCGGCGGGCATCGGCGGCTCGCGGTTGCGCACCGCCTCGTTGTGCACGAGGATGTAGATGGCCACGTAGTAGAGGATCGAAGGGATCCACGACGCGGCGACGATCTTGGAGTACGGGATGTTGGTGATGTCCGCCATGATGAACGCCACCGCGCCCATGACCGGCGGCAGCATGGCGCCGCCGCTCGACGAGGTGGCCTCGATCGCCGCCGCGCGCGCAGGCGGCACGCCCTGCCTGATCATGATCGGTATCGTGAGCGGGCCCGTGGTGGCCACATCCGCGGTCGGGCTGCCGGACACCGAGCCATACAGGCCGCTCGCGGTGACGCAGGCCTTGGCCGCACCGCCGCGCATGCGCCCGGTCACTGCGCTCGCCAAGTCGAAGAAGAGTTGCCCGCCGCCGGCCTTGTTGTAGAAGTTGCCGAACAGCACGAACAGAAAGGCGTAGCTCGCGGCCACCTCGAGCGGGGCGCCGAAAATGCCGTCGGACTGGACGGTCATCATCTCGATGAAATAGACGATGCCGAAGTTGTCGTGCCGCAGCGCGCCCGGCATGTACGAGCCGAACACCGTGAACGCGAGCAGCACCACGAGCAGCGTGGTGAGGCCCCAGCCGGTGCTGCGCCGGCACAGCTCCACCACGAGAACCACGAGCGTCAGGCCGACCGCGATGTCCCAGAAGGTCGGCTGGGTGAAGCCACGGCTCCAGTGGAGAAAGCGGTCGTTGAGGACGATGTAATAGAGCCCTACCGAGAGCGACATGCCCGCGAGCACCACGTCGGTCCAGGCGAGCCGCCTGCGCCAGGGGCCCGCCGTGGTGGTCAGGAACGCGATCGGGAAGGTGATCGCAACGAAGATCGCGATATCGAGGTGGAACTGCGCCGTGAAGGCGCGCGCCCAGCTGGCGAACGGAACCAGGAAAGTGAGGTGCAGGTGCGCGGCGAGCCACAGCACGGCGTTGCCGGTGAGCGTGGCCAGCGCGCCGATCCAAAGCACGTAGAGCGCGGCCGCGACCGAGCCGGCCCGGATCACGATGTCCCACCCGCCGCCCGGACGGTGCCGCCTGCCCTCCCAGGTCAGCAGGCGCAAGGCGTTACTTCACCAACCCCTTCTCTTTGTAATAGCGTAGCGCGCCAGGGTGATAGGCCAGCGCGGCGGGATTGGTGGCCATGTTGGCCGCAGTGAACGAGGTCTTGAGCGAGCCGCCGATGGCCTGCACACGCGACTCGTTCTCGGCGATGGCCCTGACGTACTTGTAGACCGCTTCGTCCGGAACGTGGCTGCCGGCGAGGAGCGCGACCCATTGGCGCACCGTCGGATAGTCCTTCTCCATGAACGGATAGGTGCCCTTCGGCACCATGTCGGCCTTGAAGTTGAACGCGTCGGCCGCCTTCTGGATCGTCGCCTGGTCGCCGTCGATCCAGAGGAGCGGGCGCTTGCCGGCGACGTCCTTCACCAGCGCGTCCCCCAGGTTGCGCGCGTTCATGAACACGTCGGCCTTGTCGTCGACGATGGCGTCGAGACCGATCGAGCTGTTGCCCAGGACGTAGCTGCCGCCCCATTTCTCCACATCGTTGATGCTGAAGCCGTAGGCCTTCATGACCTCGTAGGGCGCGCCGATCGTGGTCTGCGGGTTGTCGGGGCGGTTGATGGCGAGACGCATGCGCGGCTTCTTCTTCGCAATGTCGGCCCAGCTCTTGATGCCGTTGGCATCGGCCCATTCCTTGGTCATCAGGAAGTGCATGAACTGGTTGTCGTACAGCATCATCACGTAGCTGAACTTGCCCTTGAGCGGCGCCCTGTACGGGTCCTTGCCCTCGTTGGCGAGACGGATCTCGGTGCCGGTGGCCGTGGCGGTGAAGTCGGCCTGCCGGTCCGCGATCGCCAGTACCCCGCCGCCGGGCGAGTTGGGCTTGAAGGACACGGACGATCCCGGGTACGCGTCGCGTACGACGGCGTTCAGGCCCTCGACCATGGTGCGCGGATAACCGCTCGGCGTCGCGCCGGTGACGGTGGCGTTGATCGGCTTCTTATCGTTGAAATCCGCGGCAGCGGGAATCGCGACGAGCAGGGCCGCCGCGGCCATGACGCGTGCGAAATGCATTCGAGTCTCCTCCAGCAATTTGCGGTTACTTGCGCTTCTTGCCGCGCTTGGCCTTCTTCGCCTTCTTGGCCTTCTTCGCTTTCTTGGCGGCCTTCGCTTGCTTCGGCTTGCCGATCTTCCTCACCGGCTCGCCCGGCTGCGGGAACTGCAGCACCGCGTTCTTGAAAAGCTGCACCAGGCCGAGCACCGCCGCGGCCTCCGTGGGATAGAGCGCCTCGGTCCGCACCAGCAGCTCGGCCTGATTGTCCGGGTGGTACATCTCCGCGAGGTACTTCCCCGACGCTTGGTCCAGCACGAATTCGACGCGGAATTGGGCCATGCCATTATCATGGCATAGATGATTCCGAAAGAGATGTTTCCAAGAGAGATGCGCGCCGTCGAGATCGCAAAGCCCGGCGGTCCCGAGGTGCTCAAGTCCGTCGTGCGGCCGGTGCCGGCACCGAAGGCGAACGAGATCCTGATCAAGGTCGCGGCCGCAGGCGTGAACCGCCCGGACGTCCTGCAGCGCAGCGGAAACTACCCCGTCCCGCCCGACGCGTCGGATCTGCCGGGGCTCGAGGTGGCGGGCGAAGTGGCCGCAACAGGTTCTTCGGCGAGAATCTACAAACCGGGCGACAAGGTGTGCGCGCTGGTGCACGGGGGCGGCTACGCCGAGTACTGCGTCGCGCCCGAGGTCACCGCGCTGCCGGTGCCGAAAGGCTGGTCGCTCACGGAAGCGGCTTCGCTTCCCGAAACTTTCTTCACGGTCTGGGGCAACGTATACGACCGTGCCCGGCTCGCGCCGGGCGAGTCGCTCCTCGTGCAGGGCGGCACCTCGGGGATCGGGGTGAGCGCGATCCAGATGGCGAAGGCCACCGGCAACCGCGTGTTCGCGACCGCCGGGTCGGACGAGAAATGCGCCGCGTGCGTCCGTCTGGGCGCCGACAAGGCAATCAACTACAAGACGCAGGACTTCGCCGCGGAGATCAAGGCTGCCACCGGCGGCAAGGGGGTGGACGTGATCCTCGACATGGTCGGCGGCGACTACGTGCCGAAGGAGCTGAAGAGCCTCGCCGACGACGGACGGCTCGTGTTCATCGCCTTCCTGCGCGGCCACAGGAGCGAGCTCGACATCAACGAGGTGATGCGGCGGCGCTTGACGATCAGCGGCTCGACGCTGCGTCCGCGGCCGGTCGAGTTCAAGGGCGCCATCGCGCGCAGCCTGCGCGACAAGATCTGGCCGCTCATCGAGGCGGGCAAGATCAAGCCCGAGCTCTACAAGACCTTCCCGCTCGCCGAGGCCGCCGAGGCGCACCGCCTGATGGAGACCTCGCAGCACATCGGCAAGATCGTCCTCACCGTCTAACGTTTGCCGGCCTCCTGCTTCAGCCAGGCCACGAATTCCGCCACTTCCGGCCGGCCTCCGGCGCTCTTCGAAACCACCGCGTAATAGGCGCGCGCCGGATCGGCACTGCTCTTGAACGGAGCGACCAGCTCGCCCGACGCGAGCAGATCCTTCACCAGGGGACTTCGCCCCAGTCCCACGCCATGCCCTGCGACGGCCGCCGGAATGATCTGCTCGTAGCCGGAAAACGAGAGCGTGCCCGCGGGACGCAGGTCGGCGATGCGCTCGACCTCGAGCCAGGTTTTCCAGTGCAGCCAGGGGTGGCGTCCCTCGGGATCGTCGTATTGGAGCAGGCAGTGATAGCGCAGATCCTGCGGCTCGCGCAGCGGCTTCGACTTGTCCCTCAGGAGCTTCGGGCTGCAGACCGGAAAGACGCGCTCGCCCATGAGCCGCACCGCGTTCGAGCCTGCCAGCGACGCGGGACCGTGGCGGACCGCGAGGTCGAGACCGTCGCGGTCGAGGTCCTGCACCCGCGTGTCGGCCATGATGCGCACGTCGATCCCGGGGTGAGTGCGCGTGAAGCCGGCAAGGCGCGGAATCAGCCACAGGGCGGCGAACGAGTGCGTGGTGGTGACCGACAGGCCTTTCTTGCCCGCCTGCGCGCGCAGGCGGTCGGTGGCGGCGCGCATCGTGGTGAGAACCTGCGCCGCCGAAGCGTAGAACGACTTGCCGGCGTCGGTGAGCGAGAGCGCGCGGTGGCGGCGCTGGAATAGCTCGACGCCGAGCTGGTCTTCGAGATCCTTGATCTGCCGGCTGACCGCCGACTGGGTGAGGAAGAGCTCCTCCCCGGCCTTGGTGAACGACAGGTGGCGCGCCGCCGCCTCGAAGCCCACGAGCAGGTCCAGGGCCGGCAATGCATTCCGATTTCTCATGTGAGCCGTGAGAATTTACCGTTTGAGAGGGCGGCCGATAGCATGCATCCTGCGCATACCAAACGCAAGCCGAAAGGAACCGCATCATGCAGATCGAGCTCGGAGCGGGGGCCGTCAGACTGGGCCCCAACCAGACCCTCAAGGTGGTCGACGGCGCGGGCAGCACCGTGTGCGCGCTCGAGGGCGCTGTCTGGATCACCGAAGAGAGCCAGGTGCGCGACATCGTGCTCGAGCCGGGCAACTGCTACCGGCTGCAGCACGCGGGAATCGCGCTCGTGAATTCGCTCGGCGGCGAAGCCGCCGTCAGCCTGAGTTGAAAGGACCGAACATGAAACCCCTTACCTTCGAAGCCGTCACCCGCAACCCCGAGCTGATGCAGGCCTTGATCCGCCGGGCGCACCGGGAGCGCGCCGAAGCGATCTACCGCTTCATCGTCGAACCCGTCACATCGCTGTTCAACCTGGCCCGTCACCATGCCCCTCGTACGCATCTCGCTGCTGCGCGGAAAGCCTGAGGGCTTCGGCCGCAAGGTCGGCGGCGTCGTCTACCGGGCGATGAGAGAGACGCTCAACGTGCCGGAGAAGGACAATTTCCAGCTCCTCAGCGAGCACGGGCCCGAGAGCCTGGTCTACGACCCGCACTACCTTGACGTTGAGCGCAGCGACGGCTTCATCGCGATTCAGATCACCCTCAACGAGGGGCGCAGCATCGAGATGAAGAAAGCGTTCTACAGGCGCGTGGCCGAGGACCTGCGCCGCGAGCTCGACGTGAGGCCGCAGGACGTGTTCATCAACCTGGTCGAGGTGAAAAAGGAAAACTGGTCGTTCGGCAACGGCATAGCGCAGTACGCCAGCTGACATGCCCCTCGTAAACGCCACCCTTGCCGCGAAGCCGGACGGCGAGCTGACAACGCGGGCCATCGCGCTGCTCACCGACCTGACGGTCGAGGTCCTCGGCAAGGAGCGCGAAAGAACCACGGTGGTCGTCCAATACGTGCCCACCGGCCAATGGGCGCGCGGCGGCTTCCCGCTCGCCGTGCGAGGCTATTTCGTCGACGTCAAGGTGACCGCGGGCACCAATCTGCGCCACGACAAGGCGCGCTATGTCCGCGAGGTGAACCGGGCGCTGCAAGCGCTGCTCGGCGAGGCTTCGGGCTACGTGGCGATCGAGGAGCTTCCCGCCGACTCGTGGGGGTATGCGGGCGAAACCCAGGAGCTTCACTACCTGAGGAACAAGGTCGCCTAGAATAGAGGCTCGGAAATGGGCCCTCATGTTCAGGCAGGATCTCCTCAAGGGTAAGCGCATCCTCGTCACCGGCGGCGGCACCGGT
>Ga0134124_10004383_pt1 | contig 11345 bp, 9 predicted proteins | sample KB304_FD_96880 | JGI IMG/M metagenome (GOLD analysis project Ga0134124, IMG submission 96880) | Terrestrial soil microbial communities without Nitrogen fertilizer from Kellogg Biological Station, Michigan, USA - KB3-0-4 | ecosystem: Environmental > Terrestrial > Soil > Unclassified ... | reverse complement strand
TCGAGGGCTTGCTGGCGCTGTAGGTCGAAAACACGCGGGCAAGCCGGGGGTCGCGATTGGCATTGGCAACCAACCCTTGCATGACGCTGTTCATGGCGGCAGGTTCCTGCCCTTCCAGAGCTTCGAGGCCGTACTCGAAACCACCGGTTGTCGACAGTCCGATAATTGGGGGCAGATTGAACGGAATGATCGTTGCTGTGCGAATTTCTTGTCCCGCACCGAATACGCGCCCGATCAGGGCCTGCGCCGAATTGGCCGCGCCGGCACGGTCCGCGAAGGGCTTCAGGATGGGAACAACCAAGGCCGTGTTGGATTCACTTACGCCATCGATGATCGAATAACCCACCACGGTGAACACGTTCCGGACCTGCGGCATGGATTTCAGCAATGCCTCGACCCGTGCGGCCGCCTCTCCGGTACGGGAAACAGACGCGCCTTCGGGCAATTGCACGGTGATGAAGAAGGCGCCTTGATCCTCTTCTGGCAAAAAGCCGGTCGGAGTTCGAAGCGAGACCAAGTAGGCGATGGCAGCACAAACGAGAATTGTGACAATGCCGAAACCCGAAATCCGCACCAGACGCCCCACTGCCCATGCATACCCATCGCGGACATTGTCGATTCGGCGCAATACCCAAGCCATCGGACCACGCCGTGTGCCCTGGTGGCGGAGAAAGACGGCGCACAAGGCGGGCGATAGGGTCAGCGCATTGACCGCCGAAATCAGCATTGAAACACTGATCGTCACTGCGAATTGCCGGAACAGCGTTCCCGACACACCGGGGATGAATGCGACCGGCACAAACACCGAGAGCAGCACGAGAGTAATTGCGATGATCGGTGCGGTGATTTCAGTCATCGCCTTTTTCGTCGCCGCGGCCGGGGAGAGTTCCGGCTCCTCTTCCATCACGCGCTCGACGTTCTCGACGACGACGATTGCATCATCCACCAGAATGCCGATGGCGAGCACCATCGCGAGAAGCGAGATCGTGTTAGCGGAGTAGCCCATCAAGAGCAGGACCGCAAAGCTGCCGATCACGCTGACCAGCACTGCGACTGCTGGAATGAGCGTGGCGCGCAGACTGCCGAGGAACAGAAACACGACAAGAACAACGACCCCGAAAGCGATCCCGAGCGTGATCAATACGTCGTGGATAGTGTCCGAAACGAAGGTCGTCGAGTCGTAGTTCACAATGTACTTGAGGCCCGGCGGAAACTGCTTGCTCGAGCGGTCCATAGCGGCTCTCACCAGAGCGGCGGTCTGGACCGCGTTGGCGCCAGGGGCCAGATTGATGCGCATTCCGACCGCGGGCCGGCCATCGATGCGGCTCTCCACGTCCTGGTTCTGGGCTCCGAGTTCCACCCGGGCGACGTCGCGGACGCGCAGCAAAGAACCATCGGGATTGGCGCGCAACACAATGTTTCCGAACTCTTCGGGCGTCGTCAGCCGGCCCTGCGTCTGCACGTTGATTTGAAATTGCTGATCGTTTCCGATCGGGCGGGCGCCGATCCGGCCGACCGGCGCCTGAACGTTCTGGGCCTGGATCGCGGCGATCACGTCTGCCGGTGTAAGAGTGAGGCTGACGAGACGCCTGGCGTCGAACCAGATGCGCATTGAATAATTGAGCGTGCCGAACAACCCCGCTTGTCCCACCCCAGGGATGCGCGACAGCACGTCGAGGATGTTGATGATGGCGTAGTTTGAGATAAACAGTGGATCCTGCTCGCCGTTTTCGCTGTAGAGGGCAAGAAACTGCAGGATAGCCGCTGATTTCTTCTGAACCGTCAGCCCCTGAAGCTGCACCTCGGGTGGAAGCCTGGCAAGCGCCGTCTGCACACGGTTGTTGACGTTAACAGTATCGATGTCGGGATCGCTGTCGAGCAGAAAGCTGACCGTCAAGGTATAGGTGCCATCGTCACCGCTCGCCGATTTCATGTAGATCATTTTGTCCACGCCGACCACCTGCGCTTCGATCGGCTGGGCGACGCTCGATTCGACGACCGCGGCGGACGCGCCGGGATAAGTGGCAGAAACGACAACCTGCGGCGGAACGATGTCCGGAAACTGCGCGACCGGAATGCGCGTCAACGCCAGCAGCCCGGCGATTGTGATGACCACAGCAATGACGACCGCGAGCCTTGGACGATCGACGAAGACGGACGAAATCATTTCTTGGCTCCCGAGCTCGGCGGACCCATGGTCTGGCTGGGAGAATTGGCGCTGGACGCTCCGCCCTGACCCACCGTGGGCGGGATTGCGGGCGTCGGACTGGCGGGGCCGGCAGACACCTCTTGCCCAGGGCGGACACGCTGCAGTCCTTCGCTGATGACGAGCTCGCCTTCCGATAGCCCGTTCGTGATGACCGCCGTAGCCGGAGTCGACTGTCCCAATTGGATGCGCCGGACCTGGGCCATGTTCTGCGCATCGATCACATAGACGTAATCGCCTTGCTGGTCGGACAGCACGGCAGCACGCGGAATTGCCAGCACGGTGATCGGCTGCACGCCCTCGACGAGGACGGTGACGAATTCGCCATCCGTGAGCTCACGAACGGTGGGTTGTCCTGGCTTCGCCGAGACCAATACCGGGTTGGGAAAGACGCCGCGTATGTTGATCGTATCGGTATTCTCGGTCACGGTGGGTGATACGTAGTCGGCCCGGCCATCCTGGTCGTAGATCCTGCCGTCCGGCAGCTGCAGCTTCAACACGACTGCATTGAAGCCGCCCTTGCCAGCATAGCGGTTGCGCAGATCGAGCACGGCGCGCTGCGACACCGGAAAAATCACGTACATCGGATCCTGGCTGACGAGCGTTGCCAATGTGCCCGTGGTCGGCGAAACCACATTACCTTCGGTAACGCTGCTGCTGCTGATCTTGCCGTCGATAGGGGCGCGGATTTCGGTGTAGCCGAGATTGATCTCAGCGGTCTTGAGCTGCGCCTTGGCGCCATCGATCTGCGCCGCCAAAGCGCGCTCGGTGGCGAGCGCGGCATCGACAGTCGCTTGCGGTCCGGCACTTTTCTCCAGCAAGTCCTGAGCGCGCGTGAGTGAGATCTGGGCGTTTCGATGCTGCGCATCCAGCTGATCGATGCTGGCCTTCGCAGCATCAACCTGAGCCTGAAACGGTGGCTGTTCGAGCTGATAAAGGAGATCGCCTTTTTTGACTTCTGAGCCCTCAACAAACGGCCTCTTTTCGAGAAACGCTGTAACTCGCGCGACGACGGTGACGCGGCCCACTGCCTGGACCCGACCAACGAATTCATCGGTCTGAGTTATCTGCTGCCGCTCAGCTCGGACCACACCTACGGCGGGCGGACCTGCCGGTTGTTGTGCGGCGGCGCTACCTGCAAGCCAGCCGCCAAACGCCACCGAGACAAGAACCGCCGAAAGTCTATAAGCCATTCGCAGCTCCAGTTGCAGGAACATTGCAGCCTCTGCAGCTGAACTGCGCAGCACGGGAAGAAGTTCTGGCCGATTTACGATATCTCGCGCGACGCTACATCAATTGGGCGGCACGGATCTTCGCCATCCTCGGAATGGCAGTGATAGAGGAGTTCATCGAGCTGGGAAGAACACAGTGGATGGCGAGGAACATTGCCCACTACTCCACTGATCAGACTTGCAGGCACCGCTTTGCTTTTCCATGACATTTGAAACGCGTGGAACCACCACCCCTAGGGATGTTGTTCTGGGCCATCGGCCGGCAGGCCTGATTTTGGTTCAATTGATCTAACCGAACGTATATAATTGCTACTGACTGCACCACCCGACTCTCGCATCTCCAGACTCCAACTCACTTCTGCCCGTGCCCGCCGCGCGTTTTTCCGGCCCGACCTGGTTTTGATACTTCATGACCAGGACCTATGCATACTCTACTACTGTCGGCTCCAAAGGCGAGAAATCCTTTATTACCAAGGCTATTGCTCTCCAAGCAACGTTTGACGCCGCTATGGTGGTATCCCGTCGCGGGACCTCCAGGTGATTCACGTCACGACCCTGCGGGCTCTAAATGCGCGCGCACACCGGATGAGGTGTGACCGATCAACCCGCAGGAGATACGCCATGTTCGTCAAGACCGCACTCGCACTCGCAATCGCCATCGCCACCGTGTCCAGCGCACTTGCTGCGCCCAAGAGGTACGGCACCAACCCCGCGAACGACGTGTTCGTTAACGGCAAGTACGTCGGTTCTGACCCGGATCCGACTATCCGTTCAACGCTAGCGCGTGACCCTGAAGCGGGCCGGTGATGGCGGCCCATCACAGGTGGCGGCCGGTCGGCCGCCACCTGTGCACCGTAGTTGATTGTGCCATGTATTCTCTATTGCCGAGGAGGATGGGATGCGTTCGATATACCGCCCGACATCATGGATGCTCGCAACGGTCATTGTTAGCGTAATGACGCATGCTGCGGCCGCGGGCTCGTTCACGCGCGGATGCGCGGCGCGCGACCTGCAACTGCTCACTGCCATCGAGGAGCGAGAGAACGCCGGATCGATTCCCACCGAAAAAATCAGCGAAGCGTTGCTCGAGATGATGCATGCACGCATTGTCTGCTACCAAGGTCAGGTGCTTGATGCGCTGGCGATCTACGACGCCGTTGCGGAGAGCGTTCGGCCGATCCGGTCCGGGCGTGCGGAAATCGAGTGAGCGCGCCGCCCGGGTTCGGTACTCGTGTCGTCGGTGGCGAACATACTCGCCCGCACGCAGAAGCTCGCTCGAGTGCGTCTGAACTCGCCCGGCACGTGAGCCATTCTAGGCGGGAAATTGCTGTGCTGGGCGACCAGCGGACAAGAATCGCTCACTGCGAGCCTTTTGCTATCCTGCCCTTGAGGCACTGATAGATAAACCACGTCTCGGCCTTATTCCTTTGCTCGCTCACGCCTCGTGCCTGGGAGAGCTCGAAGCACGCATTGTAGGCTGCCTGGGTTGCGCGCACGCACCCCCGGCCCGGAATACACACTTGGTTCTGTGCTGCCTGTGCGGGAATGCTCGCGATAGCGGTCATCGTACCGACGGCCAACATTGTTATCTTGATGACTTGCTTCATCTTGTCCTCCGTTAATTTGCGGGGCTGCGTGTCCATCGCACCAATCGGCTCACCCTTTGATGCGGGTTGAGCGCCAGCCCAGTCGCACGGTCCAGCGGGCGCCGAGGAGACGCTATTGCCTCGATTACCCGTGAAAGAAAATTGGCTCGTTCGTTTAGTTGATCTCACCCAGGGTATAGTGCCGAACGGACCGGTGAATATCGGCTTGGGTCAAAATGCGAAGAATTCACATTGAGCGCAACGAGTCCGTCGTGCCCCGGCAAAGCGGAGCTATCGTGGCGCCTGCTCGTATTCCAATGCCCACGCCGCAACGTCGCGGCGGCGAGCGAACCAGACGCCGTCGTGCTGCTTGGCATACTCGAAGCACTGGCGGATCACAGGCTGCAAGGTCGGCCGTCCGCCGATGTGACAGTGCAGCGTGATTTCCATCCACTTCGGGGAGCCCGCTTCCCCTTCCGAATAGAGCTGATCGAACGTGTTCTTGAATCCCTCCCAGATGATGCTGGGGGGGTTGCGCGGTGCAAGCCACATGGCGAGATCATTCTGAGGAATGTTCGTGCGCGGCATGATCACCATCGGACCTTGGTCGGTCGCGCGCAGGAATGGCAGATCATCGCTCGCGTCGTCGCCGTTCCATAGATACCCGAGCTCTTTCAGGATCGAGAGCGTGTGCTGTGAGCCGGCGCTGCCCGGCCCCGTCCAGCCGACCGGCGGCACGCCCGCGACCTGCGTCAGCACGGCGGTGCACCGGCGTATATCCGCCTCCTCTTCCTCGTTATCGTGGGGATGGACGTCGTTGACCCATCCGTGACCGTTGATCTCGTGCCCAGCCTTGATCACCGCGGCGATGACATTGGGATGCTGCTCGGCGGCTTGTGCGCTGACCGACATGTTGGCGTGCAGACCGTAGCGATCGAGGGTTTCCATCAGGCGCCACACGCCCGCTTTCCATCCGTATTCGGCGTATGACAGCGACAGCGGGCTCGGATTGTTGCCGGCACGTGCAGCGCCGCCCAGTGTATTGAACTGGCTGCGATAGGTGAACGCCTCGAACGCGAGCCCAATCGATATCGCTATCTTCTGGCCATGCGGCCAGCGCCACTTTCGTGGATAGACAATTGCCGTGTCCCCCATGCGATCCCCTCCATTTCGGTAGTCAGCCAAACTCGCCGAGCAGGGGCTGGAGTCGCGAACATTGCTGGGCACGAGCCGATTGGCGACGATTGGGCTTCCATCACGACTGTGATCCAGGGCAGCATAGGTCCTGACGAGGGAGATTCCAATTCATGCTGCGCATCGTCGTTATCGCAATCGCGGCCGCAGTCACGCCGGCGGCTGCCCAAGACTGGCCGACCCGGCCCGTCACCATGGTTGTCACGTTTGCCGCCGGCACCGCCGGCGACGTGGTCGGACGCATTCTCTCGGGCCCTCTGGGCGAGGCGCTCGGCGGGACGGTCATCGTCGACAATGTCCCGGGCGGCGGCGGAATCACCGGCTCCAACCGCGTCGCGAAGGCTGCGCCTGACGGCTATCAGTTCCTGGTCGGGACGGTTGGCACCCATGCTATCGCGCCGACGCTATACAAGAACCCGCCCTACAACGCCGTAGCCGACTTCGCTCCGGTCGGGCTGCTGCTTGAGCAGCCGATCGTGCTGCTCGCGCGCAAGGACCTGCCGGTCGCCACGCTGCAGGAGTTCGCGGCCTATACGAAGGTCCATCAGGGGACCATGCAATACGGCTCCGGCGGCACCGGGACTGCCAATCATCTCGCTTGCGCGCGTCTCAACATGGCGTTGGGCGTCAACGTCGTGCATGTCCCTTACCGCAGCACGTCGGCCATGCAGGACCTGATAGCCGGACGCATCGACTACACGTGTAACTTCCTTTCCACATCGATCGCCCAGATCGAAAGCAATCAGATCACCGCGATCGGTATCCTGACCAGGACGCGATCGCCGATCTCTCCGTCGATCATTCCGTTGCATGAGCAGGGGCTGACGGATTTCGATGCCGCGACCTGGAGCGGATTCTTTCTTCCAAACAACACGCCCGCGGCTATCATTCAGAAGCTCAACAGCGCGGCTTCGACCGTGGTCGACACACCGGCGGTGCAGGCGCGGCTTCGGGAGATCGGGGCGACCGTGGTCGCGCCGGAGCGCCGCTCGCCCGCCTACATGCAGACCTTCATCGAGAGCGAGATCAAAAAGTGGGCGGAGCCGATCAAGGCCGCCAACCTGACCGTGAACTGAAGTTAAGGACCGGAAATCCGAACAAACCCTGCGCTAAGACAAGAAGAGGACCACTCATGTTTCTGCAGGAGTACGGAGAGAAGTGGCTCGATGTCGATGGCATCCGCACGCGTTATTTCGAAGCCGGCAGCGGCCGACGAGTGGTGCTGGTGCACGGCGGCACCAAAGGCGATTCCTCCGGTGGGGCCAATGCTGAAGACTTCCACCTCAACTTCGCGGAGCTCGCTAAGAAGTTCCATGTCATCTCGGTCGATCGGCTCGGCCAGGGCTACACCGACAATCCCAAGCGCGACGAGGACTGGACAATGGCGGCATCAGTTCGCCACTTCGTAGGCTTCCTCAAGGCGCTGGATAAGGGCCCTTATAATGTCGTCGGCCACAGCCGCGGCGGCTATGTGGTCGCGCGCACCACGCTCGACTATCCGCGCCTGATCGAGAGCTGCGTGCTGATCGATTCAAACACAGCCTCACCCGGTCCGGGCCGCAATGAGATCGTTTTTGCGACAAACCCTTACAAGGCTGGCACGCTCGAAGCCTCGCGCTGGACCTACGAGAAATATTCCTGCACGACCCAGCACGTGACCCACGCCTGGATCGAGATGAAGCAGAAGATCACCGAGCTGCCGAAGAACAAGGTCGCGATCGGGAAGATGAGGGATGAGGGCTTCCTGCACACGCGATTCCTGCCGTCGCTCGTTGAGGAGAAGGATGAGTTCTTCTCCAAGCTGGACACCATCGGGATGCAGCGCCCGATCATGCTGTTCTGGGGCTACAACGACCCGACCGCACCGCTCGATCTCGGTGTGAAGCTGTACGACCTGATCGCCAGGAAGCAGCCCCGCACGAGCCTGCACATCGTCAATCAGGCCGGCCATCACAGCTTCCGGGAGCGAGCGGCCGAGTTCAACCGCGTCGTCACTGAGTTTATCGAGGGGGTCGCCCATGGCAACTAGTAATATGGCGACTAACGCAATGGAGAGGCCTGCCGAGGCCGCCCGCCAGTACGGAACCACAAACGCCGACATGGGCGAGGAGAAGTGGCTCGACGTCAACGGCATCCGCACTCGCTATTTCGATCAGGGCGAAGGCGAACGCGTCGTGATGATCCACGGCGCGCAGTTCGGCGCCAAGGACGGCGCGAGCTCGGCCCGGACCTGGGCGCTAAACTTCCCGGCGCTCAAGGCGTGGCACAATGTCATCGCCTTCGACAAGCTCGGCCAGGGCTACACTGACAATCCGAAATCCGACGCCGACTACACGATGCACGCCATCGTGCAGCACGCCATTGCCTTTCTCGAGAAGCTCGGCAAGAAGCCCTACCATCTGGTCGGCCATTCGCGCGGCGGCTATGTCGTCACCCGCATCTCGCTGGAACGGCCCGACCTGGTGAAGACCTGCGTCTGCGTGTCTTCGGGAAGCCTCTCTCCCGGACAATCGCGCACGCATCTCGTGTTCAAGGATCCGCCGCAGCCGCAGCTCACCCGCGAATCCATCCGCTGGTATTGCGAGCGTTATTCCTACAATCCGAAGATCGTCACCGACGACTGGCTCGACGGCAGCGTCTCAATCGCCGAAACCGAGCGCAACAAGATCGCCGTTGCCAAGATGAACAAGGAACGCCTTTCGCAAAAACAGTTCCTGCCGCAGATGGCCACGCAGAAGGCGGAGACGCACCGGTGGCTGCTCGAGCGTGGAATGCCGTGCCCGACGCTGGTGGTCTGGGGCTACAACGATCCGGCCGCCACCCTCGACAACGGCATGCAACTGGTCGAGCTGTTCATGGAGAAGCAGCGCGACACCGAGGTCCGCATCTTCAACAGGTCCGGACACTTCGTAATGCGTGAGCATCCGGCTGCGTTCAACCGGCTCATCGACACTTATGTCAGCGCGCACCGCTGACGGCTTCAGGAGCCTATTGCCCGCTGGCGTCCCTTCCCGGACCGTAGATCACCTTGCCGGAACGGGCGCCGGTGTGATTGCCGCCGTCGATCACGACCGCGCCGTTGACGAACACGAATGGCACGCCCTTGGCGTATTGTTGGGGGGTCTGGTAGGTGGCCGGATCCGACACCGTATCGGGATCGAACACCACGACATCGGCCCAGTAGCCTTCCTTGAGCATGCCGCGATCCTTAAGCCGCAGGATCTGCGCCGGCAGTGACGTCATTTTCCGGACGGCGTCTTCGAGCGTAAGAACTTTGTCGGTGCGCACGTATTTGCCCAGAACCCGCACGTTGGTGCCGAAGCTGCGTGGATGCGGCTTGCCTGGCACCGTCAGATTGAGCGCGCTGCCATCGGATGCGATCGACACCCACGGCACCTGCATCACGAACTTCACATCATCTTCCGACATCGTGTGATGCACGCCCGGAACGAAGGCACCCTCCTCGACCACGAGGTCGAAACAGGTTTCGGCTGGATCCGAATCGCCGCGCAACTTGGAGATTTCGAGGATCGTCTTGCCTTCGTATTCCTTGTTCTTCGGAACATTGAAAACTGTGCCGACGATGCCCTCCCAGCCGCCGTGCTCGTTTACGTACTCGCCGAACTCCTCGTCGGCCTTGATCTTCTCGCGGAACGCCCGTTCCTTGAGCTTCGCAATAGCATCCCTCCGCGGCATGGCCTGCACCCAGCTGGGGAACAGCCGCGCCCACGGATGCTCCATCGCGGTGTAGGGATATAGGTTCGCAGTCACATCCAGCCCGCGCGCCCGCGCCGCGTCGATCTTTTTGATGATGTCTTTGACTCTTCCGAAGTTATTCTTGCCGCGCACTTTGATGTGGTAGATGTGCACCGCAATGCCAGTCTCCTCGGCGAGCTTTAGCGCCTTGTCGAGCTCCTCGTCGATCTGCGCGCCTTCGCCGCCGATATGGGTGCCGTAGTAGCCGCCATAGCTTGCGACGACCTTGGCCATCGCGACCATCTCGTCCTTATACTTGTAGCCGCCACCGGTGAATGCGGTCGACAGATTGACCGCGCCCTCCTCCATCGCCTGCGTGACGAGTTGCGTCATCTGCTCGATCTCCGCCTTCGTCGCAGGCCGGTCGTCGAATCCGACAACAACCCTGCGCACCTGCTGCGGCGATACGCTCGAAGCGATGTTGATCGAGGTACCGCCCTTGCGGAGGCGGCCGAAATAGCCGTCGAGCGTGGTCCAATCGACGTCGACGCCGGCGCGGCGTTTGGCTTCCTCTTTGTACTCTTCGAGCACGTCGCCTTTGAGCGGGGCCACCGTTTGACTTTCCCCGATCACATCGAGCGTCACGCCCTGGCGCACCTTGCTTTCGGCATTTCCGTCGGCCAGGACGGACACGTCAGTGTGCGTGTGCAGATCGATGAAACCCGGCGAAACCACCATCCCCTTCGCATCGATCATGCGCTTGCCGAGCTTGGGATCGAATTTGCCGATCCTGGCGATGCGACCATTCGCCATCGCCACGTTGCCATAGAACCAGGGATTGCCGCTACCGTCGACGATCCTGCCGTTTGCAATGACGACATCATAAATAGGGTCGGCAGCGCGCGACCCCGCTGGCCACGACAGCAGCGCGACCAGCGAAAGGGCGGTGGTGAGGCTTAGGTCGCGGATGCGCATGCGTTTCCTCCTGTATTCCTGTTGAGGATAGTTTGCTTCTGTGGCCCTTCCTAGACCTGCGCCTGGCGCACCTATCCTGCAACAAGTGGCGCGGGCCGGTCAGTCGAACTGAGTCTGCTGGTTGGCTCCAGACAAAAGCTTGAATTCGCTGCGCCGCGTGCAGGCTGCGATTTCAAATTCGGCTCGCGAGGTTAGCGGCTGGCGGCCACGGCAGGCATTCCGCCAGTCCGCGGCCCATCACAAGCTCCAGATCCTCTTTAGAGAGGAAATCCATCTCCTCAGTGAACATCGTAACGGCCTGCCGATAGGTGCACTTCGTACGGCTGAGCATCGCTGACAAGTCTGTTCCCCAGAAACATCGGCGCGGGCCGAACGCCTCGATGAGTCGCTTCAGATGGGGATGGATGTTCCGGTACGGATAGTCCTCGGAACTGCAGGACGGCGTCGACGTCAGCT
>Ga0134124_10004382_pt1 | contig 11348 bp, 9 predicted proteins | sample KB304_FD_96880 | JGI IMG/M metagenome (GOLD analysis project Ga0134124, IMG submission 96880) | Terrestrial soil microbial communities without Nitrogen fertilizer from Kellogg Biological Station, Michigan, USA - KB3-0-4 | ecosystem: Environmental > Terrestrial > Soil > Unclassified ... | reverse complement strand
GTCACGTACATCACGCCGTTGTAGACGATCGGCTGCGCCTGCTCGCCCCAGTTGTTGTCGAGGCTCAGGCTCCACACCGGCACCAGCCGTCGCACGCTCTTGCGGTCGATCTGGCTGAGGCGGCTGTAGCGCTGCTGGTGGTAGCCCATCCCGTAGGTCAGGATGTTGTCGGTGTTGCGGCCGTCGTTTTTCAGATCGTCCAGCGACTGCGCGCAAACTGCGGTGGCGCCCGACAGAATTGCCGCGGCGAACACGACTCTCATGGCTCCTCCTCTAAAGGGCCCGGACATGCTACGCCCGAGGCGGGGCATATCGCAACGCGCGTTCTGCTAGACTGAAAATCCAATGCCGGCCACGGGAGAGGGAGTGGCAGCGTCGCGCTGGCCGTTTCTGGCCGTTCCGGACGATCCAGAGGACGCCGAGCGCAGCACGCAGGCGCGGCTCTTCAACGTCGTGGCGCTCGCGGCCTTGGCGGCGCTGGGCGTCGCGGTAGTCAGTCAGCTTTTTTTTGGTCAGACCGGCATCCCGCTGGCGATGACGTTCGTCGCCCTGGCGCTGACGGCGGCATTGATGGCCGTCGCCCGGCTGGGGGCGTTGCGCCTCGCCCGCGCGCTGCTGCCGCCGCTCATGCTTGCAGCGTGCATCGCAGTGGTGCTGGTACGTGATGGTCTGCACGACAACGTCATGGCGGCGATCGGCGCGGTGCTGGTCATGGGCGGCGTCCTCCTCCAGCGGCGCGCGCTCGCCGTCTTCACCGCCGCCGTGATCCTCATGATTTTCGCCGTGGCCTATGCGGAGATCGCGGGAATCCTGCACACCCGGTTCAGCGGCTTCACCGACTGGAGGCACGCGGTGGGGCTGGCGCTGTTTCTCCTGTTCATCGCCGTCACGGTCCGCGCCCTGATGGACAGCATGATCGCGAGCCTGCGCGAGGCACAGCACAGGCGCACCGCGCTTGCCGGCAGCTATGCGCGCCTCGAGGCGCAAACGGCGGCGCTCAGGGAGTCCGAGACGCGCTTTGCCAAGGCGGTCGAGACCATGGCGGAAGGACTGGTCCTGCTCGACATGGACGGCAACGTGCGCCTGTGCAACCAGGCCGCCGAGCGCATCCTCGGCCTCCCGGCGGCCGAGATCATGCGCCAGGCCCTGACCATCGGCGGGCTGGGCGGCGCGGTGCGTGCCGACGGCTCGCCCTTCCCGCCGAGCGAATGGCCGGTCGGCATCACCCTGCGTACCGGCCAGTCCCGGACGGGGGTCGTCATGGGCCTGGTGCGCGACCGCGGCGCGATCCACTGGATGTCGGTCAACTCGGCCGCCCTGTTCACGGACGACTCGCCAAGGCCGTACGCGGTGCTCACCACGTTCTTCGATATTTCCGGGCTGAAGCGCGCCGAGCAGGCGTTGCGCGCCCACGCCGAGCAGCTGCGGCACCTGTCGCACCGCCTGTTCGAGGTCGAGGAGAACGAGCGCCGGCGCCTCGCGCGCGAGCTGCACGACCGCATCGGCGCCAATCTGACCGCGCTCAGCCTGAACCTGAAGCTGGTGCGCAACGAATGGGAGAAGACCAGCACGCGCCTGGACGACAGCGAGAAGCTGCTCGACTCCACGGCGCAGCTCGTGCGCGACGTGCTCACCGACATGCGTCCGCCCGGGCTGGACGAGCTCGGGCTGCTCGCCGCGCTCAGGGAGCACGCTGGGCAGGTCGCGCAGCGCAGCGGCCTCGCGCTCCAGGTGCACGGCGCCGAGCCGCGGCCGCGCCTGCCGCCCGCGACCGAGATCGCGCTGTTCCGGGTAGTGCAGGAAGCGCTGACCAACATCGTCAAGCACGCGCGCGCCGGCGCGGTGACGATTTCCCTGCGCCCGGAGCCCGGCCTGGTCACGCTGACGGTCGCCGACGACGGCGCCGGCTTCGACGGCGAAGCGCGCGCCATGGCCGCCGGCATGGGGATGGCGAGCATGCGCGAGCGCGCCGAGGCGGTCGGCGCGCGCGCACGCATCGAGTCGGCGCCCGGGCGCGGCACACGGGTGCTCGTCGAAGTGCCCCATGTCGCCGCGCCGCAGCCGGCGGCGGCCCACGCATGAGCCAGCCTCCCGGCGTGCCGATCAGCGTCTTCATCGCCGACGATCATTCGATCGTGCGCGAGGGGCTCGCGGCGCTGCTTGCCGCGCAGCCCGACATCCGCATCGCCGGAGCCGCGGCCAACGGCCGCGAGGCGCTTGGCGCGGTGCTGGAGGCGAAGCCAGCGGTGGTCATCATGGACATCGCGATGCCGGAGATGAACGGCATCGAGGCGGCGCGCCAGATCCACGCGGCGCTGCCGCAGACGCAGATCGTGATCCTGTCGATGCATGCGAGCGCGGAGCACGTGTTCCAGGCGCTCGAGGCGGGCGCGCGCGGTTACCTTCTAAAGGAATCGGCGGCCAAGGAGATCTGCGACGCCGTGCGCGCGGTGTGCCTCGGCCGGCGCTACCTCAGCGCGAAGGTCACCGAGGTGCTGGCCGAGCGCGTCGGGCGGCGCGCCGAAGTGAGCCCGCTCGACAGCCTGAGCCCGCGCGAGCGCCAGATCCTGAAGCTGGTGGCCGACGGCTGCTCCAGCGCACGCATCGCCGAGATGCTGCACCTGTCGCCGAAGACCGTCGACACCTACCGCAGCCGCCTGATGGAGAAGCTGAACATCTCGGATATCGCGAGCCTGGTCAAGTTCGCGATCCAGCACGGCCTGACGTCGCTCGACTGACGGGATTGGCGAGAAGTCCCTACAGCGCCCGCGCTGCGTCCGGGCTACTCTGCCGCGACGATGAACGGCACCGTCACCATCATGGTCGTGGAAGATCATCCGGCGACCCTCGCCGCGCTGCTCGAGCTGCTCGAGGCGGCGTTTCCGCGATGCGCCCTGCTCGCGGCCGACGGCGCGGAGCGCGCGCTCGAGCTTTGCGCGTCCTCGGTGCCCGACGTGGTGATCATGGACATTGCGCTGTCGGGCATGAGCGGCATCGACGCCACGCTGCGCATCAAGGCGTTGCTGCCCGATACGCGCGTGGTCATGCATTCGAGCTACGACATGCGCGTGTACCGCGAAGGCGCGGCGGCCGCCGGCGCGAGCGCCTTTGTCAGAAAAGGCAAGGTCGCCAGCGAGCTGGTGCCGGTGGTGGCCGATCTGCTGGCCAAGGGCCGCTGAATCGCGATTTCCCCACAGGACAAGCCCGGTTTTTCCGACAGCGGCTCGGGGCGCGCTTCTCTAGCATGAGGGGATGGTCAATCCGCACGCGAGCAGGCGCGACTCCGAGGCCGACGCCCTGTTCGGGGAGTTTGCCGCGCATGTTCCCGAGATCGTGTGGATGCGGGAAGTCGGCAGCGAGCGGATCCTGTACGTCAGCCCGGCGTGGGAGGCCGTGACGGGCTGCCCGCCCCCCGCGAACCGCGACGAGTTCCTTGCCATCGTCCACCCTGACGACGCCGCGCGCGTGAGGCGGGAAGCGAACGTGGCGCCGGGCGGCGGCGTCGACCACCGCTATCGCATCGTGCGCTGCGACGGCTCGCAGCGCTGGCTGCATGCGCGCACGTTCGCCGTCCGCAACCGCGCGGGCGAGATCTATCGCATCGGCGGGATCGCGCAGGACGTCACCGAGGAGATGCGCAAGGACCTGGAGCTGCGCCAGTTCCGCGCCGCGGTCGACGCCTCGGCGGTCCTCGTCACCCTGATCGATCCGGCGAGGATGCGCTACGTCGACATCAACGACGCGGCGTGCCTGGCGCTCGGCTACAGCCGGGCGGAGCTGCTGACGATGGGGCCCGGCGACGTGTTTTCGATGCCCGGATCGGACCTCGCGCAAAGCTACGAGCGGCTGCTCTTCGGCGACAAGGCGGCCTCGAGCGTGGAAGGCGTCTATCGGCGCAAGGACGGCTCGACGTTCCCGGTCGAGGCGGTGCGCCGGGTGGTCCCCTCCGCCACCGGCGACATCATCGTCGCGATCGCGCGCGACATCAGCCCGCGCAAGCTGGCCGAAGAAGGCGCCAAGAGCCAGAGCCTGCAGCAGATGGTGATCGCCGAGTTCGCGCAGCAGGCGCTCGGCAACCCCGACCTCGAGCAGGTGATGAGCAACGCGGCGGAGATCGTGGCGCTGACCCTCGACGTCGAGAACTGCCGGATCATGCAGCTCGACGCCGACGACGCCTCGCTCGTCGTGCGCGCGGCGTACGGCGGGCCGCCGGAAATGCTCGGCCGCAAGCTGCCGCTGCCCGATCCGGCCAGCGAGACCGGCCGCGTGCTCGCTCTGCGCAAGGGCGTCGTCATCGAGGACGGCGGCGCCGAGGTGCCGATCCCGGGGCAGAAGAACGGGCCTTTGGGCGTGCTCGGTGCCTATTCGCAGAGCGCACGTGGCTTCACCGCCGATGAGCTGAATTTCCTGCAGAGCATCGCCAACAACATCGCGGTCGCGATCGAGCGCAAGAGCGCCGAGGAGCGCTTCTCCTACCTCGCGCAGTTCGACGCCTTGACCGGGTTGCCGAACCGGCACCTGTTTCAGGACCGCCTGGCGCAGACCATGGCCCAGGCGAGCCGCGTCGGGCGTGCGATGGCGGTGCTGTTCATCGACCTCGACCGCTTCAAGCTGGTGAACGACGCCCAGGGGCGCGATGCCGGCGACCGCCTGCTGCAGGCGGCGGCGCTGCGGCTTGCGCAGACGGTGCGCGGCGGCGACACGGTCGGCCGCTTCGGCGGCGACGAGTTCGGCGTGGTGCTCGCGAACCTCGGCAAGCCGGGCGACGCGAGCCTGGTCGCGCAGAAGATCATCGACGCGCTGGCGCGCCCGGTCGAGCTCGACGGGCACGAGACCTATATCACCGCGAGCATCGGCATCTCGGTCTACCCCACCGACGCCGCCGAGCCCGAGACGCTGCTGGCGAACGCGGACGCCGCGATGTACCGGGCGAAGGAGCAGGGGCGCAATCACTACGAGTACTTCACGCGCGAGATGAACGAGCGCGCGCTGCGCTGGGTGCGCATGCAGACGGAGACGCGCCGCGCGCTCGAGCGCGGCGAGTTCCAGGTGCACTACCAGCCCAAGGTCGAGCTCGCCACCGGCAAGATCTGCGGCTTCGAGGCGCTGCTGCGCTGGCAGCATCCCGAAAGAGGCCTGGTGCCGCCGGCCGAATTCATTCCGGTGCTCGAGGAGACCGGGCTCATCGTCCCGGCCGGCGAATGGGTGATGCGCACCGCCTGCGCCCAGATCAAGGCCTGGCGCGAGGCCGGCCTGCCCTCGTCGCCGATCGCGGTCAACCTCTCGGCGCGCCAGTTCCAGCAGAAAGACCTCGAGGACTCGATCTGCCGCGTGCTGCGCGAGTCGGCGGTCGCGCCGCCGCTACTGCAGTTCGAGCTGACCGAGTCGCTCCTCATGGCCGATCCCGAGGCCGCCGCGCGCACCCTGCTCGGGCTGAAGGAGCTGGGCGTGAGGCTCTCGGTGGACGATTTCGGCACCGGCTACTCGAGCCTCGCCTATCTCAAGCGCTTCGCGGTCAACGAGCTCAAGATCGACCGCGTCTTCATCCGCGACATCGTGGCCGATCCGGACGACGCCGCGATCACGCTCGCCATCATCAACCTCGCGCACAGCCTCGACCTCGAGGTCGTCGCCGAGGGCGTCGAGACCGAGGCGCAGGTGAACTTCCTGCGCTCGCACGGCTGCGACCAGATGCAGGGCTACTACTTCGCCGCCCCTCGCAGCGCGGACGATTGCACGCGGGCGCTGCGCGAGGACCAGCGCCTGAGCCCGCCCTCCGCCAAAGACCGCGACAAGGCACCCTCGGTGCTCCTCGTCAGCGGCAACGAGCACGAGCTGGTCATGATCAGCCGGGCGCTCGGCCCGGCGGGCTACCGCATGCTCGCGGCGAACAGCGAGGAATCCGCCTTCGACGCGCTCTCGAAGCACGGTTTCGACATCGTGATCTGCGACCAGCGCCTGCCGACGATGAGCGGCGCGGACTTCCTGGCCGCGGTGCGCAAGCTCCATCCCGAAGTGATCCGGATCCTGATCAGCGCCAAGCTCGACACCGGCGCGCTCGCCGACGCGGTCAACGCCGCGCGCATCCACAAGTTCGTCTCGAAGGACTGGGACGCCAAGCGCCTGCGTTCCGAAGTGCGCGCCGCGTATCTCCGGCGGCGCAGATCTGCGGGCTGAACCGGCCGCCGATGAGCAGATCCGACCGCAAGGAAGAACGGCGGCTCGTCATGCAGGCGCGCCTGGAGGGATACCTCGTTGCGCTGTGCTGGGGCGTGCTCTGGAGCGGGGTGGTCGTTGCGCTGCTGGGCCTGTTGCTGCCCGACCCGATGGCGCTGATCGCCCAGATGCTGGTGGTGGCCTCGGCGGCGGTTACGTTCTTCGACCGCTGCGCGCTGGTCAACGACGCGATCAGGAAGTTCCGGCGGGCCATGCGATGATCCGGTCTGTCCTTCACGGTCGCGGAGCGATGCCATGCGCGGGCTCGGAGCTGTGCTTCTCGCAGTCACCCTGGGTGCGGCGGCTGGCGTAGCCTCGGCTCAAGGGACGTTTCCGTCCCGGCCGGTGCGCATGGTGGTGGGATTCGCGCCGGGCGGCGGCACCGACATCATCGCGCGGCTCGTGGCCCAGAAGCTCGGCGAGCGCTGGGGACAGGCGGTGGTAGTCGACAACCGCCCGGGCGCCTCGGGAAACATCGGCGCGGAGCTCGTGGCGCGAAGCACGCCGGACGGATACACGCTTCTCATGGCGTTCTCCTCGCACGCGAGCAATCCCGCGCTCGGCAAGCTGCCTTTCGACATCGAGCGCGACTTCACTTCCATTACCCAGGTCGGCTCCGCACCGATGGTCGTGGCCGCCAACCCAGCGCTGCCCGCGAAAACGCTCGGCGAGCTGATCGCCTACGCGCGGGCGCATCCCGGGGCGGTCAAGTTCGGCTCTTCCGGGATCGGCACGCCGGTCCACCTGGCGGGCGAGCTCATGATGCAGCTCACCGGAATCAGCATGGTGCATGTGCCGTACAAAGGCATCGCGCCCGCGATGGCCGCAATCCTCGCCGGAGACATCCAGCTCACCTATGCCGCGGTGCTTTCGGGGCTGCAGCACTTCAAGAGCGGCCGGCTCAGGCCGCTCGCCGTAGCGAGCCGCACCCGTTACCCGGCGCTCCCGGACGTGCCTACCGTGGCGGAAGCGGGGCTCGCGGGCTACGAGATCGACTTCTGGTACGCGCTGCTCGGCCCCGGCGGCATGCCGGCGCCGCTCGCCGCGCGCATCCAGCGCGACACGGCGGCGCTGCTCAACTCGCCGGAGATGAGAGAGAACCTCGCCGCACAGGGCTGCATCGCGGTCGGCGGCACGCCCGAGGCGCTCACCGCGCTCATCCGCACCGAGTACCAGCTCTGGTCGAAGGTGGTGAAGGCGGGCGGCGTCAGGGTCGAGTGATCGACCCGCAGCGCTACTGCGTGCGCAGCCGCGGATCGAGCGCGTCTCGCAGCGAGTCGCCAAAGAGGTTGAAGCCGAACACGCCGAGGCTGATCGCGAGCCCCGGGAAAATCGCCATCCAAGGAGCGCTCTCGGCGAACTGAACCGCCGCCCCGCGCAGCATCAGGCCCCAGGCCGCGGTCGGCTCCTGCACGCCCAGCCCGAGGAAGGAGAGCGAGGCCTCGAGCAGGATCGCCTCGCCGAGGAAGGCGGTCGCCATGATCAGGATCGGCGCCATGACGTTGGGCAGCATGTGGCGCAGGATGATGCGCAGGCTGCCGAACCCCTCGGCGCGCGCGGCGTCGATATAAGGCATCTCGCGTACGGCGAGGGCGCTCGAGCGCACCACGCGCGCGCAGCGCGGCACCATCGGGATCGCAATGGCGAGGATGACGTTGCCCGCGCCGGTGCCGAGGACCGCGACCACTGCCAGCGCGAGGATGATCACGGGAAACGCGAAGAAGACGTCCATGACCCGCTGGACCACCAGGTCGGTGCGCCCGCCGAAGTACGCGCTCGCGACGCCGATCAGCGAGCCGAGGCTCGCGCCCAGAAGCGACGCTCCGAGCCCCACGGTGAGCGCGGTGCGCGAGCCGTAGATGACGCGCGAGAGCACGTCGCGGCCGAAGGCATCGGTACCGAGCCAGTGCGCCGCGTCTGGCGCGGCGAGCATCGCGCCGTAATCGGTCTCGAGCGGATCGTACGGCGCGATGAATCCCGCGCCGAGCGCGGCGAAGACCATCGCGAGCACGATCGCCGCGCCGATCGTGCCGAGGGGACGCCGGCGGATGAAATCAGCGAGCGCGCTGAGCCAGCCGGGTCGTTGTTCGATTCCTGCGAGCTGCCGGAGGGCTTCACGAGTGACGGCCATTGGTCCGCCTCACCGATAGCGAATTCGGGGGTCGAGCCAGGCGTACGCGATGTCGACCGCGAGGTTGACGAGCAGGAACACCGTTGCGACCAGCATCACCAGCGCCTGCGTGAGGGTGTAGTCGCGGCGCGAAATGGCCTCCACGAACAGCATGCCGAGCCCGTTCAGGTTGAACACCTGCTCGGTCACCACCAGGCCGCCGAGGAGGAAGGCGAACTCCAGGCTGATCACCGTGAGCACCGGCAGGATCGCGTTCTTGAGGGCATGGCGCGTCAGAATCAGCTTGAGCCGCAGGCCCTTGGCGCGCGCGGTGCGGATGTAGTCCTCGCGCAACACCTCGAGCATCGCCGAGCGCATCATGCGGGTGCCCACGGCGGAATAGCGATAGCCCACCGCGAGCGCCGGCCAGATGAGCTGCGCGAGGTTGTCCCAGGGATTGACCCAGATCGGGGTGAACACCACCGGCGGCATCCACTTGAACACCGTGAGCATCACCAGGATCATCAGGATGCCGAGCCAGAACGAGGGCGTGGCGAGGCCGGCGATCGAGAACACGCGCACTGCGTAGTCGACCCAGGTGTCCTGCTTGACCGCGGCGAGGATGCCGAGGGGAATGGCGAGCAAGGTGGCGATCGTGGAGGCCATGAGCGCGAGCTGCAGGGAAAGCGCGAAGCGCAGCTTGATCTCCTCGCTGATCGGCGAGCTGGTCCACATCGACAGGCCGAAGTCGAGGCGCGCGAGCCCCGCCATCCAGGTTGCAAACTGCCTCCACAGCGGCTGGTCCAGGCCGAGCTTCTGGCGCTCCTGGTTCATCAGCTCCTGCGACTGGAACTGGCTGCCCTGCGTGAGATAGCGCGCCTCGACCACGTCGCCCGGCACCACGCGCAGCAGGAGGAAGATCAGCACCGCGACCCCAAGCAGGGTCGGCACCATCGCCGCCAGACGCTTGAGGATGTAGGACGCCACTAGGTCACTGCACCGTCACTGCGAAAGCCAAACCGTGTCGAGCGTGTTGTTGAGGTAGTGGCTCGGCGTGATGGTCCAGCCGTGGACCTTGGCCGAGTGGGGGATGATGCGATGCCATTGCAGCGTCATCAGGTAGTGCGCCTCCTCGTCGAGCAGGCGCTTCTCGAACTGCTGCACGATTTGCCCGCGCTCCTCGAAGTCGATCGTCCGGCTCTGCTTGTCGTAGAGAGCGTCGAGCACCGGGTCCTTGTAGCGGCCGTAGTTGGCCGGGTTGCGCTCGCTGGACAGGAATTTGTACATGTCGAGGTCGGGCTCGACGATGTAGCCGCACTGGAAGTCCATGAAGACCTGCGCGTCACCCTTGCGGATGGTGCCGAAGTAGGCCGCCGGCTCGATCACCTGCTGCTGGACGTTGAGGCCGACCCGGCGCCACTGGTCGATCAGCCACACGCCGAGCGGCTCGTACGGCATCGGGACGCCGCGGTTGGTGAAGGTGAACTGGAAGCCTTCGGGCACGCCGGCTTCCTTCAGCAGGCGCCGCGACTCGGCGCGCGACTTCTCGATGTCGGGCCAGTAGCCCGCGAGCTTGGCGAGCTCCGCCGGGGGCGTAGCGTAAGGCGTGCCGGGCACCTGCACCCCGGCGACTTCCTTGACGATCGCGATCTTGGAAAGCGATTTCGAAGCCTGGTTGCGGTCGAGCGCGAGCGTCAGCGCGCGGCGCACACGCTTGTCGTCGAAGGGCTTCTTCTCGTGGTTCATGCCGACCATCAGGATGCAGTCCCAGGGCGATTCCTGCACCGTCGCTTTCTTGCCCAGCGTGCTCACGATGCTGTCGCGCTCGGCCGGGCTGAAGCCGCGGAACTGGATGTGCGCGCGCTCGCCGCGGATCGCGGCCACCTGCGAGGCCGAGTCGCGGATGAAGATCGCGCGGAAGCCGTCGAGGTACGGCTTGCCCTTGTCCCAGTAGTTCGGATTCTTCTTGCCCACGATGTGCGAGCCCTTGACGTGCTCGACGAACGTGAATGGGCCCGTTCCCATGATGTTCTTCTCGTACCAGTGCGGGTCCTTGGCGAGGATGTCGGCCTTGTAGATGAAGTTCCACGGCGACGCCATCGAGGAGATGAACGAGGCGCTCGGCTCCTTGAGCCTGAAGCTCACCGTATAGGCGTCGGGCGCCTCGACCGCCGCGACATCCGCGTACTGGCCCTTGCGGCTCGAGCCGACGCCAGCGGGTGGGAAGATGATCTTGTCGTAGGACGCCTTGTCGTCCTTCGAGGTCATCTCGGAGCCATCGTGGAACTTGACGCCCTTGCGCAGCTTGAAGGTGTAGGTGAGCTTGTCGCTGGACACCGTCCAGCTCTCGGCGAGCGAAGGCACCGCCTTGGTGCCGGACTTGTCGTTCGGATCGATGCGCAGCAGCGTGTTGTAGAAGGGCGCGATCGGGTGGATCAGGCCGAAGGTCTCTTCGCGGTGCCCGTCGTAGGACGGCGGCTCCGAGGGAACCGGGAAGACCAGCTCGCCGCCGGAACGCGGACTCTGCGCAAGCCCTGGGAGCGCCAGCATTGCTGCGAACGCGAGCACAGCCACCCGCGCGAGACGTTCCATGATCACCTCCTCCTAGAAGTGCCCTGGTTTGTGCTGCGAGCGCGAGTATCCGCGCGGCAGACTTACGCCAGAATTAAGCCGGGCCTCAGACGAGGTGACAGGCGCCGAAGTGAGCCGGCCGGACCGGTCTCAGAGCCGGGACTTGTGCGGCGCAGCGCTCCACCGCGATGGGGCAGCGCGGGTGGAACACGCAGCCGGACGGAGGCTTGAGCGGGCTCGGCACTTCGCCCCGCAGCACCGTGCGGCTTCTCTGCGCCTCGAGCTTCGGGTCGGGAATCGGCACGGCGGAAAGCAGGGCGCGGGTGTACGGATGTAACGGCGCCTCGTACAAGGACTTGCGGTCGGCGATCTCGACGACCTTGCCGAGATACATCACCACGACGCGGTCCGAGATGTGGCGCACCACGGAAAGGTCGTGCGCGATGAAGAG
>Ga0134124_10004380_pt1 | contig 11351 bp, 10 predicted proteins | sample KB304_FD_96880 | JGI IMG/M metagenome (GOLD analysis project Ga0134124, IMG submission 96880) | Terrestrial soil microbial communities without Nitrogen fertilizer from Kellogg Biological Station, Michigan, USA - KB3-0-4 | ecosystem: Environmental > Terrestrial > Soil > Unclassified ... | reverse complement strand
CGCGTTCTGGAAAACGCGGCCCATCATGTCGAGCTCTTCCCAGTTTTCCTCCTGCGCTTCCATCAGCATCAACATGATGTTTGCGCCGACGCAGAAGTTTACGCCCTGATTGCCGACGACGAGCCCGACAAAGTTTTTCTCGACCTCGCCGAGTGCAAATTTCAACATCTGAAGCGTGTCGCCGCCAATCGCGTTCATCTTCGAATGAAACTCGAGACACGCGACACCGTCGCCGATGTCGATCAGCGACGCGCCCGAGTTCTTCTTGATAACGCCGGTGCGCTCCTTGATCGACTTCAGTATCAAAACGCCTGGCTGATCGGTGAGCGGAACGTACTTGCCGCTCGCAAAATCGAAGTAAGACTGTTGCCCGTTTTCTTTCTTGTAGAAGGAGGTCGCGCCGGACGCGAGCATCTGCTCGACATTCGCCGGCACTGCGAGTCCGTCTTCTTTCATGCGCGCCACAGACTTCTCGACGCCGAGCGCGTCCCAAACCTCGAACGGTCCGAGCTCCCAGCCGAAGCCCCAGCGCATCGCGCGATCGACTTCGACGACGTTGTCTGCGATTTCGGGAATACGTTTCGCAGCGTAAACAAGCGTGCGCGAGAGCGTCTTCCAGAGGAACGCGCCCGCGCGATCTTTGCCCCACGTCAGTGTCTTGATTCGCTCGGGCAGGTCTTCAATGTTCTTCGCCATGTCGAGCGAAGGAAGTTTGACCTTTTCGGTCGGGCGGTAGTCGAGGGTGGCGGTGTCGAGCGCCCAGATCTCGCGCTTATCGCCTTCGCCTTTCTGCTTTTTATAGAAGCCTGCTTTGGTCTTGTTGCCGAGCAGGCCGCGTTGGACCATCGTCGCGAGCACGTCGGGAACGACAAACATCTCGCGTTCTTCGTCTTCCGGCAGTGCTTCGTAAAGGTTCTTGATGACGTGAGTGAAGACGTCCAGTCCGACCAGATCAAAGGTCCGAAACGTTGCTGACTTCGGACGCCCGACTGCGGGACCAGTCATCTTGTCGACTTCTTCGATCGAGTAGCCGTCGTCGAGCATCGTCTTGATCGTGAAGAGCGCGCCGAACGTGCCGATGCGATTCGCGATGAAGTTTGGACGATCCTTCGCCGGCACGACGCCCTTGCCGAGTCGTTGATCGAGAAACCCGTAAACGAAGCACGAGACCTCAGGCTTGGTCCATTCAGTGCGAATGATCTCGACGAGGTGCAGGTAACGCGGCGGATTGAAGAAGTGAACGCCGAGGAAGTGCTGTTTGAAATCGTCAGAGCGACCCTCAGCGAGCAAGTGAATCGGAATACCACTCGTATTCGACGCAACAATAGATCCAGGTCTTCGATATTGTTCAACCCGCTCGAACAACGACCGCTTGATCTGCAAGTTCTCGACGACCGCCTCAATAATCAGATCACAATCCTTTATCTTCGGAAGATCGTCATCGAAGTTTCCAGGCGTAACGAGTGAAGCAAACTCCGGCGTGAAGAACGCAGCCGGCTTCGCCTTCACCGCCGCCTCGAACCCACCACGCGCAATCCGATTCTTCACAACTGGATTGTCTAGCTTCAGCCCCTTCGCTTCTTCCTCCGGCGTGAGCTCACGCGGCGAAATATCTAACAGCAGCGTCGGCACACCCGCATTCGCAAGATGCGCGGCAATCTGCGCCCCCATAGTCCCCGCCCCCAACACCGCCGCCTTCTCAACGCGCATATCCCTCCTCCGACACTCCCGCCAGATTAACAGTCCTGCATAATACTGAATGAACGCTCATTCAGCAAGCTTTGTCATCTTTTTAATGTTCTGGAAGCAGCCGACTGTGGGTTCGGTCATAAAGTGAATTTCGTGGAGCATTAAGTGAAATCCGTCGGTCATAAAATGCTCTGGGTTCGGTCATTAAGTTAAATGAGCACAGTTCGACACACGTCTCCTCGATCCTTTTGGAGCTAAAATCCACGACTGGCCGATTCTACTAGTCTCTTAGACATTGAGACGCGTACGGGACTCGAACCCGTGTCGCCGCCGTGAAAGAGTCGCGATTCATTTACCAACGGAATTTGGAACCATAAGTTTGCTGTTCGTGAATTGGACGCATAAGCCTGCCGTTGCAGTAAACGTATGGCTCAAGTCGCCGCGGCGTTGCGGCTGTCGTCGTCCTACCACCAGCACTGTGACTTCACCCATTGATTTGCGGCGATAGGAAGCAAAACATTGCCGCTTGGACTGCAAAAAGCGTCTTTTCTTAATCCTCAAAATTCTCCGTGCCGCGAAAGTGGAAGCATCTGTTGCCGGAAGTGCAAACTGGAAGCAACGCCTTACCGAAAGTACAACTCCAGTCTTTGTCTATTAAGAATACCCAGCTGTCCTCCGAGGTGCGAACCCGGCCTTTCGAGCCTGGCTACGGTTTTCTGAGTCCCATTTGCTTTGCGAGATACGCGTCGAACATCCTCGTCGGAAGAAGTCTGGGGAGAGTCCAGTTCTTGAAGCGTTGCGGAACGACTGCGTAGCGTGCCTTCGGTTTCGCCGTGCTGAGTGCCACGTGGACGGCTTCGCCGAGACGTTCAGGGGGTAGCCCATTAGTACGTGCTTCGTTGACGATCCACTTCTGGAAGTTCTGCACCGCCTCCCAATACTCGGTCGGCTTGAACTCACTCATATCTTCTTTTTCGCCCTTGTCGTACATCGCCGTGTTCACGGTGCCCGGTTCAATGATAACGACGTCGATGCCAAATAACATCAGCTCTTGCCGCAGCGCGTCCGACATTCCTTCAAGACCAGCTTTCGAGGAGCTATAAGCGCCGATAAGCGGGATAGCAACTTTTGCGCCGGTAGAGCTGATGTTCACGATACGGCCCGTAGGCCCCTGCCTCTTCTTATCCGTTCCCAAAAGAGGAGCGAAGGCTTGGATTACGACAAGTGGAGAGATCATGTTGACCTCTAACTGCCGCCTGTACTCGCTGGGCCTCAGATAAAGCAGTGGCCCGCCCACGACAGCCCCTGCATTGTTCACCAGGCCAACCAGATTCTTGTCGCCTATCATGGATCCGACCTTCTGGGCAGCTTGATGTACAGCGTCGGCATCCGTTATGTCCATCATGAGAGGCACGAAGCCGTTACCGAACTCTCTTAGCAAGCGATCGGCGTCAGCCTGCTTGCGTACAGAACCGAACACGCGAAATCCCTTGGAAACAAGCACCTTTGTGGTTCCCCAACCAATTCCCGAGGAAACCCCGGTGACCACGACATCTTTACTATTCGCCATTGTATTCCCCCAAGATAAGCACTGTTCATCTTCAACATGTTCACCGTACATCTTCGCTGTTACATCTGTCAACGTGTACAATACTTCTCATGCCTTATCCGTCAAAAACAGACCGCCAGACCATCCTTTCAGCCGCGGTGAAGGATCTGAATCACGGGGGAATCCGCGACTTGTCGTTGCGGAGTCTCGCGGCCTCCCTCCACCTCGCACCCACTGCAATCTACCGTTACTTTTCCGATCGCTCAGCACTGGAAGCTGCGCTAGCAAACGAAGCTGCTCGGCAATTGGAACTGGCGCTGAGGAAGGCAGCCGACGGATGCGAACCGGCTACCGCCATCCGCAAGATGTCATCTGCTTACATAAAGTTCGCAAGGGACAACCGTTACCTCTACGAGGTGATGATGAGTCTCCACGCGCCGGGGCACGATGCTAGCTTCCGCCAAAGCCTCTGGATGTTCACCGTCGAGCAGGTGCAACGAATTGCCGGGTCGGGCCGAGCTGCGCAGGCTTCTGTCGCGCTTTGGGCGTTCCTCCATGGAGCAGTGGCGTTAGAAGCCGCTAAAGTGTTCGGCGAGAACAAACCTGCAAGCGGCCTTGAATTCGGGCTCGACGCGTGGTTAATGGCTGTCTCTTCGCGTGAGGAACCAATAGAGGCACTCCGAATCAAGCCCACCAAGAAGACGGCCAATAAGAAAGTGTCTACGCGTGAAAGTTCCTTGCGAAGCGGCAAGTAAGGATTCAGGTTGGTGTCATAGGGCGTGTGTCCCCCTCAGTACCTATAAGTCGGCTTCTCGTCAGCGAGGAAGCCGCGCTCCATGACAATCGGACTCTCGCCCGTCGGAGATGCTCCGAAACGAGAGTTCGCTAGCTCGAAGTATAAGTCCGCAGTTCAATCGTCCACTCGATCCCTGTACACAAGGTGACGAAGTGGTTGGCCCGCGGTGTGATCGTCGCATCATCGCTGAGAGCCACCTTCAAGAATTCCTCTCGCTAGCTGAACGCAAGGCTATTGTGAAAACCCTAGATTAGCGAATCTGCGGAAGGGCCCTGTTTACAAGGCTTTCAAAACGGATGGTGGGAAACTTTCATGTTATGCCCGAAAACTGTAGGAAATTCTCACGTTTTGCCCGAAGAAAATTTCAGTTAATGACCGAACCGCACTCGTAAGTTATTGATTTTTGGTGGGGCGAGTTTTCACTTAATGACCAGCCCCACACAGCAATCTTTTGCGCTCAAATCGTCAATCGATTTCCTCAAGTTCGGACGAGAGCGAACCAATTAGTCTGCTTACTATTTCAGTTTCAGAATACCCGATGATGTTTACCTGATCTGAGTAAAAATCATCATCAGTCACTTCCTTCATCAGATGCGCCACGTGCTCGGGAGGGAATCGCGAACTGCGCGCTGCCTCTTCGGGACGCAACCTAAGATCAAGTGACTTGGGCCAGATCTCGAGTATTGGAATGCGGTTTCCGATTCCCTTCAATCTTACGGTTGTAAAGCGCGGTTGTGGGAGTAGTCTCTGTGCCTGCCACAAAGCCAAAGCCATAGGCTTTGTTATGACAATAGGTGCGAGATAGTTTAGTGGCGGATAATCGAGGGCATCTACAAAGTCTCCATACGAGGAACTCGAATCAAACGAGGGGCGATCGACCACGTCAACGGCAGACCGCTCAGCGTGGGAAATTCCGCAAAGTCGAGCGGCAACATTCATATGATCCCCGACTGCGTTGTAATAGAGCAGCCCACGACTCATACCGCCGGCATCGCCTTGGGTTCGGGAAATCCCAAACTCATCAAAATGTACATTTCCATATCCTAGCCCGATGCCCAGGCGCACACCGACATCCTCGTTGTATTCAAGATCAAATGGTAGCAATCCCTTGGTCCGCCAAATTTTGTAAAGGTAAACGAAGCCTCGCTGCAAACGCTCCGCGACGAATAGTCCTAAGCCACCGGCGCCTCTGGCGTGGAGTTCAGTCACTCCATTTCTCGGGATCACATGATCACCAAATGTGGCCATGAAGCCATCGCCGGTAAAGGCGTACATTGTGCCAAGCCCCGAGCTAACAATATATTCCGCCGCCAGGCGCATGAACGCCTTGAGAAAGGCAAGAAACCGGCGGATATGAGCTTCGCCACCAATGCGTAGCACCTGAAATACTGTTGTACTGTTCCTTAAGTCACAGAACAATATTGAAACTGGTTTAGTCCGTCGTTGGTAGAAAGAGGGTAAGTATGTTCGAGCGGTGGCTTGGTAATGGGCTTCAAAATAGTCGAACGTCTTGCATTGCAATGTATGCAGGTGCCAGATCAGTCGTTGCTGATCAATCGACCTCCAATCAGCCGGAAGCACGATGTAGCCCATCGGTTTTGCCAATCGAGATAAGCTAAGCGCGGCAAATGTCTGTCCCTGTTTTTGTCGTGTCTTGATGTACTCAAGCGCTGCCGCACGACCGCCCACTCCAAACGACGCTTTAATGACGTTGCAAAGAGCGTCAATTTCATCATTCCTGAACTGATGGCAGTCTTCATTCCAGGCCGGCTTCCAGGGACCGCCGTCAAATAGGCCTTGTCCGGGGTCCGCAGACGGTCCAAACCGAAACAGCTTTGTCTCGGGTGGTTGTGCGTTCGGAAACACGTACCAGACATCGAGGTCCGGGCCGGCATAGCAGCGGACAAAACCTGCTATACGCCGGCAAACTCGTTGGAGGACTTCATCATAAGGCTTGCTGGAAATGAACTCCCGCGAGATTGCGAGTATTGTGTTTAGGAGATCTTGGTTGGCGAGAAAACTCTTGCTTGCTCCAGCATAGTCCATAGGTTGCTCTATTCTCGTCGGAGAGGAGGAGTGCAAAGACTATTTACTGCTCTCATTAGTTCATCCAGAGGGATGCTACGATCGAACCAAAGAGCTACCTGTGAACAACCAAGCACTGTTAGATCGTCGGCTTCGTTGCGCAGCGAATTTATGTCCTGCTTCGAATAAATACTGCGAACAATGACGCGATCTAACAACGCGGGAGGGACTGTGTGATCGCGAAAGTGCGCCACCAACATGCCCAAGATGCGAACTCCACAATAGGGAATCTCTTGCTCTCCATCAGCTTCCGGCATGCTGTTGTCCATTATTAAAATGTCGTAATCATGTGGGGCGTTGAGAACAGAAGTAAACAACTCGTTACCTTTCGCGACGCTGGTGGCGTGATAACCGCGCTGGTTAAGGAAGTCGCAGAAGGGTTTACTCCAGTTGATACTGTCGTCTGCAACCAGGATTCGCGCTGTCATGATCTACTCTCCTCTTCGTTGGGGACTTTGACAATGAAAGTGGTGCCACCATTTTGAGGCCAATCATGGACCACATCCCACTTGTATTGTTCCGCGAAACGATAGACCCGACGGAGGCCCGTACCACCACCTCTTACTACCAGCAGTGCTTCCTCCTCAGTCCCGGACAGCGCAGCAGCCTGAGCGCGCTCCACAACCTCCTTCGGTACTCCTTCGCCATGATCAATTATTTCGAATTCGACAATCGGCGGACTCTCACTGGCACGAATGTGTAACTGAACAGGCTCATCGGTCTTCGAATGCTGGTCCGCGTTTCTCAGGAGATTGAGCAGCACCGTCTCGAGATCGTAACGTTGAATACTTGTCAGTCGAAGAGTTATGTCTCTGGGTATTTCCCAGAAAGTCTGACATCGGTTCTGATCTGTGAAACCGGCTTCAAGAGCTGCAGCGACGATGTCTTCGAGGTTGAAGTCGGCCGGGAATTGTTCGACACGATAGGCCTCGAGAACGCGTTCAATGCGACGACAACCGGTGCGAAGTAAACTTTCGGCTCTCGGCAAATGATCGCGCGCGTAAGCATAGACAATCTCAGAATCACCCTGACCGAGCAGTTGCAGGCACATTTCGATTACTGAATTGCTGTCCGCCAACCGTCCTCTTAAGATGTGTGCAGCTTCGCTCAACACTCGTCTCAGGGAAGTTGCGGTAGAGAGATACATCTGAAGTGTGCGGCTGATACTCGTTGCGGCAAGATCAAACGCTTTTCGCTCGTCTGCATCGAAGATCGGTTTGTGACGACGTCTCTCGATCTTGAAAACACCGATGACCTTGTCTTTCGGCAGGCCTTCTCCAGTGCGGAGTGGCACGGCGTAGAAACAGCCAAATCCCAACTGCGGATCATCAACTCCTTCAGGTTCCTCGAACAGTTTTGTATCCCACGCACCCGTGCCCGAATACGCCACGTGTTTTCGCAGATCATTGAGAGAGGGCACAAACAAAGCTTCCCCATGCTCAGCGACCCAACAAGTTACGCCATGATGCTGGCGTTGATCAGCTTGTGGGTCCGGCCATTCGAGTTTGTACGGCTGGGTTCCTTCAATTTCGACTACGCCCTTACTGTCATAAATAGCTTCGAGGTACAGCCGAGTACGATCGTTTGACACTCGGAATAGAGTTGAAATGTCGGCGTCATATGAGGATGCAACATCGGCAAGAATTTGATTCACAAGTTCCAGGTACGGAGAAATCTGTGGCATCTGATCAACGCCAACCGAGTCGTTTGAACGACGAAGAGACCTGGGGCTATCAGGGGGGTTGTCTGCACTATTACGTTTCGGCATGAGGTTCTGACCTCAGAAATCTAGAGATCTGAAATCAATTGAGAACTGCATTGCTTAACCAGGCCAACTAATGAGCATTGGAATTTCCAAAGGGCTGCGAATGGAATCGAATTCATCTGAGGACCTCCACTGTATGGGGGTTCGTCATTTAACTGAAATTCGCTCTCGGCCGTTAGTGCTTCCGAGCGCGACGCAACCCCCAGAGCACCAGCAGACAGACGGTCACCATTGCGACTGACGATAGGACCAGACCCGCCGTTACGATATTTTCCTGCCAAGCACGGGCGAGTTGTCCGGAGCCTGCCAGCGGCGTCAAACGATTCGTACCGAAGGTCGCCGCCAGGAACGTCGTGCAGAGATTCGCATAAGTACCGAAGATGACGAGGTAGAAGGCTGCGCTATCAAGACTCGGCGGCAGATCTTTCTCAGGCCAGATAACACCGAGTGCTACTAAAAACAACCCGCCGAGCAGACCCACCAGATGAGCACTGAGTCCCATACGCGGATTTGCCAGCGAAGGAAAGATCATGCCGGTTATAAGCGCGAGCAAGAACAATCCGACCCCGGCAACATATAGTTGGTGACGTCGATTCAGCATAGGCGTGTCAGGCATGAGGGCGCCTCTCAGATTTGGACCACTCCCGGCTTGTTCGTAAGGAACTCTTCGGATAATAAAAGTGACTTGTTGAGCGGCGTCACTATACTGAGGGCAGATCAGAGTGTCAACGGCGCTAGCGCCGTTTCATCGTTTCACGCAGCAGAAATAATCCGAGAATACTTCCCGTAATGATCCAGGAAAGCGACACAGTTCTGATCGGACGAAAGTTTGCCGCGTGGTCCTTGATCTCAATGAAGCCAACCGGCGTTACTTGTACACCACCGCCGCCACCCGCTCCATCCTCGTCTTTACGACGACCTTCACCGCCACCGAATCCCCATCGGGCTTTAGCAACCGGAACGACTGTAATTCCGTCTCGTTCCACCGGTTCGCCAAAAACAGTAGCCGCACGCGCGACCGCGCCAAGTTTTTCAGCCATCGTGCCAATGAATGTATCTGCTGAACCCGTTTTTTCTAAGCTCATCGTTCGCCACCTTCGGTTCTCAAAGTTGCCACAGTCTAACCTGCAACTAGAAGAACCGGTAATGGCCCTTGATGGTCCAGTCAAACAGCACGTCTTCGACTCGCGTGCCGGCCCCGATGTTGTGAACGATCAAATAGCGGTCCTCTGAGGCTGACAACATGTTCGTCACGATGCCGATGTGGTCGATGCCGCTGGTCAAATCCCAGGCGACGATATCACCCGGCTGGTAGTCCGTGGCGCTGTAGGTAACCGGCAACGACTTTCCCTGTCGCCTGAAGTAAGCCATCAAATTCAAGACACGGCGATGATCGATATTTGAATCCAAACTACCACCCCATTTTGTGGGATAGTCAGAGCGCGCCGCTTTCATGTCTTCGTGAATCTCTTTTTGAAGATCGATTCCGGCTTTACGAAACGCACGAACAACAACATCAGAACAAACACCCGTTTGTTCCGGCACGTCTCCGCCCGGATAATCGAGTGCGACGTAGGATGGGTCATAACTGGTCGTCACGCCAGCCTGTGCGATTGCGCCATCAAGCATTTTTTTGAGTTGAGGTGGGGCGTTGGTTTGAAGTGGTTTGGCAACCGCGCCGAGTGGAACAGCAGGTTTGCGACTGATGACTGGTGGCTGTCGCTGACAACCACTCACCGCCAACACAAAGATCAGAAGTAGCAGATTCGCAACGATCTTGTGCGGCATTGTAGGTCTTAGACGCAGTTATACGCACAAAAGTTCCCCGAATTGGCCCACACTCTACAACCATTAACGATGGCGGCGTGTCTCGCAGAGCATTATGGCCTAACGCACATTGACACCCTCTCAATGCAATCATAAAATCCGTGGCTTCCCCCAACAATTAGATTGTTTACGTCTGACTCACGAAATCTAAAGTAAATGAGAACGCATTCCTCGCAAGCTCATTCGACTATTCGTCCAGAAACGATCGCCGCCACTCGTGAGCCCTAACACTCGCCAGTAGCAGCAATCACACGTACATCGGCGAAAGGGGAACTCATGCAGCTAATCTCATCACCTGGTCGATCTCTATTCGCGGCAGTCACAATCCTCGCAGTTGGCGCTCTGGTGGTAACACTCGCAACTTTTCACCGCGCTGCGAACGGCAACTCGCAACCAACTGAGATCGAGTTGATCACACTACGACCTGCCGGGTTTGAACCAGCGGAAATCACCAGGCCCAAGGGCTCCTTTGTGCTCTTTATTGATGACCGGAGCGGAAGAGATAACTCGTGGTTGCTACTTCAACGCAGCAACGGCGGACAACTTCGGGCCATCGGGTTAGAACGACGGAAGTCTGAGTGGAACGATGTCGTCGATCTGACACCAGGTACTTACATTTTGCAGGATGCAAATAATTCTGAGTTGCGGTGTCAGATAACTATTCTGCCTTAGTTGTCCGCCGCTTAGACCCTCAACGAACTCATGCTCATACGGCTCAGGAATTGTTTATGCGAAATCAGAAAATGAAATTTGCAGGTTACGTTCTCACACCGATCGTATTTATTTTCATCCTCAATTGTTCCGGCGCAGCGCAAACGACGAGCGCGACCGATGGCAGCACTCCGCTGGGGCTGCAGCCTGGCTCGCCGTCTGGCTCTTACGCGCTCAGTGGTTTTGATAACGTAAATCTTTATAACGGCAATCTGAGCTTTCAACTACCGCTACTGGGAGTTTCGGGCCGCGGCGGAGCGCAAATGCCCGTAATGTTGCCAATCGCCGGCAAGTGGCGCGTTTCAGACGTCGCCATTCCGCAAATTGGCGGTGGCTTTACTCACCGCTATCTCCCAATACAGAGCTGGTGGGAGAACAACGAACGCAAATACAGCCCTGGCACAATGGCTGGAAGGCAAGCGGGCTTTGATGAAATGCAGTGTCCGGACGGCACAAAAGTTTTCCCTTACTCGATCACGCGCTTAACCTTTACGGCTCCGGACGGAACTGAATATGAGTTACGCGATAAGCTTACCGGCGGACAACCGGGTAACAATGGTTCGTGCAACTACTCGAATCCGCCACCGCGTGGAACTGACTTCATCACTGTTGACGGCTCCGCGGCCACGTTCGTTTCAGACACGACCATCTACGATCAACCAATTAGCCTGAGCCCCTCTGAGATTTATCCTTCCGGATACTTTCTGCTGCGTGATGGCACACGCTACCGTATTGATAACGGCCTGGTCTCCTGGGTGCGCGATCGAAATGGCAACAAACTAACGTTCAGTTACGATGGCAGCAACCGCGTTTCAACAATCACAGACTCACTCAATCGGCAGGTAACAATCAGCTACAACACTGGACCAGGCACTTCGGATCAGATTACTTACAAAGGTTTCAGCGAGACTTCGAGAACTATTTTGGTG
>Ga0134124_10004379_pt1 | contig 11352 bp, 15 predicted proteins | sample KB304_FD_96880 | JGI IMG/M metagenome (GOLD analysis project Ga0134124, IMG submission 96880) | Terrestrial soil microbial communities without Nitrogen fertilizer from Kellogg Biological Station, Michigan, USA - KB3-0-4 | ecosystem: Environmental > Terrestrial > Soil > Unclassified ... | reverse complement strand
ATCAGCTTGAACGCGCTGTCGTGATCCGGCCGGTGGAACACGGCAAGGTCGGTGATGATCATGTCGATGACGTTCTTGCCGGTCAGCGGAAGGGTGCATTCCGGGATGAACTTGGCGTCGCCGTTCTTGGACGTGTGCTCCATCACGACGATGATCTTCTTGACCCCGGCGACGAGGTCCATCGCGCCGCCCATTCCCTTGATCATCTTGCCCGGGATCATCCAGTTGGCGATGTCGCCCTTTTCGCTGACCTCCATCGCCCCGAGCACGGCAAGATCGATGTGGCCGCCGCGGATCATCGCGAAGCTCGTGGCGCTGTCGAAATAGCTGGTCTGCGGAAGCTCGCTGACGGTTTGCTTCCCCGCGTTGATGAGATCGGGGTCGACCTCGTCGTCGTAAGGGAAAGGGCCAATGCCGAGCATTCCGTTTTCGCTTTGCAGCGTGACGGTCATTCCTTCGGGAATGTTGTTGGCCACGAGGGTTGGAATGCCGATTCCCAGGTTCACGTAATAGCCGTCGTGCAGTTCCTTCGCGGCGCGCGCCGCCATCTGGTCGCGGGTCCAGCCTTTGGTTTCGACTTGCGTAGCCATTACGCGGCCTCCCTTTCGCGAACGGTCCGGAATTCGATTTTCTTGTCGTAGGGCGCGCCTAGGATCAGGCGCTTCACGAAAATCGAAGGCAGATGGATGCAGTCGGGATCGAGTGTCCCGACCGGCACGATCTCTTCGACCTCGGCGACGCAGACCTTGCCGCAGGTCGCCGCGGGCAGGTTGAAGTTGCGCGCGGTCTTCCTGAAAATGAGGTTGCCGCTCTCGTCGGCTTTCCAGCCTTTGACGACGCTGAGATCCGCGCGAATGCCGCGCTCCAGGACATAGGTCTCGCCGTCGAATGCCTTGGTCTCCTTGCCTTCGGCAACGACGGTGCCGACGCCGGTCTTCGTATAGAAGCCCGCGATGCCCGCTCCGCCGGCGCGCATCCGCTCCGCGAGAGTACCCTGCGGCGTGAATTCGACCTCAAGCTCGTTCGCCAGGAATTGCCGCTCGAACTCCTTGTTCTCGCCGACGTAGGAAGAAATCATCTTCTTCACCTGCTTCGTGCGCAGAAGCTTGCCGAGCCCTTCATTATCGATGCCGGCATTGTTCGAAGCGATCGTGAGATCTCTGACCCCGCTCGCCTGGATCGCGTCGATCAATCGTTCAGGGATTCCGCACAGGCCGAAGCCGCCGGCGGCGATGGTCATGCCGTCGAACAACAGTCCCTCGAGAGCCGCCTCGGCGTTGGGATAGATTTTCTGCATGCGCCGCCAATAGAAGCGCGGGGGCGAGGGTCAAGAATGGGCGGAACGCAATCCGGCGGCCTTGATGCCGGCTTCGGCGCATTCGGCGTCGTCGGCGGGCGCTTCCCCCGACACACCGACAGCCCCAATCCGAGTCTTGCCATCTGCGCTGAACACCGGGACTCCGCCGGGAACGATGACAACGTGCGGAGCCCGGTCGAAGCCCGGCGTTCCGCGCGCATTCTCGAGCATCTGGGCAGTCGAGAAGCCCCAGGCCGCGGCGGCCTGCGCCTTGGCGAGCGCGAAATCGAAAATGCCGCTGCCGTTGCCGTCCATGCGAAGCGCCGCGACAAGGTTTCCGCCATTATCGACGACAGCAATGGCCTCGCTCTGCATCTTGGCGCCGGAATGCGCCGCGCAGCCGGCGACGATCGCCTGGGCTGCCTTGGCGTCGAGGGCCGTTTGTTGCGCGCTGGCCGTTGTTGAAGCGGCGATCAGGGCGAAGGCCAGCCTGCGCATGGCCGATAGCTGACCTGGTTTGCCGATGCCGGCAATGACGTTTCGACGAATGAACTAACCGCCGAGAGACTTCAGCGCCTTCATCGCGTCGTCGCGCCGGTCCCACTGCACAAAGATGTGGTCGTGGTAGAGCGCGGCGACCACATTGCTGCTGATACCCGCGTCGGTGAGCGCCTTCGCGAAGGCTGCCGTCAGGCCGACGGCGTCCAAAGCGGAATGCACGCCGAGGCTGATGCGTGCCCATTCGCCCTCGGAGCTGACGCCGATCGCGGTCACGCCTTCCTCCTCGCGAATCAGGGCGAAGACGCCATCTTTCAGGTTCAGCCTCTCGGTCCGCTCAAACGCGTAGCGCTCAGCTGACAGCGTGGGGTTCAATCCCGACAAAAGTCGCGCGAGATCGCGCTCGCCTGCCTCCATCAACCGCGGAGCTTCGCCAGCACGCCCTGCAGCTGCATCGCGTTGGACATGTCGCCCTCGACCTTCAGCTTGCCCATCATGAACGCGGTCATTCCGTCGAGCTGACCCGCGGCGAGTTGCTGCCAGTCGTCCCAGCCGACCAGGATCGTCGTGTCCGCCGCGCCATTATCTTCGCTGACCTGCTGAGCCGCGCCGTCGAGCATGATCGCGCCCTGATCGCCACCGAAGTCGATCTTCACCCGGCGGCCGGGCACCCAGGCCTGCCCCTCCTGCATGCGGGTCACGAGTTCCTGCTTGGTCATCGCTTGCTTTCTCCTTTGTCAGTTGGCCTAGCGGCCCGTTGCAGGCGAAACAAGCGAAGCCTATCTGGCCTCCATGGGATACGAAACAGACCTCAAACTCTTCATCGACGGCGTGTGGAAATCGGGCGAAGGCCGCGATTGCCACGACGTTATCAACCCGGTCGACGCTCGGCCGATCGCCGCTTTGCCTTATGCCACCAGGGCCGACCTCGACGAGGCGCTCGCCGCATCCGAACGGGCGTGGCCGGAATGGCGCGCGATGGACGTCGAGAAACGCGGTGCCATCCTGCACAAGACCGCGGCGCTGATCCGCGAGCGCGCCGACCTCATCGCGGCGACCATGACTCAGGAGCAGGGCAAGCCGCTCAACGAGGCGAAGCTGGAGACGCTGGCTTCCGCGCAGCTGTTCGACTGGTATGCGGAAGACGCGAAGCGCGACTACGGCCGGACGCTCGTCCGTCCCGCGGGCCAGGTTTCTCGCGTGATCCGCCAGCCGGTCGGTCCGACCGCGACCTTCACTCCGTGGAACTTCCCGATCTACTTGCTCGCGAAGAAGGTCAGCGCCGCACTCGCCGCGGGCTGCACCGTCATTTCGCGCCCGCCGCATGAAACCCCCGGCTGCTGCACCGAGCTGTTTCGCGCGCTCGCCGATGCAGGGATCCCGAATGGCGTTGCCCAACTGGTCCACGGCGACAGCGGCCTCGTCAGCGAGACGCTTATCGCCAGCCGCGTAATCCGCAAGGTCAGCTTTACCGGCTCGACCAATGTCGGGAAGCATCTGATGCGCCTCTGCGCCGACAGCATGACCCGAGTCACGATGGAACTCGGCGGTCACGCGCCGGTGCTGATCTTCGACGATTGCGATCTCGAAAAGACGCTCGACATGGTCGTCCCACAGAAGTTCCGGAACGCCGGCCAGGTGTGCGTCTCACCGACGCGCTTCTACGTCCAGAGCGGCATTTACGACGCTTTCATCAAGGGTTTCGCCGAGCGCACGGCCAAGGTGAAAGTCGGCAACGGCCTGGAAGCGGACACCAAGATGGGCCCGCTGGCCAACAAGCGCCGCCCCGACGCGATCGATGCATTGGTGCAGGACGCCAAGGCCAAGGGCGCCCGCATCATGGCCGGCGGCGAACGCGGAGACGGCGGCTTCTTCTTCCAGCCGACGTTGCTCGCCGATGTCCCCAACGAAGCCAATATCATGAACGACGAGCCTTTCGGCCCGGTCGCGGTTTCGCGGCCGTTCGACACGTTCGAGGAGGCGATCGAGCAGGCGAACCGCCTGCCTTACGGCCTTGCCGCTTTCGCCTTCACCGAGAACGGCCGCCGCGCGAACCTGATCGGCGATCTTGTCGAGAGCGGGATGGTGGGAATCAACACCTTCGCCATTTCTGGCGCGGATACGCCGTTCGGCGGCGTCAAGGATTCAGGCTTCGGCTCCGAAGGCGGAAAGGAAGGTCTCGAGAGCTACCAGGTCGTGAAGGCCATCCATCAGGCTTGAGCGAGCCTGCGCCGTTTGACCCGCATAAGAAAAGGGCCGGCGTTTCCACCGGCCCTTCGCTTCAGATCAGGCCTCCGCGAAAGCCGTCGAACAGGCTTCCGATCATCAGCACCTGCGAGACGACGCTCAAAAGCGTGCCCGCAAGCGCGAGCCTTCGGGCCTCGCTGCCGAGGCCGTTCAGATAGTCGTACATTTTCAAACCTCACGAATAATAGAAATAGGGGTCGAGCACCCTCACCGGAGTGATCCTGTCGATCGGGAGCCCGTTGCGCTCTGCCGCCTTGCGGATCGAATCCTCCGAAGGGCCGTCGTAGATGCACCAGGTCTTGGTGCGGTCGGGCGACACATAGCTGTGGACCCAGGTCACGTGCTCTTCGGCATTGTTGTCGACGACACCGCAGCAGGCGATCGATCCTTCCTTGTTCATCGGGATCGAAAGACCGTCCGGAAATGTCCGCTCGATCAAATAACGTGGCATGTCCTTCTCCTGTCCTTTGCGGCGCCGATGCGCCGTTGCATTCCGATGCCTGGTAATTAGGTTAGTCGTTGCCCAGGAGAAATGACTGCGGCGACGGTTGTTTTGACCAAAACACCGCATATGCGGGGAGCAAAACAGTGGAAGTGATCGATGACGTCCTGGCGACGATGCGCCTTGCCGGCGGAGTCATCCTCGACTGCGAGCTTCGCGGCGAATGGGCGATGCATTCGTCTTTCCCGGAGCCGGTCTGCAACCAGTTCTTCCCGGTCCGCGGCTCTCTGATCAGTTACCACTTCGTCCGCGAGGGCGAATTGTCGGCCCGCGCGGCCGATTCCGAAGCAACCAAGATTGGGCCGGGCTCGATCCTGCTTTTCCCGCGAAACCAGGACCATCGCCTGTTCAATGCCGACCTGCCGCCCGTTCGAGGCGAAGATTACGTCCTTCCACCCGAAGATGACGGACCGGCATTGCTTCGCCTCGGCGAGGGCGAGCCGCTGGTGAAAATCTATTGCGGCTTCCTGAGCGCGACGTCGCACCAAAATCCCCTGCTCGACCAGCTTCCGCCGATGCTTGTCGTGCGCCCCGACGACACGCGCGCGAAATGGGTCGACGCCTCGATGCGCTTTGCCGCCGAAGAGGCGCGGGAAGATCCGACGATGGTCGGGAAGCTCGCCGAGCTGATGTTCAACGAGGCGGTGCAGATCTACCTCGAGGAGAATGACGAGGCCCGGCGATTGGCCGCGGGTCTCTCCGACCCCTGCATCGCCCGTGCGCTCGACTACATCCACGCCCACTTTCGCGAGGACATCGAGGTCGACGAGATTGCGCGCGAGGCTGGAGTTTCGAAGACCGTTCTCGGAGAGCGCTTCGTCGCGGTCATGGGCGAACCGCCGATCCGCTATTGCGCGCGCTACCGGATGCGCCGGGCGGCCGACCTCCTCGAGCGCGGCTCGACGACCGACGATGCGGCCTATGCGGTCGGCTTTTCCAGTGCCCCCGCATTCAGCCGCGCCTTCAAGCGCGAATATGGCGAACCGCCCGCCAGCTGGGCGCGAAACGTTAGGGGCGAGGGCTAGTCCTCTTTCGTCAGGTGCCTTAACCTTTTCTAAGAGAAGCACGCTCAAAGTCTCGCGCGGGGTAGATAAGCGGAGAGGCAGATGGGCGCGCCCATTCCTGAAATCGAAGGTGTGGTCGAAGACGCAACCGCTGCGGCGTTGCTCGACTCGTTGAGGACAATCTCCGCTGGTGAGCGGCGCAAGCATGCGACCGTGTTCAACTACTGGCTGTCGATCCGGAGGGACCGCGACTTCCCGCCGATCCGCGACCTCGATCCGCTCGAGATTTCCGATGCCGGCCCATTCAGTCTCCTGCTCGAGATGATCGGCGGCGGCGAGGATGCGGAAATCCGCCACATCGGCCAGTCGATCAAGGGCGGAATCAATGTAGAGAAGATCAGTAACGCGCCGAACCCCTCGCTTCTCTCCTGCGTTGCCGCCCGCCTGCCGGTCGTCGCGGCGTGCCGCGAGGCTTTCGCTTTCGAGGATTCATTCGACAGCCCGACGGGCAAGACGAAGTGCTGGGTCACCCTTTTGCCCTTCAGCGCGACGGGCACGTGGATCGACTATGTTTACGGCTTCGTGAGCCTCCACCCTTCCCCCGATGCGGTGGACGAAGCGCCGGAACCAGATATTCCCGATTGCATCAAGCCGACCCCGTCCGAGCCTGAGGCGGTTGAGGAACTGGATGCGGAGACGGAGGCATTCGCCGCGCCCCCCGCCGAGGAAGCCGAACCTGAACCCGAGCCGGTTCAAGAGCTGGCGCCTGAGCCGGAACCGGAACCCGAGCCTGAAATTACGGCGGAAGCGCCTGAGTCCGAATATGAACCGGACCCCGAGCCAGCCGCCGCCACATCCAGAGGGAAGCCCGGCTTTTCAGCCAAATTCTTTGAGAGCCTGGCCAGCGTCGGCGGCTTCTACGGGAAGAACGTGGCCGTCGAGCCCAACCTGCCTCCGATGGAGTTCGAGGAAGAAGAACCGTTCGAACCTGTCGTCGACGAGCAACCCGGGCCTGTCGTCGAGGAGGAGCCTGAACCCGCTCCAGCCGTCGAAGAACAGCCCGCCGCGACCGTCGAAGAGGAGCCAGTCGAGATCGTCGAGGACGCTCCAGTCGCCGAGGAAGCACCGGCCGCCCAGGAAGCACCGGCTGCCGAGGAAGAGCCGGTCGCCGTCGAAGTACCAACCGAACCCGAAATCGAACTTGTGGCCGAAACGCCGGCCGAAACCATTTCCCCGCCCAGTGCAACATCGGAGGGAACCTTGAACAGCAAACTCACTGAAGTCCGTGCAAAGGCCGACGAGGCCCGCCAGGCGAAGCTTCGCGCCAATGCGGCGCTCTACGAGGGCCTAAGCGCGGCCTACGACTTCGCGCTGGACGCGGAAGAAGCTCCCGAGGAATATCTCAAGCTGGTCGAAGCGCAGGGCCTGAAGATCCAGCTGCGCTCGCCGATGAAGCCCGTCGTGAAGCTCGCTTTCGACGGGATGTGCGATGATTCGACGATCAAGCAGCTCGAAGCGATCCTCGCCTGGGCGTTCGATCAGGAACTGCCGCGCGGAACGCTCGCCGAGCGGATCGAATCCGAAGGTGGAATTGCCCCGATCCTGAGCCGCGCCGCCTAAAAGCGCGCCGCTCCTAGCCCTTGGCGTGTTTGGCCTCGCCGAGGCGGAGTCCTTCGATCACCGCATCCACCGCGCATTTGCGCGATAGCTCGGTCAGGGTCTGGCGGTCGCCCGTCTCCTGCACCGAAAGATGATGGGTCCGGTTCGCGATCGACCGCAATTCCTTGACCGTCGTCTCCGACAAGCCGCTTTGATCTCGCAGCAGCTTCTCGAGCACTGCCTCGGCTAGCGGAGTCGCGAACTCGATGCCGGCGAATTCGTGGCAGCGCCAGACGACGCGGCAATATTGAGATTCCAGGCCGGCGATGCTGAGCATGATCCACGCGTCTGCCGAAGCACCCGACGTCGCCTCGATCCGGCACCCGTGAGTCGAGATATCGATCAGCTTGGCGCCGGTGCGGCTGCGGCCCGGTTCACGGATCGTCGCGCTGAGGCGCAAAGCGGCCCTTGGCGCGCGCCTGCGCTCGGTCTGGGCGCCAGTCATCTCAACAGAATCACTCATGCATGCACTACCCCGGAGCGGTTGTGCGCCCCGGAGGGTGAACAAATGGTATCATTGGCGTCGGCACCTCCGCGAACGCGGATGTCCCACTCTCTTCTCTCCCGGGGCCTTTGAAGGCGGGCGGGATTCCCGCTTTCGCGGGAATGACGGTGTAGCTACAGCGCGCCCATGACCAAGCGCACCGGGGGCCGAATTCTCGTCGACCAGCTCAAGATCCAGGGCTGCGACCGCATCTTCACCGTCCCGGGCGAGAGCTTCCTTGCGGTGCTCGATGCGCTTCATGACACTCCGGAAATCGACCTGGTCGTCTGCCGCCAGGAGGGCGGCGTCGCATATATGGCCGACGCCGACGGCAAGATGACCGGCCGCCCGGGCGTCGCCTTCGTGACCCGCGGACCGGGCGCGACGAATGCCAGTGCGGGCGTCCATGTCGCGTTCCAGGATTCGACCCCGATGATCCTCTTCATCGGCGATGTGGCGCGTGGCGACCGCGATCGCGAAGGCTTTCAGGAGGTTGATTTTCCTGCCTTTTTCGGGCCAATCGCTAAATGGGCCGCAAGGATCGAGGATGCTCGCCGAATCCCGGAATATATCGCCCGCGCCTACCGGGTCGCGACCGCCGGCCGGCCCGGCCCGGTCGTGCTGGCGCTTCCGGAGGACATGCTTCGCGACGAAATCGACACGGCCGACCGGCACTGCGTCCCGCCCCTTGCGGAGGAACCCGACCCCGGCGCGATCCAGGCAATGTTCGAATTGCTCAAGGGAGCCGCCTCACCAATAGCGATCGTCGGCGGCGCGGACTGGAGCCCGCGGGCATCGCATCATTTCGCCAATTTCGCCGTGCGTTACGGAATTCCGGTCGCTGCGGCTTTTCGACGTCAAGACGCCATCGACAACAAGTGCGGCGTGTACGCCGGCAATCTCGGCTATGGTCCGAACCCGAAATTGCAGCAGCGTATCCGCGACGCCGACCTGATCCTGGCCATCGGTCCGCGCCTCGGCGAAGCGACAACCGACGGCTATACTTTGATCACCCCGGACCATCCGGACCAGACGCTCGTCCATGTCTATCCCGATCCGAACGAGCTGGGCCGCGTCTATCATGCCGACCTGCCGATCTGCGCCGACATGGGCGAGTTCGCAGAGATGGTCGACGAATGGATCGACCCCGATCTCGTCCGTTTTTCCTGCGGCGACGACGCGCACAGGGAATGGCTCGAATGGTCCGAGCCAAGCCCCAGAAAAGGCGTGAAGCTGGACCTCGGTCCGTGCGTCGCGGCAATGCGCGACAAGCTCGCGCCCGACACCATCATCTGCAACGGCGCCGGCAATTTCTCGGGCTGGTGGCACCGCTACTGGCGCTACGGCCCGATGCCGACGCAGCTCGCCCCGACCAGCGGCACGATGGGCTATGGCGTGCCGGCTGCGGTCGCCGCCGCGATCCGCTTCAGGGACCGGACGGTCGTTGCGGTTGCCGGCGACGGCGATTTCCTGATGAACGGGCAGGAGCTGGCGACTGCGGTGCAATATGACGCCGACCTTCTCGTCATCATCGCCGACAATGGAAGCTACGGAACGATCCGCATGCACCAGGAGCGCGACTATCCCAGGCGCATCAGCGGGACCGTGCTCCACAATCCCGATTTCGCGGCGCTCGCACGGGCCTTCGGCGGCTGGGCGGAAACGGTGGAAACGACGGAGGACTTCGCACCGGCGCTCGACAAGGCGATGAAGCGCAAGGGCCTTCGCCTGCTCCACTGCAAGACCGACGTCGAGCAGATCACGAACGCGACAACGATTTCAAGGCTGCGCGAGAAGGCGAAAACATAATTCGCTAATGTCCGGAGCGTTCGAAGAGCGCCTGGTGGACGCAGATCTTTCTCTTGCGCTTCGGCTTCGCGGGTCCCTGCGATTCCGGCGTCGGGCGGGAATGGGTGAAATGCTTGACCACAAGCTCATCGAAATGAGCGACGAAGCTGCCTTCCTGGACTCGGCGGCGGTGCGGCATGATCTCCTCCGCATCGAATAAGGACCGAGCGGAAGCCACATACGCGCCTGGCCTGGATTTGCTCCACAAATTTCAAATCCGATGCGGAGATTCCCGGCCTAGCTCACCAGATTTGCGTCGCGGAACAGCCGCCAGCGGCCGTCCTCGCATTTCTTGAGGATCGTCAGCGTATACCCCGACCGATGCGTCGAAGCTCCGCCGGGCGTAGTCATGTCGATTTCGATCCGGTTGCGGATCCAGGCCCAATCACCGTGGACGCTGATCTCGCGAATTTCGGCGTGACCATTCATCTCGACGCCCTTCAATGCGTCGGATGTCGCCCGGAACTCTTCCTTGCCGAAAGGTTCGCGCCCTGGAACCGTGAACAATACGTCGTCCGTCATCAGGTCGAGCACGGTCGCCGTGTCGCCGGCCCTGCTTGCCGCCATCCAGGTTTCGACCAGCTCGCGGATCGCGCCTTCGTCTTCACTCATTGGCTCCAGCCCTCTTCGCCGATCAACGGCACGAAGCGCACCCCGCCGAGATTTTCTTCCTTCAGGATTCCGTCTTCCTGCTTCGTGACCTTGATGAGTTCCTGCACGCTATTGGGATTGCCGACGGGCATGACGATCCGTCCGTTGGGGGCGAGCTGCTCGATCAGCGGCCGCGGAACGTGGCTTCCGGAGGCGGCGGCGAGGATCGCGCCAAACGGCGCCTCGTCGCGCCAGCCCTTCGTGCCGTCACCCTCGACGATCTCGACATTGTCATAACCGAGGCGCCGCATTCTCTCGCGAGCGATCGAGACCAGCTCGGTTTGCCGCTCGATCCCGATCACCTTGGCGGCGATGCGGCTGATCACCGCCGCGGCGTAACCCGAACCGGCTCCCACCTCGAGCACCTTTTCGCCCGATGTGATCCCCGCCGCCTGGATCATCAGCGCGACGATATAGGGTTGCGAGATCGTCTGCCCCGCCTCGATCGGAACCGGATGGTCGCCATAGGCGAGATGGGCATGCTCTTCGTCGACGAATTCCTCGCGCGGAACCGCGAGAAACGCGTCGAGGATCGGCTGTTCCGTGATTCCGCGCCGCCTGAGCTGGCGCTCGACCATCTCCTCGCGGTCGGCTTCGAAGTCTGTCATTGTGATGGCCATTGGTCCACCTCCGGACTCTCAGGAAAACCCGCCAGCAAGGGAGGCCGTTCCGCAGATGACCTCAACCGATACGGATTTCGCCGGTTCGATCCCCGGCCTTTACGACCGCTACATGGGGCCTCTGCTGTTCCTGCCTTATGCCGACGAAGTCGCGCGGCGCGCTCGCACCTTCGCCCCGCGCGATATAGTCGAAACCGCCGCCGGAACGGGACTGGTCACCGCCGCGCTGCATTCGGCACTGCCGGACGCGGCCATCGTCGCGACGGACCTCAATCCCGCGATGCTCGCGGTCGCGGCAGAGCACATCCGGTCCGACAAGGTCCGGTTCGAACCCGCGGACGCACTGGCCCTGCCCTTCGCGGACAACAGCTTCGACCTGGTCGTCTGCCAGTTCGGCGTGATGTTCTTTCCCGACAAGGTGAAAGGGAACGTGGAGGCCCGCCGCATATTGCGCGAAGGAGGGCATTATATCGCGGTGATTTAGGACCGCCTCGATCGCAACCCCGTGTCGCAAATCGTCCACGACACGGTGACGGATCTCT
>Ga0134124_10004378_pt1 | contig 11352 bp, 9 predicted proteins | sample KB304_FD_96880 | JGI IMG/M metagenome (GOLD analysis project Ga0134124, IMG submission 96880) | Terrestrial soil microbial communities without Nitrogen fertilizer from Kellogg Biological Station, Michigan, USA - KB3-0-4 | ecosystem: Environmental > Terrestrial > Soil > Unclassified ... | reverse complement strand
TTTGCTTTCTAACAACATTTTGCTGGCTGTCGCGGCGGCGTCAGTGCTGTTAGGCACGCTTTATCCGTTGATTGTGGATGCTCTCGGCGGGGCCAAGCTATCTGTTGGGCCACCTTACTTCAATCTCGTTTTCGTGCCGCTGATGGCGCCCGCGATGTTCCTGATGGGTGTCGGACCAATCGCGCGTTGGAAGAAAGCGAGTCTGCCGGATCTGGTCACGCGGCTGCGCTGGGCGTTCGTTATCAGCGTCGTTGGAGCAGCGGCACTGCCGTTTGTATTTGGGCAGTGGAAGTGGCTGGTGAGTCTCGGATTGATGCTCGCGATCTGGATCGTCGCGACCATTATCGTGAACCTTTGGGAACGAGTCCGAGTCACGTCAGGACAACTCACCACATTTCAAAAACTGCGCACGCAAAGCCGTAGCTACTACGGAATGCAGGTGGCGCATCTCGGCGTGGCCGTCTTTATCGTCGGCGTAACGATGGTCACTGGTTATCAAACGGAGCAGGACGTACGCATGGAGCGCGGCGACGTGGTGCGAGCCGGTGGTTATGAGTTCCTGTTCAATGGCGTCACTACTGTCACTGGTCCGAACTATGTCGCCGGACGCGCAGAGATGATCGTCAGTCGCAAGGGATCTGAGGTTGAAAGGTTGTATCCGGAAAAGCGGAACTACACCGCGAGCGGCAACGTGATGACTGAGACTGCTATCGACAGCGGCATCTTTCGTCATCTTTACATCTCGCTGGGCGAGCCAATCGGCGCAAACGTTTGGAGCGTGCGTGTTTATTACAAACCGTTCGTCGGCTGGATCTGGGGCGGCGCTGTCCTGATGGCGCTCGGTGGCGGCCTCGCGCTCAGCGATCGCCGATACGCGCTCGCAGCGCGCAAGGAACGCGAAGCGCGACAAGTAGTAAAACCGGCAGAAATCCCGAGCACCGTCGTCGCATCGGTGGCGAATCCGCCTGCATCCGTATAATCTGTGGTGAAAATGCTTCGTTATTTAATCCCATTAGCCGTCTTTCTGGTTCTCGTTGTCTTCCTGTTCATCGGGTTGGGCCGCGATCCACACGAAGTCCCTTCCCCGCTAATCAACAAAGCAGCACCGACATTTCGTCTGCCGCAATTAAAATCACCGTCGAAAACCTTCTCTGCCGAAGATATGCGCGGCAAGGTGTGGGTTTTGAACGTCTGGGCCTCCTGGTGTGTCAGTTGTCGCGATGAACATCCGCTGCTGATCGATTATGCGAAATGGGGAGTCGTGCCGATTTACGGTCTCAATTGGAAAGATAAACGCGAGGATGCCCTCGCGTGGCTCGAGGAATTAGGCGACCCATACGTGCTGAGTGTCTCGGATTTCGATGGCCGCATCGCAATTGATTACGGAGTTTATGGTGCCCCGGAAACCTACGTCATCGACCAGGGCGGCACGATTCGCTTCAAGCAAATTGGCGCAGTCACTCCTGAAGTCTGGTCCGACAAGATCATTCCCCTCGTCCAGCAATTGAACCGCCAGGGAACATCTACAAAATGACGCGTCTGCTTTTCCTGTCATTATTGTTGCTCTGTGTTACGCCTTCCGTGATTGCGAGGGATGCTCAGCCGAACTCTGAGGACCCTGCGGTCGAGCAACGGCTTCATAAACTGTCGCAGGAGTTGCGCTGTCTCGTTTGTCAGAACGAAACCCTTGCCGACTCACGCGCCGATCTCGCCGAGGACCTCCGCCGCGAGATTCGCGAGCAGATCAAAGCCGGGAAGAGCGATCAAGAGATCATCCAATTTCTGACCGCACGTTACGGGCAATTCATTCTCTATCGCCCGCAAGTAACACCGACAACATACCTGCTTTGGTTCGGACCGTTTGTGCTGTTACTCGGCGGCTTGTTCGTGCTCTTCCACTACATCAAACAGCGTCGCGACGCATTCACTGAAAAACCTTTGACTGCCGATGAGCACCGCCGCGCGCAGGAGTTACTCGCTTCGCTTCCCGGAAAGGAGACGTCGTGATTCTTTTCTGGGTAGTCTGTGCACTCATGATCGTCGTCGCGCTGGCGTTTGTGTTACCGCCTGCGCTCCAGCGGGCCAACGAATCAGACGTCAAAACAGGTGAAGCGAGAAAACAGGCGAACATCGCGATCTATCGTGACCAACTGACTGAGCTCGAAGCCGATCTGCGTAATGGCATTGTGAGCGAGGAGCAGTATGCTCAGGATCGTGAAGAGATCGAACGCCGCCTGTTGGAAGACACCGCGACTGCGCGTGCTGAAAAAGCTTCAACGACTCCAGTGAGCGCAAAAAATACAGCCTACCTGTTAGGCATCGGACTGCCGCTCGTAGCCATCGTCTTCTATTTGAAAGTCGGACAACCGGCACTGATCGATACGCCTGGGCCAGCGGGTGTACCGTCCGCGGCTTCCACTGCGCCGTCGACGTCGGCTCCTCCGGATCGATCGCAGGCACAGATCGAAGCGAATGTCGCCAAGCTTGCGCAGCGCCTGGAGTCAAATCCAAATGATGCGCAGGGCTGGACCATGCTGGCACGCTCTTACAACTCGATGGAGAAGTACGGCGACGCCGCAAAAGCCTACGCGAAGGCCACCGAACTGAATCCAAAAGATGCCGATCTACTCGCCGAGTATGCATTTGCCACTGCAATGTCCGAAGGCCGCAGTCTTGAAGGCAAGCCGCTGGAAATTATTAACCGCGCGTTGAGGATCGATCCGAACAACGCCAAGGCATTGCAGCTCGCGGGCAGTGCGGCGTTCCAGGCGAAAGACTACAAAAAGGCCATCGACTACTGGACCCGTGTGTTGAAGCAAGTGCCGCCGAACTCAGAAGTGAGCACCACGATCGAGGAACGAATCAACGAAGCAAAGACGCTCGCCGCGGGTAAGTAGCGAAACAGGAAATCATGTCGAGAGAAAACCTTCTTTTTGCAATCATCGGTTTGCTGATGGGATTCATCGTGGGCTTCATGTTTGCCAGTTCCATGAGCCAGAGGCAAGCGCCGCCACAGGCAGCCGTGAGCTCGCAGGGTATGCCTGCGGATCATCCGCCCGTCGGCTCGCAGAATGGTCCGAACCCACAAGGGATGCAGGCTGAAGTCCAGGCCTCACTCGAAAAGGCGCGCAGTGAGCCGAAGAACTTCGACGCGCAGGTTAAAGCCGCGGAGCTCTACTATCAGATTCAGCGTTACGATCAGGCGCTTGAGTATTTGCTGAAAGCGAACCAGATCCAACCGACTGACTATCGCACCGTCGTGCTGCTCGGCATGGTGAACCTCGACGCGGGACACTACGATACGGCTGAAAAGTGGTATCGAGCGGCGCTGAAGATGAAGTCTGACGACGTGATGGTTCTTTCGGGGCTCGCAGCCGCGACGTTGCAGACTGGGAACGCGAAGGCGGCTGAAGACGCGATCGCGCAGCTCGAGAAAGTGGATCCGACCAGCGAAGACCTGCCGCAGTTTAAAACAAAATTAGCCAGCTTGAAATCAGGAAAATAAGCCGCAGATTTACGCCGATGAACGCAGATTAGATCTGCGTTCATCGGCGTAAATCTGCGGCTTATTTATGGTGAGATGGACATGCGCAGGATATTTGCGAGCAGTATGCGATTGATTGTGCCGTCCCTGTTCACCACTACCACCTGACCATTCTCAACTGTCACACGCCTCACCGTACTCATCGCACGATTGATCAACGTTCCATCGTTAGTCTCAATAACGAGCCGTGGCCCAGATTCGGGTTCTGGTTCGGCCGGTTTGGGTTTCGACTTCGGTGCTGCTTCAGGCGGAGTTGCTTCGGCAACTTTCGGCGTTCCCGGTGGTGGCGTCGGGGTTCGCCGCGGGGCAGGTCTGCGGCCACGCGTGTTGCGCGCCGGTGCGGTTGGTTTTTCAGTCTCTTCCGGAGACTTTTCCGGTTTTGCGTTGGGTGTCTCGACCGGTTTGGCTTCAGGTGTCGGTTCCGGTGTTGGCTCGGGTGTGGGCGCCGCCGCAACTGCGGACGGCGGTGGCTCCGGCTCCGCAATTGTTGCTCCTACCGAGTTGACGCGCTTTGTCTTGCGTCCGGTGGCAGTGCTCTCCGTTGGCGTCGTCGCAGGCGTCTCTGTTTCGGCGATGTCAGGTCCACCGGCGATCGGTTCGAATGAGCCGCTGAATGAAAGGCGATAACTTCCCTCATCATCGTTAGGGCTACGTGCTTCGACACGGAGAATCAGTTCCTCGCGCCGGCGCAGATAAATTCCCTTACTGACCGGGGCCGCACTCTCTGCATAGAGCCTGAGCTTGAGCAACGGCCGCAACGTGCCCGCAGTAAACACATCGATGTCGCCGTTGAGATTGCTGCTCTCGACTGTGATCAGGAGATCGCCCGGTGTGCCTTTGAATGCGAAGTAGTGATCCGTAAGTCTCGCATCGCCGAGATCGCGCGCTGCGATCCGTCCTGTGACACTGTTACTTCGCACGGGCGATGGCGCATTCGGATCGATTGACTGTGCAGAAACTGAAGCCGCTGCCAGAGCTAACAGCGCAATTGCTACCAGCTTTGCGCCTTTGCGACGTTGCGTGAGAAACCACTCCATAACCGCGGCAAAGCATATCAGATCTGGGTTATCCTAGTCGCATGAAGTTAAGTTGCACTTTGCTGCTCCTGCTCTTCTCTTCCCTTTGCGTTTCCGCTCAAACCTGGACAGCTAAACTCGATAAAGACATCCGCTTCTACCAGCCGACGGAAATGGGTCTGCTCATCGCCGGCACAGAAAAATCGCTCTACGCAATAGACGCCGCGAGCGGCGATACAGTCTGGCGTCGCAAAGACACTTCGCTCGATGAAACCGATGTTGCTCCAGTCCCGGGCACGGACTTGCTGCTGTTGAGTCTCGAAAAAAGTGACAAGGCACGCATCGAAGCCGTCGATATCCTCACCGGCGATTCGATCTGGCGCAGCGACAAGATCAAAGGCGCGGTAATGCAGATCTCAGTCGATCCAGAGTCGAACTTGCTCGCCGTCGTGTTCGCGAAAGACGCTAAGAACAAGGCACGCGATGGTTTCAAGCGCCGTCCACTGCTGCATGTTCTCGATCTCGCAACTGGCGCTGAGCTCTGGAAGTATGAAATCGGCGAAGTCGAGATGATGCCGGCGCGCTGGCCCGACGATTCTGACAAGGAGGTTGACTACACGCTCGACAACTATTACCCGCCCGTGTTCGTCGACGGCCGTCTTTACGTTTTCTACGAAGGCGTGACTTCATTCGACGCGCGCTCCGGCAAAGAACGATTGCGCGAGAAGTATCGCGTCAACGAAGAAGGACTTGCGCTGACGGAAGCTGAGCCGGTGTTTACGGAAAGCTCGATCTACGTCTCAGGACACGGTCGTGTGCGAGCTATCTCGCGTCGCACAGGCGACACCGATTGGGAAGCCAAAGATCTCGGACTCACGCCTGAGATGATATTGCGGGGCGACGTTCTTTACGTGCGCACCGGCGGACAATTCACGCGGCTGAAAGATGGTGAAACTACCGAGCGTGGACCATATGGCGTGAGCGCGATTGACACGCGCTCCGGCAAAGTTCTGTGGCGTTACAAAGGCGCCGACAAAGGAATCACGAATCTTGTGCTGCGCGATCGAAATACGATCGCTGTTGCCGATCGTGACGATCTCATCTTCATCGACGCCACGAATGGCAAGCGACAGTCGCGCGTCTCTCACCATATCGAGCGCGCCTCGTTTGGTTTGTTGAATGACCGTGGAGATGTAGTGATCGGCGGACAGTCGGAGCTTGCAGCTTTCGATCGTCTAAATGGCAAAGAGCTCTGGCGGGCCCGTCACACGCCGCCAGGCCGAGGCATCTTGCGCACGATTGGGGCAATTGCTGCACGCGCGGCATCGCTTTACTTTCGTTATGGAGGCACGGCCATGACCGCATTTCGCGGCGTGCAGATCGCGCGAGCAGTGACCAGTCTGAGCTGGTCCGGCTTGGCTTCGCGTTCTTCGTATGCAAACTTGCAGGCGCTCGCGACGATGTCAAACCGCCGCCGCAGCTCTTCACGGTTCGAGCGGTTTGGCATCGCCAGGCGAATTCAGGATCGCGTCGATCCTTCTACTCAACTGGAACGACTGTCGCGATTCCTCTGGCACCGCGAGCGCCTTGCGACGCTGCGCGGGCAGTGGATGTATTTCTACACCAGTCTCGATCGTGGTAACGGGCTCGCCGGGGTGAACGTCAACACCGGTCAAACCGATCGCGAAGTCCGCCTCTCAGATCTCGACGAACGCTTCGTTATCGATGAAGTCCTGGGAGGACTGTTCACCGCTTCCGGCAATAAATTATTTAGCCACGGATTACACTGATTATCGAGCGCCGCACTCCGAGAGGGGCTTTGCACAAAAGACCCAGGGCGTTTCGGTGGCAAGAATTATTTCTCGCGCAAAGGCGCAAAGACGCAAAGAAAACCTCCGAAAACGCGGCAGCGCTTTGCGTCTTTGCGCCTTTGCGCGAGAAATATCCTCGGCAAAAAACACTTTTTGAAAAGCTCCAAGGAGGTTCCGAGAACTGCTTCGTAAAATCACCGTACTTCTATTCTTGAGGGAAGACCTGATTAGCGAGGCGCGCAGTCCTTTTCGGAATCACAAGAACGCTTCCAGGATCCGCAGGCTCCCTGGTGGGATTTGCTGGACCACTTGTAGGACCTACAAATTCCTGTCTCGGAGATCAGCGACGACCAAGTCGGTTTTCATGAACTACTCGTGGGAAACGCCAATTCCTATCTGAGCGTTCGCGGTCCCCATTTATCTACGAAGAGACCCGACACAGGAAAACGCACCTGCCGCATGTAATCCCGTCAAATCGAGATCGATTCCGGTGGATCAGAGTTTTCTTTTCCGAATTGCAAACAGTCGTTTACCAGTTCCTAAACATCAGCCGGGCGAAGCTTGTAAAGGGTCGCCGAAATCCAATCAAGGGTCCGGCGGCAGAATTAAAAGAAATGCAGTAATCCACGAGGTCAGTCGAAGATCTCTTTAACGATTCACTGGCCTTCAAACAGGAGGTTGCATTTTGAATGTTCTGGCCCACGGTTGTCGTGGTGCTCAAATCGTAACGCCCTTGATGCGAGGGAACGGCTTGTTCGTCATCCAGTTTTCGAAGAAGCTGGCGAAGAGTCCCCATTCGGGGTTGGCATTCATCCAGTTGGCCATTGGGACCTCCCCGTTCACCGTCTTTATCTTGGTGGCCTTGATCTCCGCGGCGAAGGCGCTCACCTCCGCGCTGCCGGCTTGCTGGGCCATCTTGAAAATCCCAATCGCCACCGATCCCGAGATGAAAGGTCCGAACGAAAGCATGTTTTTCTTGAGCCAGGCGCGAGCCGTAGCAATCTCGGCCGAAGTCGGCGGGTCGGAGATGGTAGAGAGTTGGGCAAACGGGGGCTTCGGCATTTTCGACCCAAGTGCGCCCTGGACCGTTGGATCGAATGTCCACTTCTTGCTCTTGATGTTGGAGACAATCGCCGGCGTCGCTTTGGCGGTCGCTTCGACTCGCGAGTGGAGGAGTATCGAATCGTCGTTGCTGCTTAACTCATCTTTCACAGCCGATTCGATTTCGCTCTGCGTGCGTCCGGCCTGCCAATCCTTCGGATCGACGCTAACGCCCTCGTAGTCGGGACCCCATTTCGAAAGCTCAGTGACTGCAAGTGGGCGCAGGCCGGTGGCAGTTAATACGGTGTTGGCAGACTCAATCGCGGCCAGCGTAGTAATTCCGTCTGGGTTCCACGGCTTGCTCTTGAAACCGGGCGTGCGGAATCGCCCCGTTCCATGTGCGATCACGTCCTCGATATAAGCGCGGTTCGCCGCTGGGATCGTTTCCCACGACTTGCTCGTCTTGGCATCGTCACGGCCCTTGATCAGGGCATCGCGAATGGACCACTCCGTGTTGAGAATCTTTTGGGCTCGCTCCTCGCTGGTGCCGCTCAAGAAAATGTGGTTATCAGTGACATCGTTCCAATCGTAGGCGTGGTTTCCGAGCCAGTGGCCCGCCGCTGCGATGTCGAAAACGACGCGCCAGTTGTCGCCCTGAGCGACACGCTTGCCCACCAGGTAGAACGTAGCCCGGGCGCCTGAAGCACCGAGTGCGGTCAGTACGGCGCGCGTGTTGCCGGCGCTGTCAGGCCCGTCGTCGTACGTTAATTGGACCCGCTGAATCCGCGCTCCCGCAGGCGACAGCGCGGGCAGGGGCGCGGACGTCGTCTGAGTTGAATGCCATTTCGTGTATGGAGCGACATTATCGTACCGCGGACTGAGCCCACCCCAACCAAGTGTGGCTACGGCCATTTCCGCCTGCAATTCGTCCGCATCCGTGGACGCCGACATCTCTCGGTTCGGCGTGTGAACTTGACGCTGCTGGATCACGTGGGCCAATTCGTGTGTCAGGAGACGTTGGCCGCCCGTGGTTTCAGGGCGGTACATGCCCTCACCGAAAACTATGTCCTCTCCCACTGTGTAGGCTCGCGCCTTAATTTGACTCGCAGACTCCCTGGCCTTGCTGTCGGTGTGCAGGCGGACATCTGCGAAGTCCTGGCCGAATCGTCGCTCGAAAAAGGTGCGCGTTGCGGAGTCAAGCGGGTGCCCTGACCGGCGTTCGATTTGGGGATCCGAGGACTGTGCCACACTTCCTTCTGCGTCTGTGATTTTTACGTCGTTGCTCTGCGGACGCTCGTTTACGTGGTCTGTGGAGACGTCGTTGCGAGGGCGAACCGATGCGGTCGCATGCCTTGTCTCAAGACCATCAAGTTGGCCCTGCAGGAGCTGCCTTACGGCTCGATTGCCAATCGTGCGCTGTAGCTGGAGGAGTGAGTTTGCCTGCGCCCCAACTTGTGGCTGACCGACTTTCTGGGATTCGGCAGACGCAGTCTTCTGCGATGTCTGTTGTTTCTGACTGGAGGTGCGCATGGTATTCCTTTCATTCAATTATCGGCGGCCTAACCGACCTGAAGGTATGACGGAAATGGATGAAAGCCATGCTATCGACTCGTCCGGTTGAATGAGTTGGTAGGCACACTATGACCTCGAGTGAGTATTCAGGATGATCGCCCTGCATACTGTTTCTAAGATCAATGCGGTTTCGAGGAAATTTATTTCATGATACTGCGGCTGCTTAGGCAGAGAATGGCTAAACTACCTCACTAACCCGTCAACCGGTTGTTAGTCTGCGGCGGAGTGGCCGCCGAAGCTGATGATGTTGCCATCCGGGTCTTCGACGTAGAAGTCCTTCGTGCCCCACTCGGTCGCCGCGATCGGCTTGACGATCTTCACGCCGTTCGCGACGCACTGCTCGTAGAACGCCTCGATACCGTCAACACCCGCCGCGGCGTCGAGATGATCGTTGTTGCGAATGTGCTGGCGGTCCGCGTTGTTCTTGGGGGGTTCCTTCAAATGAAGTTCCAGTCCGTCCAGAACACCGATCGCGTAGAACCCTTCCCATGGATCGCCGAAGGTGAAGCCGATCTTTTGGTAGTACGCGATCGAGCGCTCAAGATCGTCGACAAGAAACTGTGGAGCGAAAGATGTCAATCGCGGCTTCATGGTGCTCATAAGGTCATTGAACCTCCTTCTTCCGGTTCTGAATAAAATCGCGAACAGCTAACGTTTGTTCGTGACAGGTCTTTTCTCAAACGCCACTCGAGCACCTGCGCATAAAATGCAGGGAGATGAGGTCTCTCTTTCAATGGCCCACATTCTCGGGATTCAGGAGCCTGAAAAACTGAAGAACCAAGTTGACGTGAGAGTCGAAACCTATAGCGGCAGAATAAGCCGGACCAATCCACTTCACTTTGTAATCTCCAGCGGTATTTATCTGTCACCCGCCGCATAAGGACCTCCAAAGCAGTGTTATCATGCGCTTGTTAGATGGTGATGAATAGTTACCTTAGCTCGCTTAAATAATAGCTTGGCTTTATGAATGAATCTACATTCTTCTTGGCGCCGTTCGCTTATGATGGTGAATTGATGGGAGTGGGGACATGCAAACTAGCCGAATTATCGCCGAAATGGCTTGGCATCTGTGAAGCGATCCTCGCTCATGAAGGCGAGGTGTTTCGCGTCTCATTACAGGAAGCATTGAGCCATTTGGAAATACAATTGACCTCATCAAATGGCATAGGGCTAGGTACATTCTACGCTCACGGTCATGTAGCGCTATCAACCTCATATTTGCGCGGCGATGATTTCGATGCCGAGAGTGAACTACTTCAAATGTTCGTTTCATCGTTGCGTCAGGTGAATCTAGTGCAAAACGCCCGAGTGAACGATTTGCCTTTCCAGCAAGTCTTCGGCATGAAGGAGCGCCCCTTGTATGTTGTAGTTGCCTGGGCAAATCCCAAAATATCTGCAGAAGACCAGGAATTGATTCGAGAACTGAGCAATCATTTCGCAGGTGCTTTTCTTTGCCGATGCGCCAGCTAACACGTGCTTGGAGCGGACTCGCCAGAAGCAGTTTCTGACGTGAGTTGCGTGGGGGAGCCGCCGATTGCGAGGGGCGTTAAGGCGAAGCTTAGCCTGCGTGAACGTATTTATATCCGAACCACTGCCTCGCCTTCGTTGATACGACATTGAGTACTTTGAAACTATGTCTCACTCGTGGAGAGCTAGTGTTTGGACGAGCGAGGTCTTGTTGGAGTTCTTCAAGTGGGTAACAATAAACACGTTACCAAAACTTAAGGCCACCTTCGCGGGTGGCCTTTCTGCGTTTTATTAAGGATGAGTGCTCCCCACAGTCGGCAATCGTCGCAACTTGTTTTTGATGCTAACACCCGAAGTGCTCAGTTTCCTGCAACACGTGCGGGCAGCGCCGTAATTAGCCACTCACTACGGAGTAACGCAAGCTTCCGTTAAGTCAGGCGTACGAATGCTGCCTTGGAGGGCACGCCCTTCGAATCCAGAATGAACACCATGTAATAGCCTGGCGGGGCAATGTTTCCATTAGCTGGTGCCTTCACATAGAGTTGGTCATTATTGTAAGTGAAGGTCATACCCACGAGTCGCTGCTCCATGTCGAATGAATGAGTGACTGCACCGGGACGAATCAGCACGACTGATTTTATGTCCCTTGGATATGGCGTTCTTATGTAGAAATTGGCGCCGTAATGAATGGCCTGATCTATCCTGCTTATGACGGGCCGCGTGGCCGGGGTTCCGTCAGCGTTGAAAAGGTATGGTGGTGAATAAATCTCGATGTGCGGTTCGTAAACAGTACGCACGGGATTTCCTCCGACTGCTACGACGGTGGCATCCGGTAAGAGTAGCGTGTTGGAATGATAAAGCCGGGGAAACGCCATCAAGCTTCCGGGAGTAAAGCTATTCG
>Ga0134124_10004377_pt1 | contig 11353 bp, 6 predicted proteins | sample KB304_FD_96880 | JGI IMG/M metagenome (GOLD analysis project Ga0134124, IMG submission 96880) | Terrestrial soil microbial communities without Nitrogen fertilizer from Kellogg Biological Station, Michigan, USA - KB3-0-4 | ecosystem: Environmental > Terrestrial > Soil > Unclassified ... | reverse complement strand
GGTTGCCGTAGCCGTCGGCGACGAACGCCTCGTTGGTCTTCGCGTCGACGAAGATCTTCGCCACGCGGCCGAAGTTCTCCAGGTCGTTGCTGCCCTTGTTGTTGCCGAAGCGCCCGACCTGCAGCAGGAACTTGCCGTCCTTGGTGAACTTGAGGATGTGCGCGTCCTTCTCGCCGTTGCCGCCGATCCAGACGTTGCCCTTGTGGTCGACGAAGATGCCGTGGTTCGACTGCGGCCATTCATAGCCCTGGCCGGGCCCGCCCCAGTGCCGGACGAGGTTGCCCGCCTGGTCGAACACCAGCACCGGCGGCGCGCCGCGGCAGCATTCGCCGGTCGGCGGATCGACCTCGGCGCCGCGCTCGTTGGCGTTCAGCGTCGCCGAGCTGCGGTGGATGATCCAGACGTGGTCCTGCTCGTCGACCCATACCCCGATCGTCATGCCGAGCAGCCAGTGGTTCGGCAGCGGCTTGGGCCAGAGCGGATCGACTTCGAAGGCCGGGGCGTTGACGAGCTCGCCTTGGGGAACCTGCCGCTCGAGCAGCGCCTGCGTGCAGCCGAGCAGGATGAGAAGACCTACGAATCCGATGAGGATCTTGCGATTGCGCATTGCCCCTCCTCCCCAGGAAGTAGGGTCCAGTATAGGCAGAAATCTGCAATACTGGGTGCGCTTGGCTCGCACCGCCGCCCTCGGCCTCGCCCTTCTCGGGCTGCTCCTCGCCATTGCGCCGAGCTCGCGTGCGCACGACGTTCCCGACGAGGTGCGGGTGCAGGCCTTCGCCAAGCCGCAAGATCAGGCGCTTAAGCTCGTCATGCGCGTGCCGCTGAAGGCCATGCGCGACGTCGACGTGCCGCAGCGCGCGGCCGGCTTCCTGGACTTCAGCCGCGTCGACACCGCGCTGCGCGACGCCGCGATGCTTTGGCTGGGCAACGAGATCGAGCTCTACGAAGGCGACGAGCGGCTGCCGCGTCCGCGCCTGCTCGCCGCGCGCGTGTCGCTCGAATCCGACCGGTCCTTCGCGAGCTACGAGGGCGCGCTGTCGCATTTCGAGGCGCCGCCGCTGGGGAACGACACCGAGCTCTACTGGAGCCAGGGGCTGCTCGACGTGCTGCTCGAATACCCCATCCGCTCCGATCGCTCGCAGTTCTCCATCCGTCCGCATCTCGAGCGCCTCGGCATCAAGGTCAACGTGGTGCTCCGGTTCCTGCTCCCGTCCGGCGAGACCCGGGCGTTCGATCTCCACGGCGACCCGGGGCGCGTGCTGCTCGATCCGCGCTGGTACCAGGCGGCGCTCGGCTTCGTCTACTCCGGCTTCGTCCACATCCTCGGCGGCACCGACCATCTCCTTTTCCTGCTCTGCCTGGTCGTGCCGTTCCGCCGCTTCTGGCCGCTGGTCGCGATCGTCACCGCCTTCACCGTCGCGCACTCGATCACGCTGATCGCGACCGCCCTCGGCCACGGCCCCGACGCGCTCTGGTTCCCGCCGCTCATCGAGGTGCTCATCGCGGCGTCGATCTTCTACATGGCGCTGGAAAACGTCCTCGGCCCGGGATTGCGGCGGCGCTGGATCGTGGCCTTCGGCTTCGGCCTGGTGCACGGATTCGGCTTTGCCTACGGCCTCCAGCAGTTGCTGCAGTTCGCCGGCGCCCACCTGGTCACGTCGCTCCTCGCGTTCAACGCCGGCGTGGAGCTCGGCCAGCTGCTCGTGCTCATCGTCGCGATTCCGGCGCTCGATCTTGGCTTCCGCCATGTCCCGGAGCGCATCGCGACGATAGTCCTGTCGCTCCTGGTCGGCCACACCGCGTGGCACTGGCTGGTCGAGCGCTGGGAGCGCCTGAGCAAGTTTCCGTGGCCTGCCGTGACGCCCGAAGCGCTCGCGGGGATCGTGCGCTGGCTGTTCGTTCTGGTTCTCGTTTCGGGCGTGGCATGGTTCGTCTTCGAGGCCATTCGCCGACGCAAGCTCGGTGCAAGTGAAGCGTCGGAGGACTAGCAATCCCCTTCTAGAACCTCTCGCGCGCCTTGATCAACGCGTCCTGACTCTTGCTCGCGGCGCAGCTCTGTGTGAACGTATCGCCCGGGGCGGGTGATGTCCGAGCAGGGAGACGGAGGGAAGGAGCAGATTTCCGCGGAATTTTCCGCGGTGCGCGCGCTCGCCGCGCACCTCGAGCTCACGCCTCAGCAGCTAGCCGAGTGGCTTCGGGCGTCGCGCGGGGTTCCGCCGCAGGTGCTGCTGTCGTGGATCTGTCTCTGGGATCTGAAGCGCCGCTGACGAGGTCGATCACCCGCAGGAAGATCGCGCAGTCGGGAACGCAGGCGCCGGCGCACCAGCGGCGCACTTCCGCCGGGGTCACGCCCAGGACCGCCGCGAGCCGATCGTGTCCGCCCGCCAGCGCCGCGGCGTCTTCGACCGACTCGGCATAGAACGCCCATCCCATGGACCCCATCGTGCGCCCGGCGCGGCCGGCGCCCGTGCCAACTCTGACGCCCCGCCGTGCAAGGGCTGGTCAGGGACGGCAAACGCTTGTCAGGAACGCCCTACTGCGGCTTCTGCTCGACCGACTGGGGGGGCTTGCCGGGCTCCATCTTCACCAGGCCGAGCTTCTGCAGCGCGCCCATCATCTGGTTGAGGCGGTTGAAAAGCTCGACCGTCGCGTCGGGGGTGAGCACCATGCGGCAGACCGGATAGCGCTTGAACTGGGCGGCCTTGCCGGCCTCGGGCTCCTGCATGCGCAGCACGCAGAAGGTGAGCCGCGCCGCCGCGCCGTCGAACGTGGACAGCGCGAGCGAGTCGACGAAGGTCTCGCTGAGCTCCGGCCGGTCGACGTCGGTGATCTGCTGCGGGGCAACTTTCATGGTTCTCCTGGCTCCTTTGGCTCGTGTAGAGGGGTGGCGCGTAACGGCGCGGGCCAACTATACTGCGGCCGCGATGATCCGGTTCAGCAATGTCCACGGCAACGTGTTCATCGACGACCGGCGGCGGGACGACCGGGTGATGGCGCGCGATGGTCTGGCGCTCGACCCGGGCGGCGACTACCTGGTCGCCACCACCCAGAGCTCGAGCGCCGACGTCGAGGCGTATGGCAAGACCATCCGGCTGGCGCCTTTCAGCTACGCGCGCCTGAACCTGAGCAAGATGCTCGAGGGCAGGCACAACGAATACTGGTGGGCGCCGCTGACCAAGGTCTTCCTCGCCAAGCTCTGGGCCCTCGCCGGCGGACGGATGTAGCGCGCCGCGCTGCTGCAGGCGGCATGGCGCCGCCCGAGAACAAGCTTACCTTCCCTTGACCGTGATCTTCTCGCCGAGCTGGCGCGCCCGCTGGTACCAGCGCAGCGACGCCGTGTAGTCCTGCGAGACGTCGCCCTTGCCGCCGCTGTAGATGTCGCCGAGCTTCTTGGCCGCGGGGCCATGGTCGGCGTTGGCGGCCGCGACATAGAGCTTGACCGCCTCGGCGACCTTGCCCTGGCTCTCGAGCTCGCTCGCGCGCGCGAAAAGCTCGGGACCATTCGCGCGCTTGGTCTCCACGGCGGCGGCCGCCGCGACCTGCTGGCGCTTCTGGTCCTCGGCGGCCTTGGCCGCGGCCGCCGCGGCTTCTTTCTTCTTCGCATCCTCGGCCGCGAGCCGCGCGGCCTCCTCTTTCTTCTTCGCCTCCTCGGCCAGCTTCGCGGCTTCCTTCTTCTTCGCGTCCTCCGCGGCGAGCCGCGCGGCTTCTTCCTTCTTCTTCGCGTCCTCGGCGGCCTTCGCCGCGGCAGCGGCCTCCTTCTTCTTCGCATCCTCCGCCGCGAGCCGGGCCGCCTCCTCCTTCTTCTTGTCGGCGGCGAGCTTGGCCGCTTCCTTCTTCTCGGCGGCGAGCTTCGCGGCCTCTTTCTTCTTCTCCTCCTCGGCGAGCTTCGCGGCCTCCTTCTTCCTCGCCTCCTCCTCGGCGGCCAGCTTCGCGGCCTCCTGCTTCTTCGCCTGCTCGGCCTTCGCGGCCGCCTCGCGCTGGGCCTTCTCGTCGACCTGCGGCTGCGGGGCCGGCTGCGGCTCGACCTTCGCCACCGGCGGCGCCGGCTTGACGGCGACCGGCGGCTGCTCGGGCGAGCGCAGGGCGAAGTAGGCCGCCGCCGCGCCGGCTACGATCACCCCGCCCAGGATGCCGGGAATGACGAGCGGGTTGCGCCGCTGCGGCGGCGCCGGGCGCGCCGAGGGCGGCGCGGCAACGGTCAGGTCTTCTGCGCCCTCGGCGATGCGCGCCTGCCGCTCGGCGGCGAGCGCCTCGGCCTCCACTTCCTTCTGCCACTCGCTGCGGGCCGCGACATCCGCGCCGGCGCGCTCCTTCGCATCCCGGGCTGACTTTTCTTCCGCCTCGCGCTTCGCTTTCGCCTCGGCCTCGCGCCGCGCCTTTTCTTCGGCCTCGCGCTTTGCTTTCGCTTTCGCTTCCGCCTCGCGCTTGGCCTTCTCCTCCGCCTCGCGCTTCGCCTTGGCTTCGGCTTCCTGCTTGGCCTTCGCCTCGGCTTCATGCCGAGCCTTTTCTTCGGCCTCGCGCCTGCCCTTCTCCTCGGCCTCGCGCTTCGCGCGCGCCTCGGCTTCCTGCTTCGCCCGCGCGTCGGCTTCCTGCTTCGCCTTGGCATCCGCCTCGCGCCGCGCCTTGTCTTCCGCATCCCGCTTGGCTTTCGCCTCGGCTTCCTGCCGCGCGCGTTCCTCCGCCTCCCGCTTCGCCTTGGCCTCGGCTTCCCGCCGCGCCTTCTCCTCGCTCTCGCGCCGGATGCGCTCGGCCTCGAGCCTTGCCTTCTCTTCGGCTTCCCGCTTGGCCCGTTCTTCCGCCTCCCGCTTGGCCTTGACCTCGGCTTCGCGCCGCGCCTTCTCTTCGTTCTCGCGCCGGATGCGCTCGGCTTCGAGGCGCGCTTTTTCCTCGGCCTCGCGTTTGGCCCGCTCTTCCGCCTCGCGTTTTGCCTTGGCCTCGGCTTCGCGCCGCACGCGCTCGGCTTCGAGCCGCGCCCGTTCTTCCGCTTCCCGCCGCGCCTTTTCCGCCGCCTCGCGCCTTGCCTTCTCCTCCGCCTCGCGGCGCGCCTTCTCCTCGGCCTCGCGCCGGGCCTTTTCCTCGGCTTCGCGCCTTGCCTTCTCCTCCGCCTCGCGCCGCGCCTTTTCTTCGGCCTCCCGGCGCGCTTTCTCTTCCGCTTCGCGCCGCGCCCGGGCTTCCGCCTCGGCCTTCTTGCGCGCCTCGGCCTGGCGCCGCGCCAGCTCTTCCGCCTGCCTGCGGTGCTCCTCTTCGAGCTTGCGCATCTCGTCGGCGTCGGAGCTCGCATCGCTCGTGCCGTACGAGCCGCTCGCCGTGCTGCCGTGCACGCCGCTCGCGGTTCCCGCGTGCGATCCGGTGCCGGTGCCGGCGTCCTTGCGCAGCTTGGCGATCTTGCGCTCGGCGAGCTTGGCGTAAACGCCGCGCGGGAACTGCTGCACGTAGAGCTCGAAGTCCTCGGCGTCTTCGCTGTCCTTGATCGAGCGCCAGAACTCGACCTCGAGCTCCTGCGATCCGGTGGCGGTGCCGGTCGAGGTGGCGAGCGGAGGCTGCGTCGCGGTGCGCTCCGCGGCCGGCTTTGCCGGCGCCTGCGGCCTGGGCCCGGGGTAGGCCCGCATGATGGTGCGGTCCTCTTCCTCCTCGGCGGGCTTGCCCTCGTACACGCGCTGCAGCGCGCGGCTGAAGTCGGCGGCGCTCTGGTAGCGCGCCTCGGGCGCCTTGGCGAGCGCGCGGCTGATCACCCGGTCGAACTCGGGCGAGAGCGAAGCGTTGAGCTGCGAGGGCCGCACCGGGTCCTCGTGCACGATCATCTTGCGCAGCGTCCAGTCGCCGCCGGTGAAGGGGCGCTGGCTGGTGAGGAACTGATACAGCACGATACCCGAGGAGAAGAGATCCGAGCGGTGGTCGACCGAGAGGCCCTGCACCTGCTCGGGCGACATGTACGAAGGCGTGCCGACCATCGTGCCCACCTGGGTGCGGTGGGTGCGGTCGGTGTCCTGGATCTTGGCCACGCCGAAATCCATCAGCTTCACGCGCGTCTGCCCGTCGAGCATCACGTTGGCCGGCTTGATGTCGCGGTGGACGATGCCGGCCTGGTGGGCGTAGTCGAGCGCAGAGAGCAGCTCGCACATCATGCGCACGAACTCTCTCGGCTCGAAGCGCACGCTGTTGTCGAAGCAGTGCTTCAGGTCCTTGCCGCGGATGAACTCCATCACGATGAAGGCGACGTCGGCCTCCTCGCCGAAGTCGTACACCTGGACGATGTTCGGATGGTTCAGCCGCGCCACCGCCTGCGCCTCCTCGCGGAAGCGCACCGAGTACTCGCGCGCGACCTCCTCGTCGAGATGGCTCTTGAGGATGGTCTTGATCGCGACCGGGCGGTTCAGCTTCGGGTCGAGCGCCTCGTACACGACGCCCATCGCGCCGCTGCCGATCTTGCGGCTGAGCTTGTAGCGGCCTAGGAGCTGCGGATCAGCCACGGCAGTCCGGGGATCCGCCACCACGGGCGCGACGCGGCGCGGCCAGCACTACGCCGGTCGCGCGCGAACGAACGTCTTGGCGCAGCCCCCCTGCTCCCATCGGGTGGAATTATGAGGCGGCGGGGGGGCCGGCACAATGCGGCCCGGACGGGCTACTTCAGCGCTGGCGCACGCCCGGGTAGGTGAATGGCTGCGGGACCTGCTCGCCGGACTCCTGCGCCCGCTTGTACCAGCGAAGCGAGGTGTCGTAGTCGCGCTTCACGTCGCCCTGGCCGTTGTTGTAGATATCCCCGAGCCGCTTCTGGGCCGGACCATGGCCGTTCTCGGCGGCCTCGGTGTAAGCCTGCATCGCACCGGGCCAGTCGCCGCTGCGCTCGAGCTTCTGCGCCTGGTCGTAGCGCGCGGCCGCGAATGTGACGGTGTCCACCGGAGGCCTCGCCGCCTGCTTGGCCGCCTGCGCCCAGCCCAAAGAAGGCAAGGCGAGGAGCAACCCGACGATAACCGCGACACTGTTCTTGTGCATGGTGCCTCCCGGTCGATGCTTGTTCAGGTAACCATACGCTATCACGCCGACGTTAAACGCGCTTGACGCACGGCGGCGAAAAAAGAAAGGGACGCGCCAAAGCGCGTCCCTTTCCGTGCAACCGGCGCTCAATTCCGCGCCTCTACCGCCTCCTCCCCTCAAATCGTGGCCCAGCCTACTGGCCTCCCTTCGACTCGCTGACGCCCTCGGGCGTGCTGATGATCTCGCCCTGGAGCGGCACGTTGTGCGCCATCGTCGGCGCGATGCCGACGTCGCCGGCGAAGCCCATGTCGATCTGCTGCGTCACGCTGTCGGTGCCGAAGCTCTGGCGCGCATCGGAGGACGCCGAGTTGAGCGCGCTCTGCTTCGCCGCCGAGGCCGCCGAGAAGGCCGCGTCCGGCGTCGCGTCGAGCTTCTGGTTGCCGACGAACACCTGCACCTTCTTCGGATCCGGAGCCGTCACGCCGCCCGGGAACTGGCTGCCGGCCCGGAAGCGGAACGCGCCCTGGTCCACGAGCAGGCGCAGCTTGCCGTTCGGAGCGTCCAGAACCAGCAGCAGCCTGTTCTCCGGATTCAGCTTGGCGACGTCGAGCACAGCCGTCGCGGCCTTCGCCGAGGAATCCAGCGGCGCACCCGGGATGTCGCGGGCGACGATATACAGCTCTTTCGACGCGACCAGGTTCGTGCCCCTCGCATCACCGCGATTGCTGAACGTGGTATTCAACGGGAGCAGGTCGCCGGTCGTCGAGCTCAGCCCGGTGATGCCGCCAGCACCAACCGACGGCGTTGCCGCGATCAGGATCACGTTGGCGCCCGACAGGTTGTTCCAGACGATCGTGCCGCCGTTGGAGACCGCCGTGAGATTGCCGCTCGTGCCGCCGAGCGTGAGGTCGCCGCTCGAGATCAGGTAGGTCTCGCCGGTCGCGAGCTGCACCTTGAGCGCGTTGTCGTCGGTGACCTTCACCGTGCCGCCCGTGATGGTCAGCTGGTCGCCGAAGTTGTTGCCCGCGTTGGTGAGGGTGATCGCGTTCCCGCCGGCGCTGATGTTGCTCGTGCCCGTGACGACGAGCGCACCGGTCTGCGTGATCGGCCCCGCGGAGACGAGCGTGAGGCTCCCCGCCGTGCTCGTACCGCTCAGCACCGTGTCGGTGGCCTCGGTGATCGACACCGCGCCGGTCGTGTTGAAGGTCAGGTTGCCGAAGTTGTTGGCCCCGGCATTGGTCAACGTGATCGCATTGCTCCCCGCCGCGAAGCTCGCGTTGTTCGTCACCGACAGCGTCGCACCGGCTGCCTCGGTGATGGCACCGCCCGAAGTGAGCGAGAGGCTCGAGGCCGTGTTCGCGCCGGCAAGTTGCGTGGCGCTCGCCTCTGCAATGGCCACCGCACCGCCGCTGAAGGTCAGGGTGCCGAAGTTGTTGGCCCCGGCATTGGTCAACGTGATCGCATTGCTTCCCGCCGCGAAGCTTGCGTTGTTGGTCACTGCCAGCGTCGCGCCGCCCGCCTCGGTGATGGCACCGCCCGAAGTGAGCGAGAGGCTCGTGGCCGAGCTCGCGCCGGCAAACTGCGTCGCGTCCGCCTCCGCGATGGTCACCGCGCCGCCGCTGACGGTCAGGTTGCCGAAGCTGTTGGCCCCGGCATTGGTCAGCGTGATCGCATTGCTACCCGCCGCGAAGTTCGCGTTGTTGGTCACCGCCAGCGTCGCACCGGCCGCCTCGGTAATGTCGCCGCCCGAAGTGAGCGAGAGGAAGTTCGTGGCCGTGTTCGCGCCGAAGAGCTGCGTGGCGTCCGCCTCCTTGATGGTCACCGCAGCGCCGTTGAACGTCAGGCTGCCGAAGTGATTGATCCCGTCCAACGTGATGATGTCCGCTTTCAGGTTCGCGTTCTTCGTCACGCTCAGGCTGGCGAGCGGTTCATTCGCGATCTCGCCGTTGGCGATCAGGGTCAGGGAGTCCGCGTTGCTCGCGCCGCTCAGCTTCGTGGCGCTCGCCTCTTGGATGGACACCGCCCCCGGCGAACTGAACGTCAGCGAACCGAAGTCGATCCCGTCATGCAAACCCAGATTGGGGCTGCCTAGCTTGATGGAGCTGCCCGCAAAGCTCGCGTTGCCCGTCACGGCGAGGCTGATTCCCGGCACGTCCGTGATCGAGCCGGTCGAGGCAAGCTTGAGGCTGTCGGCCGTGCTGCTGCCGGTCAGCACCGTGTCGCCCTCCGCGTTGATCGTCACGGCGCTGCTCGTGTTGAAGGTCAGGCTGCCGAACCTGTTGGCCCCGAGATTGGTCAGCGTGATCGCGTTGGCGCCCGCCGAGAAGCTCGCGTTGTTGGTCACCGACAGCGTCGCGCCGGGCGCCTCGGTGATGGGACCGCCCGAAGTGAGCGAGAGGAAGTCCGTGGCCTTGTTTGCGCCCGTGAGCTGGGTGGCATCCGCCTCCACGATCGTCACCGCGCCGCCGCTGAAGGTCAGGCTGCCGAACTTGTTGGCCCCGGCATTGGTCAGCGTGATCGCATGGTCGCCCGCCGAGAAGCTCGCGTTGTTGGCCACCAACAGCGTCGCACTTGCCGCCTCGGTAATGTCGCCGCCCGAAGTGAGCGAGAGGCTGTCAGCCGTGTTGGTCCCTGCGAGCTGCGTGGCGTTCGCCTCCTCGATGGTCACCGCCCGGCCGCTGAAGTTCAGCGTGCCGGCATCGACCTGAATCGGATTCGGCGTGCTGCCGATGTCGGTCGCGGCGGAAAGGCTGACCACCGAGCCCCTGACGACGCCGCTGGTGCGGGTGATATTGCCCGCCGAACCCAGCGTAGTGGCCGACGCCGTATTACCGACGTCGCCTCCGGCGAGCACGATATTGTGGCCAGGGCCCGTGGTCGTGAGCGTCGTGGCGCCAGTGCTGGGCGCAAGGCTGTTCACTCCGCCAGCGCCCACGTTGATCGTGCCTGCCGCAGTGAGGTCGTAGCCGCCGGGGCCGCCCAGGTTATTGATCAGGGCGGTGGGGTTGCCGCCGATGTTCAGCGTGAACCCTGCGAGCGATACGTCGCCAGTCTGCGAGATGAATACCCCACCGGCGGCACCGCCGGTGGCACCCGCGTTGTTCGCGGCCAGCGTGTTGGCCACCGTGTTGATCCGCGCGCCAGAAGTGCCGATGCCCCGGACTGCGACGAGCTGAACATGGTCGCCGGTGACCGTGCCGCCATTGCTGACGATATTTCCGGTGCCGGCGTTAATGATCACATCCTTGGTCGTGGTCACGCCAAACGTGCCGATGGTCGTCGTCGGGGTGGCTGGCCCGGTGAGCGCATGGAGGAACGCAAGGCTCTTGCCACCGCCATCGACCAGGGCGTCCTGGCCGATCGTCGTGTTGCCGACGAATCCCTCGTTCTGGCTGCCCAGGGCCACGAAATCCGTGGTGTGGATCGCGTTGAGGTCGGATTGCGCCACGGTGGTGTCGCCCGCCGAAACAACACCCAGCGAATTCGTATTGGTGTGCGGAGTCAGAACCACCGCCGCTGCGCCCGCCTGCACCTGGCCGGTACCGGCGGTGCCATCGATGTCGAATGCATCGGCCCGCAGCACGATGTTGCCGGTATTCGCCCCACCGCCGTTGCTGATCGTGGCGTTGTTCGTGAGGCTCGTGCCCTCGAGCCTGATCCGACCGCTCGTCGTAGTGATGTTGCCGTCGACCGTGATCGCGCCGTTCGCGATGACGTCATAGGCGCCGCCGAGTGCGGTGCCGTTAGCCACCGTGCCGATCGTGGCCAGGGAAACGCCACTCGCCTCGGACACGAACACGCCGCCGCTGGTCGTGGTCCTGGCGGCGAGCGTCGCTGCGTTCGTCTTCAGGCGATTGTCCGCATCCGTGCCGACCCCCGTGGCGCTGTCGAGCACCACGGCCGTGCCGCGCACTTCGCCCGCAGTGCCCGTAATGTTGCCCGCCGAGGTCAGCGTCGTCGCCGAGCCGGAATTGCCGACGTTGTTGGCGCCGATGTCGATGTTGTGGCCTGCGCCCGTGGTCGTCAGAACTGTGGCCCCGGTGCTGGATACGCTGTTGACGCCGTCGGTGCCCACGGTGATCGTGCCTGCCGCCGTGAGGTCGTACCCGCCGGCGCCTCCGGTGTTCTGCTGAATGCTGTTGACGCCAGTGGGGACGCCACCGATGAGCAGACTGGTCGTCGCGAGCAAGACGTCATTCGCTTCGGATATGAATATCCCGCCGGCAAGTCCGGTGTTTCTAGCAGAGAGCGTATCGGCCGACGTCTTGATGCGGCTCAGAGCGTCGCCGATGCCCCTCTGCGCGGCGAGCTGGACGGTGCGGCCTGTGATCGTGCCTGTGACCGGGCCGCCGACGTTAACGATGCTCCCCGGGCCGGC
>Ga0134124_10004376_pt1 | contig 11355 bp, 10 predicted proteins | sample KB304_FD_96880 | JGI IMG/M metagenome (GOLD analysis project Ga0134124, IMG submission 96880) | Terrestrial soil microbial communities without Nitrogen fertilizer from Kellogg Biological Station, Michigan, USA - KB3-0-4 | ecosystem: Environmental > Terrestrial > Soil > Unclassified ... | reverse complement strand
CGCCACGTCCTGGCGGGATTCGAGAAAGGCCGCTGCTTTGGCTAGCCAGCCCTCGGCCAGTTCACAATCCCCATCAAGGAATTGCACGTAGCGCAGGCATGGATCCGATTCGACCAGGCGCCGGAATCCCGCATTACGCGCCCGCGCGGCAGTGAATGGGGTATGCATGTCCAGTTCGACGGCTTCCGCGCCCGTTTGACGAGCTGCAAGGATGGAGCCGTCAGTCGAACCCGAATCGACGTAGACAACCCGCGCCTGGGCGCCGGCCAGCGAGGCGAGACAGGCCTTGAGGCGCTCTCCCTCGTTGCGTCCGATGATGACCACTCCCAAATTCATGACGCCGCGCTTCGGCGCTTGACCCTAATGACCTCGCCGCCGAACAAGGACCGGAAATCCCCCCACAGCAAATCCCAGGCAAAAAACCTGGGTCCGGGTGGTCTGGTGTGCGGTCCGCGCTTGAAAGCCAGTCTCATTACGAGTGAGGCCCGTCCGACAGCCCACAGAATATCGGCCACCATGAGGCCAACCCAGCCGAAGTGCTTGACGAAATAGCGGCGTCGGGAATCGTACCAGTACCGCGGGCGGCGCTTGTTGACCGCCTGAACGCCCGTGGACGCCCCCTCAAGATGGACGATCCTTGACTCGGGTACGAACCATACTTCCCAGCCCGCTTTTCTCGCGCGCGTGCAGAAATCCACTTCCTCGAAGTACAGGAAGAAGCCCTCGTCCAGGCCGCCGATGGCTTCGATGACTTTTCGGCGGACTACAAGACTGGCGCCGGACACCCATTCGCACCGGTGCTGCGACTCCCTCGGCGGAGGAGAGACCACGTAACGCCGCAGCATGCGGCTGAGCGGTCCGAGCCTCGCGCTTGATTCCAATTCACCAAGGGGAGAATGGGCTGTGTGGGCGGAACATTCGACAACACCCTGTGCGTCTTCCAGCCTGCTGCCTGCGATGCCCGCGAGCGGGTTTTCCTCCATGAACTGAATCAGCGCAAGGACGGCCCCGTTTCTGGCAACGGTATCCGGGTTCAAGAGCACCACGTAGTCGAAGCAGTCCCCGTACTTGAACACCTCTTTCAGGCCAATGTTGTTTCCAGCCGCGAAGCCGCCGTTCCGCTGGGACGGAACAACCTGAACCCAACGATCCCAATTTTCGCGCCTTACAGCCTCCCCCAATTTTTCAACTGACCCGTCACCCGAGGCGTTGTCGACGACGAAAACCTGGAAATCGGAAAATGCTCCGACCTCCGCCCTGAGGGATTCCAGGCAGGCAAGCGTCAAATCTGCCGTACGGTAATTCACAATGATCAAGGCTACGCTACCAGACACGGGTCCCTCGCCTAATTGGGCGCGCATTGTATGCGGGCCAGCCGCAATGACGGTGACATGAGTCACCGTGGAGCTATGGCGCGATTTTATCTTGTCGACGCTTATTCCGGTTCTTCAATTGAGTCCCGGGAGCGCGTCGCGCGGCAGTGGCGAAGCTTTACTCCATGGGGGAGGCGGCTTATACTCCCGCGGGGCTGCGCTCACCCCTTTAGGACCTATGGACAAGATTGAAACGCCGTGCTTTCTGGTTGGCTCCGTGCGCTCGGGCTCCACGATGCTGCGACTGCTGCTTGATCATCATCCCCGCATAGCATTCAACCTGGAATCGGAATTCATCGTCAGCCAAATCAAGCCGGACGGTGCGTTTCCCGACATGGCGCGTTACCGTGACTGGCTTTCCAAAGACCGGGTGTTCCAGCACAGCCGATTCGCGGTTGATCCGTCGCTTGGTTTCGAGGAGCTGGTGAACGATTTCCTGCACCAGAAAATGGTGCGCGACGGAAAGGAGATTGTTGGGGCCACCGTGCACGAGCACTATAGCTGGCTGCCCCTGATATGGCCGAACGCGAGGTATATATACCTGTATCGCGATCCGCGGGATGTGTCTAACTCGATCGTGCAGATGGGGTGGGCGGGGAATGCATTCGCCGCATCTGAGTACTGGCTCCGGGCCGAGGATGAATGGGACAAGGTCTGCAGCCGCGTTCCCGAAAGCAGGCGGATCGAGGTCAAATACGAGCGCCTCGTAGCCGAACCACGCGCGGAACTCGGCAGGATATGTGACTTTTTGGGCGTTGATTACAGCGACAGGATGTATGAATACGAGGAGACCACTGGCTATAAGCGGCCAGACACGCAGCTTGTCCGGCAATGGAAGAAGCGGACGCGTGAAATTGACGTCCGGCTGCTCGAGGCGAGGGTCGGCAATCGATTGCTGACCCGCGGATACGAGCTGAGCGGTTATCGGAGCATTGAGCTTTCCAGGACGAGGCGCGGGTACCACAATCTTCGTTCACGCGTAGGAAGATTCATGTGGCGGACCCGGAAGTATGGGCTCCCATTGGTGGCGCAGGAGGTATTGTCGAGGCGCATGGGATTGCGCGGCATTAACGCAAATTGCAGGAAGCGGATCGATGCCATTATCGACGCGAATCTGCGCTAGCCGGCCAAATCAACGAAGGCCGGGATAAAAACCGCTCATTCGAAAAGCGAGAAGAGCCGGAAGGAACCGGCCGCGCGAGTCTTGAACGCGCTGGGCAACCATGTCGTATCGGCGCAGCTGGAATTGACGTGCCGGGCCATTGTTGCCCCAGGCAGTGGTAACCGCTCTGCGATAGCCTGCCCTGGCGACCGCGTCGGCCGTGCGTAGATCCGAATTTCCGTTGGGATAACAGAAACTTTCGACGTCTGCCGCGATGCGCGACTGCAGGATTTGCCGCGACTCGACGAGTTCGTACTCCAGCGCGCGATCGTCGCACTCGGGCATCATGCAATGGCTCATGCTGTGGGATCCGATTTCATGTCCCTCGGCCGCGAGTTCACTCAGCTCTTTAAAGGTCATCAGGCGCGCGAACGCGGGCTCTCCCGCGGTGCCTGCGGCCGCCTCGAGCGCCTCGACCAAGCGCAACCGGGCGTCCAGGGCCAGTCCCTTTGACTGTTGAACCACGCCTTGCGCGCTCCGCGATCCCTTGCTTGACAAACCGGCAGCCAAGAGGATCGGCATCAGCCGCGCGGAGCCTTCGCTGGAGCGGATGAGCGCCTGAATTGCAAATCCAAGACGGTCATGCCATAGGAGTTCTTGTCGATCGACTGCCTCGACCGGGACAAAAAAGGTGGCTTTGACTCCATGTCGCGCAAGCACCGGGCGAGCGTTGAGGTAGTTGTCATATTGCCCGTCATCGAAGGTGATCGCAAGCAGTGGGTGTTGCGTGGACTCACCGCCCAGGTAGCGTGCGTGCTGCGCCGCGAGCGCGCCGCAATCAAAGTGCATCGCCAGGTAGCCAAGAAGCGCGTCAAGCTCCTGCGGCGTTACAACAAGACTCGGAAAAGGATAATTGGAACGTTGTGCCTCCGGCAGCACGCGGTGAAACGTCGCGATGGATAGACGTCCGCCGCTTCGCCTGAGAGGAGCCGTGACCCCGGTCCGGAAAAGCAACTGGGCGGCGGCGTCGCGGACCCGGACTTTAACGCTCATGGGTGACAAACTGTGGCGGAGCTGCGAAAATGTGCATAAAAACAATCACAGGCGCGTCCTTTGCCCGCGCGGATTCTCCACGAAAAACCAGAGCGCCGAAGTGGCCAGTCAAACAATTCATGGGAAGCCCACATCGATGAAAACTAAAAAACGGATCCTGGTGATGGGCGCAGCCGGGTTCACGGGGCGGGCACTCTGCGACCACCTCGAAAAGACCAGTGGAGAGAACGTTCAGGTAGTCAGGGCGAGCATTTCCGCGCGTGGCGACCACCGGATTGTAGAATACGATGGCAGAAGCAGTGCCGAGGTCAAGCATCTTTTTGCCTCCGTACAGCCCCACCAGATATATCATCTCGTCGGCTCCTACACCGGGGAGTACGACACCGACTACATGTCGAACGTGTTGTGCGCCAAGAATGTCCTCGACGCGGTCCTGACGCAACGTAAAGAGCATCCCCGCGTTCTGGTCGTCGGCTCAGCGGCCGCGGTCGGCCTGGTAAAACGCGGCGATTTGCCCGTAAAGGAATCGGTGGCGCTGTCCCCGGTCACGATGTATGGCTTGACCAAGGCCGCGCAAGCACTGCTTGCCACCAGTTATTTCAGAATGTACCAAGCGGACGTTGTCGTTGCGCGCATGTTCAATATTATCGGCTTGGGTATGTCACAGCAACTGTTCGTGGGCAGGCTGCTCGCGCAGGTATCTTCGTACATGCGCGGCGACATCACCGAGATCGTGATGGGCAACTTGAAAAACAAGCGAGACTATCTCGACATCCAGGACGTCGTCAGCGCTTATGACCATGTCATGAACCGCGGCAAATCGGGGGAGGTTTATAACGTGGGCAGCGGCAAGTCGATAAGCTCCCAGGCACTCGTGGACTTGTTCTGTAAGTCCTTTGGCATTCCCAAAAAGGTCATTAAGGCTAGTGATCTGCCGCATTGGCGGTCTGATTTGCCCGATGTCAGATGCAGCAACGGCAAGCTGCGCGCGCTTGGCTGGAGGCAAACGCTGACGATAGAAGAGTCGGTCGACGCCATTCGGCAGGCGATGTTGAAAGGCTGACGCTGCCCTTGCAGGGAGCTCCTGCCGGTGCGCGAATCCCTCGGGCGGGCTATATAATAGGGGGCGGTTAATGTAATAATAAGACGTTTCACGGCCATCAGAGGGTGGACGTGGGTCATCCGAGAAACACGAAGCATCGTGCCGTGGGTGATACGGTTCAGGGGTATAGCATGACGTGGCGCGACAGACCGGTATTGGTGACAGGTGCCGGCGGGTTCATTGGGTCCCATCTTACCCAGCGGCTTCTTGAATTGGACGCCGCTGTGACGGCTCTCATTCATTACGATTCCAGGGCGGACCGTGGAAACCTCGAGTTTCTGCCGCAGGATCTGTTGTCCCGTTTGAAGGTCGTGAGCGGGGACATATGCGATCCTTTCTTTGCTCAGGAGGTGGTGAAGGGGCAGGACGCCGTCTTCCACCTGGCCGCGTTGATTCCCATTCCGTACAGTTATGTTGCACCGGCCTCGTATGTAATGACAAATGTCCAGGGGACCTTGAATATTTGTGAAGCGTCGCGGCGCGCCAAGGTGACGCGCCTTGTGCACACTTCCACCAGCGAAGTTTACGGGACGGCGCTGCACCCCAAGATCAACGAAGAGCACCCGCTTCAGGCACAGTCGCCATACGCCGCCAGCAAGATTGGCGCAGACAAGATTGCGGAAAGTTACTATCGGTCGATGGACCTGCCGGTGGCCACGATAAGGCCATTCAATACCTTTGGGCCGAGGCAGTCGGCACGCGCCGTCATTCCAACGATTGTATCCCAGTTGTTGAGCGGACGACTTCCGCAGCTCACACTTGGGTCGGTGGAACCGATACGCGACTTCCTGTATGTCGGGGACACAGTGGAGGGTTTCCTTTCGGTGGCCCGGAGCGATGCGTGTATTGGCAAGGTGACGAATGTCGGAACTGGTGTGGCAGTGACCATTGGACGCACGGCGGAACTCGCGATGGAGGTAGTGGGGCGTCGCGTACAGATCGTGACCGAGGACGCCCGCAAGCGTCCGGGAAATAGCGAGGTAATGGCTCTGATCTGCGACGCTTCCGCTGCGCAGGAACGCTGCGGATGGGCGCCCACGGTCGGTCTTGAAGAAGGATTGCGCCGTGTCGCGGCTTTCGTGCGCGACAATCCGAACCGGTTCCGTCCTCAAGAGTACACGAGATGACTACTGACGATGTCACTGTCATCATCCTAGCCGGCGGCAAGGGCACTCGCCTTGCGCCCTACACCACGGTTTTGCCCAAACCGCTCATGCCCGTCGGCGACATGCCGATTCTTGAGATCGTTCTGCACCAGCTGAAATATTACGGCTTTCGTAAGATCGCGATTTCGGTGGGGCATCTGGCCGGGCTGATTCGCGCGTTTTTCGGCGACGGATCGAATTGGCAAATGGACATCCGTTATGTGGTCGAGGAAAAGCCGCTGGGAACAATCGGTCCGCTGCGGTTGGTCGGCAGCCTGGACAAGCCCTTTATCGTGATGAACGGCGACCTGCTTACGGACATCAATTTCGCCTCGCTTTACGAATATCACTTGCAGGGCGAGCAGAAAGCAACCGTGGCGACCACGATGAAAAATGTACAGGTGTCGCTTGGGGTATTGGACACCGATGGCGACCGCCGCTTGATCGGCTTCAGGGAAAAACCGGTCATAACGTATTCAGCCAGCATGGGCATCTATGTTTACGACCCCGCCATCCTCGAGCGGATTCCGCCCCAAACATATTTCGGATTCGACAACCTGATGCTCGACATGCTGGCTGGTGGGCAGGCCGTTCGAACCTACCCCTTCGATGGCATGTGGCTGGATATCGGGCGCCCGGAAGATTACGAGAATGCTTCCGAGGAATTCCGGAAGCACCGCAAGCGCTTCCTGCCACACGAAACTGCCTGAAGGGCGAATTGTGAACTGGCGGGTACCATTGTTCGAGCCCGATTTCGGGTCCGAGGAGTTCGCCGCGGTACAGGAGCCCTTGCGCAAGGGCTGGATAACCATGGGCGAGGCGACGCTTCGCCTGGAATCGGAGTTTGCGGCCCGCTGTGGCGTAAGGCACGCCATCGCGGTCAACAATTGCACTGCGGCCCTGCATCTGGCAGTGGTTGCGGCTGGAATTCGACCGGGCGATGAGGTCATCTGCCCCACGCTTACCTTCGTGGCAACGGCCAATGCGGTGCGCTACGCTGGCGCGATGCCAGTTTTCTGTAACTCGGTCGGTCCGGAGAATCTCAATATCGGACCGGCGGAGGTGGCGGAACTGATCACGCCCAGGACGCGGGGAGTGATAGCAGTCCATTACGCCGGCTTTCCTGTCGACATGGCCGGAATTCAGGACCTTGCGCGCAAACACGGCTTGGTGATCATTGAAGATTGCGCCCATGCCCTGTTTTCGACTTTGCAGGGGCGGTCGTGCGGCGCTTTGGGAACGGTGGCCGGTTTCAGCTTCTTCGGCAACAAGAACATGACCTGCGCTGAAGGCGGCATGGTGACTACGAACGACGATGAGATCGCCGGCCGCGTGCGCAACATGCGCTCGCACGGCATGACAACCCTGACGCTTGACCGATACAAAGGCAGGGCCAATTCCTATGACGTGATCGCTTCCGGCTACAACTATCGCCTGGATGACATACGCAGTGAGCTGGCGTTGGTCCAATTGAAGCGCCTCGACGGTTTCCTGACTGAACGGCGAAGGGTGCGGACGCGCTACATCGACTGGCTGGCAGGAAGCGTCGTGTCGGTACCGGATTTTGATTGGAACAGGATTTCCAGTCCCGGCGATTCCGTCGGCCACCACATCATGTCCGTGCTGTTGCCCGAAGGCTGCAACCGATCCGATACCATGGAACAACTGAAGCTCCAGGGCATTCAATCGTCCTTGCACTATCGGCCCGTCCACACATTCAGCGCGTTTTCGGACTCGGCGGCCCCGGCGGGGAGGCTGGCGGAGACGGAAGCGCTCGCCAGTCGACAACTCACCTTGCCGATGTATCCAACCATGGGCAACGAACAGGTAGATTTGGTCTGCGAAAGTCTTTTGGCGGCAATGTGAGGTTGGCGACGGTCTAGGAGCAACCTCGCAATGGATTCCCACGCATGGCGGTGAATGCCCCTGCATCCGGACAATTGCCGCCCTTGCGCGAACGTGCGTTGCGAGGCTCGGCTTGGACAATCGCGGATTACCTCGTCGGCAACATCCTGCGCTTCGGGTCAAACCTGATCCTGGCGCATGCCCTGTTTCCCGAGGCATTTGCCATCCTTGCCTACGCATCGATCGTGTTGCAGGGCCTGCAGATGTTCTCGGATTTCGGCGTCGGGCCGGCCATTGTCAAAAGTCCGCGCGGCTCGGATCCTGACTTTCTCAATACGGCCTGGACTATCGGGGCTGTTCGCGGGGTCGCTCTTTTTCTGCTTTCCATACCATTGGGCTGGGTCATGGCCCGCTCGTATTCCGAACCGCTGCTCATCTGGATCGTTCCCGCCTGCGGGCTGAACTTCATTACGACGGGCCTGCAGTCCACCGCTGTGCAGACGTGTAGCCGCGACCTTAACCTAGGGCGGTTGACAATCTTCGGGATAATCGAATCTGTCCTTAAGGCTGTCATCACCATCGCCTGGGCAGAGCTCTGGCCGTCGGTATGGGCGCTGGTGGGAGGCGCCTTGGTTGCGTACACCGTTGGACTTGTCCTCTCGCACACCATTCTGCCAGGCATCAGGAACCGGTTTCGCTGGGAGGCGAACGCGGTGCGCGAGCTCATACACTTCGGACGCTGGGTGTTTCTCAGCACGATGTTAACTTTCGCATGCAGCCAGATCGACCGGTTGATGCTGGGCAAGCTCGTGCCGATGGGCGTCGTGGGGGTTTACGGGATCGCGCTGATGTTCGCACGACTTCCTTATGAGGTGTTTACGCGCCTTTCCAGGATTGTCCTTTTCCCGGCACTCGCCGCGGTGATCCGGCGCGATCGCGAAGCGCTTCGGGCGAAGCTGCTCGAATCGCGGGACCAGATTCTCGCCATTGCACAGTTCGGGTTCGTCTCGGTGATTGTCGGGTCCCCGTGGTTTTTCCAGTTTTTCTATGATTCCCGCTATAGCGAGGCCGCATTTTTTGCCCCGTTGCTGGCGGGTGCCGTATGGATATCCCTTCTCCAGGCGTCCGCCGATCGGGCGCTTCTCGCACTGGGTGATGCCCGGTCTCTCGCGTTCAGCAACGTCGCAAACCTTATCTTTACCGTCGCAGGCTGCCTTGTGGGCTATAAGCTCGATCAGATGCGCGGTTTCATCCTCGGCGTCGGCCTGGGAAATCTCGCCGGCCACGCCGCAATCGTTTGGGCGCTTCTTCGTCACCGACTATCCATTGTCAGCCAGGACCTCTTCTACACCGGGGTTGTGGCCGGGGCTTCTTTATTTGCGCTGGCGGTGCCGCTGTGGGTACCGGCCCTGAATACTGCATCCTGGAGAGGTATAATTGCCGCAATGGGCGTTATGTTCTCGGCCTGCTATGCGTTCTGGCGGGTGCAGGCACTCGTCAAGGGGGCGATCCGGATGGTAATGGAGCGCGCGACTTAGCCTCATCGGGGCTTCGTCGGAGCCGCCGGATCGGTTGAGCCACGGCACGGCAAGTTTGCTTGATCGATGCTGTCTCCTGAGCTTCCTTCGCAGCCACTCCTACTGAATTTTGCATGCTAGAAAGAAAGGGGCAAGTGGGGCAGTCCGGCCATGCAAGCGCGAAGAGAGTCGCGCAGATTATCGGCACTTTCGGAGGAGGCGGCGCTCAACGCCTGGCGTTCAACCTCGCCGTGGGCCTCGCCCAACTCGATGTGCGGTCGACCGCGGTTGCGTTGCGATATGAAGGCGAATACGGGGAGGCTTCGAACACCGGTGTGAATCTAGTCGCGCTCAACGCTCGAAAGAAAAATCCCGTGAGCGTCTTCAATGCCTGGCTGCGGCTCAGAACACTGATCTTTAGGGAAAAACCCGATGTTGTGCACGTTCACGGAGCGCCATCGCTTCCCTTTGTCGCGACCTCACTTTGCCTGATGCAGCATAAACCCAGATTGTTTTTCACCTGGCAGGACTCGGAGTCTGTTTTGACCGGGTTGGGCTGGAGGAGAAGAATAATGATCTGGGCGTTGCGGCGTTGCGACAGCGTATCAGGATCATCCCACGACGTTGCCAAAAAGCTGGCTGAACGCGCTGGATTGCGCAACGTCGGCGTGTTCCACGGCGGCGTGCCGGTGAGCAAGGCGCAGAGCATTCCGCGCACGGATACCCCGCTGATACTGTGGTTGGGGCGGATAGTCCCATCCAAGGATCCACAAATTCTGGTGAGAGCGGCGGCTCGCCTGAAATCCGAGGGATTTGAATTTCAGATCTGCATTGTCGGGAAACCGACTGCCAGCACCGAATGGTACATGGAGGAAACCGCCTCCTTGATCACGAAATTCAACATCGAGAGCTGCGTGAAACTGACTGGGTTCATGACGGATGATGAACTGCACGAGTTGATGAAACGGGCTGAAATCAGCGTGCAGACGTCCCACACCGAGGGTATGAGCATCGCGCTCATGGAGCACATGATGGCCGGGCTCGCCATAGTGGCGACCGACGTTGGCGATACCAACCTGGCCGTCCAGGACCATGTTTCGGGCTTGCTTATCCCGCCAAGGGACGAAGAGGCGCTCGTCGGCGCGTTAAAATCCGTGTTGACCAGCGTGGCGCTGCGTGAACGCCTGGGCAGGGAAGCCCGAACCACGGCGCTTCGGCGATTCAGCATCGAAGCCATGGTCAATAGAGCCCTGCAACAGTATGAAGCGCACTAGAACTTTTGATTTAAGTATATACATTGCGTATCATATGCCTTTCCTTCTGAGCGGGAGAGGGGTATGCAGGCATATTCGCAGGATTTGCGTGACCGGGTGCTTCGGGCCGTACAGCGCGGCGAGAGTCCAACCGAGATCGCCAAGCGCCTGGAAGTCAGCCGGGTGTGGGTCTACCAAGTGGCCCAGCGCCACCGGCAAACCGGCCGCAACGCCAGCCTGCCGGTGGGCGGCTACCGGCGCTCGAAGGTGGCGCATCTGGAAGCCACAATACGCGGCTGGCTCAAGGCCGAGCCAGACCTGACACTGGCCGAGTTGTGCGATCGTATCGCCGGGCGGGGCGTGCAGATCAAGGCGGCGGGGCTGTGGCACCAGTTGAACAAGTGGGGGCTCAGTTTTAAAAAAAACCGTGCACGCCACCGAGCAAGAGCGAGCCGACGTGCAGCAGGCACGGCTTGAATGGCGCGAGCGCCAGCCTGGCCTTGATCCGGCCCGGCTGGTGTTCCTGGACGAGACCTGGGCCAGCACCAACATGGCGCGCCGCTATGGCCGCGCTCCGCGCGGCCAGCGCCTGGGGTCTGTGCCCAACGGGCACTGGAAGAGCACGACCTTCATTGGCGCGCTTCGCCACGAGGCCTGACGGCCCCCCATGGTCATCGAGGGGGCGATGAACGGCGCAGCGTTTCTGGCCTACGTGCAACAGGTGCTATGCCCGACGCTCAAACCCGGCGACATCGTCATTGCGGACAACCTGGGCAGCCACAAGGTGGCCGGGGTCAGGCAGGCCATCGCCGCCAGGGGCGCCGACATCGTCTATCTGCCGCCTTACTCGCCGGACCACGATCCCATCGAGATGCCGTTCGCCAATTTCAAGGCGCTGCTGCGAAAAGCGGCCATTCGCTCCGTTGACGCTCTGTGGGACCACATCGGCTTGCTGCTCGATGCCT
>Ga0134124_10004375_pt1 | contig 11356 bp, 12 predicted proteins | sample KB304_FD_96880 | JGI IMG/M metagenome (GOLD analysis project Ga0134124, IMG submission 96880) | Terrestrial soil microbial communities without Nitrogen fertilizer from Kellogg Biological Station, Michigan, USA - KB3-0-4 | ecosystem: Environmental > Terrestrial > Soil > Unclassified ... | reverse complement strand
GGTCGCGCACGAGACGGTGATTTCGAAGAACGTCGCGGGCCTGTTGCCCGGGACGACGCGCGCGAACGAAACGGTCGTGTACAGCGCGCACTGGGATCACCTCGGCATCGGTAAGCCGGACGCTACGGGCGATCGCATTTTCAACGGCGCCGTCGACAATGCGACCGGCTGCGCTGCGTTGCTCGAGCTCGCGCGTCTTTTCAGCGCTGCGCCAAAGCCGGAGCGCTCCGTGTTGTTCCTCGCAGTGACAGCTGAAGAGAAGGGATTGCTTGGCAGCGAGTACTACGCCAGCAAGCCGCTCTATCCGCTGGAGACGACAGTCGCCGACATCAACATGGACTCGCTCGGCACACGCGGACCCACGCGCGACTTCGGCACCATCGGCGCGAACACTCTCGTTGATGAGTTCGTGACAGCGGCTCAGAAGCAGGGCCGCACGCTCGCTCCGGATCCGCGGCCCGAAGCCGGCGGGTTCTTCCGCTCCGATCACTTCCCGTTCTCGAAGGCGGGCGTACCAGCCGTTTCATTCGGTTCGGGCGAGGACCTGGTGAATGGCGGCAAGGAAAAGGGCCGCGCGCTGCGCGAGGAGTTTACGGCGAAGAAGTATCACCAGCCGAAGGATGAATGGAGCGAGGACCTGGACTTCACCGGTACCGCGAAGGACGTCGCACTGATCTACGACGTCGGGCGCACGCTTGCGACCTCGGGAAAGTGGCCGGAATGGAAAGCCGGCAGTGAGTTCAAGGGGCTGCGCGACAAGTCGAGTAGTAAGCGGAAGTGAGGCCGGTCACGGCACGGCTGTGCCGTGATGCCTGAACATGGACGTGCTGATCCGATTTCATCTACTGCTTGTCTTGGGAGCGGTGCTCGTTTGTGTCGTGAGCTCCGGCGTGCTGCGGCGTTCACTTCGCGAGCATCCGACCGCAGCGCATGTCTTACTGACAAATGGTTCCGTCTCCCCCTACGCAGGAGTGCGGTCGCTCAGGCTCAAGTTCTTTCTACCGTGGGTTAATCCACCCCACGTCTCTGGCATTTCAGTGCTTGCCATCGAGCGATGAAGGTGGCACGCATCAGCGCTTGGGTTGCAGTTGGTGCAGTACTCAGCCTCGGGTTATCAGGGCTGTTCAGCGTCCATGCAAGCAACACAGCAAACCACATCTTTACGCTGGTAAGTGTCGGCCGTGCGGCATTGCCCTGTGTGGTTGCTCTACTGCCTCTGCATTTTCTCCGCTGGCCTGAGAATCGACTTTGGCGCGCAGCTTTCGGAGTAGCACTTGGGTGGCTGGTCGCAGTGACCTACGCCATCGTTGCCTACAATCCAGCTGGCATTGCCGCGGCCACTGAACGCGGTATAGATAGTCCCGAGATGCGCTACGACAACAACACTGTTGCCGTAGCATTGCTCATTGGCTGGTTGCTACCGCTCGTCGCGGTCAGCGTCTACGTTCTCGTCTTGCATGCTCGGAGAAGGCGTTAGTAGCAGAAGTGAGCGCCAGGATTATCCTCAATTCAGACAGTGGATTTGCATGAGTTAGCCAACAAATGAAATTGCTTGTGACAATGCAAATTGCGTGGGCGCTGGTCGTATTGCCTTTTGCGGGCTTTCAGTTTTTTTTCGGGCGCGGTCTCGTCAGCGGACTCATCGTAGGTGTCTGTGTCGTCTACCTGTTCGTAAGCGTTGTCCTCCTGGACCGAGTGCGCTGGGCGTGGTGGTGTAGTTTCATACCACCGATCGGATCGCTTGTTTTGTACGGCCCAAATGTTGGGTTCAACTTGTGGCAAGTGAGCCGGATCGATGATCCTCGCTTCACGGATTCGCCGGGCACTGTGCTGGTGGTCTTGGTCACGGCGTTCGTCTACGTGATTCCTCCAATCATGTTGCTGCTCAGGTTGACAATGGTCAGGCGCGAGTTGTTACCTAACAAGACGATGGGCTTGGGGTGCTGAAGCCACCGAGGAGGAGTATGTGAGTTGCGTTAGGCCAGTTGGCTTGTGTCTTCTCATGGTGGCAATTGCATCTCGCGCGGGCGAAGGACCGCAGCAGACGGTTGTTACCATTGCCTACTCAGAGGCTGGCTTCAGCTCATCGAAAACACGCTCGGAAGCAAACGCCATGGCACGGCGGCTTGGAGTGCAAGGGAAAGTGAATGCGTAAGGCCGCCGCGTATGAGGCGCTGGCGCGCGAACTTGAGCGTTGGAGGTTGCTGCCCAAGCAGGACCTGGCTGCCAAAGTTGGTAGACCCGCTAGCGTGCACTCCGTGAACGTAAATGGGGAAGACATCGCAGTTGAGGTTGCAGCGCATTGGCATAACGAAGAAGGTGGCCCGATCCGAGTAACCGGCATTGCGAACGGCCCCAGTCATTGGCGGCTCGAGCGACTCGAAGAGTCGATCGTAGTTCCCTTCACTTCTTCGTGAAAGCGGCCATGCCTACTGATGATCGATCGGTGCCGAAAGCCGTATCAAGTGGTGACACCTCAACGAAGCGCGCTTGGTTGCTCGTTGCTGTCGCGGCGGTCGCATGTGTCGTCTTGGCAATAGTCGCCGTCATTCTCACAGGAACACATCGCCTGATGTTTGGTGGCGCATCGTTGGTCTTCCTGGTTCTGGCAATCACATCTGCCGCAATAGTTGCGACCGAAACGAGTAGCAAGCCACGCTTCGATCTCGAGGCGCCCGAACCGCCGGCGCCTCTGCCTCAGTCGCCGGTCACGTTGATTCACGATCCAGGAGAGCCGCACAACAGCAGCTTCAAGAGTGACGCTGCAAAACCGCACACTTTGGGCTGAGCGTTAGTTGACACACATGCCGCATTTTCCCTATTCGATCGAACTCCACGATTCCCGGCTTGCCGAGATCCGTCGGGAAGGCGTGACACTAGTCCTGCGGTTATCGCCGGCATACATCCACCGCGACGGTAAGGGCTGGAGCCAAGAAGCAGAGCTCGTCGTCGCGGGCGGTGCGAGCGCTGCTATTCCTGACGAACTACCAAATCGTATTTCCGATGGAGCCCTGCACACTGCGCAAGGGCCGTACCACAACCTCCTCATGCTGCCATTGGACAACGGCGGTCCCGTCGTACGCGAACTTCAGCTCGTATCCGGGGCGGTGGTGCGCGTTACGGGCGAGGCTATTAAGGTTCGTCTATTTGGCGAACCAGAGTTCATCGAAGATGTCACCTAAGAAGCGTATGCGGTCACGAGCGAGTTCCACCATACTCTGTTGCGCCTTCGTCAACTTGCTCGGCTGGAGCTTCACCGCCATTGCGGAGATCGAAAAGGGCGGGAATCCTTGCGAGACCGGGATCTGCGTTTATTGGTGGCCCAAGCTGCCTGCAATCAGTGGTTGGCATCATGAGGCAGAAGCAAGTCAGCACCACGCGGTGAATGCATTGGCGCCTGACGGGTCGACGTTCGAGAACGCCGAGACCGTCATGTATGCCGTGGCGCTCTACAAGCCGAGAATGACGGAGATTGCATCCGTCGATGCACTGATCGCAGATGACAAGAAGAAATTCATTGAGCAATCGGCCGCGGTCAGTATCGACGAGACGAAGCCTCTCGCTACAGGCGACGGCCAGAAGCTCCGGTCGTTCACGTTCTTTCCCAAGTCCGAGGGAAATTGGGAACAGGTTGCGTATGGTGAGGAGGGTGACTACTACCTGATCTTCACGGTCAGCTCTCGGACTAAGAGCGGCTATGCGAAGGCGTTGCAGAGCTATGAGGCGATGCTTCGAGGATACAAGGCGAAGCTCTAGCTCCCACAGGGAAGCCGACGCCGCTGACTGGCCGAAGGACGGATGGACGTTCCCACGGCACGGCGTTAGCTTCGGCCGATGCCCATTACGCAGCGACAGCTCGTGCGCGAGTACGTTTCTGCCATTCACGACGGCGAGGCCGCTCTGTTCGTTGGCGCAGGCATGTCGCGTGCGAGTGGCTTTGTCGACTGGAAGGGCTTGCTGCGCGGTTGCGCGGAGGAGGTGGGTCTCGACCTCGAACGCGAGCAGGATCTGGTCGCCGTCGCGCAGTACTACCTCAATTTTCGCAGCAACAACCGCTGGCGCCTCAACCAGGTGCTGCTCAAGGAATTCGACCGGCCGGGCTCGCTGACTGAAAACCACGAGATCATGGCTCGGCTGCCCTTGTCCACGATCTGGACGACGAACTTCGACACGCTCCTCGAGCAGGCGCTGTCGAAGGCGCAGCGCAAGATCAGCGTCAAGGCGGAGGACGCGGGCATCAGTCGGCCCACACATCGCAACGAAGTCGTTCTCTACAAGATGCACGGCGACATCGCGCGGCCGCAAGAGATCGTCATCTGCAAGTCGGACTACGAGCGGTATGCGCATCGTCATCCGATCTTCCAGAATGCGCTCGAAGCAGACCTGGTCGCCAAGACCTTCCTCTTTCTTGGCTTTAGCTTCTCCGACCCACACCTGAACTACATGCTCGGTCACCTGCATGCGTTGTTGGAGGGGAATCAGCGCAGTCACTTCGCTATCATGCGTCGCGCGCGCGAGAACTTCTCGCTGGGAGAAGAGGGCAAGCGACAGTATCTGTATGAGCGCAACAAGCAGGAGCTGCAGATCCAGGAGCTCGAGCGCTACAACATTCAGACCTGCCTCATCGACCGGTTTTCCGAAGTCGCGGAGGTCCTGCAGGCAATCGAGGTGGGCGCCTATGCCCGCAATGTTTTCGTCTCCGGCAGCGCGAACAAGTATGAGACGGATTTCGACGAGGATCGGATGCGCGACCTGTGCATGCTCCTGGGTGAGCTGCTCATGGAGAGATCGTACAAGCTGATCAGCGGCTTTGGCCTGAACATCGGCGATTCGATCATCAAGGGCGCGCTGCTGAAGCTCTACGAACAGAAGCGCCCGGGAATCGAAGAGAATTTCATGCTCAGGCCGTTTCCGCGCAGCCTGCCGGCCAACATCAGCGAGGCGGAGTTTCTCGATCGCTATCGGCGCAACATGATCTCGCAATGTGGGATTGCCATCTTCATCTCCGGCACGAGTCGCAGCAATGTCGTGTCGAGCGGTGTGATGGATGAGTACCGCATCTCGCGGCTTCTGAAGAAGACGCCGATCCCGATCGGCGCCACCGGTTTCGCCGCGCAGGCGATCTGGAAGGAGGTCAAGAACGACTTCGACGCTGTGTATGGCGGCGCGGTACCGATGTCTCTGTTCGAGAGACTGAACGATCGCTCGCTGAAAAATACCGAAATCCTCTCGGCGGTTTTTGAGATCATTGACCGCGTGGGCAAGCACTGAGCGGACCAATCGTGTCGATCGTACGGCTCAAGACCTTCGTCCAGGAATTTACGGGGCTCCTCGACAGCTCACCTTCCGAAAAGGACCTGGTGCGCGAAGGTCAACGGCTCTTGGCCGAGCTGGTGAGTCACGACGACTGGCTCCCAGACGCGTTTGCGCGCTGTGTCGCCGAGCGATATCAGCAGAATCTGCTTCATTGCGACGCGCGCGAGCGATTCAGCATCGTGAGTTTCGTCTGGGCGCCGGGACAGAAGACGGCGATTCACGACCACACCGTCTGGGGACTGGTGGGAGTGCTGAGAGGGGAGGAAACGAGTCAGCGCTTCGCGTCGTCCGGTTCCGGTCAGCCGATGGTCGCTACAGAGGTCAGTGTTCTGCGTCCCGGCGCTATCGAGGTCCTGCTACCTAGCGAGGGCGACATTCATCAGGTGACAAACTCCGGCGCGGGAGCCGCTGTGAGCATCCACGTGTACGGCGCGAACATCGGCGCCGTCGAACGGCACGAGTACGATAGAGAGACAGGCCAGCGCCGTCGCTTCGTTTCCGGCTATTCCAATTCGACCTTGCCTAATCTCTGGAGCTAGTGGACCTCAGCTCCGGCGAACAGTTGCCGCGCACTTTCAGTCATCACAACGACAGCAGGATGCTTGATCTTGCGCTCGGATGAAATCGCGAAGAACTCCGCCGACCGTCGTCACGCTGCACGCAGCCGTGCGGGTGCGGGATCTGACGGGTGGCGAGCACCAGGAACTGACTCTCGTGAGCCCGCGCGAAGCGGACGTGAGTGCGGGACGAATTTCCGTACTCGCGCCCTTGGGCACGGCCCTCAAGCGACTACTGATAGGCAGCGTTGCCGACCGACTGCTGCGCGCAGCTGAGTGCGACGTGCTCGTGGTTCCGTATTTTCGAAAAGAGGCGGGCGCTCGTGTCGCGCCCGCCCAAGTCGTCAGTCGTGGATCGCCGGGAGCGTGAGGAGCGCCGTCGTGCACGTTTGCTGTTTCGCGGCGCCGTTGCTGAAGGTGCCGGTTCCCGTGCCACCGCCGTACGGGCACGTTGTTGCCCCGCCCGGACAAAACTTGATGTGATCCGAGCCAATCACGCCTGAGCCGAGAAACGAAGGATCAGTGCTCGAGATGGTGAGCTCGAGCGACTTGCCATCCGTCGAACGACAGGCGGTACCTGCCGAGATTGCGATGACGGTGCTGGCAGTCTTGGTAAAGCCAGACCAGGGCGAACACAGGCCCGCCGATGGCAGGACGAAGTTCTTGCCGATGAAACTCGAGCCGCCATTGCCGAAGCCGCCGTTCGTCTTGATGCAGAAATCAGCCGCGTTGCTGCAGAGGGGAGCGGCGAGTCCGAGCATCAACATCACATAGGAGGGCCGGAAGCGAATCATGAAGTGTCTCCTGGTCAGGTTGCGGTCGAGGCAGACTCTGTCACGGCGGCGATGTGATCCAGATTGTCCGGAAGGCTCGATTGCCCGGAAGAACACGATGCAGGAAGACTGACGACAATGCTTGCGTGTAGGACAGCGCGCTACCGGGACTCGTAAGGTCCAAACGGGCCGGTAGCGTGCCCAGCCGGAAGGAAGCGCTGCAGGTAGTAGCGCGGCGGGTTGTAGAGCGCAGCGGCGTCAGGCGCCTCGAACTGGTCTTTCAGGAGATCATCTCTGACGAAGAACGCGTTGACGCCCGCCAGGCAACAGCCAACCAGCGAATAGCCCTTCTGCCGTGCCAACACACTCAGCGACTCGAGCGAAGCTCCGTGATAGTCGCTGTAGTTCCACTGATGCTTCGGGTTGTACTTCATCACCCATTTCGTCGGGGGACGAAACCTGGCGTTGTACTCGACGACAACGACGCGTGGCTTGGGCTGCAGGGCATTCCAGATCCAGTAATCGTTGCCGTCGATGTCTATGCTGAGCAGATCGAGATCGCCAAGGCGTGAAGAGTCTATGAGACCGGCAATGTTTTCTGCAGTGACGAAGTTGTTGAGCACCTGCAGTTGTTGAGCGCCGATCTCCGCAGCGAAGCTGCCATTGATCTTTGCACACGCCGCGCTGTCTGCCTCGATCCATAGTCCGCGCCAGCCCTGATACAAGAGAAGCCGCGTGTTGGTTTGCAGTCCATCCTGAACACCGAATTCAACGAACGTTCTGTTCGCGGTTCCGATGCGCCTGAAGATCTCCTGCAGGATTCCGTCCTCGTCGTTCTGTGAGAATGATTTGAAGCCGTGCCGCTCGAGGCGCCGGGGACGGTTGTAGGGCTCCGCACGGAAAAGCTCCTGCTGGTGCCTTTCGAGCATGAGCTCACCGTGCATGTCCAATTGCTTCACGATCGGTGTTGCAATCGCTTGTCGAAGAAATCGTCTAAGTCCCATTGGGGGTCCTCAGTTGTTGGCCTGTGCGTTCCACGCGGCCACCTGGGCGCGGGCTCGACTCAGCATTGCGTCCAGCGCGGAGCGATCGTGAACAGTCCCGCGAAGAATGACGGCGTGGATTGCACGCGTCGCTTCGATGTCTTGTAGTGGATTGCGATCGAGCAGCACCATGTCCGCGGCCTTGTCCTTGCCGATCGCTCCATAGCGATCGAGCTTGCCGAACCAACCCGGCCCGGCGCGAGTCGCAGAAGACAACGCCTGCGGCGGCGTCAGCCCATTCGCGACGAACAGACTGAGCTCGTCGTGCAGCCCGATGCCTGGATAGTTGAACGAGTTCAGGAAGCCAGCATCCGTGCCTGCCATGATCGTGACGCCCGCCTGCTGCAACATCTTGAGAACACTTGCTGCCCGCTCGAAGCGCGCGTGCCGTGCTGCTATCGCTGCGGCGTCCGCCTGGGCTGCGCGCTGAATGCGCCAGTCGTACGTCGCGCGCAGCTTCGGACCGACGTAGGCAAGGTATTCGTCGTTCTCATGCTTGTCCCGATCGAGCCATGCCAGGATCCGGCTGCCATTGAGCGTCGGTGTTACCGCGATTCCCTTCTGCTTGAAGTACTCATAAGCACTCTTCGCGGTGGCGGGATCGAAGCCGGCGTCCAGTCGCTTGCTGGCTTCGGCGCGATCGATGCTGCCGGCGGCAAAGGCCGCCTCGATCGCAGCTTCGTCTCTCACTCCGGCTCTGACCGCGTAGTCGATGTGCTCGATCGAGCTCAGCCCGGCGTCGAGGGCTTGCCGCACCGTGATGCCCAGCGGGATGTGACCGGACGTCCGCAGACCGGCAGCTCGTGCTTTGCGCACTGCGTAGAGGAACAGCTCGGGCTTGAGCGTGCTGTCCGTGATCTTCACGAAGTCGACGTCGAGCGCCTTGAGCTTGGCGATCGCCGCATCGACATCCGCCTCCGAGCCCGTTTCCAGCGTGCCTTTCCAGACCGGCTTGATGCCTTCGATCTTCGGTCCCGAGCTGAGCAGGGTCGGACCGAACAGCGCGCCGCTCGCAATCTCGCGGCGCCACGCGAGCACTTGCTCCGGCAGGTCCCCCGAACAGTCGCGGATCGTCGTGATGCCGTGCGCCACGTAGAGCGGCAGCAGTGCCTTGTTCTCCTCGATGAGATCGATGCCGCCGCCGAAGTGGACGTGCATGTCCCACAGGCCAGGAATCAGGAAGCGCTTCCCGGCGTCCACGGTCTTCGAGGCTTTCCAGGCTTTCGCGATCTCGGCGTCGGGGCCGACTGCGAGAATGCGGTCGCCCGCCGTGGCGACGGCCTGACCCGCGATCAGGCGCGCATGTTCGACGTCGACGATCGTGGCGTGACGAATCAGCAGGTCCGCAGGACTCTGCGCGTGGGCGGTTACGCCAATCAACGATGCGGCGACAACGATGAGCGTCAGCAGGGGTTGTCGGAGCATGGGAGGTCTCGTTGCTTCACGGCGGCGTAGCTTACTGCCAAAAGCACGAGCATCGCACCCAGCCACGCACCCCAGGTCGCGAGCGATACGCGCGCGCCAAGCGTACTCAGGGCATCGTGAAATCGGATGTCGAGCGGATGACGCGCGAGCGCGGCGCCATCGCAGACCGCGACCATGTTGCCGCTGGAGGCGGGGAGAACTGCGCAATCGCTGGATTTCCAGAATCGGTGGTAGGCCTGATTGAAGGCGATGACCACCCGCGATCCATAATCGCCGTGAGGGGGCGAGGCTGCATCGATCCGGATGTGATCCCAGTCCGCGAAGTGAGCCGTCAGCGCTGGCGGCTGGCGCGGGTTGTCGACACTGATCGACTGCACGAGCCCCGGGCCTGCGCGCATGCGGGCGTGTGTGAAATCGTCGTTGTCGTAACAGTCGATCACGCCTTGCCGAGGTGCGATTAACGTGCCCTGCAGCTGACGTCGTCCGTAGACGTAGCGAACGCTCGCACCGTCGCCGGCCGACTCAGGTCGGGCGGCAATAGGCGGGCGGCGCTGACCTGCGAACGCCTCGTCTGCGAGGACGTCGACCTGAAAGCCGAACTGCAGCAGCAGCGCGGCAACCATCCACGTGCGAAGCACCCGCGCATTGGGCTGCTGGAAGGCGAAGCGCCGCAAAGCTGCCGCGCCGAGGAGGCTGAGTGGCAACGCCAGAAAACCCCAGTAGCGGCCGGTCACGCCCATCGAATGGAACGCCGGCAATGGACGCAGCCAATCGAACGGACTCAGCGCCACCGGCACGTGCAGCACGTGCAGGCTGCCCATTCCCATCCAGACACTGATCAGGCTTACGACGATGAGCGGTGCCCGCAGATTTCGCGGCAACCCTTGCAGCACGAGCGTGCGGTAGCGCCAAAGCGCGATCGCAATCACGGGGCCGATGAAGATGCTGAGCTCGTGCCCGTTGCCCGCGGCGGGGATGATCAATTTGCCGCGCACAGGCAGCAGCGCGAACCACGCCAGGGAAAGCGGATTCGTAAAGCTGTCCGCGGTACGGCGCGGAAATTCGAATTGCGCGCTGATCATCGGCCACAGATAGCCGGCGTCGAGGAGCGCGACGAGGGCTCCAGCCAGCACGACGGTCAGGATCGGCGCAGCTGACCGCGTGGTGACGGACAACACGAGCGCGTAGCAGACGATCCAGAACAGCAGGTGCAGGATGGCGACGGGCGAGCCGTCCACCGCGACACTCATGCTCGCAGCGAGTGCCAAGAGGGCGATCAGTCTTTGCCAGTGGTGCTGCGTCGATCCGTTGCTGGGCCGTTCGCAGATTCGATGCAGCAACCACAGCATGAAGGGCAGGGTCAGAAACGGTACGAAGTCGATGTGCCCATAGCCGATGCGACACACGAAGAAGCCGTTGCCGATGAAGAGCGAAGCTGCGAGTAGCCGCTGTCCGGACTCGGTGGAGCACAACCCGGCGTACAGATAGGCGCCGATCCAGCCCCAGCCGAGATAGATGAGCAGGGCGAGATCGAGCCCCGCCAGCGGCCCGAAGACGTAGCCGAGCATCATGCTGAGCGACATGAACGGCACCTGCGGTTCGTCGGCCAGCGACAGCCCCGAGCACAATACCGGCGTCCATTGCTTGGCGAGGCCGAACAGCTGGTGGTTCCAGCTCTGCAACTCGTGAAAGACGAGGAACTGATCGAGATCGCGCGTGCCGACCCGGCCCCAGGCGAGCGCCAGCAAGATTGCGTAAACGATGGGAATGCCGAGGACGAAGGCCCGCAGATAGCGCTCCGCGAGCCTCGAGCCGTCGCACCCGGTTGGGGCCGGCGCCATGGCGCGTCCTGATCGAAGAATGTGAAATGTTAGACGTCGCCGCGCACGTGAGTTCGTCGCCGCGGCTGCATCATTCGATCAGGCAGCCAGTACACGGTAAGGATTGCCGCCAGGTTGTCTGTCAGCGTGCTAGGTTATTCGACGTGACGTGAACTTCATGAGTTAAGTTAGATCGCATGGCAAGGTTGGTCGAACGTGTCGGTCGATCTGTCTAACAAGCAGCACCAGATGAGCGGTTCCTGGCAGACATTTGCAACCTACACCGATCTCGCGTCGGCGCAGGCGATCGCGGGCCGATTGGAACTCGAGGGAGTGCCGATCCAGCTCGAAACCGCTGCGGCCATGAGCGGAATAGAGGAAGGGTTCAACCTGCTCGTGCCTGAAGATTTCCTGCACCGAGC
>Ga0134124_10004373_pt1 | contig 11356 bp, 7 predicted proteins | sample KB304_FD_96880 | JGI IMG/M metagenome (GOLD analysis project Ga0134124, IMG submission 96880) | Terrestrial soil microbial communities without Nitrogen fertilizer from Kellogg Biological Station, Michigan, USA - KB3-0-4 | ecosystem: Environmental > Terrestrial > Soil > Unclassified ... | reverse complement strand
CCGGTGCCTGATAGACGAACCACCACTCGGGATCCATCAGCAAGTAGCAAACGAACGCCCTGCTTTGTAGTCGTGCTTCCATCAACCGGATCCGTGTAGCTGAAGTCATCGGCGCTTGCGATTGATTCACCGGCAAACGACTGGCCGGCGAGTGTTGGCAACTTTTCATGCAATGCCGAAATCATTTTTGCGGCAGCGCCTGCGTCCAGACCTTCAAAATCATGACGCTGGTAGTAGCTGCGGCCGAATCGTAGCCAATGATTGCGTACAACCTCTTCAACAGACTTGCCGGTATGCGCGAGGATTGACAGCCACGCGAGAACAGCCCATACGCCATCCTTCTCGCGAATATGATTTGAGCCAGTCCCAAAACTTTCTTCACCGCATACACTGCAGAGGCCGGCATCAAGAAGATTGCCAAAGAATTTCCAACCGGTCGGCGTTTCATAGCTGCGAATGCCAAGAGACTTTGCAACACGATCGGCGGCAGTCGACGTAGGCATTGAGCGTGCGACTCCTGCAAGACCACCACGAAAGGCTGGAATGGCGTTTTGTGCGTGCTCGGCAATGACTGCGAGCGAATCGCCAGGTGAAACAAAAAAGTTGCGGCCGAGGATCAAGTTGCGATCTCCATCACCGTCGCACGCGGCACCAAAGTCGGGTCCGGCTTCCTTCGCAAGTTGAGCAACCAAATCCGCCGCGCGCACGAGGTTAGGATCCGGATGAACTCCGCCGAAGTCCGGCAACGGTTCACCGTTGATAACGGTTCCCTGTGATGCACCCAAACGCTCCTCAAGCAGACGGCGCGCGTATGGGCCAGTGATGGCGTGCATTGCATCGAACGTCATGTGGAATCCTCCGGCAAAGAGTTTTCGCAAAGAATCAAAATCAAACAACTCTTCCATCAGGTCGCAGTAATCCTTTAACGAATCAATCACGACAACTTCCGTCGAACCTAGCTTGCTGGAGCCTTCGCGATCAATATCTACTTCTGCTCCCTCTGCCATCAAGTACTCGTTGATGTGCAATGTCTCCTGGTAGATTGCTTCCGTCACCGCCTCGGGCGCAGGTCCACCATTCTGAACGTTGTATTTGATTCCGAAGTCTTCATTGATTCCGCCCGGGTTGTGGCTGGCTGACAGCACAAGACCGCCAAGAGCATGCTGTCGTCTGATGACCGCCGACACTGCCGGTGTCGACATGAGACCGCCTCGTGCAACCAGCAGACGACCGACGCCATTAGCAACCGCGATTGAGATAATTAATTGTGTGGCCTCACGGTTGTAGTAGCGACCATCACCACCAACAACTAGCGTGTGCTTAGACAGTTCACCTAACGTTTTACGGATAACTTTGAATGTAGATTGAACGAAGTTAGCGACGTAGTGAGGTTGCATAAAGACTCGAGTCTTCTTGCGTAAGCCAGATGTGCCTGGACGTTGGTCTGTAAATGGTGTGGTCGGAACTTTGACGATCTTGATTGTTGATTCAGGCGACATGCAGGATCCTCACTTCGTTGTAACTACAGTCTATTAGCAGGAATGAATGTCAAAATTTTGCGCCACACCGGTTAAATAGAACAAGTCAGGAAGGTGTATAGACAGTTGAACAGAACAAGTCAGGAAGGGTGGTTTACCTCCGCAGGCTTTAGTAGGCCCTGAGAGCGGGGGTAAACCACCCTTCCTGACTTGTTCTGTTCAACTGTCTATTTTGCTAGTTGGTACCTACGGATTCTCAGTCGTTGACTTTACGACAACAGCCGGGATGTTCTGCTCCCGCACCAACTGATTGAACGCAGGTACATCAGTCTTCATAATCTTCGACAGTTTTTGTAATTCACCATCAATCTGACTAACAACCTCGTCATAAACCATGTACGACTGCGCAGTTGGAGCGGCGTCGGCACTGCCTACGACACCGCCGAGTGCTGCGAGTTTGTTGTTGAGCCGAATAGGGAAGTTCAACGGATCCTGACTGCTCTGGTTCTTGGTCTGATACAACGCTTCCTCGATCGTGGTGAGGTTCTTGTTTAGAGCAGTTCCTGCATCGTTGATCACTTTGAAGTTAGGTTGCCCACTAACTCGCTTCAGTAAGTCTTCAACCTGCTTTCTCACGTCACGAATCTGAATGATTGCGTTGTTTGTTTCCGTAAGTTTGTCTCGGATTTTCAGACCAAGCTCAGTTTGCTTTGAGTAATCGGCCGCAGTCGTTGTCAAACGAGGATCGGGCTTTACCTCGAAACTCTGCGTCATCGCCTTACCATCAACTGTCAGCTTCACTTGATAGGTTCCAGGAGCGATCTTTGGTCCCCGTGTTTCTCCGGCCCACAGAATCATCCCGGGAAAGCGGACGGCGTCAGAATGCCGTGTGTCCCAGATGAATCGATTGAGTCCAACATCAGTTGTAACTGTGGGTGCAGCGCCACCACCAAAGCCACCTTCGTCCGGAGGAGGTGTCGCCGCCTGTTGTCCACCAGCTGACGGCGCACCCGGACGCGCCACGCGTCCAGTGAACTTTCGAATTGACTTACCAGTTGAATCAAGGAATTCGATCTGTACATCAGAAGTAGGTTTCGTTTTAAGCGAGTAATAAACAACAACTCCATTTGCCGGATTTCGACCAACCGTTGCCGTTGGACCGATTGGGAAACCCCCACCACCGGGCATTCGATAACTTTCCTTTGGTTTATAGAGTTGCGTTTCGCCGACAGCGTTCAAACCTCCAGCGTCCATCATTTGGTGAATCAACGGAAGGTCGTCGAAGATCCAGAACGATCTGCCCTGCGTCGCGGCGACGAGCTCATTTTCTCGCTTGTGAATTGCCAGATCGGTAATAGGTGTTACCGGCAGGTTGAATTGCATTGGTTGCCATCGCTCACCGTTGTCAAACGAAATGTACATTCCTGTTTCCGTCCCTGCGTAAAGCAATCCACGCTTGTTTGGATCCTCTCGAATCACTCGCGTGAAAGTTGTCTCTGGAATTCCATTAACGATCTTTTTCCATGTCTTGCCGTAGTCGTTTGTTCGGTAAAGGTATGGCCGGTTATCGTCATACTTGTACATCGTCGCAGCAACGTAGGCAGTTGCCGGATCATTTGGCGATGCTTCGATGGAATTGATTTGGATCCACTCAGGCATGATGCTGCTTGGTGGCGTGACGTTAGCCCAGTTCTTGCCGCCGTCACGACTCAACTGAACCAGGCCATCGTCCGTTCCGATCCAGATAGTTCCTGCTGTGATGGGAGACTCCATCACGGTGAAGATCGTGTCGTAGTACTCAATGCTGGTGTTGTCTTTCGTAATCGGGCCACCGGATGGACCTTGTTTGCTCTTGTCATTACGCGTTAGGTCCGGACTGATCGCATCCCAGCTCTGACCCTCGTTGGTCGATTTGAACAGCACGTTTGAAGCGAGATAGAGAGTGTTTGGATCATGAGGTGAAAAGACGAGCGGAAAATTCCACTGAAATCTGTACTTCAGAACGTCTGCCCCGGCACCCATGGGATTGTTTGGATAGGGATTGATGTCGCGCAGTTGACCGGTTCGATGATCGTAACGTGTAGTCAGTCCACCGTAAGATCCCGCAAAGGTGACCTCGGAATCCTTGGGTGAGGGAGCGATCCATCCTGATTCGCCACCACCGACGTCGTACCAATCACTCGTGCCGATGCCGCCTTCCGTTGTACGGCTCGCAATCTTCACGGTTGAGTTGTCCTGTTGGGCCCCATAGATGTGATATGGGAAGTCGTTATCGAGAGCGACACGATAAAACTGCGCCGTCGGTTGGTCCTGCTCCGTCCAGCTTCTACCGCCATTGAACGAGACGTTTGAACCACCATCGTTGCTCTCAATCATTCGATTGGGATCGTCGGGTGCAATCCAAAGATCGTGATTGTCGCCATGGGGCACGGCGATTCCGGTGTAGGTGCGACCGCCGTCATTCGATTTATAAAAACCGGTGTTGAGTACGTAGACGGTGTCCGCGCTTTTTGTGTCGGCATAGATTCTTGTGTAGTACCACGCGCGCTGACGTAGTCGTCGTTCTTCATTCACTTTCGTCCAGGTACGTCCCGCGTTATCAGAACGGAAGACGCCACCATCCTCGGCCTCAACAATCGCCCACACTCGATCTGGATTTGCGGGTGAGACTGTGATTCCGCTAATGCCGATTGTTCCTTTTGGCAATCCCTGGTTGCGGGTGATGTCCGTCCATGTGTCGCCACCATCGGTTGATTTGAAGATTCCACTTGATGGGCCGCCGCTCTCAAGAGTCCAGGGCTTCCGATAAACTTCCCATAAACCCGCGTAGAGAACTGAGGGGTTTGTCGGATCAATAGTCAGGTCACACGCACCGGCTTTATCTCCTCGGTACAGAACGCGTTCCCATGTCTTGCCGCCGTCTTTCGAGCGAAACACACCGCGTTGTTCATTGGATCCCCAAACATGACCTTGCGCGGCGACATAAACGATGTCCGGATTTTTCGGATGAACGCGGATGCGGGATATTTGACGCGAATCTTCGAGACCGATTCGTTTCCAGGTCTTACCTCCATCAGTTGATTTGTAAACTCCGTCACCGTGCGAAGTGTTACCGCGAATTGCTGATTCACCCATGCCAACATAAATCGTGTTGGGATCAGAATCCGACAATGCGATTGCGCCTACCGAGCCGGTACCAAATACAGAACCGTCCGAGATCACTTCCCAGTTGATGCCGCCGTCAGTTGTTTTCCAAATGCCTCCACCTGTTGCGCCGTAGTAGAAGACCATCGGTTGCGAGGCGACACCTGTTACCGCATCGACTCGTCCGCCACGATAAGGACCGATGCTTCGCCATTGAAGAGCTTTCAATGGTTCGTTCGTTGGATTCTGAGGACTTTGTGCGTTAGTCGTGACTGCGAAGAGTGAAAGAGCAGTTAGCAGGAACAGTATGGCGGTCTTGCGAAGCGCAATAGTCGTCTTGGACATTTCAGATGGGCTCCTTTAGCGTCGTCAACGGCGCACAATTCAGTGTGCGCTTTCAAACTGGTATTTTGAATGGACAACTTGATAGAAAATGCTGGATGGCTGCGCGCGAATGATAGCAAGGAGAGGAGAGTTCTGTCTCTGTCCGATATGCTTTAGCTGACTCTACTCTGTGCCTCTGTGGTTGACTATTACGACTTCCTTACCACGACACAGAGGCTTGCTACAAAGAGAAGAATAGGCAATGGGCCTTTAGCTTTTCGGTGTCGGAGTTTGCAAAATACTTGCGCGACAAGCTAAAGCAAATCGGACAGGTCGATCATGCGAATCGGAACAGTCAAACAAATCTGGCGATATGCGGTGAAGTCCATGAGTGGTGAACAACTCGTGGACTGCAGCGTCGGAAACCAGGGCATCCCCGGCGATCGCGGTTGGGCGTTGCGCGACGAAACAACCGGCGAGATCACAAACGCAAAGAGATTTTCCGTTCTCATGCAGTGTTCGGCTAAGTACCTTAAGCCACCCACGAGCGAATTCATTCCGAATGTCGAAATCAGATTTCCGGATGGAACTGTAGTTTACAGCGATGATTCAGACATCAACAAAAAGTTGTCGGATCTTTTAGCGAAACCGGTTTCGTTATGGCCGCTTCAGCCGGCAAGCAACGTTGAGCACTATCGTCGCAAATCTTCGGTGGCTCGTCTCATCGGCCCACTCGCAAAGTATCGCGCCTTTAGAGCGTTGTTGCCGGCTATCACGAGCTTTGGTCAAGCTAACGCGCAATTAAGAGAGACATTCAGTCGCGAACCGTATGAACCCATTCCCGATGTTTCTGTGTTGCCTGCTGAAGTGCTGCACTTTACTTCACCGCCTGGCACCTATTTCGATGCATTCCCGATTCACGTGTTGACGACCGCATCACTGGGAACGCTGGAGCGTTTGAACCCGAACGCACAGTGGGATGTTCGCCGGTTCCGTCCGAACTTTTTGCTTGAAACTGATGCGAGATTCAAGTCACTGATCGAGTCAGAATGGAACGGACAAAGACTGCGCATTGGAAGCGCGGTATTGCAGTGCGACATTCCAGCGATGCGTTGCGGAATGACAATGCATGCCCAGGAAGGTCTACCAAAGGATCCGAGTATTTTGAGATCGATTGTGAAGGATGCCGATCAGAATCTTGGTGTATATGCGAAAGTTGCGACACCTGGAGAAATTCGGCTTGGTGATGTGGCGGAGTTGATGTAGTCAGTTCATCTCACTCCGAAGAGGACGTTTCATCAACTCCTTAACTGCCTCGCGTGCGGACTTTCCTTCATACAGGACAGCGCACACTTCGTTTGTGATTGGCATTTCAATCCCAACTTTCTCTGCAAGACTTTTGACAGCGCGACTAGTCTTGATTCCTTCAGCTACCTCGTTCATCCCGTTGGTGATTTCGACGAGAGTTCGCCCTTTACCTAACTCTTCCCCTACAAATCGATTTCTGGAAAGACTTCCGGTACAAGTCAAAACGAGATCGCCGAGTCCGGCCAAACCCATCAGAGTTTCCAACTGACCTCCGTATCGCAATGTCAAACGGGTGATCTCAGCAAGACCGCGCGTTGTCAGAGCTGCAAGACTGTTGGATCCATAGCCAAGCCCAACAGTCATTCCCGCCGCTATCGCCATGACGTTCTTCACTGAACCTCCAAGTTCAGTTCCGACCAGGTCAGTGTTTGTGTAGATGCGTAGGTTGTCGAAACTCAAAGCTGCCTGAACGACCCGCGAGACCTCTTCGTGCAGGCTCGCGGCGACGATTGCTGTCGGATGATTCTCAACAACCTCTTTTGCGAACGATGGGCCCGACAAGCAAACAAATCGTTCGCCGTACTCTTCACCGAGGACGTCATTGACCACTTCCGAAATGCGTTTGCCTGAATTGATTTCGATCCCTTTTGCGACGCTCACGACAATTGATGACTCTTCTAATGCTGGCTTCATCGCGTCCAGCAAGTCCCTGGCTGCATGCGACGGTGTTGCGAGCAGAACCAGGGAAGCATTTCGAAGCGCTTCATCGACTTTGCTCGTGGCAAACACGCTTTCAGGAATTTCAGCGAATGAGAGATAGCGAGGATTCACGCGGTCATCGTTAATCGAAGTCGCGACGACCGGATCTCGAGACCAAAGACGCACCTCATGTCCGACCCGCGCGGCCATGATGGCCAACGCTGTTCCCCAACTTCCGGCTCCTATGATGGCGACGCGCTTCATTGTGTTTGACCAAACTTGCTTTCCGTGCCGCTTAACAAACGACCAATATTCGCACGGTGTGCGTAAACGATTAGAAGTGCGCCTAACAACGCGGCAACAAGGTTAGGCACCATGTCGGGTCCTGGTTCAAACAAGCCGTAAATCAAAACGAAGACTGGAATCATGAGCGCTGCAGTCATCGAAGCCAGGGAGACGTAACGCGTAACCAGAAAGATTGCTACAAACACAACACCCGCACAGAACACAGCGAACGGAGTCAGCACAGCAAAAACTCCGATTCCAGTTGCTACGCCTTTGCCTCCGCGAAAACCTAACCAGATTGGAAAGATGTGACCAATCATTGCGAGGAGTCCGGCAGCTCCGAGCCACCATGCCGAGTTTTCCACACCGGTTAGAAAAATGTTTGCGATTATTACTGCCGCGGCGCCTTTCAATGCGTCAAGAATTAACGTCAAGACACCAGCTCGCGTGCCGGCATATCGAGACACATTGGTCGCTCCCGTGCCGCCTGAACCTACCTGGCGAATATCACTCGCGGTAGTGGCATTGACGATGAGATAGCCGAAAGGGATCGAACCGAGGAGGTAACTGACAACGAGGGGAAAGACCACACGCAATTCAATGCACCTCCATTCCGGTGATGTATGAAGACTGGCGACTATAACAACCGGTTTCGGATTGCGACAAGCTACAAAAGATTAATGAGTGTCTGCTTCAGAGAGGGATGTATATTAGAAATCGAGTTATACGTGCTGGGAGCGCAGGCGTCCTCGCCTGCTAATCACCGGACCTCGACAATCGTGAAACTCAAATCAGCAGGCGAGAACGCCTGCTCTTCCAGCAAAGAGCGTTGAAGACAGACGGAGAGGAAGAGATGATTCGTTCGCCAACCTTCAGCCTGATATTCCTGCTCATTGCACTTTCTGTTTCCGGATGCCTGCGTCGCTCTGCATCTACAAGCTCGCAACAGGCAACTCCTTCACCAAGTGCAACTCCATCATCTCTTCCCAAACCAAATGGCCTCGTCAACGATTACGCTAATGTCTTTGAACTCTCAGCGAAGAACCGGCTCGGCTTGACAGTTGAAGAACTCCGGCGTGACGTCGACGTGGAATTCGGGATCGCCACAGTGGACACAACCAACGGAGCGTCGATTTTTGATTACTCCCTGGCGCTTGCACGCGAATGGAAACTCGGTGGTGGAAGTGGCCGAGGGTTATTACTGGTTCTTGCAATCAAGGATCGGCAGTGGCAGTTGCAAGTCAGCGAGACACTGAGAATGGATTTGCCAGATGCAGTGTGTAAGGAGTTGGCTGAACCGTCGGTAAAACTTTACGCACAGGGAAAGTATGCGGAAGGAGTCGATAGATATGTCCGCGCGATTTGGGATCGACTGAAAGCGAAACGTTAAATCCTGTCCGATATGCTTTAGCTTGTCGGTAAAGAGCTTCTTGCAAAATTCAATGAAGACACTGAAGTCGACCAATTTTCAGGTAAGGAAGGGGACCCTGTCCCCGCTCAGTCAGGGTCAGGGAAGCAGCGGGGACAGGGTCCCCTTCCCAACCTGCAAATAGGGGCGGCTTCAACTTATTTTGCAAGGGGCTCTAAAACTTATCGGACATCTAGATCAGTCTCCGCCTCAGCAGGTCCAATGCTGCTTGTGAGGCACGCCAACGAATCAACTGTCTGTCGCCGGGAAGTTTGAGTTTTCGGTGTTCGGTTCCAGCTTCAGAGGCAATTGCGATAAAGACAGTTCCAACTGGCTTTTCGTCCGTGCCCCCACCCGGACCGGCTATTCCTGTTATTGACACTCCAAAATCAGTTTCAGCTCGTCGACGAATTCCTTCCGCCATTGCTTCCGCAACCGGCGCACTAACCGCACCATGTTCGAGCAGGAGTATTGGCTCGACACCGAGCGCACGAACCTTCGCGTCGTTTGCGTAAGTCACAACACCCTCAATGAAATACTTGGATGACCCGGGAATGTCAGTCAACCTTTGCGCGAGTAGTCCACCCGTACAGCTTTCAGCGACTGCCAGTGTATAGCCCCCCACAGACAACTTGAGTCCGACAACCTCTTCCATCTTTTCACCGGCGAACGAAAAGATTGCGTTGCCGAGTTGCTCTTCAATCTGAAGGACAACATGATCGAGCAAAGCATTCGCTTCTTCCTCAGTTCGTCCGCGTGCCGTCAGATGAATCTCAATCTCGCTTTGATTGAACAGTATCGTCGTTTGCGGATTTTCATACTGGGTGTAAACGGGTGCGATCTTTTCATCAACAGCCGATTCTCCCATTCCGGCCACGCGAAGCATTCGACGAACCACGCGAACATTGCCTGCCCGGGGAGCAATTCTCGAGATGACATGGTTCTCAAACATCGGTTTCATCTCGCGCGGTGGACCGGGCAACAGCACGATCGCAGCGCCTTTGTGCTCGATGAACATTCCTGGCGCAGTTCCATTTGGATTTGGCAGGACTTCAGCATCTTCGATGACCATCGCCTGTCGTGAATTGCGTTCAGGCATGGCTACGCCGAACCCCTTAAAGCGCTGTTTGATTTCTTCCAACACGCTTTCATCGAGCAATAACCTGCGTCCGAGCGCCCGTGCGGTTATTTTTCTGGTGATGTCGTCTTCGGTGGGACCAAGTCCGCCTGTAGTGATGACTACCTTCGAGCGACGGGTTGCGTCTTTTATGGCTTCCTCGAGCCGAGCATCGTCATCGCCAACAATGGTTTTTAGTTTTACTTCAATGCCAAGGCGGTTGAGTTGCTCTGTCAACCAGAGACTATTGGTGTCAGTGCGATCGGGAGCTAATAACTCCGAACCAATAGCGATGATTTCTGCTGTTAGAGTTTCAAACAAGCGTGACTCGGCTCAAGTGAATTAGTTGGGTGGGTGTTCGTCTTGATAGATATCGTTCAAGACCTCGGTAATCGGCGGAGGCGGCGAAATGGAATGTCTAGTTGAAGCATTGACACTTGTTGTTTGTGTCGTAGCTGCAGCTGCTTGATTGGGTTTTGGAGAGTCGACAATCTGTAGAGCCTGACGAGTTTCAGCGAGCATGTTAAAGGCGCGCCGCCGCCGCATCCTTTCCAGCGATCGAATGGCTCCGAGTGTTTGTGGAGCAAGCGATGGCTCCGCTTCGATGCGTCGCAACCAAGTTACATAACGTCGCAATTGTCCGGACGGTGTTGTGCGATTACGTTCGTCGAAATATTCGTCTTCAACAATGCGCGAGAGATATTCTCTCGTCGATGCGTTATTTCCTATCAGGTGATGCAAGGCTCCGAGCGTGAACAGCAGGAGTGGTGGTGGATCCGGTATTTCCTCAAGCGTCGTTTCACCGGTTTCGATCACTTCAGTAACTTCAAACCCATACCAACGACGGTCTTCGTCGCGAAGAATTGCTTCGGCGGCGAGGTAAAAGTCGAAGATTCGCTCGACTTCTTTGTTGTGCGCTCGACGTGACACCATAAAAACCACGAGCACAAGGCCAGTGACAAACATCATTACGATCGGTGCAACCCCGACTCCGTAAAGAATAGTGACAATCACCATCACGGAAATGGATTTCTGCGCGAGTCTCTTGTTGGTTGATTTCATAAAACTTACCTCAGGATCGCTTAGTTGGTGCTTTGAACTTCTACTCGTGCTTTGAGCTTCGTTGAACTTCTAAGAATACCTGCGAAGGACAGATCTCAAAGCACAAAGTGCAAAGCTCAAATTTCAAAGCCTCAGATGCGCAATGACGGCGCTTCCTGCCTGCTCTGTAGAAAGATCACCGCCCAGATCTGTTGTCGTCTCGTTCGCCGAGACGGCATCACGAACGGCAACTTCAATTGCATCACTCTCTGTCGGGAAGCCCAGGTATTCTAACATCATCGCTGAGGTCAGAATAGCTCCAATTGGATTTGCAATTCCTTTACCTGCCAAGGGGGGCGCACTGCCGTGAACGGGTTCGAATAAGGAAACTTTTCCCGGATGAATGTTGCCCGATGCAGCGATACCAAGCCCTCCCTGAATCGCAGCGCCGAGATCCGTGAGGATGTCGCCAAATAAATTGTTGCTGACGATCACGTCGTACTGCGCCGGATCGAGAACCATAAACATCGCCATCGCATCGACGTACTGGTG
>Ga0134124_10004372_pt1 | contig 11359 bp, 5 predicted proteins | sample KB304_FD_96880 | JGI IMG/M metagenome (GOLD analysis project Ga0134124, IMG submission 96880) | Terrestrial soil microbial communities without Nitrogen fertilizer from Kellogg Biological Station, Michigan, USA - KB3-0-4 | ecosystem: Environmental > Terrestrial > Soil > Unclassified ... | reverse complement strand
TCCGCCGGAACTTCGGGGGCAGCACGTACGCCGTGCTCAAGCGCAGCACGATCGTCACGCGGCTGCGCACGGAGGCCGGCGTGGTCAGCGAGGTCTACAACGGCGACAACCGCGACCACGGCCCCGAGCTGGTGCGCCTGGTCCACGAGGTGCTGGCGCCGCGGGTGAAGGGGCTGAGCGTGCTCGAGCCCGAGCGGATCTGGGAGACGATGTTCGCGCTCAGCCACACGATCCGGACCCGCAAGCTGCTGATGGAGGCGATCGCCTGCGTGGACTGCGCGGTGTGGGACGTGATCAGCAAGGTCCAGGGCCGGAGCGTGTGCGAGCTGCTCGGCGGCAAGCCGCGCGCGCTGCCGATCATCTCCATCGGCGGCTACTACATGGAAGGCAAGACGCTCGCCGACATCGGCCGCGAGATGGAGGCCTACCGCGCCGCCGGCATGGCCGGGTGCAAGTTCAAGGTGGGCGGGCTGGCGCCGGAGGAGGACGCGCGGCGCGTGGACGCCGCGCGGCGCGCGGCCGGCGACGACTTCGTGCTGGCGGTCGACGCCAACTGCGCCTGGTCGGTCGAGGACGCCGTGCGGTTCGCCCGCCTCATCGAGCCGCTGGGCATCGCCTGGTTCGAGGAGCCGTGCCACTGGTACGACGACGCCGCGATGATGGCGCGGGTGCGCAAGGCCACGCGGATCCCCGTGACCGCCGGCCAGAGCGAGATCACCAGCCACGGCGTGCGCCGGCTGCTCGACGCCGGCGCCGTCGACTTCGTGAACGTCGACGCCTCGGAGTGCGGCGGTGTCACCGAGTGGCGGCGCGCGGCCGCGCTCTGCCAGCCGGCCGGCGTGCGGATGGCACACCACGAGGAGTCACAGATCTCCCAGCACCTGCTGGCCGGCGTCCCCCACGGCACCTACGTCGAGTGCTTCGCCGATCCCGAGCGCGATCCGGTCTGGCAGACGATGTGGGCCAATCGCCCGGCGCCGAAGAACGGGATGATCGAGCTGTCCCCGGGACCGGGGTTCGGCCTGCAGCTCGACGCGGCGATGGTGCGGCGCTACCGCGCCGACCCGCGCGCCTGACCGAGGGACGTCCCGGCTACGCCGGGGCGTCCCGAGCGCCCGGGGGGTGTGGGGGCCGCTCGGAGCCCCCCATCTGACTCATAGCGAGCATGCCGGCGGCGGTGACGACCACCGCCGCCGCGCTCAGGGCCAGCGACCAGTGGACGCCGATGATGGCGCCGAGCACGCCGACCGTGATACCGCTGCCGGCCCGCAGGCCGAGGATCGCGGTGTTGAACAGGCCCACGACGCTGCCGCGTACGCGCGGCGGCGCCAGCATCTGCACCAGCGTCTGCGCGATGGACGTGAACGCCAGGTTGAACACCCCCGCCAGCACGAGCAGCGTCACCGCGACCGGATAGCTGGACGCGAACGCGAAGAGCCCGATCGTCAGCGCCCAGGCGCCGGCGCAGAGGATCGCGGTGCGGGCGCTGGGCCGCAGCGAGCCCACGCTCTCCAGCAGCACCGTCCCCATGATCGCGCCGGCCGCGTTCGCGGCCAGCAGGACACTGTACCAGAGCCCCGCCTCGTCGGAGCCGAGATCGTGCGCGTACTCCGGCATCTGGGCCTGGAAGGCGTTGCCCACGAAGAACGAGGTGATGCCGCCGAGCGCGATCATCGTCACCAGTCGCCGATCGGCGCGCACCTGGCTCAGCAAGCGCCAGGCGTGGGCCAGGCTCAGGCGCGCGCGCGGCGGCTGGCCGCTGGCGTGCGCGTGGCCCGTGTAGCGCACGCGGGTGAGGAAGATCGTGAACGGCAGGTAGACGCCGACGTTGGCGAGGAGCCCCCAGGCCGGGCCCAGCAGCAGCATGAGGCCGCCGCCGATGGCCGGCCCGAGCAGGATGGCCAGGTAGCGGCTGCTCGCGTTCAGGCGGATCGCGCTCGGCAGGTGCTGGGCGCCGACCATGTCGTGGATGATCAGCTGCTGGGCGGGGGCGCCGATCACGCCGGCGGAGCCGTGGACGATCAGGATGACGACCGCGTGCCAGATCTGGAGCCGGCCGGTGAGGAAGAGCACGCCCCACGCGATCGAGGCCACCATGAACAGGGCCTGCGAGATCTGGATCAGCTTGCGACAGTCGTAGCGATCGGCCAGCGCACCGGCGTGGAACGAGAAGAGCAGGAATGGCACCCAGTGGCTGATGACCGCGAAGCCGCCCAGCGTGGGCGAGTGGAACGTCTGGAACATGACCCAGTAGCTGATGACGTGCTCGATGTTGTCGGCCGTCATCGCGACCAGGCCGAGCGCGTAGTACCACCGATAATCACGCGAGTGCAGAGCGGCGAAGCGGGGGGTGGCGACGGACTGAGCGGCGGCCGAGCGAGCGGTCACTGGCCGCGATCGTATCACCGTTGCGGGGCGGCGGCCGAGGGCGAAGCGCCAGGCGGCGCCGCCGCCGGCCCCCGTCACTTGATCTGCTGGTCGTAGACTCCGTCCCACGGCTCGGGGGGGGTGTCTCTGTACTCCAGGCAGCGTCGCGCCAGGGTTCGGGAGGGGCCGTCGTCCTCACGAAGCCGCAGCGCCTGGTGGAAGAGCCCCAGCGCGTCGGTCCACATACCCTTGCGATAGGCCTCCAGCGCCTCGGCATAGGCCCACAGCGCCTGCTCGTGCGCAGGGACGATGGCCGTGTCGGATTTCCCGATCAGCTCGTAGATGCGTACGACCTGCTTGCGTCCCTTCACGCGTACCATGTCGAGCTCGCGGAGCCGGAACGAGTTTTCGACGAGACGCGCGGTGTTCTCACCGATGATGATGTCGGTTCCGTACACCTTGTTCAAGCCTTCCAGGCGAGAGCCCAGGTTCACCTGGTCACCGACGACGCCGTAGGCAAAGCGATACTTGGAGCCGAGGTTGCCGACGACCATCGGCCCGGTGTTGATCCCGGTGCGAGCACGCAGGTGTGGTCGACCAATCTTTGCCCACTCCGCGGCCAGCGCCACAGTCTGCTCGCGCATCGCCAGCGCCGCCTCGCACGCGAGAAGGGCGTGATTGGATTCGTCGATGGGCGCGCCGAAGAAGGCCAGCAGCTCGTCCCCCACGTATTCCTTCAGCGTGCCGCGGTGGAGGAAGACCTGCTCGGTCACCCGGTTGTAGTATTCGCTCAGGATCTCCGTCATCTCGGTGGCCGAATAGCGTTCCGAGTACGTGGTGAACCCCTCGAGGTCGCTGAAGAGAACGGTCAGCACCTTCTCTTCCCCGCCGAGCTTCAGACGGCTGGGGTCCTTGATCATCTCTTCGACCACGTGCTCGGCGACATACTGCTTGAACGTGCCCTTGATCTTCTTGCGCTCCCGCTGCTCGGTCATGTACGAGTACACGGTCAACGCGATGTACACGGTCACCAGCGCCAGGAGCGGGTAGACCATGTTGAGCCACACCCGGGCGCTGACGAAGAGCCAGCGCGCGAGGAAGATGTGGAGCGCGAACAACCCGGCCGTGAAGAGCACCCCCTTGATCGGGCTGAGCCGCGTCAGCGCGACTCCGGTCAGGACGCTCATCCCGACGATGGCCAGCACGTTGAAGAGCCCGGACCACTCGGGCCTCGCCATGAAGCTCTGCGTCAGGATGTTATCGATGACGGTGGCGTGCACTTCCGTCCCCGGATACCGCGGATCGAACGGCGTATTCCTCAGATCGTAGGTCGCGACCGCCGTCGCCCCCACCAGCACGATGCGACCCTTGAACGCGCCCAGCGGCACCCGGCCGGCGAGGACGTCGGTCACCGAGAAGTAGGGGAATGTCTTGGGCCCCCCGAGGTAGTTGATGAGCAGCTTGCCGGCCCGGTCGGTCGGCACGAATCGCTCGCCGACTTCGATGCCGTCGACGCCGTGGCGCCCGATCATGGCCGTCAATTGAGGCCGGTCGAGATAGTGCCAGGCGCACAGGAGGCCCAGCGGCGGAAACAAGTCCTCACCGCCCTGAGTGACGAGTGGCATCCAGCGGAGCACGCCGTCCCGATCGCCCTGGAGGCTGAAGTAGCCCGAGGAGGCGGCCACGTCGCTGAAGACCTGCAGGTTGGTCTGGGGAGCGTAACCCTTGATGAGGAAGGGCTCGTGCGCGAGCGGTCCCGTGCGCAGCACGCGCGGATACCTCGATCCAGCGATCCGCTCCAGCCGGCGTTCGATCTCCTCGGGGGCCAGCTGGTACTCCAGCGTGGATTGATCGTGGAAGAAGTACCCGAGCACGACGGCGGCCTTCGACCGCTTGATGGCCTCGACGAGGGCGAGATCGTTGTCGGCGTCGCGGCGGCGCTCGGTCACGAAGCGGCGCAGGCGCGGGTCGTTGATGGCGAGCGTGTCCAGCTGTCCCGTGAGCTGATCGATGAGCGCCAGCTGGGAGTTCTCGTCCGGTTCCGAGAAGATGACGTCGAACCCGATGACCTTCGCACCCTCGCGGGAGAGAATGTCGATGAGCGCGGCGAACTTCGAGCGGGGCCACGGCCACCGCCCTTCGGCCTCGAGGCTCTTCTCGTCGATGACGACCATTGCCACCGCCGGCGAGGGTGTCTGCGGCCCCCGGGAGACGAAGCGCAGGTCGTAGGTCTTCAGCTCGAGAAGCTCGAGGATGTGGACGTTGAAGCCGTACAGCGCGAGGACCGCGACGAGGCTGGCGACCATGAGGGCGGCCGGATTGAGCCAGACGGAGCGTGTCAGCAACCGCCGGGGTGAGAAGTCGCGCTTGCGGGGTCGTCTCATCGCCTGGCCGGTGCGGCGCGCAGGGCTTCGCTTTCGGACCTGCTTGGGGTGCTACCGTTCAAGGCACCCACTCTACCACGATGGCGACCTGCTGGGCGGGGCCGCTCGGCCCCGCCCAGGGATCACCCGCTTCGGCCGGGCGTCGCCTACAACACGTCGCGGCCGAGGGCTGTCATCACTTGCAGATTTGGAAACATTTGCCGGTCGAAGTGGGGCAGTACCACACGCAGGTATTGGTCCCGCTCACGAACCTGTTACCGCAGACCCCACCCGCAAACGGCTGACCGTTGATGTTGACGGACGAGAAGGGCAGTTCGGTGACCGTGCAGGTGACGTCAGGCGTGTTTGACGTGGCTTCGGCGCCGGTGGGGCAGCCCTTCGAGTCCACGGTGAGGACGATGTTGCACTGTTCGAACTGATCCACTTGAATCGTCGTGACGGGCGCGCGCCCGACGCTGATGCCCCCCGCGATATTGTCAGCGCCGGCGATCTGACAGGTGGTCGCGCCCGCGTTCCCGACCTTGCTGATCGCCGTGACCGAGCCTACTGCGACGTTGGTCTTCGTATAGATGTGGCCGAGGACGACGGCTCCCTGCGAGGTGAACTTTACGGTACGAAAGTCGAATATACCCGCCCCAATCCCTGCTATTGACGAGTCCGTAGATCCGACATCGTAGACCTTCATGTTAGGGCCAGTCTCAGGACTACCCGAGGTTGCGGCCACGATGTCCACGTCAGAGTCCACTGTGATCGCGGAGACAGAGATGTTGTTTCCGCTCAGCAGCGTGTACTTGTAACTCCACTTCAGGCACTCTGAGACGCCGAACGGGTTCGTGGGGCACGATACTGGCACAGGGAAACCGCCCGCCGCGTCGGTCATCGCCTCGATCCTGACAGTGCCGGCGCTGTTGATGCACTGCAGCGGCGGTGGTGGGATCGCTGGAGCTGCGTTTTGGGCGTGCGCGACCGTGAAGACTGTAAGACAGGCGAGAATGGCGAATGACAGGATTGAAATGAGTCTCAGCATTGTCCGCTCCTCTCAGAAGGCGAGTGTGACTTTCGTGAAGAACAGCCGTACTGGCTCGACGGTTGGGTTGCGAAGATCGATCTCCTGGTACCTGAATCGCTCGTCGAGCAGATTCGTCGCTCCGACGGTGATGAACCCGTGGCGCCAGGGAAGCCGGTAACTGAGGGCAGCGTCCACCACCCAAAAATCATCGCTTCCGGACTCGAACTCCGAGCCACCCTGGCGCATGAACTTCCCGTCTTGGTTGATGTACGTCCCTTTGAGCGCGAGGCTCACGCCCGACGGATGAAAGAACCGCAGTCCGAGAGGAACTCGGTGGGTCGTGACCTCGCGGAAGAAGAAGGCAACGGGCGTCTCCTTCGTGATGCGTTCGTACTGGTATTCACCGCTGAGCGCCAGCCAGGGATGTGGCGTCCAGAAGAGATAGGTACGGGCGAGATACTCCGTCGCATCACCGCGGATCACCTGATCGATCGTCGGCGTGATCTGCCGGACCGGAATGCTGAGATCCCTTCGACTGAACTCCACGCCGCCGAAGACATCCTTCGAGAATTTCTGGTCGAGGGCGATGCCGTAACGCCAGGCGTCGGTCGAATTGATGTCGTCGAAGAACTGGTTGAAGCCCGCGACCTGGGTGGGCTCGAGCGTCTGGTCGGTGATGAGCGTCCGCTTCAGCACGCGAAAGGCAGCTGCACGTACGGTCGTCGCGGGGAACGGGTTCCATACGATGCCGACTTTCGGGTTGGCCTGATTTCTCGACTCCGAGTCCGAGCTGTCTGTCTCGAAGAAGTCACCACTGGCGCCAAGCGTGAACGTGAGCGTCTTTAGTGGCTTCAGGTAGGAGTAGAGATAGAGATTCGTGTGCCTGACGCCGATATCCTGACTCGAAGTGAAGATTTGCGGAGGGGGCTCGAACGGGGGGGAGGGAAGGTTGAACTCGAAGGTGTCCTTTTCCCTGGCATTGACGTGGAAATAGCCGGCTCCGGCGACGGTATCGACGTACCTCGACCGGAACAGATGCTGCAGCTCAACGCTTGTCGCTTCCTGATCGGGGACATCCAGGCTGACCGAGTTCAGAAAGGGCGCCGGGTTCTTATCGGTGTCACTCGAGTCTCGATGCTGGTAGACGAATGAGCCGAGGAGGATGGAGTTCGGCGAAAACGCGTGACGCAGCCCGAAGCGAGCCAAGTGCGTCTCGGAGTCCTGTCGAAAGTTGCGCCTGAAGTCCTCGTCAAAGAAGTTCAGCTGAAGATCGCCCTTGTTCGTGTTCCTGTATCGGTATTCGGCCTGGATGCTGGTTTGGGGGGTCAGCTCCACCTGGAGGAAGGCATTGGCGATCTGATCCTCCTGGCCGGCATTCGGCCTCCAGCCGTTCGTGGAGAATTGGGTATAGCCGACGCTGAAGGAAAGGTTCTTGTAGATGCCGGCGACGACGCCCTCTCCGGCCCACGTCCCATTTTCACCGCCCAATCCGGTCGCCTGAAAGGTGACACCGTCCCGGTTGAAGAGCGGGTTGAATTCGTTGAAGGAGAGCGCTCCCGGCCCTCCGGCGCTGATGAGGGCCAGGTTGCTCTCGGCCAGCCGTGGCTGGATGGGCGTCATGTTCAGCGGTTGAAGCAGCTGCGACTGCAGCAGCTCGCTCACGCGGGCGATCTCGTGACGGGGCAGGACCGCGTAGGTATCGGCCAGCAGGCGATGCGCGGAGTAGTTGGTCGGGTCCGTGTTGACCGACTTCCAGCCCTCCACCAGCGCGAGCTGCTGAAAGCCCAGGTCGCTGTAGATCCGGCCGAGACTCGCGCTGCGGGAGGCCTCGTCCGCATCGAGCAGCATCCGCGACCGATACACCGCGCGGTTGTCGTTCAGCTCGATCGCGCGCTGCATGTCGCGCAGGGCCTCGACCGGCCGGTTCGTGGTCTGCTTCGCGATGGCGTCGTAGAAGTACGGAGTCGGATCGTTCGGATCCAGCTGCTTGGCCATCTCGTACTCGCGCTCGTCCAGGCCCGTCCGCTTCTCCTCGTAGTACGTCTTGCCGAGATAGCTGCGGACGATGGCATTCGAGGGATCGAGGCTCGCGGCCACCTCGACCTCCCGGCCACCCTCGTGCAGCTGGCCCTCCCGGATCTTCGCCAGACCCAGACCCAGGCGCGGCAGCGGATCGCCCTGATCGAGGACGATGGCCTTCTCGAAGGCCTCCTTGGCGTCCTTCGTCTTCACGCGCATCAGGTAGGCGTAGCCGAGGACGGTCTGGGTTCGGGAAAGATTCGGCTCGAGGACGACCGCCCGCTGCGCCGCGCGCTGCGCGCGCTCGAGCTCGCCGAAGGAGGCCCACAGCTCCGAGACCCGCGCCCACGCCAGGGCGTTGTTGGAGTCGAGCGCGACCGCATTCTCGGCGCTGGCCCGCGCGGCTTCGAGATCGAAGCGAGCCTGCTGCGCGTAGGAGAGCGCGACGTGCGCCGTGCCGGATTTCGGGGAGGCCTGCACGGCCCTACGGGCGGTATCGAGCGCTCTGTCCTTGTCGCCCTGGGTCACGGCGATGATCGTCTGCAGCGCGAGCGCGTCGGCGTTGTCCGGGGCCAAGCGCAGCGCGCGCTCGATGTCGGCGGCGGCCTCGTCCACACGACCGACGGTGAGGAGGAGCTGCGCCCGGTAGGCGAAGAAGCGTGCGTCGGTGACGGTCGGAGGGACGGTCGCGATGGCGTCGAAGGCGCCCTTGACATCCCCCTTCACGTAGGCGTCGAGGGATCGGCGCACCAGGCCCTGCCAATCCGTCCCCGGGGGAAATTCGTCCGGGCGGAAGTACAGGACCGGGGGATAGTGCAGTGTCCACTGAACTGCGTCGCGGGGCCGGGCGACGACACGCAGGACGGGCGCCTTGCCGCTCTCGGCCACGGCCGACTGGCCGCTCGTGAGCGTGAGACTCCCGCTCGGGTTCTGCGCCACGACGGTGCCTTCGAACACCGTCAGCAACGCCTGGCTCGGCTCCAGCCCGATGAAGAATTCCGTCCCGCGGACGCCGGCGACGGTGAATGGCGTTTGCACCTCGAGGCTGCGCGGGCCTCGGCTGAAGAAATGTGCGGCGCCCCGCAAGAGGTTCACCACGCCGGTGCGCTCGTCCTTCACCGGCTCGACCGTGAGCTCGGTGTTGGCGTTCAGCCGCAGCACCGACTGATCGAGCAGCGCGAGATCCGCCCGACTGCGGGCCAGGACGCGAATGGTATCGCCGGGGGCAAACGTGTCGTTCAGCCGGACCGGCTGCCACGACGTCTGGCCCGCGCGACGCGACTCGACGACACCCTGCACCGAGACCGCCCGTGCTATGGAGCCGGCCGGAGTCTGCGCAACACTGATCGTGGGTGAGAGGAATCCGACGAGCACGCCGAGGGCAATGACCAGATGGACGAGCCTCGCAAGCGAAGGGATGTTGCGTGACATCATTCTCATCGCTCCCTCAAGTGATTCTCATCGCTCCCCTCAATTGCTGGTTCCCGTTCCCGAGATCCCGAGTGGCGGTGGATTATGGTTCGCTGATCGGCCAGCGTCAACAGCAATTTCTTCAGAATTGCGCCCAGTAGGCAGTCCTTACTCCGTGCGACACGCACGGCAGCGAAGCCCCCGGGTCTCCGTGGCCACATTCTCTCCACTGGGCCGCCGCGGAAACGCCAGATTGGAAAATTCCGCGACACTCCGAGGCCTCGGGTCCGTTGAGGGCGCCCGGGCGCCAGCCGAGGCGGAGCCGTCCTCGGCGCGCGAATTCAGCGTCGCGACAGCACGCCGATATCGCGGAGGAACCGTTCGACCTTGTCCTTCCAGAGGGCCACGCCGCTCTTCAGGCCGATGAGGTGATGGCCGTCGGCACCGATGGCCGGGAGCAGGTAATAGGTCGCGTGGCCGCCGCGGGTGACGTAGGCCTCGTGCATGCGGCGCGAGAGCGCGGGGCCGAAGAACTGGTCGTTCTCGGTGTAGAGCCAGATGCTCGGCGCCGCCGTGGTACGCCCCAGCGCGCCGGCGGCTTCGACGAGCCGGTCCGGCGCGCAGTTGTCGTTCGGCATGTCGCCCCGCTTGCCGCCGCGGCCGCCCGCGAAGTTCACGACGCCGCGGATGGGCACGTCGCCGCGGCTGGCGGCGGCCAGCGAGCCCCAGCCACCGGCGGATTGGCCGACCAGCACGATCCGATCGCGGTCGACGTACGGCCGCCGCGTGAGGTAGGCGACGGCCGCCTCGATGTCCCGGGCCGTCTCGAGCCCGGCTTCGAGATACATGGGCTCGTCGCAGGAGCCGTAGTCCTCGGCGAAGGCGCCGTCGGACTTTCCGTAGCCGCGCCGCACCGGACTCAGCACGACGAAGCCCCACTCGAGGAAGACCGCGCTGGGGACCGGATACTTGCCCGTGTAGGTGCTCCGAGCCCGCGGATCTCCGGGAGCGCCGTGGCTGAGGACGATCGCCGGCAGTGGGCCGGCCGCGGCGGGCCGGTACTCGGTGGCGACCAGTCTCAGCGTGATGTGGCCCGACGGGTCCGGCGCCGTGATCGGGATGGTGACGTCCGTGATCGTGGCGGGGCCGGTGGCCTCGAGGGCCGCCGGGACCAGGACGAGCGGCAGAGCCAGGAGCCAGACGCGGAACCCCGGACGCCGAGTGCAACGATCCATGGGTGACGGCCGGTACGTCGACACCGCGCTCACCTCTACTCCTGGCTCTCAGACTATCGAGTGGCCGGTCCGACGACAGGTGCCGTTCGGCCCCAGCGCCATGGCCCCTCGGGTCGACCGCCAGGCCCGCCCGCCGTGGGCCTCGCCGGTGAAGGCGAGACTTTGGACGAGGCGCCATCTAGCGTAGAGTGGCTGCCGTGACCGCCGGCACCTCCGCCGCGCGACTCCTCTGGTACCTCATCTGGACCTACGTCCTCGCTTCCGCCGCCGCCGTCGGCGTGACGTTCTTCCTCGTCCTGCTGGGGTTCGAGTTCACCCTGCGGCAGTGGGGCCTCTTCCTGGCCATCGCGGCGTTCGTGATTCCCTGCTACACGCTGCCGGACATCTACATGATCGGCCGCCACATTCGTCCCATCACCACGGTGCTACGCGCGCTGGACCGCGGCGATCGGCCGACCTCCGCCGACGCGTCCCGGGCGATCGTGCGGGCCCTGAACCTGCCGTTCTTTTCGTTCCTGCGTGTCACGCTCTTTCACGGGCCCGCCGCCGCCATCTTCGCGGGGCTCGGCCTGTACGCCGCCAACCACCTGGCCGGCGGCGGCTTCGCGCCCTGGCAGATGGTCGGGCTGATCCTGACCATCTTCCTGTTCGCGTCACCGGCCCACGCCATCTCCGAGTTCTTCGTCATCGCCAAGAAGGTCATGCCGCAGGTCGAGCGGTTGTGGGCCTACTGCGAGCGGGTCGAGGTCGAGGACCAGAAGCGGATCATCTCGATCCGGCTGCGCAGCAAGCTCCTGTACCTGTCCATCTTCCTGAACTCGCTGCCCCTGCTGTTCTTCGCCGGCACCATCGTCTTCAAGGTGGACCGGCTGCTCGTCAGCCTGGGTGTCGAGCAGCCGGTCCACCTTGAAGACGATGGTGCCGGCGAAGAACAG
>Ga0134124_10004371_pt1 | contig 11359 bp, 6 predicted proteins | sample KB304_FD_96880 | JGI IMG/M metagenome (GOLD analysis project Ga0134124, IMG submission 96880) | Terrestrial soil microbial communities without Nitrogen fertilizer from Kellogg Biological Station, Michigan, USA - KB3-0-4 | ecosystem: Environmental > Terrestrial > Soil > Unclassified ... | reverse complement strand
GTTCTCAATGATCGTAGTGGCCACCAGCACATCATGCTTATAAGCAATAAAATCCAGCATGACGCGCTCCATCTCTTTTTCGTTCATCTGGCCGTGACCGACGGCAATGCGCGCCTGCGGCACCAGACGCTTAACCAGCGCGGCAATCGTTTCGATCGATTCGACTCGATTGTGAATAAAGAACACCTGCCCGCCGCGTGCGAGTTCCAGCTCGATCGCCGACTTGATTACTGTGTCTGAAGACTGCACGACTTGTGTTTGAATCGCGAGACGATCGCTGGGCGGAGTCTCGATCAAAGACATATCACGCAGACCGCTGAGCGACATGTTGAGCGTGCGCGGAATCGGTGTCGCCGAAAGCGTGAGCACGTCCACGCGCTTCTTCAACTGCTTCAGGCGTTCTTTGTGGGCCACGCCAAAACGCTGCTCTTCATCCACTACCACCAGGCCAAGGTTTTGAAAGCCGACGTCCTTTGAAAGCATGCGATGCGTGCCGATCACGACATCGACTGAGCCCGCCTCGACCTGCTTCACCACTTCTTTCTGTTCTTTTGAAGAGCGAAAACGGGAAAGTAATTCAACCTTGACGGGAAACGGCGCGAAGCGCTGACGAAAAGTCTCGAAGTGCTGATAAGCAAGCACCGTGGTGGGCGTGAGCACCGCCGCTTGTTTACCGTCCATTACGGCTTTGAACGCCGCGCGCATGGCCACTTCCGTCTTGCCGTAACCGACGTCCCCGCACAACAGGCGGTCCATCGGCGTGGTCGCTTCCATGTCGTGCTTCACGTCTTCAATGGCAGTTTCCTGATCGGGTGTGAGCGTGTATTCAAATCCCTGCTCGAATTCACGTTGCCACGGGGCGTCAGGTGGAAATGCATAACCCAGCACCAGCTTGCGCTCAGCGTACAGTCGCAAAAGCTCGTCGGCCATGTCCCGCATCGCGCGCTTGGCCTTCGCCTTTGTCTTTTGCCAGCCCAGCCCGCCGAGCCGATCGAGTGTCGGCTGATGACCTTCGGCGCTCGAATAACGTTGCACCAGATCCAGGCGCTCAACCGGGACGTAAAGTTTTGCGTCCTCGGCATAGTAGAGCAGCATGAATTCGCCGCGCGGTGTTGGCTGAATCCCGATCGTCTGCGGTCCCGCAGGCCCCAGATCCAAACTGACGAGGCCGCCAAACCTCGCGATGCCGTGATCGATATGGACCACATAGTCATCGACTTTGAGATCGCGAAAATCAGAGAGAAACGCCGCAGCCCGCGCGCGTCGCTTTTTCTCGCGCTTGATGACCGCGGTGCGGCGTTCAATCGCCGGCTCGGCCGCTTCATCGAACAGATCCCCTTCGACGTGGACAATCAGATCGGTACGCACGCTTCCAGCGTGCTCTTTTCCAGACGTTACGCCGAAGGTACGCACGCTTCCAGCGTGCTCTCTTCCAGACGTTACGCCGGAGGTACGCATGCTTCCAGCGTGCTCTCTTCCAGACGTTACGCCGAAGGTACGCACGCTTCCAGCGTGCTCTTTTCCAGACGGCACGCCGGAGGCGTGCGTACCGCGCAGCTCAAACCCGCCTGAGAGTTTTCCGTGAGTAACAATGGCCGGCGGCGAAACTGTGGTGTCCGAGATTTCGCTGAACGAAGTGAGGTGCGTATCAACTTTGTATTCACGCAGAATCTCGGCGATTCGTTCGGCTACGCCCGCGCTGGGCATTACGAAGAGTGTGGTCACGCCTTTTTCCGCATGACTATCGATCACGTTGCTCGCCAGTTCCGGCAGCCGGCCGTGATAACGCATCACTGACTGCGCCGTCCATTCAACTTCCGCCGCGAGCCCTGACGTTTTGTCCACATGCGGAAAAAGAAATAGCGGACGCTTCTTTGGCCGATCTTTGCCCACCGTAATTTTCGGGGCTTCGGCATCCAGGGCCAACTCCTGATCGATCTGCGCCGTCGTGCGACCGAGCGCACGCAACTCCACGCGTTGCAACGCATCGATCTCGCTTCGCAATTCTTCCGGTGTCAGATAGAGCTCTTCGGGCGTCAACCCGAGATCGTCAGCCGCGTCGGTTTCCGCGTAGCGCTCTGCCAGGATTTGAAACGCGTTGGACAAGTAGTTCTCTACCGCCACGGGTTCGTCGATGATCAGCACTGCTTTCTTAAAATAACCAAAGACGCTCTCTGGTTTTTCCTGGGCCAGAGAAATCAGCCACTCCCATCCGGGAAAGCTTTCGCCTTCATCGGCAAAGACGGTGCGGTCACGCAGGCTGCGCGCGAAACGATCTTCGCGCCAACGCCTGCGCGCCGCGGCGGACCACTCGCGAAAGTCGTTCGCGGTCACCACGAGCTCACGCATCGGGGCCACTTCGATTTCCGCCAATTGAGTTGTCGAAAGCTGGCTTTCCGGATCGAACTCGCGAATTGAATCAACCGTGTCGCCAAAAAACTCAATACGCGCGGGCAGGCTTTGTCCCGGGGGCCAGACGTCCAAAATTCCGCCCCGGATCGAGAACTCGCCGACGGCCCCGACCGGATCTTCGCGCACATAACCGCAGGCGATCAGTTTCGCCACTAATTCTTCCGGCGAATGATCTTCATCCCGACGCAGGATCGCGCCCGCGCGCAGGACTTCGGCGGCCGGGACGGTGCGCCGTGCGAGGGCTCTTGAAGTGAGCAGGGCAAAGTGAGGTTTATTTCGCGCAAGCCGCCACAAAGCGAGTGCGCGTCGCTCTAAAGTTTCGGCGTGGGGCGAGCCGCCTGCGTACGGATCGCTTTCGGACGCAGGCAAAACCGTCAGGGCTTCATCGCATTGTGAAACTCCGCGCAACGCGCAATACCAAAATCCCAGATCGCGTTCCCATCCTTCAAGATCTCTCTGCGCCGGCACGATGATGGCAAATGGTTTTCCCGTTTCGCGTTGTAGCGCAGCCAGCGCCAGCGCGCGGGCGGGCGCGGCCACCAGGCCGCTGATGGAAATCACTCGCGCGCCGCGATTGATCTGGTCCAGCACGCTGCGGAATTCGTCGCTGCCGGTGACTGAGTTCAGCGTACCGGCGAGGATCGATTTCGATTCGAGGGTAGTGCTCATTAATGCGGTCGGTTATGCGACGTGGCTTTGCCACCTGATGAGCGGAAAGGCCTTGCCTTTCTGAGCATCCTATTTAAAAAGAAAACTGGAGGTTGCGCCTCCAAAGTGTCGAGGCGTAGTCTCGACGCAAAGAAGAACCGGGTTATCGGAAAGGCGCAGCCTTTCCGCACATCGGGCGACGCAGCCGCAACAGACTGACGGTCAACCCTTTTTCATTCGCTCGACGATCTTGCTCGTTGAAGCTCCTTCGACGAACGGTAAGCTCACCACCCGCCCGCCTGCGGATTCGACTTCTTCCCGCCCATGAATCTGTTCGAGGGCGTAGTCGCCGCCTTTCACCAGAACGTCCGGCAACAACACGCTAATCAGCGAGCGCGGCGACAGCTCTGCAAAGATAGTGACGTAATCAACCGGCTCGAGCGCGGCCAAAATTTCCGCGCGATCATTTTCAACCGTCAGAGGCCGCTCAGGACCCTTCAACTCGCGCACCGAAGCATCGCTGTTCACCGCCACGACCAGCGCATCACCCAGCGCGCGCGCCTGGGCGAGATAACGCACATGGCCAACGTGCAGGATGTCGAAGACGCCATTCGTGAAAACCAGCGACTTGCCGGCCGCACGCAAACGCGCGCGCTCCGAGAGGAGCTCATCTCGCGTCAGGATCTTTTTTGTGCTCATGGACGAAACTCAAATTGTAAATGCGAGTCAGGCAAAGGGCAAAAAGTGTCGGGTTATCTGCCAAATGGCTTTGCCACACCGATGCGCGGCAACCGCGAAGCGGTTATTGTCTCGAAGCCCAGGGTTGACGCTTCGGCAACCCTGGGAAACACGCAATACGAGATCGCAACCCTGTCAGGGTTGCGCCGCTTATGACGGCACTCGACCCAACGTAGCCTTCGGCAACGTTGGGCTGAAGGTCGAGACCGCTTGGCGGTCTATGAATTCAGAACTCCATTCGAATCAGCACATGATGCGCCTGTAGTTTACGATTCGCGATTTACGATTTACTATTGTCGGATTGCCATGACCGTGCCATTCATCGAAGAAAACGATCAGACTCTCGCGCGCCACGAACACCTCGAGGCTCTGCGCGCGTTGGTCGGCAACGTTTATCCAAACAAATTTGCGCGCAGCAATGTAACCGATACCGCGGCCGGCGAAGACACCATCACGTCGATTGTTGCTGCATTCAAGCATTTCGAACCTGAGGTCGCGGATGAACAAAAGCCGTCCGCTGAAGTTTTGGAGACGGCGAATGCCGAACTCAAACAGATTCGCGTGCGCGCTGCCGGCCGCATTGCCGCACCGCCGCGCGTCATGGGCAAAGCCGCGTTTCTGCACTTATCAGATGGCGTTTCGCGTTTGCAGATTTACGTTCGCCGTCAGGACGTCGCCGGCTTGCGTAACGACGCTGAAGGAGGCGAAGTCAACGGTTGGGACCTTTTCGCCCTGCTCGATCACGGCGATTTTGTCGGCATCGACGGCTATCTTTTCATCACCAAGACCGGCGAGTTATCAGTGCATGCCGAGAAGTTACAATTCCTGGCAAAAGCTTTGCTGCCAATGCCGGACAAGATGCATGGCATCAACGATCCGGAGATTCGCCAGCGCCAGCGCTACGCCGATTTGATCGCGGGTAGCCTGAAACTCGAACGCGAAGAAAACGATTTGACGCCGCGCGAAGTGTTCGAGCTGCGCTCGAAAGTCCTGCGCGAGATTCGCCGGTTTCTCGACGAACATGGCTACGTCGAGGTCGAGACTCCGATGTTGACGGCGAAGGCAACCGGCGCACTCGCGAAGCCCTTTCAGACGCATCACAACGCGCTCGACATCGATCTGTATGCGCGCATCGCGCCTGAACTTTATTTGAAACGGCTGGTGGTTGGTGGATTCGAAAAGGTCTACGAGCTGAATCGAAATTTTCGTAACGAAGGCATCGACCGCGTTCACAATCCCGAATTCACCATGCTGGAGTTTTACTGGGCTTACGCCGACGTCAATCAGATGATGGATTTTTGCGAAGAGCTTTTGCGCTCAACGGTGAAAGTTGCGACCGGCGGTCTGACAGTTCGTTACGGTGAGCATGAGATCGATTTTTCGCAACCCTTCCAGCGGGTGACGATGAAAGACGCGATCACGCGATACGGAAAACAGGAAGTTGCGCCGAATGAAAAAGGAGAACGCATCGTCGAGTTGTTCGAAGAGCTCGCCGAGCCGCATCTCATTCAACCAACTTTCATCACTGACTTTCCTAAAGCCATCTCTCCGCTATCCAAAGCCGCACCCTCTGATCCGTCGATCGCGGAGCGTTTCGAATTCTTTGTGGGCGCCCTTGAAACCGCAAATGGCTTTTCTGAATTGAATGACCCGGAAGAGCAGTACCACCGATTCAAGGACCAGGCCCAGCAGCGCGAGCGTGGCGACGAAGAAGCCATGGTGATGGATGAAGACTACATCCGCGCGCTTTCATACGGCATGCCGCCCGCAGCCGGAATCGGTGTGGGCATCGATCGTCTGACGATGTTGCTCGCGAACAAGCAATCAATCCGCGACGTGATTCTGTTTCCGCACATGAGGCCGGAAAAGCCGGGCGATCGATAAACGCGTCGGAAGCCCGACCGTGAGGGAGGGCAAGGCCGGCGTCCTACACCAAGCATTAATAGAGCGACACGTGCCCTCCCTCACGGTCGGGCTTCTGACACTCCGCCGTTGAGTCTTTTTATCTCGCCGCCGTTTCCTGATGGAAGACTGCTACCCAAACCTCTTTCCGTTTCACCCAGAGGCTGCTGGCCCAAACGGTCGAGGGTACGGGAGCACCGCCACAAGTTCCTTGCTGAGTGCCTTTGTATGTCAACAGAGCAGTGGTGGTGGTTGGCTTAGCCAGCTTCCAGTCGCTCAAGTTAAAGGATTTGATGTCGCACATCTTCATCCCTTCGGGGAGGCTTGATGGGCTCATCACGCCGGAGCTGTCAATGACAACGGCATCCGCGCCCAGATGCTCGTCGAACGGCTTGATGTCCTTGTTCTTAAAACCATTCCATAGCGCGGTTTCCATCTCGGACAATTCTTTCGTTAGCTGCGCTTTGGTCACGCGAGGTGCTTTGGGTTTAGGTGTCGGCGAAGGGGTCGGTTCCTGCGCAAAGCAAAGTGTGGCGAACACAAATACCAGCAAGGCAGCCAGGGGCAGATGTCTCTTCATTCGATTCTCCTCAAGTCAGATAGTTTGTTTTGGTGAACAGATTGCGGGAGGTTCTACTACTGTGGTCAAGGTTCTGTCAATGAAAGTTGCGGCGACGGGCGCGGAATGAGCAGGCGCAAAGCGCCGGCAGGCAGTAGCCCCGAGCGTCAGGTCGGGGATAGCCTTTTCAAATGAGGAACCGGGGCCGAGGGGCCGGAATGTGAGTTTAATTCCGGTCCTTCAGACCTCTTCGTCTAATTTACAATTTCAACCCCCGACCTGACGGTCCGGGGCTACTGCCTGCCGGCGCTTTGCGCCTTCAAACTCACAGCTAATCCAACAGGAGTTTATTTTAACTTCGGCGTGGTTGCATTTCCGAAACTCAAGATTGTGCCGCCAAAGCCGACCGCCCAACCGTGCGTCTGGTCGATGATGCACAAGCGCTCGAGCGCCTGCGAGATGTTGCTGGATTCAACAGACCAGTGGACTCCCCCGTCAACCGTATGCAGCAGCGTCCCGTTCGCTCCTGAGGCCCAGCCTTCGGCGGCGCTGATGAATTTAACGTCAAACAGATCGCTATCAACGTTTGAGCGCTGCGCGAACCACATGCGGCCGCCGTCACTTGTAGTGAAAATCCTGCCCGCCGTACCGACGGCCCAACCTAAACGATCGCCGGCAAAACTCGCGGCCGTAAACCGCACGCCCGTGGCTTCACGCACCATTCCGTTATGCCAGGTGGCGCCGCCGTCCTTTGTTTGCACAATCGTGGCGCCGGCTCCGACCAGGCAGCCGCGCGCGGCGTCGAAAAACGCGCCACCCAGGAGCAGATGCCTGGTCGGTGGAAGCTGGGGAGTCCAATGCGCGCCGCCGTCGCGCGTTGCAAAGACCGCGCCGCTTTCACCAAACACCCATCCGTTGCGAGCGTCGGCAAACACTGCCCGCACCAGAAGCGCGTTCGTATCGAATCCTTCGAGATAAACCTGCCGCCAACTGAGCCCGCCATCATCAGTCGCCAGCAAGTAAGACCGCGCTTCGTCATTCGTCTTCAGCTTGAACACATCGCGTTCGGCGATGAGCCAGCCAGAGTGGTCGTCTGCAAAGTAAACATCGCGGAGCGTGTCTTTCGTAAATGTCGAGACCTTATTCCAACTGTTGCCGCCGTCTGTGGTTTCAAGCAGAGTGCCGTTGCTGCCTGCCACCCATCCATGATTGCGATCGATAAAATAAACCGCGTGCAGCCACGCCATCGTGCCAGAGCGTTGGCGAGACCATGAAGAGCCGTAGGCTGGAGGCAGTAAGAAGAGCGCGATGAGCAGGAAGCACGAGGCGGCGGGACACAGACCCCGGGCGCCGAAAGCGCGGAAGAAGTTAGCCAGGCGCAAGCGCGTAGCGCGCCGCCCCTGGGAACTGGGATCAAATGAGTCTGCGCCCTTGAGGGGCGCCAACAGTCGCGTTACTAATCTCATTGTTCGATCAAATTCCTGTCGCTTCTTCGGGGCTCTATTCCCTCATTGATCTACCAGGGGCGGCGCGCCTACGCGCTTGCCGCTGGCTACCCTGTTTCGCCATTTCCCATGGCGGAACCTGATTCTTTTCTAGAATCCTCCGGCGAAGATCCGCGCAAAACTCAGGATCGGCAGGAAGCTGGTGATCTTATCGAAGGTCTTCCACTTATTGCCGGGCACGACAACCTGATCACCGGGGACCAGGTAGATCGAGTCGGGCGCCTGGCCGCGATAGATCGCCGCGACATTTACCGGGATTGGCGTGAGATTCCCGTTCGCCTGCTTTCGCAGCACATAGACTTTCTTTTTGTCGCCGGTTTGCAGGACACCTCCCGCTTCCGCCAACGCCTCAGTCACCGAAAGACGTCGCGTCATCAGCCTGATGCCCGGAGTGCCCACGTCGCCAATCACGCTGTAACGATAAGAACCGGCTTGATCAAGCGAAACCGAAACCTGCGGCTCGCGAATGTATTCGTCGTAACGCTTCTTGATGAGTTCCGAAACCTGGTCCACGGTCTTGCCGCTGACAAAAATGCCATCAGGAATCAGCGCCAGCGAAATGCGTCCGCTGGGTGGGATCTTGATGCCCTGTCTCGAGTATCGGTCCTGACCGAACACCGTTACCGAGATGACGTCTTCCGGGCCAAGCTTGTAGGTGGTGAAGAAATTGTTGTAGTTCTGCACGATCTCGGCTTCGTCAGCAGTCTCTTCGCGGCCCGTCTGTGGGGTGTCCGCCGGAGCGGGCGAAGGCGAAGGCGTCGCGACGACCGGCTTGTCGCTTGGGGCGATCGGGTTGCTCGTGGCAGGCTGGTTGATGACAGCCGGTTGAGTGCTTTCCACCGCCGTGCGACGCTGGCGAGTTGAGGTGGGCGCCTGGGCGAAAGCGCCGGCCGTAATGCTGAGCGCGAATGCCAGAACAATTGTTTGTATAAAAAACTTCTTCATGGTTTCAGCCTCCGAAACTTTTCCGATTGTTTAGAGTCGGGCCATTGCCCGACTGGGCGGGCGTTGGCCCGCCTCTAAACGAAATCAAGTTCCTTTTCCAAACAGAATCGTCTTGATGGTCTCGAACATGATCGTCGCATCGAGCGCGAGGTTCTGGTTCTTGATGTAAAAAAGATCGTATTGCAACTTCTGCCGGGCATCGTCAATAGACGCTCCGTAGGGGTAATTGATCTGCGCCCAGCCTGTAAGGCCCGGGGCGATCAGGTGCCGCTGCTCGTAATAAGGGATTTCCTGGGCCAGGGTCGCAACAAAGTGCGGGCGCTCAGGACGCGGGCCGACAAAGTTCATGTCGCCGCGCAGGATGTTCCAGAACTGCGGAATCTCGTCCACGCGAATCTTGCGGATGATACGCCCCACGCGGGTCATGCGATCGTCGCCGGTCTTGGCCCAAACGGGACCGTCCTTTTCAGCGTCTACGCGCATCGAGCGGAACTTCATCAGGGTAAACGGGCGCCCGTTTTTGCCGACGCGCTCCTGTTTGTAGAGGGCCGGTCCACGCGATTCCAGTTTGATCAAAATGGCCGTAAGAATGGCGATGGGCAATGAAAGCATAGCGCCCACGAACGCAAGGGTTCGATGCATTGCAGTGCGCGCGATCTCGTTAATCCGCGCGCGCCGGCCACGGCTGGAAAAAATCAGCCACGACGGGCGAATCATATCGAGCAAAACTTTGCCGGTTAATCTTTCGTAGAACGACGCGCTCTCTTCGATCGAAACGTCGCCAGAGAGACTGAGCTTCAGCAGTTGCTGCGTCGGGAACTGACCGCGTCGATCGCCAATCGCCACCACCAGCCGATCGATGTTCTCGCTGCGCACCAGCGACGACAGTTCAGACGTGAGCCCGATCACTTTGGGATTGATCAGGCTTTTTCCGACCAGCGCCGGATCGTTATCGACAAAACCCACCACGCGATAGCCCGCGTCTTTCCGTTCTAAAGTTTCTCTTGCGATTTCAATGGCAAACGGGCCTGAGCCCACAATCAGGATTCGCTCGCCCAGTTCCGGATGGCCCAGAATCCAGTGAATCGAAAGCCGCCAGCCGACCATCATCAACAACGCGAGCGGCAGCGAAATCAAAGTTACGCCGCGGCCAATCATCACCCTGGGCAGCGCGTAGAACATGAGCGCCAGCGCGATCCAGGCGAGGCCGAGGGCTTGCAGCAGCCGTAAAACCAATTCCCGGCGATCATGCATGATCACGAAATCGTACAAATCAAACAGGTAGAAAGAGGCGAGACAGAACCCGGTCGCCAGCGCGGCTTTGTAAAAACCGTTGCGCGCGATCAGAGCATCCTCTGCTTCGACGGCGCCCATGCGCACGTACACGGCGATCACCAGGCCGCCGAAGAGCAACATCGCTTCGACCAGCAGCAGGAGAATCGTTCGTGCTTTGAGCCTGGATGATTTCATTGTGTTTTAAGTGACTTGCGACCGTTTAGAGGCGGGCTATCGCCCACCCAACCGTCGGGCAGTAGCCCGACGCTAAACAACGCTTTAAGAAACCATGTCCTCCTCGAGGTAAATCGTTTCCATCTGGTCCCCGCTTGTGTTTTCCACAACTTCAGCTTCTCCGGCCGCTTCCTCTTCGGCATCCAGCCTTTGCTGATAGCGCTGCTGATAATAAAGAGCGGTCTCGTCCGGCTGGGATTCGGCGCGATTGAGAACCACCCCGAGCATCCGTTCGCGCGGCAACTGCTCGAGCAGGCGATCGACGACCGAGAAGCGCGTCTTTGAGGCGCGCACTACCAGCAATGCTGCGTCGGCCCGATTAATCAAAAGATTGGCGTCGGTGAACACGCCCAGCGGTGGTGCATCGATGATGATGTAATCGAAATGCTTGCGGGCTTCGTCAAGCAAACGACCGAACCGCGGACCCGAAAGCAGTTCGGCCACGTCTTCACGCGGCGCGCCGCCGGGCAACAGGTGCAGGCCTGAGGGCATAAGCTTTACGATGGCCTGATTCAATTTCGTCTCGCCCGTCAGGACTTCCGACAAACCTACTTCGGTTTCGATACCGAGATAATCCGCGGTACACGGCTGCCGCAAATCGGCGTCGATCACGAGTGCTCTGACGCCGTCAGTCTGGGCCAGCAACCAGGCAAGATTCAGACTGGTCAGCGTCTTTCCTTCGCCCATGCCCGCGCTGGTGATCACGAATGCGCGCATGTTCTGACGCTCACCGGCTTGCAGCACGCGAGTGCGCAGTGAACGGAATTGTTCACATTCGGGTGAACGAGGTTCGTGGATCGCCACGAGATGTGGTTCGACGCGCGCGGCTAAGATTTCTCGCGACGAGAACTCGGCTACGCGCGCCGATCCGACAGCGCCCAAGGTTGCCCCAGCATCACGGAAGGCTGTTCCGCCGGGGAGTGCCGGCCCGGAGGTAGCCTCCACCGTGTGCGCAGTGGGCGCTGAAGTGTTGGCCGCCGGCATCGCCGTGAAGGGCGAACCCTCCCACGGATGTTCGTGGTCCTTCTTCGGAACGAAGACGGCCACGTTGTCATTGCCTTCGCGGCTAACTGGTTTTGAAGGTGTGACTGAGCGCGGCGCGGACTCTGCCCGCTTCAGCGCATCATAAACTCTGCCCATT
>Ga0134124_10004370_pt1 | contig 11360 bp, 6 predicted proteins | sample KB304_FD_96880 | JGI IMG/M metagenome (GOLD analysis project Ga0134124, IMG submission 96880) | Terrestrial soil microbial communities without Nitrogen fertilizer from Kellogg Biological Station, Michigan, USA - KB3-0-4 | ecosystem: Environmental > Terrestrial > Soil > Unclassified ... | reverse complement strand
TATTGTATTACATAATTTATTTTCAAGAAAAAAAAAAAAAATGAGCTTTAGTCCAAATCAAAATAAATTTAATGAAATTTTAAAAAAATTAATAAAATGTTAAAAATAAAAAAATATTTAGCAATAAAACGTTATAAAATAGATATATGAGGTTTATTAAAAACAACTTTATCTATTAGAGCAAAACTGTTAAAACATCATTATATAGTTTATGACAAATTAATGATTAATTTAAAGAGAGTACATAAAATAAAAGAAAATTTTTTAAAACCAATGCCAGCTAAATTTAAAATGCGACAATTTGTGATAAGTAAAAAATTAGATAAAATTTTACTTTTTTTTTTTAATAGACATTTAGATTGAATTGAACGTAAAGAAAATAGAAATCAAAGATATATATATCGTATTGACTTATTAGATATACCTGTTAGACGTAAAAGAAGAAATTATGATTTTTTTGCAATTCAAGTAATTCGATTATTTTATATTAATTTAAAATATAAAAATTTCCGTACTATGGCATGAAAAGCTAAAAAAAAAGATGGTGGTTTTGGATATAATTATATGTCATTATTAGAAGGGAGAGCTGCTTGTGTAATTTATAGATCCTCTTTTATCGCAAATATGTTTGATGCTATAAATATTGCAAAATTAGGATTAGTTTGAATATTTAAAAATGCAAATAAATGTTATATTGAACATGAAAATTATGTTATAAATGTAATGGAAATGGTTGGTTTTAGAGGTATAATAAAATCTTCAATTTTTTGAAAGTGATCTATAAGAGCATATAGAAAAGCCTTATTATCCACTGCACCAAAATATATGTTTGTTTCGTATTTTTTTTTTTATTTTTTTATGAAATACATGCCAAAACCAAAACAAATAATAAATCCTGTAAATATTGATATTTATAGGCTTTCAGGTTTTACAAAATATAAACATTAATTAATGTTTATATTTTTTACAATATCACAATTAGTATTAAAAGGAGTACACGTTGGTCATAGTATAGCTAATACACCGTTGTTTGCTTCTTGAATGTTATTTGCTTTTAGGCAAAATACTTGATTTATAAATATACTAAAGACTTATCATTTATTTAGAAAAGCAACAAAATTATTGAATTTTGTAGTACATAGAAGAAAACCCATATGATTTATCAATTTAGATCAAGCCATGAGTCAAGTCATAAAATTTGCAGCTTTACGATGTGGTGAATTTTATGTAAATACTTTTTGAATAAGAGGAATGTTATGTAATTTTAGATATGCAGCTGTTTCATTTACAAAATTAGCCAAAATTAATATTAATTTGTTTAAAAATGCTCAAATAAATAAACGGTTTTCTAATTTTAAAAAATGATTTTTTACAAGATTTACCCTTCCAGGTACAATTATTACATTTAGTGCTTATCATAGTGCCTTTGTTGTGACAGAAGCCTTAGATGCGGGAGTGCCTTGTATCGGTATTGTTGATACAAATATTTCAGGGCATGCGGTGACAGCGCCCATACCTGGAAATGATGATTCATTAGAAGCAATGGCTTTTTATGGGGAAATTATTTCTAGTGTAGTTTTATTTAATAAATTTGCTCATGTTTTTGGTTGATATATGGGTACAAGAAAAAGCTCTAGATTAATAGGTTTTGAGGATTGATTAAAAAAATATAAACATAAAAAATCTAAAATTAAATATCTTTATAACTCTTTTCTAAAAAGGTTCATCGGATTTTCTAATACATTTTCAATATGTTATATAAATTTGTGAGAAAAAAGTAGTCATAGTTTATCAGCTATAAATTATTGAACTGAAAAATACATTGCAAATTTTCAATGTATATATAAAAATAATCTATCTATCGATAAAGAAAAGATTTTTTCAACTTTTTCTTTTTATTGATTTAAATTTTTAAATTTAGTAAAAACTTTTAATAATAGATCTCAAGGAATTAAATCTTGATTTTTAACATTTTGTAGTCGTAGAAGACGTACTATTAAATTTAGAAAAAAGAGAGGTATACGTTTTCTTTTGAAAAGATTTTTACCGAAAACATCAGCATGAGCATTTATTAATGAGGGTACTTATGTATATAGAAAATTGAGTGAATTATTTAAAAATTTTTTTAATAATGAAAGTAATAGAGGACCTTTTCATTTATTTTTGCAAGCCTATTTAAGTAATGGTATTAGATTAAGAAAAAATATTATAGCGATACCACAATATGAATTTTTAAATAGATTGAAATTCGCGAGATTTCCTGTTAAAAGAAAAAGAAGAAAAAAAAGTAAATTTTTAGATAAGTATTTACTTCTAAATGAAAATGATAAATATATAGATGCTCGTTTTATTAGTAATTCAGATTTGGAATTTGACGGTGAGGAACATCGTTTTTTTTTCCATACATGTTTGATACATATTTATTTGCGTTTAATTTTTAAATATTTAGGATATAGATTCTGATGTAAAATTAAATTGAATCCAAAATTGAATTTTAAAAATTCAATTTTAAAAAAAGTCAAAAAACAAAAATGATTAAAATTAAATAAAACAAAAATTTTAAAAAAAAAAAAAATGAAATTGAAATTTTCAAAAATTAAATCTAAATTACGGTTTGTTAGTGGTTGATTTAGATTTAATAGAATGATAGGAACCAAATATTGATTGCAGAATCCTTTACATTTTTTTTCAGATCGTATTCCTTTATTCTTAATTTGATATTTTTGACGTTTTTATAATATTAATATTTCAGCAAAATTACCTTATATTTATTCTTTTTATAAAGGGCCAGCTTTTTTCAAAGGTATTTATAATGTTTTTTTTAAACGTAATTTAATATCTTTTGAAAGTATGGAAAATTTTATTTATCAAGAATCTTTTTCTTTTTTAGATTTTAAAAAATTTTATTTAAAAAAAAAAAGATGAATTTTTTTTAAATTAAGTTTAAAAAAAATTTTACCTAAAAATATTAATGAATTAATCATTACAGATTTTCTTTTATCAAATTTACTTGATAGTAGACTGCATTTTGTACGTAAACTTTATAAAAAATATTATACTAATGTAGAATTTAAAAAATGAAAACTATAAAATTTTTAATTTTTTTTTTTAAAATTTTAATTTTTTGATTTTATTCATATTTCAAAAAATTAAAATTTTATTTGGTTTTATATTTTAAAAAAAGTTATAAAAAAGAACGTGATATTTTTTCTTATATAAATATAATTTTAAAATGGTTATTTTTAATAATACCTTTAAAAATTATATTTGTATTCATTATATTTTTAATTGATTTTTTTGTACAATTTTGATTTGTTTTTTTCGATATTTTTTTTATTTATTTTTATGAAAATGAAATAAATTTAATTGTTAAATTTTATTTTAAATTTATAAGGAAATTTTTTTTTATATGTAAATTTACAAGTATTATATTAACATTTCCTAATATTGGAGAATTATTACAGCATACAATTTTAAATTGTGTAGAATGATTAAAAGAATTTTTAACTGAAGATTTAGAAAATTATATTGATTATTATCTTTTTTTAATTGAAGATAATTATCGTAAATTAAAAAGAAAGCGTTGAAAATTTTGATATTGCATATGAGTAATTAAAATAATTTTCTTTAAAATTAAAATTATTTTAAAAAAAATTTATAAAAGTTTGAAAAAATTTTGTATTAGAAATTGAGCTTGATCTAAAACAGTGTTTAAAACAAAACCTAAAGTATATAAAATTGTAAAGAAAGTTAATAAAAATTTATTTAAAAATAAATTTTTATTAATTTCAAAATATAAAAGATCAATGTTAATATTAAAAATTAAATATATGTTTTCTAAATTTAAAATGACTATAATTTATATAAAGTGTTGTATATTATTAAAACTAAGTTTATATAAACATTTAATCGTTAATATTTTTTATTATACATTTTTCACAATTTTTCGTTTTTTTATATGAATAGTTTGAGCTTTTTATTGTATTTTACAAGCCTTAATGATTGTTTATAGATTAACAATTTATAACAAATATACAATTTTTTGAATTCTTTATTTACGTAAAATAAAGATACAAATTAGATATAAATTGTGTTGGTTTAAATCTAAAAAATAATCAAATTAACCGCACTTTTGGTCATAAATAATCTTAAATTATAAAGTAGAATAAAAAGCTTAAAATGTTAAGATATATATAGATATATTTAATAGCTTTTAGGTCAAATCCTAAAATGCACGAAAAACAAGAGTCTAATCCTGGCTCGGTCGTAAGGCTTGGAACCAATATAATACATGCAAGCTTGTTTTAAACTTTAGGTTTAGATGGCTCACAGGTGAGTAATAAGTAGGAACCTTTGATATTGTTAGAACAATATCTAATAAATTTACTATATTCTCATAAAATATAATAAATCAAAGCAAAAGTTGCGCAATAAAAAGGGCCTACTCGGTATTAGGTAGTTGGTAGTGGTAAAGGCCTACCAAGCCCAAGATGCCTAGCGGGTTTTGACGAATGATCCGCCACAACGGGCTTGAAATAGTGCCTGAACAGTATTGGCAGCAGTAAAGAATTTTGGGCAATGTATACACGTACGACCCAGTTAGTTTCCGGAGGTGATGACAGCAGTTTGTTGAAAAACCTAGGCTTTTGATTCAATAATGAAGAGTCAATGGCTAAGCACAGGCTAAATTCGTGCCAGCAGCCGCGGTAAGACGGATTGTGCAAGTCTTTGACCTTAGACTAGGTGTAAAATGCAACTTAGGAGATTAGAAAAGTTTTGTTTGAAAGATTGGAAAGGGATTCCTTTTACAAATATAATACTCTCTAATTAGAATAATTTAGGGGTTCAAGATACCTTCTATGTAAAGGTGAAATTTGTAGAAATAGAAGAGATGACCGATCGCGATAGCTTTGAACCATATTTTATTGACTCTAAAGTGCTAAAGTGTGGGGTTCAAATGGGATTCGTAACCCCAATAGTCCACACCCTGAACGCTGAAGGTTGGATCGCCATCTTGGTTATCTGAAGCTCACGCCAAAACCTTCTACCTGGCAAGTAATGTTGCAAAGCCGAAAGTCAAGGGAATTGACGGTGAATCTTTCCAGCTGTGGATCATATGATTTAATCTGATGTAACGCACTAGATCTTACCAACAATAGTGTTCAGCCTCAAATATAGAAATATAACGTTTCTTAAATGTTAAGGGACGTCATGAAAGGCTGGAAGCAGGCGGTGCATGGCTGTCGTCAATTCGTGTTTTGATATGTTTGGTTAAGTCCCCGAACGAATGCAACCCTCCAGTTTATTTTACTTGGAATCTACAAATTAAGAGGTTCTTATATTAAACTTACTGTTTGCGAAAAGCAAAAGGAAGATGAGGAATATGTCAAGTCGTTATGCCCCTAATAGGTTGGGCTATCCATATGATACAATGGCAGATACAATGAGTGGCTGGAGGTTAATTTTTGGCTAATCTTAAAATTTGCCGAAGTTCGGATTGTAATCTGCAAAGTTTACATGAAGTCGGAATAGCTAGTAATCGTTTATCACAACAGGACGGTGAATAAGTTTTTGATTTGCGTACAGACTGCCCGTCAAGCGCCTAGAGTCGAAGTTGGTGGAATTTGCTGGAGCCTTTTCAGCTGTTGATGAAGACTATAGTAGGAGAGCAAATTTAATATTTGAAAAAAAATATTAAATAAATGTGATTAGGAATAGGCAAAAATATCAGCTTGGGCGATGGGTGCTAAGTCGTAACAAGGTCGGGCTAACGGAAGTTGGTCCGGGAGTAAATCTACTAGATAAATATTTTTTTAATTATAATTAAAAAAACAGAAAACTTTTCAAATTTCAGTTTAGTAAATTTTAATTATATTTAGTTATGTTTTGTAACTGAAATACAAACGTAAAAAAATATTACTAGTATGTGTAAGTGGACCGTTCGTCTAGAAGGTTAGGACGGCGCTCTTTCACGGCGCAAACGTGGGTTCGAATCCCACACGGTTCAAACTCGCTAGTTTGAAGGAAAAACGCACGACTGTTAATCGTGAAGATGGGGGTTCAAGTCCTCCGCGAGGCAAAGTGGAGTAGCTTGGTAGCTAGCGGGTTTCATAGTTCCGTGGTATCTGGTTCGAATCCAGACTCCACCAGGCGTAGTTCAGTGGTAGATCATTTGACTGAAAATCAAAGGACGGAAGTTCGATTCTTCCCGCCAACAAAAAGGCTTAGTTTCAATAGGTAAAACGCCTGATTGTCGCTCAGGAAGATATGGGTTCGAATCCTGTAGCCACCGTATTACGAAATAATAAAGGGTCGAAATAAAAATTTGTAATAGTTTAAGATGGATGGCTAGACATTAATGTATAGAAAGTTAAATTATTAACTAAAAGTAATAGGTAACAAATAATTGTGATAATCTATTAATTTTCTAGAGGAAACTATTTATAATTAAAATTTATAAGAAAAACCAATTATAAATTAAAAGCTTGGCGAATTGAAACATCTAAGTAGCTAAAGAGAAAAAATATACCGTTTGTACTGGTGAGGGAAGATGGTGAAGACTAAAAAATAATTTAAAAATTTTTGAAAAACGGCCTTAGGGGTAAAATTAGATTTATTTAAGTTTAATTTTCAAAAATTATTAATTTTTGTGAGCTAGAAAAGGTGTTAGTCCTGTAAAAAATAATAAAATTATTATTAAAGTAAAACGCATTATGTTCAAATGTGTTTGAATATGGCAAAAACTATTGTCAGTCTAAATAACATTAATGATCGATAGAGAAATAGTAGTGTGAGCGAAAAGTTGAAACAGCATCCAAATTGGAATTGCAAAGTAACTGAAATTTTAAACTTACAAGCGGTCAGAGCTTCAATAGTAATGGCGTACCTTTTGCATAAGGGTCCAACAAGTTAATTTATATAGCGAGTTAAACAAAAAGAGACGTAAAGAAATTAAGCTTGAAAAAAAGCACAAGTTATATAAATTAGACCCGAAACCAAAAGATCTAGTCGCGGACAAGCTGAAAAAAGATATAGAATTTTGGAAGGCTGAACTAGTGTTTGTTGCAATAAACTTGGATGATCTGCGATTTGGAGTGAAAGGCTAACCGTTTTTGGTGATAGCTGGTTTTCTGCGAAAGCTATTAAGGTAGTGTGTCTTATAAGAATTAGTTAGGTAAAGTGACTTATTGGTTAAGGGTTACCGATATCAGTAAAACTCCGAATGAATTATTGTATTTAATATAAGGCAAACAAACATATGACGCTAAGGCCATGTGTTTAAAGGGAAACAGCCCAGATTATAAGCTAAGGTCCTTAAATAAATATTAAGTGATGGAAAGGTATGTATATTTTATAAGTCAAAGGTAAGTTGGCCTAGAAGCAGCCATCTTTTAAAGAAAGCGTAACAGCTCGCCGATGTTTTGAATATATGACCGAGGATAATCGGGTCTAAATATTTTACCGAAGCTATAAAATTTTAAATATTGGTAGCAGAATGTTTTGTAAGTTGGGTGACGATAAATTGATAAATTTATTTGAAATATCAAAAGTATGAATGTTGGAATTAGTAAGATAAATTATTGTTAAAATTCTATCTAGAAATATTTAGAATTTTTTAATCATTAACACCGTAAAACTAAGGGTTTCGCTGTATCAGTGTTTGACGGCGAGTTAGTCGGTCCCTAAGATTAAGGTTAAAACCGAAAATTGATGGGTATTTGTTTAAAATTACAAACATTTTATGTATATAACTTATTAATTTAGGTTTGAGAAAGTAAGAGAAATTAAAAGAAAGAAACAATTTTTTAAAAATTTAAGATTTTTTTTTTTATTAATCGAGAAAAAACTTCAATTATATAAAACCGTACTTATAACCGACACCGGTAGTTAAATAGAGTATATTAAGGTGTGTGAGAAAATAAAGTCTAAGGAACTCGGCAAAATGACCTTGTAACTTCGGGAGAAAGGGTGCTTTTTATATAGTGGATAACAATATAATAAAGTGGCACAGAATCGGAAGTGGCGACTGTTTACTAAAAACACAAGATAATGCTAAATAGAAATATGATGTATATTGTCTGACTCCTGCCCGGTGCTTGGAAGTAAAGTTTGGTGAATTTAATTTATTTTACTATAAAATAAATTGTTTATTGATATAATCTCAAGTAAACGGCGGCCGTAACCTTGACGGTCTTAAGGTAGCGAAATCCCTAGTTAATTAATTGTTGACGTGCATGAATGGAGTAACGACTGCTTCACTGTCTCGGGCTTTAACTCAATGAAGTTGTAGAATCTGTGAAGATACGGATTATCCATAGTGGGACGGAAAGACCCTATGCAGCTTAACTGTAACCATTAATTGCTTTCCAGATTCCTAGTTGCATAGTTGTAGTTATAGTGCTTATGATACTTTGACTTTGTTAATAGTTGAGGCACCCCTGAAATAATAACCCCTTAGGTATTTTGGGCTAATTAATTTAAGAAAATTTATGGTAGGCAGTTTCACTGGGGCGGTTTCCTCCTAAAAAGTAACGGAGGAGTACATAAGGTAGTGTAGATAAAACTAAGTATAATAGCTTAAAACTGCCTGACTGCGAGAAGGACATTTCAAGCAGGGACGCAAGTCGGTTATAGTGATCCAGTAGCGCTAAAAGTAAAGGCTACTGCTTAACGGATAAAAGTTACGCTAGGGATAACAGGCTAATGATTTCCAAGAGTCCTAATTGCCGAAATCGTTTGGCACCTCGATGTCGGCTCATCTTATCCCGGATACGTAGTTAGATCCAAAGGTACGTCTGTTCGACGTTTAAAAAGGTACGCGAGCTGGGTTTAGAACGTCGTGAGACAGTTTGGTCCCTATCTACTATGGATGTTGAAAATTGAATGTAATGCGGGCTAGTATGAGAAGAATGCTAACGTGCGTATAGCTAAAGATAGTTTGCTCCGTTCAAATTTAAATTATTTTTAGAGTTACGTGTAAATACGCGAGGCCAGTAATAACGCAATGAATCACTTGTTCATTGGTTGGTAAATTAATACCAGATCAAGAAGCTAAATTCATTTAACTTAATTACTGAATACATTTAAGTAAGAAGGTTAACTTAAAATTAATTTTCAAAAAAAAATAGTATATAATTATGTCGATAGGAATTTGGTGTTAACTTAGTGATAGGTAAGCTAAGATTTACTAAAGTTTAGTGTTGTTTGGTGTAGAATTTAGCAATATAAATTTAAATATAATAAAAAAAAATATAATATTAAAAAAAAAAAAATGAATAATCTTCATTATATAATTTTGAGTTTAACTACAATAGTAGTTGTTTTATTAATTATTAATTTAAGAATGTATTTTAAGATACAGCATCTTTTGAAAAAACAAAAAGCAAAGTATGAGTTTAATTCAAATAAAAATAAAAGAAAAATGTTATTGTTAATTTTATTTTTGTCTATTATAATGATATATTGTTATAATTCAACAGAAATACAATATTTAATTATAATGAATATTTTAAATTGATGATATGGAACTGACGTAATACCATTAGGTTGAGAGTCATATTTTGCTAACTATTATATAGATAGAGAAGTTGAAATTTCAGATATAAATTTTAGTGAACAAGAAATTATTGAAATGAAAAAAACTTTAAGTTTATTAATGAAAGAATATAGAGAGCACATAGAAAAATTGGCACAAGTACAAGATACAGAGTATGAGTACGATCAAATCATAAATGATATCAATCAATTTACTGAAAAGAATATGTTAAATAATTTAAATTTAGAAAATGAAAAAAAATATATTGAAGAAGTAGAAAATTTGGCATCAATGTATGATTCAACTTTAAATCAATTAAATTGAGAGAAAGATGAAGAACTTAAGGATATTATAAAAAAAAAATAATAATAGATAAAAATTTTTGTAAGGTTCTATAGCTTAATAGGTAGAGCTATGGTCTTCGAAGCCAAGGGTTGTGGGTTCGAGTCCTACTAGAACCGAGTGGGGGCGTAGCTTAATAGGTAAAGTGTTTGTTTTGCATGCTAAAGATTGTGGGTTCAAATCCCATCGCTTCCATTCCCGATTAGTTTAATGGTAGAACGTTGGTCTTTTAAGCCACTTATATGGGTTCAAGTCCCATATCGGGCAATATAGTGTAGTTTAAAAGGAAAAACTTTGGTCTTCAAAATCAAAGATGTCGGTTCAATCCCGACCACTTTCGTTTTGTTTATAATTTTAATATAGTGTAGTTTAAAAGGAAAAACTTTGGTCTCCAAAATCAAAGATGTCGGTTCAATCCCGACCACTTTCGTTTTGCCTTATAGTTTAAAAGGAAAAACGTCATATTGCGAATGTGAAAATATTGGTTCGATTCCAATTAGGGCCAAGACGGATGGCAGAGTGGTTAAATGCGGTTCCTTGCTAAGGTATTCCTTTTTAAGGGCATGGGTTCGAATCCCATTCCGTCCAGCTTCTTTAGCTTAAAGGTAGAGCATTGGTTTTGTAAGCCTTAAGATACGGGTTCAACTCCTGTAAGAAGCAAACAGTGGCAGAATGGTTATTGCGGCGGATTGTAAATCCGCTTGTTTCGACAATTGTAGGTTCGATTCCTACCTGTGGCAGCCCATAGCTTAAAAGGTAAAGCGTCTGTTTGATAAGCAGAAGATTATTGGTTCAATTCCAATTGGGAACATCCCCCCTATAGCTTAATTGGTAGAGCATTTGTCTTCTAAACAAAAAGTTATAGGTTCAAGTCCTATTAGGGGAATAGGGTTAAAATATATTGTGTTTTGTTTTTTTGTTTTTATGTTATGAAAAGTATATTTTTTTTAAGTTTGACAGGATCTGCTAAATTTATAGGAGCAGGATTAGCTACAATTGGAGTTGTTGGAGCAGGTGCAGGAATAGGTATAGTGTTTGCTGCACTTATTTTAGGTTCAGCAAGAAATCCAGCTAGAGAACCAAGATTGTTTCAATTAACATTATTAGGTTTTGCTTTATGTGAGGCTATGGGTTTATTAGCTATCATGATGGCTTTTTTAATATTATATAGTTAATATAAAGAACGTAACCTAAAGAATTTTTAAAATTAATTGGACTAGATTCTGCGGACGCGTGTGACTCTGTAAAAATAAAAAAAACAACTATTGAAAATGTAAAAACAATTTAAGTAAAATTAGCAGGGTCTCAAAGAGGGTCTAGTCCTCTACCATATGGACGCATATGGTTCAAAATAAAAAGAAAAAAAAACATAAAGTCATGACCAAAACATTTGTTGCAATTGCGTGGCGGAAAAGGTAGACGCAATAGACTCAAAATTTATCGCCCACAAAGCATATGGGTTCGACTCCCATCGCGTGCAGCG
>Ga0134124_10004368_pt1 | contig 11361 bp, 8 predicted proteins | sample KB304_FD_96880 | JGI IMG/M metagenome (GOLD analysis project Ga0134124, IMG submission 96880) | Terrestrial soil microbial communities without Nitrogen fertilizer from Kellogg Biological Station, Michigan, USA - KB3-0-4 | ecosystem: Environmental > Terrestrial > Soil > Unclassified ... | reverse complement strand
GACCGCCCATACTCCGTCAGCGAATACTCCACCGGCGCAGGCACCGCGCCTTTCGTTTCACGATTCACGATTCCGTCACTGGTTAACTCGCGTAACTGCTGCGTCAGAACTTTTTGCGAGATGCCGGGCATCGCTTTGCGTAATGCGGCGAAGTGCTTCGGCGATTCCGCCAGAAAGTAGACGATGATCAACTTCCACTTACCGCCGATAGCGGCGAGTGCCGCCGTCAGTGGACATCCCTCAACTGGATTGGGCCGCGCGTGCTCGTGATGGTTACCTGAAAGTGCCTTCTTGCTGGCGCTCATAAGTCGGTTTACAGTCCTTTACAAAAGAATTGGAGGTTTGTGGATGATAGTAGAAGTACGCAGCTACCGGATCAAGCCGGGCAAGCGCGAAGAGTTCATCAAGCTGTTTGAGGCGCGCGCGATTCCCGCGCAACGCACGTACGGCATGAAGGTGACTGGGCCATTTTTGGACGTCGAGAATCCGAACAAGTTTGTGTTTCTGCGAAGTTTTCCCTCAATCGAGGAACGCGAGCGGATGCGGGATGCTTTTTATGGCGGCGAGTTGTGGAAGAATGAGTTGGAACACCTCGCGATGCCGCTGCTCGAGAGTTACGACGTCATACTCTGCGAGGCATCTTCCGGCTGCGTGTTTGATATCAATTGATCGTGGAAATCTCTCGCCTGTTACAACCACCCGCGAGTACGAGTCGTGACGGGATCTTAGGAGCAACAGCCTGTTTCCTAACGCATATTTTTATGCGCAGGGCGACAAGCTTGCGTGGCGGTTTTAGTGTTGGACCTTATTAAGGTAAGTCCACGCCTTCGTTCCTGATCGCAACTTTATCTCCGTGCGTTCGTAGCCATCGGGTTCGTAGGCGTCGGCTTGTTCGAGTTCTTGTTGCGTGACGGAGAAGACTGTGCCCTCGACGAAGTCTGACGAGCTGCCAGTGAATTCGAGGGTGCGGTGATATTCTGCGCCGCTCGTCATTACGAAATCCTGATCCTCGATCTTGATCATCCGTAAGCGGTATCCGACCAAAGCATCGGGGCTGCCGGAGAGTCTCCGACCAAACGTCGAGAGTTGCACGGATTCGGTTTGCAGCGTTCCGTATGAAAACAGACGCTCTGTTTCATTCATGGTCCATACGCATTATAATTAGGCGCCGCCGGCATTTGATCTTCTCTGACGCGCTTCACCTTAACACGACGAGCAACCGATTTGTCTGGCAGGACGATTCCCGTGCCTTCGATCGAGTCGCCGGCGATTTTGTATTCCCACGTCCCGCGCGTGTGTCCTTGCGTGAAGTCGCATGAGAGCGTTCGCTTGGATTCGTCGTATTGAAAGACGAGTTTGTACATCGGGATACGCTCGCCTTTGATGATCTTGTCAGCAAGGAGTGTCACGAGTGTTGACCTGCCGGCGACGGGCTCAAATCTATAGACCACCGTTTCGTTCTTGCATGCGGGACGATTGCCGACACAGATCGACTCGCCCGTCCACGTGCCCACAATAGAGGATGCGTTCATAGCCCGCGCCAGACCTTGCGCGTGGCCTGAAGCAGCAAACCCAGTGATAGATACGGCAATAATCAACCCGCGCAGTACATGATGAAGCATGATAAAGCCCTCCAATCTTCGTCTCTGTCTCTTTGTGGCGGAATTACGGAAAAGATCACACCGGACGGGACTGCATGCTTAGTACGCACGGCAACGGGCGACCAATGGTCGCCCGTAAGTTACTAGAATTTGGTGCCCGCTAGTAGATTCGAACTACTGACCCCTCGCGTGTGAAGCGAGTGCTCTACCGCTGAGCCAAGCGGGCAATCTTTTTTATCGGACCGCTATGATACCGCAATCTGCTGCTTTTCCAAAGACTTACCCTCGTCGTCCACTGTTCCCGGTGTTCCCGCAATTCCTTACATTCCCGCAAAAGAGGCCAAGAATAGGCCAACGCTTTCGATGCGCTGATTAGTAGTTATACATCGCGGATTTGGCTTGGTGCAGAGATAAATCAAACTAGTTACGGTTCCTTCTTTACCGTGAAGGCATAAGTAGTCGGTTCGCCGGGACTTCCATTGCTGGCAATACCGCGTAGCTTCATTTCGTAGCGTTGATGAGTAAGAAGACTGACTGGAAGGGTAACGAAGACAACTCGGCCCATTTCTTCATCGAGCTTTGAATCGAGAGTCTGAACGTGAATTCGGCGTTGCCCGTTGAGGAGCTCAAAGCCATATCTCTCGTAGTTTTTTGTGGTAGGCAAAGGCAGTTTTAGATTTACTTCTGTTTGTCCGGAAGAGATGGGTACCTGATTGGTCTGTCCGGTGCCCCTTGAGGTGCCGCCGGGAAAGATTGTTACTGCCGCGAAGGTGCCGGGTGTTGACCGCTGTTGAGGTTGCCGTCCAGTTTTATCCTGCGTCGACTTCTTTTTTGATCCATCAGTGCCGTCCCGGCGTTCAACTGTCTCATCACGGTTGCCACTGTTGTCGTTAACCGGTAGAGATGGACCAGGTTGTTGTTGCTGAGGCTGCTCAGTCGGAACGGTCTGCGGCTTCTGTGCTTCGAATCGGTCACTGCCCGGTTTGTTGACTGATTGAACTGCGATCCATGTAATGATTGAAAGCACAATCAGGACCGCGGCAGCCAACGCAAACCAAACAACCGGTTTACGTTTGAGAGGCATTGAACGAAGTGCAGGATGTTGTTCCTCGAATCCAGTGCTAGTGCTTTGTGTACCTGCCTCGTGAAGCGCCATTGCCGGTTGGGCACTACCAGAGAACGCTTGGATAACCTGATTGACGACGGACGGTATCATAGGTTCCGAGGCCAGGTGCCTCTGTAAAGCCTGTGCGATTTTCAGATCCGCTCTATGTTCCGGAATCTTAAGAAAGTGGGTCTCGAACTTTTCCCGTTCAACTGCAGTCAAATCGTCTTGCACATAATCATCAATCAGATCGTCCTCGACGGCTTGGGCCAATTGAACATAGTCCCTATCGAGAAAGAGCTGTTGCTCGATTAACACTTGCTCTTCCAGGCGCAATTCACCCAGCAAGTATCGTCTGAGTTGCGTCTCTTGTTCCGGATCCTGCTTCATTCCGCGTCTCCGAAGTGCATAGGCTGAATGCACTACCCTCACCGGATAAGCTCACATTAATACCTCGCGCTCGTTTGCCTTGCGCTCCATGCAGTCGAGGATGCATTTCTTCAAAGTTGTCCTAATGCGTTGAGCCTTTAACCTGAGATTGGTTAATTTAATACCCAATAGTTCGGCCAATTCCTTTCGCATTCTGATTTTATCCCATCGCTCGCCGCGGTAATAAAGCGTAATCAGGTTGCGGCTGGATTCGCTGAGTTGCCGCAGACATTTTTGCAAACAATCGTCCAGTTGTTCCTTCTCAGACCTTTCTTCTGCAGTCGGCAGACTTGCATCGGAAAAATTCCGATCCGCCAGCGACAGCATGATCGGTCTCCGTAGGTGTTCCCTATAGATGTTGTAAGCGGTAGAGAAAATATAGGGGGTTGGATCGCCGACATACTTGTCGATGATCTTTGGTAGTTTCTTCGCTACCCTATCAAACGTTTTGTTTGCCAGATCTTCGCCGTCAGAGCAGCCAAGTTGTCGGAAACGCCTGATCAATCCCAATCGAATTTCCTCGTACTTCTCTCCTGCCAGGTTCCGATCAGGATTAAGCCATAGCAGCAGTCTATTAAAAGACTCGGGGGTGAGTATCCATTTTGGTGTGGGCGAGGGCAGGTCGTCCAAGATTGTGCGGCTCCGATCAGGTGGTCGAGTACGGCGTTGCTGAGAACCCTGATTGACGAAACCGGTATCTAACATAATCGAACGTCTATTTCCAGTCGCCTTGCACGATGAAGCCCGCCCAATAATAGGGCGCATGCCATTTTTCGTTAGGATGTACCATCATTTCCAGTTTCGCTTGGCGCAAAGCCGCGGCTGGTGGTAGCTGATCCTTTCCGAGCATGTGTTGATAAAACCGTTTCATGAGTTCAGCGGTCGCTTCATCGTCCACATCCCAAAGGCTGACAACAATGGTTTGTGTCCCCGCGTGCATGAAACCTCGCATCAAACCAATCAAACCTTCGCCGGGCACCTGCTTGCCGACTCCAGTACGACAGGCGCTGAGAACGACGAGATCTATGGGAAGATTGAGATAATAAATATCGTGCAAAGTCAGATAGCCTTCCTGCTCCTGCCCGTGCTTGTCCACCATTGAGAGAACGATACCTGACAGTTCCGGGTGCTTGTTGTTGACGATCCCATGCGTCGCGAAGTGCACAATCTTGAATTGCTTTAGAAGGGGACTGGTTGCAGCGGCTCGATTTGCTTTAAATCCCACCACCTTGAGCCATGAGCCTCGAGGTGCGACAGCAGTGATGGCGTTGGCTTCTTTCAGTGAATATTCGAGCTTGGAAAGTGTGAGGTTGTCGTCCCCGACGTCTCGCAAAGAGCCCAACAGTTTTTCTCTCGACCGATGAGGGATAGTTTTAGTGTCCTGCGACGACGATCGCACCCGCTCGTCATTACTGTCGAATACCGGATCGGCAAATACGGCGACTGTTTTGGAAGGAGGAGGTCGCTGAACGTCACGCAATAGTGCAAGAGCGGATGCGGACGGCTCATAAACGATTTCGTTTCCTGAGAGTAGTAAGCTTGCGGATCCTTCTGCTGACGGCTCACGTGAAGGCAATACCTCGAACGGAACGTATTGCAGAACCCCGTCGGCAACAACGACCAGGCGCTTGTTACCGAGCTGTGACCACACTGGACCAAGTACCATGCGGCTGAGTTCAAGTGCGCTGGAGCGGTAGTATTCTGTGGGCTGATTCCATCTCTTCCAATAGTCCTGTTCAGTTTCGCCTGGCCTTCTCGGCTCAAAGCTGGTTAACGCCTGCCCAAGCCGGGTAGCGGCCTTCTCGATAGCACTCCGACCTGCCAGAAAGTGATGATCAATACTGGTCCGCGTGACGGTCCAAAGATGGCTGTGTTCTTCGTCGAGCGAATACTGGAGCAGGATAGTGTTATCGTCGAGTAGCTGTTGAATCTGTTGGGGCGTCAGAGGCTGGGCTTGTTGACTTATGTCCCCGGATGAGCCGCGTTTCCTGGATGATTCTAACAACTCATTCTGCTCTTGAATCTTACTGACGAGAGTTCGTTCTACCATTTCCGCATCGTTCTTGGCTCCGAGGGCACGATCGCGTATCAGAGATTGCGCTAGCTCGCTGATTCGTTGTTGCAATCTGATGTTCTTATCGGCATCCTGAGGTGACATACTGGAAGCTGAATTGACGTGCACCTCTGTTAGCAGATCGATCAGATTTCGTGCGCGCGCTTGTTCGCTCACCGACAGCGCCGCTTCTATGTCGGCACTCGACTTCGTCAATTTATACAGTTGCATTCTTATATCGATGTCCATTGCGTACAGATCGTGTCTGCTGGCGAAATAAGCCATTTGGAGCTGGCGATCAGTCAGTCGAGTGCGTAACTTTTCAACAATTCGTATGGCCTCTTCGATCCGGTCGCGGGCATTGGCGGGATTGGGACGATCACGTTCGACTCGTGCGATACCATAGAGCGAAAGAGCTCGCCCTTGTTCGTCGCCCACGGCGGTCCATCGTTGGAGTGCGTTTTCGTAAGTTTCCAGCGCTTGCTCTGCCTCACCGGAACGTGAAAGGGCTTCACCCATCTTATCCAGCGTGATGGCCTGTCCGCGCTGGTCTGCGATCTTAGGGTCTTGTTGAATCGCGAGAGCCTTCCTATACGTTTCCAGCGCTGCTCGTGGATTGTGTAAGGACACATACGCCATCCCGATACGCACGAGTGTGAACGCCTCGAAACGCTTGTCGCGGACACTCTGGGAAAGGGAAAGGGCGAGTTCGAGTTGCTGTAGAGCTTCCTCGGGTTGCATTAACATGTGGGCCAAGCCAATGTTGCTCAGCGTGACGCCTTTCCCTTTTGGTTCTTTGATCTGCTCGCGGAGAATCAGCGCGCTCTGAAAATACTCGAGAGCGCGTGGTACATCCCCCAAAAAGACATGCAGCAGACCGAGATTATCGAGTACCTCAACCTCTCCTCTGGAATTCCCCTGCTTACGGAAGAGGTCGAGCGCCTCCTTGTAGTTTGTCTGTGCCTCACCTGCGTTGGCCCAGGTATCATAAACTAGCCCGATGGTGGTCAGAGCATAAGGTTTGAGATACGCAGCCGATCCCTTCAGAGATGAATTCTCTGTGGCCAGTTCTTTATCACAGTATGCGAGGACTGATTGGGACTGTGAGAGTGCGATATTTAGGTTGCCCATTTCCGCATGGGCCTTGGCGGCATTGATAAGAGTGTTCATTTCATCAGGACGGGCCAGGAGTTCGCGCCAAAGTTGCAACGATATCTCGTAATTCTCCACTGCCCGCAGTTGGTATCCCATGTTCGAATAAGCGAGACCGAGATTGTTATAGAGTTGAGCCTGTCCGTACTGATCGCCTAGCGCATGGCGCAGATCTAGTGCCTGTTTGTAATTGGTTATCGCGTCTTCTTGGTTGCCAAAGTCGCGGTAAACGCCGCCGATCTCATTTAGGGTGAAGGCTTGTCCAGAAACGTCGTTAGTCTCGCGAAGAAGCAGGAGCGCCTCGGTAAGCTCGGGGAGAGCCTGGGATGGCTTACTTAGTGCCTTGTAAGAGCGGCCGGCGTTGATGAGTGAGTAACCTTGTTCGCGTTTGTCATCGAGTTCATGCCAGAGCGCCGACGCTTCCTGATAAAGCCGGATCGCTTCGTCGTAGTTCCTTTTACTTCTTGCTTGCTGGGCGTCGGCAAAGATTTTCTCTGCCGTCACGCGTTTCTTGTCGGCGAGGGAAACCTCGCGTGGTCCTTCCACGCGCAGCTCATAACTGCCTCCCGGTACTGATTTGCTCGCCGAAACCTCTATCGAATAAACAGTCGCGACATCTGCCAGGATGGAAACCGTTTCAGGTCCATAGAAGCCGTTCGGATTATCGACCTCTCGGTCCAGCGACTTATCCGATGTCTTGACTTTTAGGACCGCATCAACACCTTTCTGCTCCACGACGATTTGCGCGAACTGCTGTGCTGCAACTGTGAATTTATAAAAGTGCGTCGCACCCGTATCCAATTGGCGCTGCACGTCATCGCCGGTCCCGAGCACTTGCGCCTGTTGAACTGATGTGTCGGCCTCTTCGATATTTCGGGAGAATGCAACTGTCACGAACGCGATGAACGTCGCCACAAACGCCAACAATTTTGCGTGCGGTGAGCCGTGAGTCTGAAACGGTAAGGGAACGCATTCGGTAAGAGATTTACTCATCGTGACTTCTGCTTCACTGGAAATACAAAAGCAATAGCAAACACGGGCAGATCGGCTCCGAATCCGCCCGCATCGCTGCATGTTCCCCCCAAATTAAATTGGTTAGGTCTGATCCCGTACCGACTTTTAGTTGACATCACACTGGGCTTGCATTCCCGTTCCGGTTCCAGTGTCGCCGGGATCGAAATTCACCTCTAACTGCGATTGTGGCGGGACATTCTGCTTTGGTTGAAGCGCTACAAATCCTCCAACGAAAATCGGGTTAGGGCCATCAAAGCCTAACCCTGATAGAACAATCTCAACTGGGTTACCCTCCTTGACCCCCCGGAAAAAGAAGGTCATGCGCGACACATTCGGTCGATCATCGAAAGGCGAACACATTCCATTCAATGGGGCGGGGTTTATGTGACCTGGTAAGTTATACACGGTTCCGGTGAGAATCTCGTTATCGACCTTCACATCTTCAAAGCAAAACTCTTGGTGAGTCGAATCGGAAGTGGGAAGGCTACACGGACTTGTTTTGACCAAGCACATCTTCCATGACTTAGGGTCGGACGCACAGATAGTCATTTTATCGTTCCTTTCAAGAATCTGAAAAATTAAAAAAAGCTCAGGGAGCCATCGGATCCATTGCCAGACCTGATCCTGGTCCCCGTGTCATATGACAAGACAAACGAAAATATATCTCCGCAGGTGCGGTTAAGGATTTCCTGCCTCACAAAGCTTGCCGATACGTTTCCGACTTCAACGCCATACAGTGTCGAAGGTTCCAACAGGAAGTTACTTACGAGGAAACAAGACGTCGAGTCACGGTCGAGCTAAACGGTGTCTCGACAGTGAACTAGAAAGAAGAGGCAAGAAATGAAATACGTAAGTCATTTGAATCTGTTTGTCATTCTATTCTTCTTTTCGCCCTCTGTTGCAATTGCTCAAAAGCAACCGCAGGAGTTTGAGTTGCCGACTGCTCGCGTGGGTGAAGACTATCGAGCCGAGATCGAAAGTGTGCTGCGAGAGAAGTATCAGTTGAGGCTTGAGTCAGGAAATACTAATAGAGTCATTCGATGGACTATGTCCTCAGGCGAAGTGCCGGAAGGTTTGTCCGTGCGAACCGATGGAACGATTATCGGGAAAAGTAATGAGGGTAGCACCGGGATATATCAATTCTCGCTAAAAGCCGTTGATATGGCAGTGCGTGATGAGCTGCTGGAACTGCACTTTTCCCTCGAAGTAAAAGCCGGACGCTTGCGACTTTCTAGGATAGAAAGCCCAAGACTTGTTCCAGTTAACTCGGTGGCAACGCCGAATGGCGATTCTGTTCTCGATAGTACGAATTCGATTTCGGTCGGTGTAACACCTGATCGTGCTAACAACAGTAGAGCCGCGGATGCATCGGCCACTCCAGAGGTGACTCCCACTCCCTCTCCCGTAACGGGACGAGTGACCGCTATCAACGAACAAATCTTCACGAATGCAGATGAGTTCACGCCAGACCAAATCAGGCGAGCTGTGAAAAGAGTTGTTGATGTTCGAGCGGGAAGGGCGCTACAGCCGGTCGACAAAGATGTACCAACCATCGTAATGGAAGGGACAGGGACAATCGTTAGAGCTCACAGCGCTGCCCCCAATCTGCCGCAAATCCTGCCGGGAAATCTTATTTTGAAGAAGGACAATGCAGCCGCCTTAGATACGCCGTTGGCCGAGGTGACGGTTAAGGTAGAAAAACCGGGCGACGATACGTTCCCGAAAGAATTTAAGACCGACTACCAGGGTAATTACACAACCACACCTTTGAACGATGGCTCTTACGTGTTCTCGGTGAAAATGGGTGATTACAAAACATTAATCCCGGTAACGATAACGGCGGGAGTAGCGATGCCTAACCCCGCCAATCTTCAACTGCTAGTGAGACCACTCGGCGAGTTCTCGCGCGCGATTGTGGGTTTTGAACAGGCAGGAGCCAGTGCAGCTAAGAGCACGCAAAAGTATTTCTTTGATCTGACGCTAAGCCATCCGCTTCCTTTTCAGAAATCAGTAGATCCTTATTTTGGTCCAAGGGGTCGCATGTGGGGAACCGTGCGTGTGACGAGCGTGCCACAGCAGATCTCCACCTCTCTCGGTACTTTTGCAACTGGCTTTGCTCAGCAAGTGTCAGAAGTCAAGGTCAATGAAGTCGCTCAGGCTGTTGAATTTTTGGCAGGAGTTGACGTCAGGTTAACAAATCGGCCATTGCCGTTTGGAAGCTTTGGTGGTCAAACCGCCACCAAGCTAACACTATCATTCATCGCGGGCGGTGGCGCGACTACTCCTTTTAATCCGCGCGAAACATTGGAAGTTTTCAAGGCCTTCCCCGGTGCTCCCGGACTACCGGCTCTGCCGACCGGAACAGAGTTCGTTGCCTTTGTTTCGCCCGATCGGGATCGTTTCTTCCGGCAGTTTTACGGCGGACTTAGGCTGCAAACCCACTACTTTGACTACAGGAATCCAAGCATTCCGCTGAATAGATATCCCGCGCAATTAGACATTACCTACGGACAAAACGAGGCGATTACAGGCGGACGCCTGCGTGGCGGCGTGATTAGAATCGAAGGCTTTTATCCGCTTCCGTATGATGAGTTGAAGTTTATTAATCTTTTTGGAACAGCCTTAATTAGGCCTGTGCGTACCAACATTACTGATCCGCTAATCCTTCAACCTGCGCCTTCGGGCACTGTCGTTCCAGCTAACAATGTTTTGTTGATAACAGTTCCACAGATCAACCGAGACTATTACCGGCTTGGGGTTGGAATTGACTTCATTTCATTTGTCAAAAAATTAGGGGCAGGACAATCGAAATAGCTGCGCATGGATTTTAATTCTTTGCTCGGCGCCTTGTGATCATGTCCCGATCTTGCGGTTGCATGTGATCTGGGAAAGGAACGTAGGACAGGCTGGCAGCCTGAAAGCTCAAAGATGCTGGACCAAATTAAAGCGTGGCATTTTGGCTCCGACTAAAGTGGCTATGACAGTGAAGTCTTCTGCATTTGTTTACTCTTCTCGGCAATCGTTCGGAGTGGTTCCTTCAGACCTGCAAAAGAGGTTAAAAATAGGCCAACGCTTTCGATGCGCTGATCAGTAGCTGTACATCCTTGTGTTGGGGCGTGTAGATAAATCTTGAATGACTCGAGCGACTTGTGACCACTGTAGGACATGACTAACGCCACATTGTTTCCGCTTGCTTCCATCATGTCAGTGATAAAGGTGTGACGGAGACTGTGGCAAGTGAAGCCGTTGGTTCGGCCATAGTTGAGATTTGCCAGTCGCGCCGCTTTGCGGCATGCCCTTGCGATGGCATTGTCAAAGGTCGCGGTTCTGGCACGCGGAAATAATAGTTCGCCGTCCGTGAGGCCTTCTTGGATTCGGCGTTGAGCAATCTCTTTAATGCAATCCCACAATGGCAGGTCACGTTGATTTTCGGTCTTGGTCGCGTATAAGCGAAGCTTGCCTTTGGACCACAGGAATTGATCGAGTCGTATGCGTACGATCTCGTTGAGCCTGCCTCCGGTCAAACGAAGTAACTGAACAACATCAGCGGCATCACGCCATAGTTTATTGCGCTCTGTACGACGAGATGGAGCTAATGGTGGATTTAGCAACGTGTGAACCAGTGTTGCGTATTCGTTTAACTCCACTACACGATGTTCGAATTCAGGGGTGCGATTGACCTTGAGCGTTGGGCGGAGCCAGTTGATTAGGTCAGGTTTTGCTTTCTGTGCCGCTTTCAGCATCCCCTGAATGCGGCTAATAAAGACGCCCGCGCTGTTCTTATTAAGGGTTGGACGAAAGCAGAGTATTTGGTAGAACTCGCGCAAATCAGTTTCAGTGCATTCCCTGATTAACCGGTTGGGGCCAAAGTGGTCCACAAACTGCTGGATGATTTTGCAATTGGATCTGACGTTGTGAGCGTATTGATAGCCTTTGTCTCGAGCTCGCACTTCCTGGTTGCGGCGATAAATGTTGAGAGCTTCCTGGGCGGTGGTTGGTTTACAGCG
>Ga0134124_10004367_pt1 | contig 11361 bp, 12 predicted proteins | sample KB304_FD_96880 | JGI IMG/M metagenome (GOLD analysis project Ga0134124, IMG submission 96880) | Terrestrial soil microbial communities without Nitrogen fertilizer from Kellogg Biological Station, Michigan, USA - KB3-0-4 | ecosystem: Environmental > Terrestrial > Soil > Unclassified ... | reverse complement strand
GCCCGCGCACATCCGCCACCTGCATGGCGCCCACGATGATTCCCTGGACCGCTTTCAAATTGGCCGCATTGAGTTGCAGCAGCGAGGCGCGCGCGGCATCACTCAGATAAGGCGAAAGTTCGTCGAGCGCGGCTTTGCCTTTGCCGCGCGCATCATGCGCCCGCCCAAACAGTGCGTAAGAAAAGTCTGTGAAGATAATTTCGGAGAAGTTTGGATCAAAACGCCGCAGTTGATTGAAGGCCTGTGTGATGCTTTGCTGAGGCGCACGGCCCGGCCCCAGATCGAGACCTAACATCGGTGATGAAGAAGTTACCGGAACTGCTTTGTTTGATGGCTTCGCAAACCAGTAAATCACCGCGGCAATCACGATGATATCCACTGGAATGCCAATCGCCGGATGCTCAATGGTGAGCCATAGGAGAAAGCGGATTAAAAGATAGACCAGGGCGCCGAGTCCCCCACCGCCGCCTCCTCCACTTCCGCCGCTTCCCCCACCGCCGTAACCCTGACCGCCGCCCACGCGCGCGAGTGCCTCAGACGAGGACACTGCGAGTATCAGGAGCGAAGCTAAGGGGCAGACAACCTGGAATTGCAACCTAAAGGACGATCCAGCGGGAAGGAAATAAAGGCCGAGCCTGCGGAGCAGACGGCAGAATTTAGCCCAGGGTAAAGCGAGCGTAGCGAGCGGAACCCGGGGTTGCCGTCTAAAAAGAATCTTTAAGCCCGCTTTAGGGGGCGACAGAAATCTACGAACGCGATTCATTATTTCTTGGTCATCAACTCGATCGCTCTTGTGATACGACGGTTTGTGCCCTTTGGTAGAGTGACATCAATTTCGTCGTCCGCGTTGACTCGAACCTTCAATAACCTTCGACCTTTTTATGAGCGGTTTTGGTGTGCTCTTGTTTGCCATTGGCTTCATTTCAATTCGATGCGCGGCCCATCCATTAATTCGTTGGGGTTCTCGCCGGTGGCCGGCATGTGCTCGGCCAGTACCGCGCCGAGCTTACGCAGAGATTCAATCAGTTCATCCGGATCGCAGCGCCGCGCAATCCCCTTTAGATCAAAGGTGGTGGTATTCCATTTGAGCGCGGGAATGGCTTTTAAGATCCCGCGATCGGCAATGATTTCCAATCGGTGTTCGAGCAGCGACAGATAAATCAGCAAGCCGTTTTCCGCCGAGGTGTTCGCAATGCCCGCTTCGTAGAACATGGCCGCCGCCCCGGAGCGCACGGCGTTCGCGCGAAACTTCCTGCTGGTGAGCAGGCGCCTTAGTAAGTCGGTACGCGAACAGATAAACCATCCGATGAGAAACAATGCGATGACGTCGAAAGGAACCCAGTAGGTGTGAAAATCGAACGGCGCGAAAAGTACGAACAGCAGACCAAGAAAAGCGACCAGGGCGCCAAACAAATAATCCGCCTGGCGATAAGATCCGGAACGCCCGCGCACGACTATGACCACCTCGGCGTCGGTCTGTTTCTCGATTTCGCGCACCGCGTCAGCGATCTCGTGGCCCGCAGCTTTATCGAATCTTTTGCGGCTCATGGGTTGCTGATAATAACAGGAACTTCACAGAAGACATGCAAACGGCCCAGCGAAAAAAACTGGGCCGTTCCGGAATCGAATTTGATCACGTCCAGGCTCTCGATCCAATCAGTCCGCGAGCGCGGCGTGCTTATTTGAAACTGCCGAGCGCATCGGCTTCATTGTCATACACGTCAAAAACCGTGAGCAGCTTGGTAATTACCAGCAGATCCTGAACTTTCTCGGTCAGGTTCAACAACTTAAGCTGACCGCCGCCCCGGCCCACGGTGGTGTAATTTGCGATTAATTCACCGATACCACTGGAATCGATGTACTTAACACCCGCGAGGTTCAAAAGAATTTTGTTATTGCCGCCGGCCACCAGATTTCGAATCGAACTACGCAGCGCAGTGCTGCTGTCGCCGATACGGACCTCGCCGTCCATGTCGAGAATCGTCACATCACCCGCCTGACGCTGATTAATATTTAGTTGAGCCATGCCAACCTCCTGGTTTCGTGTCGATCAGAATACGCTAGCCCAGCACTGGAAAGTTCACTTGAAGTTACTGAGCGCTTCCGCTTCGTCGTCGTACGAGTCAAAGACGGTGAGCAGCTTGGTTATTGTAAGCAAATCCCGCAGCTTCTGCGTAAGGCTGAGCAATTTGAGCTGACCGCCTTCCTTATTAATCGCGGTATAGCTCGAAACCAGCTCGCCGATGCCGCTCGAATCGATGTAACCGACGCCCGCCAGGTTCAGCAGAATTTTTTTCTTTCCCTCTTCTAACAAACGACGCACAGCGCTGCGCAAGGCTACGCTGCCCTCACCGATGGTGATTCGACCGTCCATATCGAGCACGGTGATATCGCCGGCCTGTCGTTCACGGATGTTAAGTTCGGCCATGATTCAGGATTCTCCTCTTTCCTTCTCTAAAATTTCTTGACCATTCTCACCGTTGTCCCGCCGGCCCCGCTTGACCAGTGGACTTCGTCCATCAGGTTTTTGATGAGGAAATTTCCGCGACCCGAAGTCTTCAGAATATTTTCCGGGGCCGTAGGATCGGGAACGCTCTCAGCGTCAAAACCTTCGCCCTGATCTTTAACCTGGATTTCGACCGCGTTTTGCGAACAGTTGAGTGTCAGTTCAACCTGTTTCGCGTCGTCTTCCTTGTTGCCGTGGACAATGGCGTTGGTAATTGCTTCACGGACCGCCATGTCGATTCCGAAAGCGGCATCGTCCGTCAATCCGCAAGTGCGCGCAAAATCAGCCGCCGCGGCGGCGGCGTCAGCAACAGCCTCGATGTGGCTGGGCAAAACGAGTCGAGTCGCTTGATCGGTCACAAAAAGGCGCGGCCTCTTTCGCCGGAAATTGGGGTCTGGTTGCTGACGATCTAAAAGCAAACGGAAGACGGACGTGTAACATGCGCGCTGGCCGCATGTCAAGAATGTGGGCCGGATTGAAGGGGTCTAAATATTGAAGGGTTCTAAATTTGGAGTGCGGTGACCTGTCACCGCTTTCTTGTGCGGCGGCTTGGCGCTGCGGTTTTGGAAAGGCCAGTTTTTGCAAACCTGCTGCGACAGGTCGCGGAGACCAAAGCGCCGACAGGGCGTCGCACTCCACATTGGAGCCTACCCCGCCCGGCGAACTGTCGCTGGCGTTAGGCGTCAGGTTAAGATTCGCTCGTGATCATTCGTCCCGCCAAACGAATCCGCGGCCGGCTCGAGATGCCGGGCGACAAATCGATTTCGCATCGCGCCGCGTTGATTGCGGCGTTGGCTAACGGAACTTCACGGCTTAAAAACTTTTCAACCAGCGAAGATTGCGCGGCGACATTGCGATGCCTCGCGGCCCTGGGTGTTTTGATTAGCCAAGAAGATGAAGATCTTCTGATTGAAGGCGTCGGCCTGAAAGGTCTGCATCAGCCGTCCGTGCCACTTGATTCTGGTAACAGCGGCACGACGATGCGTCTGCTCGCCGGAATTCTCGCGGGACAAACTTTCACTTCGACACTGACCGGTGATGACTCGCTCAATACTCGTCCGATGCAGCGAATAATTGAGCCCTTGCAAATGATGGGCGCGGAGATTGAATCTCGCGACGGTCACGCACCACTAACCCTTCAGGGCCACAATCCCCTTCAAGCGATCGAGTACGAACTGCTGCTCGCCAGTGCGCAGACAAAGTCGTGCATCATGCTGGCCGGTTTGTACGCCAACGGCCGCACCACCGTGATCGAAGAAGTTCCTACCCGGGATCACACCGAACGCATGCTGCGGTGGTTTGGCGTTACGGTCGAGATTGGGGATGCGCAACGTGAAGGCGAAGTCTTCGTCGCGGTGACGCCGCCACAAAACTTCGACGCACGTGATGTGGAAATACCCGGCGACATTTCCGCGGCGGCTTATTTTATCGCGGCCGCGGCGCTGCTTGATCACTCGGTGTTGGAAATCGCTCACGTTGGCATTAATCCGGGGCGCGCTTTGTTTCTCCACTACCTGAAGTCGTTTGGTCTCGATGTGAATATCGAGAACGTCGGTGAACTGAATAACGAACCCGTGGGCCTCGTTCGAGTTCAAGGTCTTCAGGTCCTTAATCGAAAGAGCCCAACCCAGTCTTCGCAAACTATTAACGGCACTTTCGTCGCGGGAGTGATTGACGAGTTGCCTCTTCTCGCAGTGGTGGGCTCACAACTCGACGGAGGAATTGAGATTCGCGACGCGCGCGAGTTGCGCGTCAAAGAATCTGATCGCATTGCTACCACCGTGGCCGGACTTCGGGCCATGGGGGCCGAGGTGGAAGAGCTTGATGACGGTCTTCGGGTTTCCGGACCGATACGCCTGCGCGGGGCCGAAATCGATCCTCGCGGCGATCACCGCATCGCGATGGCCTTTACCGTGGCAGCGTTAATTGCCGAAGGCGAAAGTGAAATCACAAATCCTGAATGCGTCGCCGTCTCGTTTCCGGATTTTTTTGATCTGTTGAGTTCGGTGGTGGAAAGATGACGAACCGTCGCATCGTTCTGGTGGGGTTCATGGGTTGCGGCAAGACGACCGTTGCCCAAGAGCTCGCGCGCAGGCTCGCCTGCTCTTCTATAGATCTCGACACCTTCATCACGGAAACCCATGGCAGCTCGCCTGCTCAGATCATTAAAAGAGACGGAGAGACGACATTCCGTTTGATTGAAACGAGTGCCCTCGAGGATTTGCTGAAACAACCTGAGGTCGCGGTCATCGCGCTTGGTGGTGGCGCCTGGACAATACCGGCAAATCGCAGGCTCGTGGAAAACCAGAACTGTTTGAGTATTTGGCTGGACGCGCCTTTCGAACTCTGTTGGCAGCGAATCCACCATGGGGATTACCAGCGCCCGCTGGCGCCCGATCGCGAAACTGCGCAAGAGCGTTACGAGTCCCGGCGCGCAGATTATGCCCTGGCTGAATTACGTGTTGAGGTGAGCGTTGAAAAACAGATGCGTGAAATTCTTGGCGAGATAATATCTAGAATGCCTTGAGCAGTCACCGAGTCCGCGCGGCGGACTGTTTTCATGATTCGAAAAGTATTTTAAGTGGTTCCCGCTTCACTGCAAGGCCGTTTTCCTTTACTCTCCCAGCGTGGACAAGTTTCGTATTCGCGGCGGAGCGCCGTTAAGAGGACGTGTGGCTATTAGCGGCGCCAAGAATTCGGCGCTGCCTTGCATGGCCGCCGCAATCCTCACTCCTGAAACAATTACGCTTCATAACATTCCGTACGTCCGCGACATCATTACTATGCGGCGTCTTTTGGAAGACATTGGCGGGCACGTGCTGACGCCTGAGTTGCGTACGCACAAAATTTCGGCAGCCAATGTCGAGCTGATGACCGCGCCGTACGAACTGGTGAAGACGATGCGAGCTTCCGTGCTTGCGTTGGGCCCTCTGCTCACGCGGTTCGGAAAGGCGCGAGTATCTTTGCCGGGCGGTTGTGCGATCGGCGCTCGGCCAATCGATCTGCATCTGGCCGGATTCACCAAACTGGGCGCAGAAGTTTTTCTCGAAGCCGGCGACGTGGTGGCCCGCGCGCCCGATGATGGTTTGGTGGGCGCGGAAGTTTCCTTCGATAAAGTCTCAGTGACCGGAACTGAGAATCTGATGATGGCGGCGACTCTCGCGCGTGGCCGCACGACGATTCACAATGCCGCGCGCGAACCGGAAGTCAGGGACCTCGCAGAATTGCTGAACAAGATGGGGGCGCGCGTGCGCGGCGCCGGCACACCCACGATAGAAGTAGACGGCGTCGAAGGCCTGGGCGCGGCGCAACATACAATCATTCCGGATCGCATTGAAACCGGCACCTTCATTGTGGCCGGCGCGATCACCCGGGGCGAGCTGGAAATCCGCGACTGTAATCCGGAGCATTGCAACCGCATCATCGCCAAGTTGCGCGAGGTCGGGGTCGAGATTGAAGAAATCAATCAAAGCACCCTGAACGTGCGCTGTGGACGCTGGCCGCTGAAGGCGAGCGACCTGCAAACTGAGGTCTATCCCAGTTTTCCCACCGACATGCAGGCGCAGTACATGACGTTGATGACGCAGGCCGCAGGCCATTCGGAAATTACGGAAACAATTTTCGAGAACCGGTTCATGCATGCCTCGGAACTGCAGCGCATGGGCGCGCGCATCCAGATCAGCCACGACAAAGCCATTGTCGAGGGACCGTCAAGTCTAATCGGCGCGCGCGTGCAGGCTTCGGACCTGCGTGCTTCGGCTTCGCTGGTCCTGGCGGGATTAATTGCCGAGGGCGAGACGACCATCGATCGCGTATATCACATAGATCGCGGTTACGAAAAGATAGAGACTAAACTAAAAGCGGTAGGCGCCGACATCGAACGCGTGCGCGAATCGGTCACCTCGCCATTGTCTTCGGAAGAAGGCTTCGCTGCCGCCTGAGATAAGCCAAACTCTGTGATATCATGCGCCCATGAGTGAGACCGATTGCCTCTTTTGTAAGATACTTGCCGGCACCGCGGCGGCTGATGTTGTCTATCAGGACAACCGGTGCGTAGTTATTCGCGATATTAATCCCCAGGCGCCCACACACGTGCTGGTAATTCCACGCGAACACCTTGATTCGCTCGATGACGCTTCGCAAAAAGACGAAGTGTTACTCGGCCATCTGCTGCGTATTTCCGCCCGCGTGGCAAACGAACATGGGTTGACCGAGAGTGGTTATCGCACGGTCTTGAACACGGGCCGCGGCGCCGGCCAGTCAGTTTTCCATCTTCACGTGCACGTGCTGGGCGGACGCGAAATGACCTGGCCGCCGGGCTGATTGCGACCGTCCAAAGTTCTTACCAGCAACCCGCATAATCTATCGGCCCTAAAGGTCCCCAATCCGAGCCGTTGAATTCATACCAAAGCCAGTAGTACTCGTCACAACCAAAAGGGTCCTCTCCCCAATTTCCGTCACCGCCAAATCCGCCACCGCCTCCGTCGGGCGAAGGGGATCCGCATGACGAAGTCTTTGCGTAGGGACAGCCATATTCGTAATCAGCTTCGCTCTCATAGACTGTGCATGTCTGATTCTCCCAACTCACCTTTCGGCACATACCCGACTCGCTGCACGGTCTCACATCAACCCGATGAACAGTGCAGCCTGCATCGCCTGGATTATTTGAATTCGACTGAATGGTGCTGTAGCAAGAAGTGCTATCTTCATATTCATGGACCCATTGACACCCACTTGGACAACAATCCGGCGCCGGTTCGAGCTTTGATCGAGAATGATGAGTCCTGGAGAGCCGATCCGATCTTCCATTTATGCAATTCGATTGGCTTTCTTTTGGCGGAGGCCACGGCGTGCCCTCAATCTGGCGGAAACCTGTCCCATCTCCGAAACTGAGCTGTTCAAATTCAACTAAGACTTTCTTAGGCTCTCGAAAACCGTTGTGGATCCTCCACAGTTCCCATCCTCTCGCCTGAGATTCGGGAATCTTTAGAACGAATGTTTCGCCGGGTTTGATCGAGACGTCGTCGGATTTGGCAGTCTCGATGGGCTCCCGAAATAGTGAGAGAGCAGCTCTGCCGAAACGAATCGAAAAGAGCTGCTTTCCGTTGTTAATGTCAGCTTCGGGTAGTTCGATCAGCAAGACCAGCTGATAGATCGGCTTAGTCCCCGTATTAGTGACTTCAATTTCCAGATCCCGGGCCCAGTTCTGATTGTCCAGGTTTTTGAAATCTTTTTCTTTGTCCTTTCTGATTTTGATTTTGATCGGAAGATGTTTTGGCATCTTGTCCTCCAATGATCTTTCTTCCTTATCCTGACCATTGGCGATAGCTATTTCTTTCTGAGTTGGCTTTACTTGTAACTGATCCTTGCGCCGCAAAACTCTGACTTTGCGCTCTGCGGGTGACGCCAGTTGATTGCCGCTGTGCGCTACCACCACTACCATCAAAGCGAATACCGCAACCACGCTCGCGACCACCGCGAATAACCAGATCCGTTTGCGGGAATTCATAGGGAGCCTCCTTCAAAAGAGAGTGACGGTTTGTAAAAACGACGTTGAGTCGCCCGTGCAATGCGTGAGCTTCTACGCCTCTCTTCAATTCTCGTCAAGTAATGAAGTTTGCTAGTGGGTGAGGAAGAAACCCAACCCAAGATGGTGTGGTTTTTCTGTGCTCGCGCCAAAAAAAACGCGCGCCGATTTCGACGCGCGTTTCTTGTTACAAGGAACGAATGCTTATTCGCGAACTCCACGGCGGGGAGGCGAGGCAGTGAGGCGCACGGGCACGGTCAGGCTGCGGCCGCTGCGCATCACTTCCACGTTGATGGTGTCGCCGACCTGATGCTTGTCCAGGGTGCGAAAGAGATCATCGTTGTTAGAGATCTTTGCGCCATCGATTGCTATGATGATGTCACCCAACTCAATGTCGCCATCTTCAGTCTGGACCAAACCGCGAAGTCCGGCATTTGCTGCCGGCCCGCCGGGCTGGACCTGCCAAATCATCGTGCCATATGAAACGGGTAGACGGACCTGACCGCTAAGCGACTCAACATTCCGCGGAACGATGCCGAGCTGGGGTCTCTGCACATAACCGTTCTTCACCAGTTGGGGCACAATCCTTTTGGCGATGTTAACGGGAATGGCGAAGCCCACGCCGGCGGATGCGCCGGACGGAGATTCAATTTGCGAGTTAATGCCAATCATGCGGCCATGCGAATCGAGTAACGGTCCGCCGGAGTTTCCGGGATTGATCGATGCGTCGGTTTGAATCGCGCCTTCGATCTGTCGCCCGTTCTGCGCCCGTATCGGACGCTGTAGCCCGCTGATGACTCCCGTAGTCAATGTTCGATCAAGTCCGAACGGGTTGCCGATGGCCAGCACTTTCTGACCTACGATCAGTCTGTCCGAGTCGCCTAAAGGCACTACGGTGATCGCTTCCTGAGGGGTTTCGAGCAACCTGATCACAGCCAGGTCGGTATCAGGGTCGCGGCCGACCACTCTGGCCGCGTAGGTGTGACTTCCGCCAAAACTGACGCTGAGTTTTTCGGCGTTGGCGATGACGTGATAGTTGGTAAGAATGTTGCCCTGATCATCGATGACTGAGCCCGACCCTGAGCCTTCGCGAGCCTCGGAATACAAACCAAAAAAGTCGCGCACGGTCGTGGTCGATTGAATGTAAACGACCCCGGGCGAGACGGATTTGTAAACGTCGATATTATTCTGTTCGTCGGTCGCCGTGCTGGGATCGGCTATCGCCGGCGTCTCGGCAATCGAGAGTGCCGAGCTGAACGGATTAAATCGTCCGGATAATTTCTGAAAGCCAAGGACCGCGATTGACGCAAAAACGGCCGAAGTCAGCGCGATCATGAGAATTTGACGAGCGGTTATGCGGTACATAAAACTACTTCTCCTTCGATACTGCACCAATTATTCCATGCCTGATTTTGATGCGCGTGCTCAATTTTAAGTTTGCGCAAGTAGTATTTGCAAAAACGCGCGAAGCCTCGGCTGGGTTCCGCTAATAAGGGAATTCGCATACTTGACGGACCTTAAGGGCAAGAGACCAGCCAATAATCGTCGAACAAAGGCCACCAAAATAAGCCGTCGTGCCGATCAGACTTAGGATCCGTGAACCTTCAACCAGCCCCGATTCATCGGGGCGGATGTAATTAACCCCAAGGCGAGGCTTTGCGTTGACTATCAAGACATGGGTAGCCCGTCTGTCGACTGACACCATACCGGCGACTCAGCTCACTCAAATTCCCTTCCTGATTGCGCGCCGCAATCACAAAACTTAATCACTGCTCCATCACACTCTCCGTTTTGCAGGGCATCCGCTCCTCATCCTCGGAGCCGCAGCTTATCCCCTTTCAAACTGTCAACCATGTCATGATAGGAAAGTGTCAACGATGTCATGATACTGAACAGTTTTGCGAGCCTTGGGTCAACGACCCCTAAAACGATCGAGCCCCGAAGGGGCGAAAGCGATCAGCGGCCAGTCGGATGAATTCTTTCGCCGCTTCGCGGCTCGCAAATCTACTAAACCAATTACCCAAGACTCGCAAAGCCTCGCCTTGACTACATTGCTGCTTCGCAGCTTGTTCAAGTTCGCGTCTACTGTCGAGTGGCCGCGGTAATACGACAGCCTGGGTCAATCAAGCATAGGAATCCGCTAATGAGGGCACACGGAAACCACAAAGCCCTTCAACACAGGCATCGCAGAGCTGCTAACTAGATTTGATTTAGGAAAGAAGGGCGAGAACTGCCGAAGGTAACTCGGTCACAAACGTAACCATGGCGAGGGGTTTTGACCAGCCTAACGCTGACAGTCCGGTGGCCAAATGGGCCAGCATGAGCACCACATACACGGTCAGGACGAGCTGCATCCCGCGCCGGGCTATGGGTAAATGAGAAAACCGGTAGAGGGTAAGCGCCGCGAATGCGCCGATCGCGATCTTGGCCAGCATGAACGGCCCATCGCCGAAATTAAGCAGTTGGGCCATCAGTCCGTTCCCCTCTGACGCGATATTCGAATGGACCCAGTACAGTGTGAGCTGGGCATCGAGCCAGTTTAGAACAAAGAGGACAACGCTTTTTGCCAGAACGCCCATTTTGTCTGAAGAGTAGCCCTTCTCCTCTGTCCGAGAATATGACAAGACCAATACTTCGAACTGCGAAACCCCCAAGCGTTGAAGCCCAGGGGTTCCGCCGTCCGTACGGGAAGAAACGAGACTCGCTTCGTGCTATCCCAAATAAACTTTCAATCTCATCCGAGTTCCGGCAATTAGCCTGCACAACTTATGCCTGTCCGCATTTTGCAGATTGCCAATCGGCGCTAAGTTTCTTCGGATTTCGATGCGAAGGGTAATATAGACGCGGTTAAGCGGCAAGCAAACTGATGCCAACTTCAATTCGCAGTGCAATCACCGAGGGTGCGCGGGCCCTCGACGCGGCCGGGGTCAACGAAGCGCGCAGAGAAGCCGCATCGCTGATGAGTTGCGCTCTTGAGACTGATCGCACTTTCGTGATTGCGCATGCCGAGGACGAATTGGACGAGCTGCGCTTGCAAACGTTTCGAAGCCTGATTGTCCGTCGCGCTCGACGCGAGCCGTTGCAATATCTGACCGGTCACCAGGAATTTTTCAATTTAGATTTTGAAGTCACACCGGGCGTGCTCATTCCTCGCGCGGAAACAGAAATTATTGTGGAAGCGGGTCTGGATATTTGCCGCGAAGTACAGACGCCGTTCATCGCCGATGTCGGCACCGGCTCTGGCTGCATTGTCATTTCGTTACTTCACGAAGTTGGCGACGCTCGGGCGCTGGCAACCGATCTTTCCCTGAATGCGCTGCGGGTTGCG
>Ga0134124_10004366_pt1 | contig 11362 bp, 8 predicted proteins | sample KB304_FD_96880 | JGI IMG/M metagenome (GOLD analysis project Ga0134124, IMG submission 96880) | Terrestrial soil microbial communities without Nitrogen fertilizer from Kellogg Biological Station, Michigan, USA - KB3-0-4 | ecosystem: Environmental > Terrestrial > Soil > Unclassified ... | reverse complement strand
GGCCGGGGCGTCGCGCAGGTGCTGCTTGAAGTGAGAGCTTCGAACGAATCGGCTCAGCAAATGTACCGGAATCTTGGATTTTGTTTCGTTGGACGTCGACGGGACTACTATCGTATGCCCACGGAGGACGCCCTGGTAATGAAACTAAAGGTTAGATAGGGTAAGCGTTTTCAGTAGTGTTCGGATTCTGCGTTGCTTAATAACCTCCGTGTGCTTTGCGGTCCTTTGCGTCTTTGCGCTGAGTATTCTGTCTCGCTGCTTCAATACCCAATACTCAGCCCAAAGCCGCAAAGCACGCGAAGGACTGACCACACGTTACAAGTCAGCAACTTAATAACCGAACACTACCCGTTTACCGGAATGACTGGCAGGAAATGTTTAGCGCTCAAAGAGCCTTTGGTTGACAGGAATAATTTCGCGCGGATATTATCAAGTTCGCCGAGCGGGAGTAACTCAGCGGTAGAGTGCGACCTTGCCAAGGTCGAAGTCGCGGGTTCAAATCCCGTCTCCCGCTCCAGAGTTCCAAGGGCGAAGGCCGAGACTCAAGCATCGCGCGAGAGAAAAGCCTTCGCCTTTTGTTTGAGAATCAGTTTTGTTTTGATAATCAGGGCGGCGTAGCCAAGTGGTAAGGCAGAGGTCTGCAAAACCTTTATCCATCGGTTCGATTCCGATCGCCGCCTCCATTCCTTACTTCTTCCTAAAGAGACACGACGCGACTCAAGCGTAATGAGAAGGGGCGGTGCCGGGCCAACCATCGGCTCGCGGCTCTGCTTGCACTCCGAGCTTGGCTGCGAAGAAATTCCCCATCTCCCACTTTATCAAATCGCGGGCGTGGCGCAGCCAGCCGGCGTTCGCGCTGCTCCAGATAGTATTGACGTCCGGCTGATCGTAACCCTGCGTGTTGTAGCGTATGCCATGTCGAGGCGAAAACTTGTCTCCTACAGGACGCGGAACTCCCAGGAACTCGTAATAGCCTTGAGTCTGTGCCGAACCGGCGTAAAGGATCATAAACACGTATGCGAGGATAACCACACTTTTTTGAACACCTGCCAGCCTCTTGAATTGGGGGAACCATTGAGGTATCCGGAGGGGACAGGAATTAGCTTCCGGTGTCAGAAGGGCACTTGATGTGCCAATCAGTTCGGTTATGATGATTACGCTGACGCGATCCGGGGGCCGCTTCCCGGATTTCATTTTCTGCGCGCGGCATTCCCCGTAGCGGCGACGATGTAGCGATTCGGCGGCTTGTCCGCGCCGGCATCGCTGACATTCCAATTACCTGGAACTCAATTCGCCGCCGGGTTACCGAGGCTTTTGCCAACGCCGAATGGCTCCGAAGTCTGTGGCGGACATGCGCGGAAGTTCTGCGTCGCTTGTTCAGTGCAATTGATCGGGCTGGAGTAGACGGCAGATTTCACCTTTCACCTGAGTAGCGAAAAGAGACGCTCGGCTCGGCGCTCGAGAGAGAGGATGAAACTGAAATCGAACTGATGTTCTGGAGAGGAACTTTCGATAGGGAAAGCAACCAAATCGGGGCAGGTCATCCAGGGTCTATCTGGGGTATTGACAAGGATTTGCCGATGAAATATGCTCTTGTGACCCTTTGGGCAGGCATCACTGCTGTCGCTTAACAGTATAGACAGCTTGCGAGGAAGTTATGACTTTGAAGCATTAGAGCGACCCCACTGATCCGAGGGATCTCCACATCAGTCACTAGAAATAGTGCACCAACTTTCACTGGAGAATTTCTTGTTGGGTTTCGTGTCGGAATACGGCCGGCTCAGTTTCATTGGAGGAAATCGAACTAATCATTGAAGTAGCGTCATTGTCGGCGTTGGCGCCTTGAACGAGGGCGCTCACGCCGCTGGATCTGTATCTAGAAATTCAGCTCGACGCAGTTTTGCGTCTTCCCCTCGGGGTTCATCCTTAGCAGCCATCGGCCTGTCGCGACAAGCTGCAGCTTGTCGCGGGTGAGTTGACAGGTCGATTGCCCTCGATAAGCTGGCAGCTTGTCGGACTATTCCCAAGAAAAATGGGCATCGAAGTCAAGGTAAACAGTCTTGTCGCAAGAGCGGCCGTAATCCTTACTACGATCGTTCTGTGCGCGACGCTGACAATTGCGGCGCTGATCAATGCCGCCGCGGGTATCGCTGCTGACGAGCGAGTCGGGGCGAACCGGCAACTCCTGGCTGCCACAATTGCGTACTTGCCGAACTCCGCAACGCTGAATGCAAGGCTGGCCGAGGCTGAACTGGGCGAAGAGGATCGTGATATTTCGAGTATTGAAACCCTCGCGCGCCGCGCGGTCAATTTATCTCCATGGGACTACAGGCAACGTCTCTTGTTGGCAACGGTCGATGAAGCTCGCGGCGACCGCGCTGCTGCCGAGCAATCCTTACTCGAGGCGCTGTCTCTGGCGCCCAACTACCCCGAGGTGCACTGGCGTCTGGCAAACCTACTGCTGAGGGAAGGAAAACTCGCCAAGTCGGTTGCTGAATTCAAAACTGCCGCCTCTTCGAATCCGCGTTTGCTGCCAGGGACGCTCGACCTCTTGTGGCGTGTTTCAGCCGGCAATCTTGCACCGGTTAAAGCGGTTACTCCGGGCGATCCGAAATCACAAGTGCTACTGGCTGAGTTCCTGGTGAAGCAGTCGCGCGTTCCCGATGCGATTACTGTATTCGGCGGCATCGATCGCAAAGCGCTTGTCATTCTGCCTGAGAGTCCGGCGTTCATCGACGCGCTCGTATCACAGAAGTACGTCGACGAGGCCAGAGGTTTGTGGATAGGCCTGGTGAGCGGGGCTTACGCGCAACCTGGTCGTCCTTTGCCGTTAATCTGGAACGGGAGTTTTGAGTCGGACCCGTCGAAGGGCCTGGCGCAGTTCGATTGGACGTTCGCGCGAAACGAGTACGCCGTGCCAGGCATCGACGATTCTACGGCCCACACCGGAAGCCGCTCGCTCAGAATTGAGTTCACCGGACGAGACACCACGCGGCTGGATGGGCAGATCAAGCAAAATGTCGTTCTCCGGCCGGGTGCGCGCTATCGCCTCGAGTTTTACGCCAGGACCGAGCGGCTCGAAACTCCCGAAGGCCCGAGAGTAGTAGTGTCGGAAGGTTCATCGACGGAGATTGTCAGGTCTGATCCCATTCCGTCAGGCACCGCCGACTGGCGCGCAATGGCAGTTGACTTCACCGCACCGGCAACTGCTCGCGCGGTTGTCATCGCGATCAAACGAGTGCCGAGATTCAGCTACGATAATCCGACCAGCGGCACGATCTGGTTTGACGACTTTGTTCTGACCGAACAAACCAAATGAGCCGAGCAATAGACAGTAACAACAACAACAATACAGGGCGACTCAGCAAAGTAATCGCGGTGGGATTTCTGATTGCTATTGTGTTCGCTGCACTCGCGCACGGAGCGGTTGAGCCCTGGTCAGTCTTCGTCCTCGAAGGCATCGTCATTGTTTTGTTACTGCTCTGGTCGTTCAAGGTGATAGTCGACAGGCGGCTTACTCTCAGTATTCCTAAGACGGCGCTGCCGATTGCCGCGCTCGCTGTCGTTGGAATGGTCCAAAGCGTCGCGGTTACCGACGGTAGCGGACGCTGGATGAGCCTCTCTAAGAACGTTGGATATACACGTGCCGCTGTGACTGTTCTGATCTTCTTGTTGGTCAGCTACCTGATTGCATCGAACTTTTTTTCGAGTCGCGAGCGTCTCGCGGCGCTTGGGCACTTTCTTGTGATTTACGGGATGGCGATGGCGTTGTTTGCGCTGGTGCAGCACCTGGCATGGAATGGCCGTTTCTACTGGTTGCGCCCAACGGAAGCAACGTCTCCGTTTGGACCGTTCGTTAATCACAACCACTTTGCCGGCTATATGGAGTTGCTTATTCCCGTGCCCATCGGGTTGATAATCACCCGGGCGGTCCGCCCCGAGCTGCGGGTGCTTTATGGTTTTGCCGCGATGGTGATGGGAGTCGCCGCCGTAATGTCGCTATCGCGTGGTGGAATCATCAGCGTCGCGGCTGCGCTGGCATTTCTGACATTGATGATTGCGCGGCTGCCGAAGCGACAGCGTGAGACATCTCGCCGCAGGCTTCCGGCGTTCGCTTCCAAGGCAGCCGTAGTAATAGTCATCACGTTGCTGATCGGAGCGGGCATCTTCTGGATCGGCGCTGATCCGGTGATCAACCGGGTAACTCAAGGTCACCAAGCAAGCGGTGATACCCAGGCGCAAACCTTTTTATCGAACCGCGGATGGGTGTGGCGCGATACCGCCGCGATGATTCGCGCGAATCCTGTGCTGGGAGTGGGGTTGGGCGCGTATGAAACAGCGTTTTCAATCTACTCTAAGAGCGATGGATCGCTTCGAGTTCCACAATCCCACAACGACTACCTGCAAATTGTAGCCGACTGCGGCGTCGTGGGTGGTTTGATTGCCCTGTGGTTTACCGTGTTGATATTTCGGGCAGTCGGTCGGGGAACTCGCTCGCGTGATCCGCTGTATGCCGGTCTTGCGCTGGGAAGCGGCGCCGGCATATTTGCAATGCTCGTCCACAGCTTGTTTGACTTCAATTTACAACTGCCATCCAACGCCCTACTATTTCTGCTCCTTTCCGCGATTGCGACATGTGTCGGGGCTGTCGTCACGGAAAAAGAGCGAGCCGCAACGGTGGGGTTGAGTCGTAGTGCTTTCCAACTCGAGACAGAGCGTGTCTCGGCCGGCAGTCTTGTTAGAGGGGCCTTATGAAGACAATTAGAACGATGTCAAAAGCGATGGGGTTGTTGTTGGTCATCGCTTGTGGCGCAACTAATGCCGGCAGCTTTCAGGCAAACAGGCCGAATCAGGGCGACCAGTCCGTGGTAGCGTCACCTAAGGCGCTGCCGGGAGGGCGTGGGGCGACGGCCGTGTTAGTCTCGCCCGACGAAGACTATCGCATTGGACCCAACGACGTGATTGACGTTCAAATCGAAAACGCTCCGGAGCTGTCTCGAACTTTTCACGTAACCGCCGCCGGCACATTTCTCATGCCTTACGTGGGTCGAGTCACCGCCGCTAAGAGAACAACCGAAGAGCTGGCGCAATTCATTACTGATAAGTTGAAAGGCGATTATCTCAAGGACCCAAAGGTCACCGTAAGCGTGAAGGAGTACAACAGTCGGTCCTTCTTCATCCAGGGTTCGGTGCGCAACCCAGGCGTTTACCAGATCGAAGGCCGTCCCTCGGTGCTCGAATTGATCACGCTGGCAAGCGGGTTGAGCGACACTCACGGCGCCAACGCCTACATTATCCGCAAGATCAGAACCGCCGCCCCGAAGGATGGGGATTCGAATTCGGCTAAGGTGAAGTCCGGCGCCGCCGACGCTCAGCAAGAGCCCGTTGCCGAAGAATCACCCAAGTACGAACTGAAAAGCGTCCATATCAACGCTCTGCTCCGAGGCCATTTCGAACAAGACATGTTTCTGGAGCCTGGTGATATCGTTAACATACCACCGACTGATGTCTTCTTCGTCGCCGGTGAAGTGAACCAGCCCGGGTCCTTCCCGCTGAAGGAGGGCACGACGCTGCGACAGGCGATATCGCTCGCGCAGGGCACCAATTACAAAGCCGCACTGGACCGTGGCATCGTTTTTAGAGAAGGCTCCGGCGGTAAGCGCGAGGAGCTGCGCGTGGATATCGGATCCGTCATGGCAGGCAAAAAAGAAGACGTTCCGATAATGGCTAATGACATCGTCCTTGTGCCCAACAGCAGAGGCAAAACAATAGGAGGGGCATTGTTGAGAGCGTTCGGTCTCTCGTCGATGGCCCGTCTGCCGATTCCGTAATCGTTCTCACTCTCTGCGGGATGTGATCAAAAGCGGACTTTCATCGGAAGTCCGGCTCCTAATCACATCCCGCTTTGCCCGAGTTTCGAGAAGAGCAACCCTCACCGATTCACCTGGAGAACCACCAATGTCAGACGAACGACTGGAGCTGGAAAAGGTGTCACCGCACGTCGCCCCAATAGTGCGGCCCGGATACCCACACGTGGGAGCGTATCCCGAAGGGCAAGCCTACGGCTACTCGTATGGATACCCGGAAAATGACGAGAGGCTCTACATCCGCAGAATGTGGCGGGCGATCCGGAAACGCAAGCTTGTGCTGATCGTCATCGCAGTGATCGTGACATCGGTCGTTACTGTCGAGGTCTTCCGCCAGAAGTCGATCTATCAAGCTTCAACGACGATCGCAATCGAGAAAGAGAACCGAACGCTCGTGCAAAGCGGCGACCTGATTGTTCAAACCGACGAATCCGATGACACCTATTACGTGGCAATGGGGATGAAGACCAAGATCAGGCTGCTTCAGAGCCGGCCGCTGCTGGAAGACGTGGTCGTTAATTTGAAGCTGGACCAGAATCCCGCTTTCACGGACATCACCACGCAGAAGTCTTACCTGGAGGCGATCAAAACCATCGGCTCAAGATTCCGCGGACAGAGGGACGCGACGTCTTCAACCGCGGTCGCGGAAACACCGATATCCGCCTCGGCGGGGGATGTCGTCCGGTCGCGCCAGGAGAGCGCTCGGCTTGCGCCGTATGTTGACGTGCTTGCGGGGAACCTGACCGCGGAACCGCTGCCGGATACACGAATGTTGGTGATTTCTTTTACACACACTGACCCGTCTCTGGCGGCGAACATCGTCGACAACGTTGCGCAGGTTTTCATGCAACGGAGTTTTGAGAACAAGACGGAACGGTACTCGAGCACCTCCGGGTGGCTCGACAAATCCACAAGGGAATTCAAGGCAAGGGTCGAAGAAGCCGATCAGAACCTGGTCAATTACAGCAAAGCGAATAACATCTACTCTCTCGAAGGCAAGGAGAACTTGGCCACCGATAAACTGACGCGCCTGCACGACCAGGCGACTCGAGCTCAAACCGAACGAATGCTGAAGGAGTCGCTTTTCCAGGAGGTCAAGGCGGGCCGAGTCGCGCAGCTCCCGGAGGCATTTTCAGATCCGAAGACCAACGATCTGCAGAAGAAGCTCGGCGAATTGACCACCGAGGTGTCTCAGCTCGACGTCACATATGGACCCAAGAACTTTCGCGTGATCGAGAAGAAGCAGCAGATCGCGGCGATTCAACAGCAGATCAGCGAAAGTCGCTCGGCGTTGGAAGAAAAACTTAAGGCCGATTACGAGCGTGCCCTGCGCGACGAAGCTTCGTTACAGGCGGCGCTCAATCTGGCCAAAACCGAAGCCGCCCAGCAGAACCAGGCGGCGATTCAGTTCAATATCCTCAAGCAGGAAGTCGAGACCACCAAGGCGCTCTACAAAGACTTTCTCCAGAAGACGAATCAGGCCAAGATTCAGGAGCACGAGCAGCACGGCAACATGAAGATGATCGATCCGCCGCAGGTGCCGGGCGCTCCGGTCGGCCCCAATCGTATGCGGACTATCGTTATTGGGCTCCTTGTGAGTTTGTTAGCCGGCGTGGGATTGGTTTTCGTCCTGGAGTACCTGGACAATACCGTCAAAACCGTTGAAGACGTCAGCCGGTATACTCAACTGCCCGCTCTGAGCGTCATTCCGGCAATCTCCGGCCGCCGCAAGTCGGCTTTGCTCGCCGGCAGCAACGGAAAGAAAAAGATCGCACCCCAGATTGGTCTCGCCAATGGCGTCCAATCGGGATCAGACAAACTCGTCTCGCTCGACAGCCGCTCTTCGGTGGCTGAGGCTTACCGGGTGCTTCGGACCTCGGTCCTGCTATCGTCGGTCGATCGCCCGCCGAAGACAATATTGATCACCAGTGGACAGCCGGGAGAAGGTAAGACGACGACTGTAGTGAACACCGCGATTTCGTTGGCGCAGCTTGGCGCGAAGGTGTTGATTGTCGATTGTGATCTTCGCAAGCCGGCCGTTCACAAAGTCCTGGGGTTGGAAAATCAGCGCGGGTTGACGACGTTATTCTCGAGCGGCACTTCCATCGATCGTGTGATTCAAAAACTGTCTATCGCGAACGTATCGGTCCTTCCGAGCGGACCGATTCCACCGAATCCGTCGGAGATGATCAGCTCGGCCAAGATGAAGCGAATGTTGAGCGCGCTCGAGGAAACCTACGACCACATAATAATAGACTCGCCGCCGCTGCTGAGAGTCACCGATCCGGTGATCCTGTCGACGATGGTTGACGGGGTAATCCTCGTGGTGCACGGAGGGAAGAGCACGCGCGACGTTGTTCGCCGTACGAGGCAGGAGCTGTCGCTCGCCGGAGCGAGGATCTTCGGCGTGGTCTTGAATAACGTGGAGCCCGGTCACGGAGCGTACGAGGACTACTACTACGAGGCCTATTCCGATTACGAATCGGAGAGCACGGGGACAATCGGCAAGTGAGCGAGAAGCCGCTGCCGTTCTGCCGTGCTGTTTTTCCATAGCCCAGGCGTTTACGCCTGGGATCGTGAGCGGCCAAACAGGTCTCGAGCCCCGTTTAACGGGGCTTCTTGAGAGTGCTTTAGCGATCTTCGATGCCCAGGAGAAAAGCCCGATAAATCGGGCTTAAAATGAGCTCAACCCCGGTGAACCCAGGCGTAAACACCTGGGCTAATGCAAAGGGACAGGCAGTAGTTTCTAAGGACGGACGTCCCTACACGACATGCAAGATTCGATAGGCATCCCTGACCTTACTCCTGAAGCACCGCTACGCAAGCGAACGGCTCGTGCGGCGCTTGCTTCGGGAGGGGCGGAGATTGTCACGCGAATCCTGACGGTCGCTCTCTCGATAGTTACCGCGAGGATGCTCGAGCCGCGCGAGGTGGGGCTGCTGGGGCTTGCGGTAATAATGATTGCGGTCATCTCGATTGTGGGTTTCTATCCGGAAACAGCGGCGGTCGCCGCGAGGGGAAATGCAACCGATAATAAGTACGCCATCGCCTCAACAGCAATCCGCGCGATAGCGCTATGCGTGTTGATTTTACTCTTCCGGCTGGGATTTCACGTCCTCTCCGTTTATCTGACTGGTAAAGATGACGGCGCAAGCGAATTAGCGGCGCTGGTCGGCATTCTCATCTGGAGTCCGGTTGCTGAGCTGGCAGGCGGCTATCCGCAGGTGGTATTGCAGCGTCGGCTGGATCTGTCTTACATCGCAGGTGTTCAGCTTTTGCAACCAATCGTGTTTGTCGGGTTGGCGGTTGTCTTGTTGCTGCGGGGCCACGGATATCTCGGAGTTGCGTGGGCGAACCTGATAGCGACGGTGATTGCAACCACACTCTTGTGGTCAAGGCTGTGGTGGCGAAGACTGTTGATGTGGCAGGGTTGGCCTTCAGTTGCAAACTGGCGGGAGATGATCGGCGGGTCGGCGAAAGTGTTCCTGGGCGGATTCGGAGGCTTTCTCGGAGAGCGCATTGATAATCTGCTGGTAGCCGGCGCAATCGGACCGGCGGCGATGAGTTTTTATTCAATGGCCTGGAACGCGTCGCGGACACCGGCGAATGTATTTGCGAAGGCCATTAGTTTCGTTCTGGTTCCCACGATTGCCCGCATACATGAAGACCGGGCCCGTGTGCAAAGAGCGCTTCGAGAGTGCTTGCGGCATTGCTACTTTCTGCTGACGCCGGTTTGCGCCGCGATCTTTGTCTCGGCCCCGCTGCTGGTGTCGTTCGTGCTGGGACCGAAGTGGCTTCCGTTGGTGCCCTGCCTCCGGGTAATGATCATAACCGTGCTTGTGGCGCCTTTTCTTTATGTAGCGAGCGCTTTGTTGATTGGCTCGGGACGGGCCCAGTTTACCGGTGTCGGCACGGTGGTCCATCTAACAATACTTGTAGTGCTCGTTCCGGTTTTGGCTGGCCGCTGGGGCATTGTCGGGGCCGCCTATGCCGAGATGACCGCTTCGCTTGCACTGACCATGGTGCTGCTCGTCATAGCGCAACGAGTTACGCGGCAGATGAATCGATCGGTCATATCTGCGATTGTGCTGCCGATTGCCGCGTCGGTTTCTGCCGGAGCCCTTGCATGGACAGTCGACGCTCATGTGACTCCCGATCTCCTGCGCTTGATTGTCGAGTTGGGATTGATCGTGATTTGCTATCCACTATTGATCCTGCTGCTCGGGGGAAGGGCGAGGCTGTTCGACCTGACTGTCTTGTTGCGTGGTGTCTTGCGCAGGCAGGTGCTGGCTGCGGAATAAAGGACTAAGACAACCGGCAGGATGAAGATTCTTCGATGGGAACCGGTGTAGTTTGGTCGGGCCTTGTCTTCCCAGGCTCTCAGAAAGTTGTGACGCAAATTCCTCCGCGAGTTCAACACTGGGTAAGACTCGCCTGTCAACGCGAATACCGCACGCGCAACAGGGAGCTCGAGAGACTTCGAAGGACGCCTCGGTATACCAGAACACAGACTGATCTGTTGGGCGCACAACTGGGAATACCGGACGCGGCGTCGTTCCTTGTCTTGTACGAAGACTTAATTGTGCGGGAGGCTTATCGATTTGAGACCAGTCGAACCGAGCCGGTTATCATTGACGGCGGGGCGAACATTGGAGTCAGCACCATCTACTTCAAGAAGGCCCATCCACAGAGCCGCATAATTGCGTTCGAACCTGATCCGGAGATCTTCAAAATCCTTGAACAGAACTGCAATGCGTTTGAGTTGAGCGGCGTCGAGCTTGTTCAAAAGGCGCTTTGGCTGAGCGATGGCTTCCTGCAGTTCAAGCGGGAAGGAAGTGACGCCGGGCGCGTCGCCACGGCCTCAGATGACGGCGAGGTCATTGACGTTCCTTCTTGCAGGCTTCGTCCATATCTAAATGAGGAAGTGGACTTGCTGAAGCTCGACATCGAAGGCGCTGAAACCGCGGTGTTGCACGATTGCGCGGATATGCTTTCGAATGTCCGGCACTTGTTTGTGGAGTACCATTCCTTTGTCGACGCTCCCCAGACGCTACGGACGATTTGCGAACTCCTCCACGATGCCGGGTTTCGTTTGCACGTTCAGTCTCCAATGTCTTCGCGTCAGCCGTTTGTCCACCGAGACGTATACCTCGGTATGGACCTTCAGCTCAATATTTTTGCATTCAGGCCGTCGAATTCCTAAGACCGATTCAAAGCGAAATTTCTTGTGACATCAATTGACCAGGCCGAACCCTTGACGCTCGGGAATTCCGCAGCGAGCCGCGTCCGATCGGCGGACTCCAGTCGGCGTCTTCATATTCTGCTGATGAGCCCTACGGTGCAGGAAATGAAGGGCTCGGATCGAGATTGGGTCACGCTGGCAAATGCACTGGGATCGGATCAGTTTCGTATTTCCTGGGCGGGCGCATCCGGTTGCGAATACCTGCGGCCCTACCTGGATCCTGGCGTTGTCACGCGGCTGATCGACGTGGGTC
>Ga0134124_10004365_pt1 | contig 11363 bp, 4 predicted proteins | sample KB304_FD_96880 | JGI IMG/M metagenome (GOLD analysis project Ga0134124, IMG submission 96880) | Terrestrial soil microbial communities without Nitrogen fertilizer from Kellogg Biological Station, Michigan, USA - KB3-0-4 | ecosystem: Environmental > Terrestrial > Soil > Unclassified ... | reverse complement strand
TCGCCGTCGACGTCGCCGAACCAGAGCGCCGTCTTGTCGACCCCCTTCAGGATCCCGAGCCCCGGCACGTCCTGCGCGGAGAGCGGCTCGTAGTCGACCTTCCCGTCGCTCTTCTTCGCGAGCAGGATGCGCGGCAGCTCCGTCGGGATGAACGCGAGCACGTCGCGCAGCCCGTCGCGGTTCAGGTCGACGAGCCAGAGGTCGGTCGGGTCGGCGGGCAGCCCCTCGAGCTTCGTCACGACCGGCTCGCCGCCGGCCGAGGGGAGCCGCACGAGCGCCCACGTCCGCTTGCCTCCTTTTCCGGTCGCGGTCAGCGCGACGATCGCCGGCTTCCCGCTGCCGTCGACGTCGGCCACGTCGAGCGCGAGCAGCTGCTCACCCTGGCTCGCGCGCGCTTCGGGGAAGGAGATCCGCAGCACGCCGGCCGCGGCCGCGTCGCTCGCGCGCTCGCTCGCCACCTTGGCGACGCCGATCGCGCCCTCGTTGGGCGCGGCGACGACCAGATCGACCTTGCCGTCGCCGTCGAGGTCGGCGAGGCGCGGCGCCTTGGCGCCGACGAAGCTCGGGAAGCTCTCCCCGCGGCAGGCGAGCCCGTCGGGGTCGTGCCGGTAGACGACGACGCGCGCCGCCGACGGCTCGGTGACGACGAGCTCCGGCCTCCCGTCGCCGTCGACGTCGGCCAGCAGCTCCTCGCGCGGCTTCTCGTCCTTCTGCGTCGCATAGGAGACGACCCGTGGATGGCTGAGCAGGAGCTCGCCGCCCTTGGGCGGCGCGCCGTCGCCCGCGAACTTGAGCAGCGCGACGCGCCCGCTGCGGCGGCGCACCACGGCGAACTCGGGCTTGCCGTCGCCGTCGAGGTCGCGCGCCGCGTAGCTGCGGATCTCGGTGAACGGGAAGACGCGTTCGGGGCCGAAGTCGCCGCCGCCCCGTGCGATCCGCCAGCGCAGCGGCGCGTCCGACTCGGCCTTCACGTAGACGAGGTCGAGCTTGCCGTCGCCGTCGAGGTCCTGGAGGGCGAAGCCGTCGGGGGCCTGGGTCGCGTTCAGGAGCTCGGGCGCGGCGGCGAGCTTGCCGTCGCCCCCCTGCAGGAAGAGGTACGTCCGCTTCTTGCCGAGCACCGCGACGTCGGCGCGGCCGTCGCCGTTCAGGTCCCCGCCGCGCACGGCCTCCGGGACGTTGGAGGGCTCGTCGAGGTCGAAGCGGACGCGCGCCCCGAAGCCGCCCTTCTCGTTGCGGTAGACGACGGTGAGCTTCCCGGAGTCGCCGACGAACGCGAGGTCGTTCTTGCCGTCGCCGTTCCAGTCGCCGATCGCGAGCGAGCTCACCTTCTGCTCGGTCGGGAAGGAGTCGCGCTTGAAGTGGAGCTCGTCGGGCATCTCGTTCACCGAGTTGCCGCTCGTGCGCGTCGCCGCGTCGTCGCCGAGCGCCTCCCCGGGCTTGCGCTGCAGCAGGAAGTCGATGCGCGCCTTGGCGTTGTTGATCACGACCAGGTCCTGGTCGCCGTCGGAGTCGACGTCGGCCGACTGCAGGCCGAGCAGCCCCTCGTTGAAGCGCGAGTTGATCAGGTCGCCGAAGCCGTAGTCCTCGGGGCGCGGGACGCCGCGCGGCGCGACGAGGGCGAGGGGGACGAGGAGGGAGAGGAGGACGCGTCGCATGCGATTCCCCGGAGCCGGCGAGAGCGGCGCGCACCATAGCGGATGCGCTGCTCGATAGACTCGACGCCCCGACGACGCGCGCGGACCGGCAGCGCGCGCCGCGAACCGCGAGGTCCCCCATGTCGCGTCGCCTCTCCCTCCTCGTCCTCTGCGTCGCGCTGATCCCGGCGGCCGCGCGCGCCGACGAGCTCGTGCTGGCCGGCGGCTCGGTCGTGCGCGGGCCGGTGCTGAAGGAGTCGAACGACGCGCTCTTCGTCGACCTCGGCTTCACGGTGCTGACCGTCCCGAAGGCGAGCATCCTGCAGCGCACCAGCGACGCCGACGCCGAAGCCGCCGCGACCAAGGCGGGCGGCGAGACGAGCCGCGGCCTCTACTCGCGCGCCGCGCTCGCCGAGCTCACGGTGAAGGAGGCGGTCGACCGCTTCGGCGAGGGGGTCGTCCTGATCAAGAACCCGAGCGCGCTCGGCTCCGGGTTCATCATCCGCGAGGACGGCCACGTCGTGACCAACGCCCACGTCGTGCAGGGCGAGACGCAGCTCACCGTCACCGTCTACAAGAAGGTCGAGGGGTCGATCGAGAAGAAGGTCTTCGAGAAGGTGAAGATCCTCGCCGTGAACCCGTTCGTCGACCTCGCGCTGCTGAAGATCGACCCGGCCGAGCTCGGCGACACCAAGCTCACCAAGGTCTATCTCGGCAACGCCGACGACGTGAAGGTCGGCAACTCCGTCTTCGCGATCGGCGCGCCGCAGGGGTTCGAGCGCACGGTGAGCGAGGGGATCGTCTCGACGACCAACCGCGAGAACAAGGGCATGGTCTACATCCAGACCACTGCCCAGGTGAACCCGGGCAACAGCGGCGGCCCGCTCTTCGACCGCAAGGGCCAGGTGGTCGGCGTCGTCGCGTGGAAGCTCCTCTTCAGCGAGGGGCTCAACTTCGCGATCCCGATCAACTACGTGCAGCACTTCCTCGACAACCGCGACGCCTTCGCCTTCGACCGCGACAACCCCAACAACGGCCGCCACTACCTGCCGCCGCCGAAGAAGGGCGAGAAGCCGAAGGGCTCGCAGTAGGCCGCCGCGCGGCCGCGCCTCGACGCCGCGGCGTCAGATCCCGACGTCGAGTTCGAGACCCGGCGTGAACGAGAATCCCGCCGACGCCCCCGGGTCGAGGATGATCACCTGCAGGAAGATCGCGACGTTGCAGATCGCGTCGTCGGCCGGGACCGTGACCGGGAAGTCCGTGGTCCCGGGGTCGAGGACCTCCACGACGATCACGAGCGGCGCGACCAGGAGGTTGCCGCCGTAGCGCGTCGGCTGGTCGAGCGGCGCGACGCCGATCAGCTCGAAGCCGACCGCGTAGATGGGGCGCGAGTTGTCGACCGACAGGTCGAAGGCGGATCCGAGCGCCGGGTTCGCGCTCGCGCTGAGGGCGGGCGTCCCGAGCGTCCCCGGCCAGCCCACGCCGTAGCTCGAACGGTCCGCCGGCGCCGGCGTGAACGAGAAGTCGACGGTGTAGTCGTCGGCGACGCCGTTCGTGTCGTTCGGCGAGAGGCTGGTCGCCGCGGTCAGGAAGACGGCGGTCTCGCCGTCGGCGGAGAGCGCCGGCGCGAAGACGGCCGCGTCGGCCTCGACCTGCGAGCAGCCCATCGACGCGAGCACGGTCGTGGCGGCGACACGGTCGCGGAGGAAGGCGCTCGGGAGGCTCGTCGTCTTGCGCGCGTCGAACTGCCGCGAAGCGCTGAGGAAGACGACGCGCGTCCCGTCGTCGCTGAGCGCGGGGCGCTGGCTCTCCTGGTCGCCCTGCGCGCCGCCGGTCGCGACGCTCGCGAGCTCGGTCGTCGCCGCGGCGACGTCGTGCACGAAGACGTCGGCGCTCCGGTTCACGTCGCCGGGGACGAGGTTCGTGGCGAGGCTGCCGAACGCCACGAGATTGCCGTCCGCGGAGAGCGAGATCATCTCCTCGAACGAGTCGTCGTTCCCTTGCGTGCCGTCGTCCGCGACGCTCACGCGCGTCGTCGTGCCGGCGGTCAGGTCGTGCACGAAGGCGTCGAAGCGATGGTTCGTGTCGCCGCCGACGAGATTCGTGGCCGCGCTGTAGAAGGCGACGACGTTGCCGCCCGACGCGAGCGCGGGGCGTTCGCTGTCGCCGTTCGCCTGCGTGCCGGTCGACGAGACGCTCGCGCGCAGGTTCGTGCCGGCGACGAGGTCGCGCACGAAGACGTCGTTGGCCGCGTTGGTGTCTCCGGCGACGAGGTTCGACGAGCTCGAGACGAAGGCGAGGCGTGCGCCGTCGGCCGAGAGGCGGGCGAACCGGGAGACGCCGTTCGACTCGGCGCCCTGTCCGACGCTCCCGCGCACGGTGACGCCCGCCACGCGGTCGCGGACGTAGACGTCGGTGCGACCGTTCTTGTCGCCGGGGACGAGGTTGCCGGCATCCGATTCGAACGCGACCCAGCGTCCGTCGGCGCTGAGACTCGGACGGTAGCTCGCGCCGTCCGCCTGCGTACCGTCGGACGCGACCGACACGCGCTCGATCGCGCCGGTCGCGCGGTCGCGCACGAACACGTCCTCGACTCCGTTCGTGTCGCCGGCGACGAGGTTCGACGCGCCCGAGCCGAAGGCGACGATGCGGCCGTCCGCCGAGAGCGCGGCGGCGTCGGCGCCGCCGTTCCCCTCGACGGAGCCTTCGCCCAGGCTCGCACGGACGACCTGCTGGGCGGCGCCGGCGGCCGCGAACGCGAGCACGCCCGCCAGCGCGACGCAGCCGCAACGGACTCGGGATCCCATGGTCGCGTCTCCTTCGCCGGCGCGTCCGACCCGGCGGTCAACGGCCGATGTGCAGCTCGAGTCCGGGCGTGAAGGAGAACGCGCGCGACGCGGCTTCGTCCTCCTCGATCACCTGCAAGCGGACCGAGACGTTGCAGAGCGACTCGTCGCGCGGGACGGTCACCGGCAACGACGTCGTCGCGGGGTCCAGGACCAGCACCTGCAGCGACACGAAATCGACGAGCAGCGTGCCGTCGAGGCGGGTCGGGACGTCGACGGCGTCGAGTCCGAGGAGCAGGAAGCCGATCGTGTAGAAGCTCGTCGAGTTGGTGACGTCGAGCGTGAGCGTCGACCCGAACGACGGGGGCGCGCTCGCCGTCAACGCGGGGATGCCGGATTCGCCGGGCCAGCCGGCGCCGTAGTTCGACCACGCGGCGGCGTCGACCTGGAACGAGAGGTCGTTCGCGAAGACGTCCTGCTGGGCGTTGTGGTCGTGCGCGTCGGTGAGGTCGTCGGACCAGCTCGAGAACACGAGCAGGTCGCCCGCGCCGTCCAGCGCGGGCTCGCGGCTGTCGCCGTCCCCGAGATTGCCGGCGCAGGTCTGGTCGCCGAAGACGGTCGTCCCGGTCGCGCGGTCGTGGACGAAGACGTCGTCACGGTTGTTGGTGTCGCCGTCGACGAGGTCGCTCGCGCGGCCGACGAAGGCGACGAGGCGGCCGTCGCCGGAGAGCGTCGGATCGGTGCAGTCGGCCGACACCTGGCCGCCGTCGCTGCGCACGCTGACGCACTCGGTCGTCCCGGCGACGAGGTCGCGCACGAAGACGTCGAGGTCGTTGGTCGAGTCGCCGCTCGCGAGGTTCGTCGCGAAGCTGTCGAACGCGACCGTCGAGCCGTCGCGCGAGAGCGCCATCCCCGCGTATCCGCTCTTGCCGTTGGCCTGCGCGCCGCTGGACGAGACGCTGACGCGCGTGGTGGTGCCGGCGTCCCGGTCGAACAGGAAGACGTCGGTCTCGAGATTGGTGTCGCCGGAGACGAGGTTCGTCGCGTCGCTGAGGAACGCGACGTAGCGGCCGTCGCCGGAGATCGCCGGGAACTGCGAGAACTTGTTGGGATCGCCGCCGGTCGTCGAGACGCTGATGCGGGTCGTGGTCGCCGCCGCGAGGTCGCGGACGAAGATGTCCCGGACCTGGTTCGCGTCGCCGGCGGCGAAGTTGCCGGCGGCCGACTCGAACGCGACGAACTGGCCGTCGCCGCTGATCGCGGGATGGGTGGAGACGGCGTCGCCCTGCACTCCGGAGGACGAGACGCTGAGGCGCGTCGTCGTGCCGAGCTGGCGGTCGCGCAGGAAGACGTCCATCGTGTGGTTCGTGTCGTCGGCGACCAGCGTGGCGGACTCGCTCGCGAAGACGACGTAGCGGCCGTCGTCGGAGAGCGCGGGCGAGGTGCAGACGCCGCTCCCCTCGGTACCGTCGCTGGCGACGCTCACGCGTTCGATCGCGCCGGTCGTCCGATCGCGCACGAAGACGTCGAGATCTCCGTTCGTGTCGCCCGCGACGAGGTCGCCCGAGATCGAGACGAACGCGACGAAGCGCCCGTCGGCGGAGACCGCGACCTCGGCCCCGCTCGCGGCCTCGGTGCCGCCCGCAGCGAGAGAGAGGCAGCGGATTTGCTGCCCGCGCGCCGGCGTCGCGAGCGCGACGGCCGCCGAGAGGAGCGTTCCGAACCGGGGCACACGCATCGAATTCGACTCCGTTCCGGGCCGAGGCCGGGAAATCGGAGCGTATCGGTGCCCTCGGAAGCTGTCCATGCGTGCCTCGGTCGTCGTCTGCGAAGCGGACGCACGTCGATCCGACCGATCACCGGTTCGTTTCATTGACCCGTCTCCGGGTCGCCCGGATGATGCCGCCCCCATGAACCAGACCAGCGGCAGTGCCTCGCCCGCCGCCGACGCGGCATCGACGTTCAAGCCCTACGTCGCACCCGAGACACAGATGGTCGAGAGCACGATCGGCGCGATCGTGCTCGGTTCGATCCTCGGGATCGTCTTCGCGGCGGCGTCGGTTTACGCCGGGCTGAAGGTCGGGCTGACGACGTCGGCCTCGATCCCGATCGGCGTGCTCGCCATCACGATCCTGCGCGCGTTCGGCAAGCCGACCGTCCTCAAGAACAACATCGTCCAGACCACCGGCTCGGCCGGCGAGTCGCTCGCGGCCGGCGTCGCCTTCACGCTCCCGTCGCTGCTCCTGATGGGCTTCGACATGGACGTGCTGCGCATCACGCTGATCGCGCTGCTCGGCGGGTTCCTCGGCACGCTGATGATGATCCCGCTGCGCCACGGGCTCATCGTGAAGGAGCACGGCAAGCTGCCGTTCCCCGAAGGGACGGCGTGCGCGCAGGTGCTGATCGTCGGCGACAAGGGCGGGTCGGGGGCCGGCGCCCTCTTCGGGGGCCTGTTCCTGGGCGGCGCCTGGGCCTACCTCGGCCGCATCTGCCGCTTCTTCGGCGAGGTGCCGACCTGGACGCTCGACCAGCTCAAGTGGAAGGACAAGGTCGTCCCGTTCTTCAAGGGCGGCTCGTTCAGCTTCGAGACCAACCCCGTCCTGCTCGGCACCGGCTTCATCATCGGCTGGCGCACCTCGTTCATCATGCTGGCGGGAGGGATCCTCTCCTTCCTCGTCTTCATCCCGGCCATCAAGTACTTCGGGCCCGAGATGACTTCGCCGCTGGTCGGCGGCGGATTGATCCGCGCGGCCGACATGACGCCGGGGCAGCTGCGCAACGCGTTCGTCCTCTACATCGGGGCGGGCGCGGTGGCGGCGGGCGGCCTCATCTCGCTCGCGCGCGCGTTGCCGACCATCTTCGGGGCGTTCACGCGCGGGCTCGCCGGCCTCAAGGGGAGCGGCGGGAAGATGCCGCTGCGCACCGAGCGCGACCTGCCGATGGCGGTGGTCGCGGTCGGCTGCCTCGTCCTGATCCTCGGCATGTGGGCGCCGAACCTCCTCGCGGGGCCGATCGGCCGCGACATCCTCGGGGTCAACTGGCTCTCCGCGATCCTGATCGTGGTGTTCGGCTTCTTCTTCGTGACCGTCTCGGCCCGCATCACCGGCGAGATCGGCTCGTCGAGCAACCCGATCTCCGGGATGACGGTCGCGACGCTGCTGATCACCTGCCTCCTCTTCGTGCTGGTCGGGCGCACCGGCATCTCCAACAAGGAGATGGCGCTCTGCACCGCCGCGATCGTCTGCGTCGCCGCGAGCAACGGCGGCACGACGTCGCAGTGCCTGAAGACGGGCCACCTGCTCGGCGCGACGCCGCGCGCGCAGCAGATCGCGATCTCGTGGGGCGTGCTGACCAGCGCGGCCGTGATCGGCTTCACGCTCTGGTTCATGAACAACAGCTACACGACGTATCACGCGCGCAGCTACACGGGCTTCACCGCGACGCAGCAGGCGATCGACTCGATCAACGCGCAGGAGGGGCGGCGCGACGAGCTCGCCTTCGGCAAGGAGCCGCTCGCCTTCCGCGGCGTCGACTACCAGCAGCTCTACGTGCGCAAGGACCAGCTCGACCCGGCGGCGCCCGCCGAGCAGCACAAGGTCCTGATCCCGCGCGGCCACTACCTCGTGAAGGACGGCGCGATCGCCTTCTACATGGACCCCGGCGTGTGCGGGACCGAGAAGATCCAGTACGGGCCGGACGGGAAGACCAAGGAGCGCGAGATCGAGTCGAAGCTCGACGCGCCCAAGGCGCAGCTCTTCCGCCTCATCATCGACGGCGTGCTGGGCGGCGACCTGCCGTGGGTGCTCGTCCTGATCGGCGTCTTCATCGCGATCATGATGGAGCTGGTCGGCGCGCCGGCGCTCCCCTTCGCGGTCGGCGCCTACCTCCCGATCTCGACGTCGACGTCGATCTTCCTCGGCGGGCTCGCGAGGAAGTGGGCCGACAAGCGGACGAAGCTCACCGAGCAGGAGCAGGAGTCGTCGCCGGGCGTGCTGTTCAGCTCCGGGCTGATCGCGGGCGGCGCGCTCGTCGGGATCCTCGTCTGCGCCTTGAGCGCGCCGAAGACCGTGTCGCACGACGAGGACGGCAAGCCGCTCGAGGTGAAGAGCGAGTCGACGCTGCTCACGTACCTCGAGCGCGAGAAGGGCATCCACCTCGAGGTCGCCAACTCGATCTTCCCGAAGGGCGAGACGCTCGAGCAGTCGCTCACGCGCTTCCACCTCGAGTCGGCGCGCGGCGCCTTCGGCAAGAACTCGCTCGCCACGCCGACGCGCACCTTCCTCGACACCAACAACGTCTGGGGCCTCGGCTGCTTCCTGATCCTCGGCGTCTTCCTCTTCGCGGTCGCCGCGCGCAAACCCAAGCGCGAGCCGCCGACTCCGCTCCCGCCCGCGACCCCGCCGACCGGCCCGCCGACCTCCTCGGGCACCCTCATCCCACCGGGCACCAAGAGCTGGCTCCTGGACGAACCGACGTCCCCCGAGTCGACCAACCCGATGTAGTGCCCGCTCGGAGGAGCGCGTGGCCGGAAGCGCCGGCGACGAGGCTCCGCTGAACGTTTCGGCATCCCGACTGCGTTGAAGCTTCGTACGCGACACGGTCCGCGCCGCGCGCGAGGGCTTCACCACCGAGATTGCCGCGTCGAAGGAGCCTCCCGTTGCTCCAGCGCCTCCAATTCACCCTGGTCGTCGGGTTCGCGCTCCAGCTCCCTGCGACGGCGCAAGAAAGGCCCTCCGAGCCGGTGCGCGTCGAGGACGCGACGCCTAAGCGGACGGTGCGCATTCACGGGACGGCGGTTGCGGTCGACAAGGAGGGGACCGCGCACGCCGACGCGGACGGGTCGCTGCGGATCTACCACTTCATCGACGGCGCCTTGGATGTTCCGGTGCGGCGGGGACAGTGGGAGGCGTACTGTTCGAAAGAGGCGAAGCTCCTCTTCCGTTACCTCGAGCTCGGCGGCCGATCGGTCGAGGTGGAACGGGGACGGTTCCAGCCGCCGTTCGACCGATCGATCGACCTGAGCGGGCGCTGGATCGCCGACCACGTACTGCACGTGGTCGACAAGGCCACGGGCGCCGAGCTCCACGACATCGAGATGGTGAGGGGTCCGGAACGCGACGGGTATGCCCGCCATCCCGGAGCCCTGGGTCCGGACTTCGAGATCATTCGGGACCTCGCCTCACCACTCACGATCACGAAGTTCGGCCAGTGGCTCCTGCGTGCGCCCGACCACGCCTGGATCGACTACACGTACATGAACGTGAAGTCCGACGATGACACGCTCGAGCTCGAGCCGGCTTGTCGGCTCGCGATCGACGTGAAGGGGTTCGATCCGAAGGGAGAGGCCAAGCTGCGGATCGAGCCTGGAAGCGGATCCGCCGAATGGCTCACGCTGGATCCGAAGCTCGAACCGTGGTCAGCGGCCTGGAAGGACGGCCACGTCGAACTCGAGGCGCTGCCGCCGGGCCGCGCGCACGTCCGCGCGATGCTCGACTTCCACTGCAAGCCGTGGTTCTGGCATACGGTGACGCTGGGCGAGGCGGTCGTGATGCTCCAGCCGGACGCGCCGGCCCATGCGGCATTCGTCGTCGGTCCGCCGCCGGTCGGTCTGCACGAGGACGGGACGGTCGACCGCGACGGCCTCGTCACGCTGCCCGACGGAGAACGGCGCAAGAACTTCACCGGCGACGGCTCGATCGAGTTTCAGTTCGTGAAGGTGCACCGCTCCGCGGATTCGGGTCGCTTCCGCGGGCCGAGCTGGTCGGGCGTGTTCGAGCGGAATGCCGACGGCAGCTACGACATGGATCGGAAGTACGTCATCCCGATCGAGAAGGGCGCGTTCCACCTGCGGCCGCCGTACGGGACGCACATGGAGGTGTCGCGACTCGTCCTCGGCGGGACGTCGATCGATCTCGAACCCTACGGCGCGCTCGACGGGAACCCCTCGCTGATCGACACGACGCCGGCGCTGATCGAGATCGCCGTGTCGGGCCGGGCGATGGACGCAGCACCCGAAGGGGCGACGACGCTGCACGTCGTCGACGCGGAGACGAAGGCCGAGCTCGCCCACGTCGAGATCGTGACGGGCATCGAATGGCCGCGCAGCGACTGCGCGCACCCCGGCGTCGTCGAGGAGCGGAACGTCCTGGTGCGCGACGGCGTCTCGCCGCTCCCGCTGCCGGCGCCGCGTTCGTCGCACGGCTTCCAGCGCGAGGGTATCTACTGGGTGCGCGCCGAGGGGCACGCCTGGACGCGCTTCCGGCAGGAGACGCGGTCCGGCGGCGACCGGACGTTCGCGCTCGCGCCGGAGGTCGACCTCGACGTGCGTCTCGAGCCGAACGTCTTCGCGCCGAAGGCGGTGATCCGGGTGCGCGGCGGACTCGTCGCCGAAGACCTCCTGCGAGAGCGGATCGCGGAGTTCGAAGCGGCGGACGACGGTGACGACTCGACCGCCGCGTCGAGCCTCGACGAACTGCAGAAGACGATCGCTGAGGCCGCCGCGAAGCTGGCGGCGACCGCCATGCCACTCGAGGCGGTGGCGCGCGGTCAGCCGCTGCTCGAGGCCGAGCCGTCCGCGGGCGGCACGACGCGTCTCGAAGGGCTGCCGCGCGGCCAGTACTCGGTGAGCCTCGAGCTCGGCGAGTGGTTCCGGCGGCCGACCCGCTTCGGCATCACGACAGTCGACGGGACGAAGGGCGGACACATCGCGGTGACGCTCGCGGTCGAGCCGCCCGAGCCGAAGCCCGAACAGGTCCCGCTCTCCGGCACGCTGTTCATCCCGCCCGAATGGGGCAGGGTCGACGCGAAGCTCTACGTGAAGCCGGAGAGCCTCCCGAACGTCAAATTCGAGGACTGGATCGGAATCGACCTGCAGCAGATGAAGCGCGACGACAAGACGCCCGGCCTCTACGCGTGGACGGCCGGCAAGGTGCTTCCCGGCGAG
>Ga0134124_10004364_pt1 | contig 11366 bp, 12 predicted proteins | sample KB304_FD_96880 | JGI IMG/M metagenome (GOLD analysis project Ga0134124, IMG submission 96880) | Terrestrial soil microbial communities without Nitrogen fertilizer from Kellogg Biological Station, Michigan, USA - KB3-0-4 | ecosystem: Environmental > Terrestrial > Soil > Unclassified ... | reverse complement strand
GACCCTGAGATCGAAAAGCGCTGTCCACTCGCTCGCCGATTCCAGGGTTGCAGGCCCCTAGTCGCGCGGGATCTCGCGCGGGTGGCCCTCGCGGTCGATGGCCACGTAGGTGAGGTTGGCTTCGGTCACCTTGACGACCACCGGGTTGGCCGGGTTGCGCTCGGCATAGACCTCGACGTTGACGGTGACCGAGGTGCGGCCCACGCGCACGACGTGGGCGTAGAAGCTCAGCAGGTCACCCATCGAGACCGGCTGCTTGAAAATGAATTCATTCACCGCCACCGTGGCAATGCGGCCGCGCGCGATGCGCGCGGGCAGTACCGCACCGGCGATGTCGACCTGCGCCATGATCCAGCCCCCGAAGATGTCGCCGTTGCCATTGGCGTCGGCGGGCATCGGCATGACGCGCAGCACGAGCTCCTTTTCCTCGTGGCGCGTGCCCATGCGGGTGTTGATGGCCTCGGGCAGCGGGGCGGTTTGCTTGGGGGGTGCAGTCATGGCGTTCGGCCCGGGGGGCCCTCCGATCTCGTTTGGCTGGAAGGATTTTGATTCATGCGTCGCGCGCAAACCTTGAGCGCATCAAACATGGCGGCATCGCAGGAGCGCTCGCGCGAGCGCTCCGACTGGGCCACGCTCGGGCGGCTGCTGCCCTACCTGTGGGATTACCGCGCACGGGTGATCCTGGCGCTTGCCTGCCTCATCGCGGCCAAGGTCGCCAACGTGGCCGTGCCGGTGCTGCTCAAGCGCCTGGTCGATGCGCTGTCGATCTCGCCGGGCGACCCGCGCGCCATCATCGTGGTCCCGGTGGGTCTCCTGATCGCCTACGGCGCGCTGCGCCTGTCGACCTCGCTCTTCACCGAGCTGCGCGAGCTGCTCTTCGCCAAGGCCACCGAGGGCGCGGCACGGCGCATCTCGCTCGAAGTGTTCGAGCACCTGCATTCGCTGAGCCTGCGCTTTCATCTCGAGCGCCAGACCGGCGGCATGACCCGCGACATCGAGCGCGGCACGCGCGCAGTGCAGTCGCTGATCTCGTATTCGCTCTACAGCATCCTGCCCACGCTGGTGGAGGTGGGGCTCGTGCTCACCCTGCTGGCGGTGAAGTTCGATGCGGCGTTCGCCTGGATCACGCTGGCCGCGCTCGTGATCTACATCGTCTTCACCATCAGCGTCACCGAGTGGCGAACGAAGTACCGCAAGCGCATGAACGAGCTCGACTCGTCCTCGCACACCAAGGCGATCGACTCGCTGCTCAACTACGAGACCGTCAAGTACTTCAACAACGAGCGCTTCGAGGCCCAGCGCTACGACCACAGCCTGGACCTGCTGCGGCGCGCGCGGCTGAAGTCGCAGGTGTCGCTGTCGGTGCTGAACACCGGGCAGCAACTGCTGATCGCGGCGGCCCTCATCGCAATGCTCTGGCGCGCGACCTCGGGCGTCGTGGCCGGGCGCATGACGCTGGGCGACCTCGTCATGATCAACGCCTTCATGATCCAGCTGTACGTGCCGCTCAATTTCCTGGGCGTGATCTACCGCGAGATCAAGCAGTCGCTCACCGACCTGGACAAGATGTTCACGCTGATGGAGCGCGAACGCGAGATCGACGACACCGCCGGCGCGCATGCGCTTGCGCTCAGTGCGCCACCCACCGTGCGCTTCGAGCACGTGGGCTTCGGCTACGAGCGTGCGCGGCCCATCCTGCATGACTTGAGCTTCGAGATCCCGGCGGGCCACACGGTGGCGGTGGTGGGTGCGTCGGGGGCGGGAAAGTCAACGCTCGCGCGGCTGATGTTCCGCTTCTACGACGTGAGCGAGGGCCGCATCACCATCGACGGGCAGGACCTGCGCGAGCTCACCCAGTCGAGCCTGCGCCGCTCGATCGGCATCGTTCCGCAGGACACCGTGCTCTTCAACGACACCGTGGCCTACAACATCGGCTACGGGCGCCCCGGCGCCACGCACGAGGAGGTGGTGGCCGCGGCGCAGGCGGCGCGCATCCACGACTTCATCGCGTCCACGCCCAAGGGCTACGAGACCATGGTGGGCGAGCGCGGGCTGAAGCTTTCCGGCGGCGAGAAGCAGCGGGTGGCGATTGCGCGCACGCTTCTGAAGAACCCGCCGATCGTGATCTTCGACGAGGCCACCTCGGCGCTGGACTCGGCGAACGAGCGGGCCATCCAGGCGCAGCTCCAGTCGACGGCGCGCAACAAGACGGCACTCGTCATCGCGCACCGGCTGTCCACGGTGGTCGATGCCGATCAGATTCTGGTGATGGACGCGGGGCGCATCGTGGAGCGCGGCACGCACGCGCAACTTCTCGCGCAGGGCGGCCAATACGCCCGCATGTGGGCGCTGCAGCAAAGCGGCGGCGAATGAGCGAGTGGGCGGGCGCGCTCAGCCCTTGCTGCCCTCGCCCTCGGCGGGGGGCGGGGTCGATTGCGGCTCGCCTTCAGCGCCCGACTGGTCGGGCTGCGGGTGCGCGCCGCGCTCGGCCTTGCGCTGCAGCTTCTCTTCCTTCTTGCGCTTCTTGGCCAGCTCACGCTGGCGTTTCTCGTACGAGTAGTTCGGGGTGGCCAATGGTGCTGCCTCTTCTGGGGTGATTGGTCAGTACATAGTACTCGTCGGGTTCGGCCGTGAGGCAAGCCCTAGAGTGAGGTGCGCAGGATCTGCGCAAGCAATTCGGCCGCGCTCAGGCCGCGCTCCTGCGCACGCTCGTTCAGTGCCGTCACCAGGTCGGAGGGCAGCTTGGTCGCGAAGGGCACGAGGCCCGCGGCCTGGTCGAGGCGGCGGCGCTCGCGGCGGTCGGGCGGCGCGGTGGAGGCGGCGCCGAAGCGCGTGGGTGTGCCAGACTGCGCGAGCTTTCCCGCGATCTTGAGTCCCTTGTTCTTCTCAAGGTCGGTCTTCTTCATCTCGATTCCCCATGGCTCTCAAATCAACGGTCTTCAAGGCGGAGCTGCAGATCGCCGACATGGACCGCGGCTACTACGGCACGCACGCGGTGACGCTGGCGCAGCACCCCTCCGAGAACGACGAGCGACTGATGGTGCGCCTGCTCGCCTATGCACTGCACGCCGGTGCCGGCGAGGAGCCATTGTCCTTTGCCAACGGCATGACGCAGACCGACGAGCCCGAGCTCTGGCGGCGCAGCCTCGTGGGGGAAGTCGAGCTGTGGATCGACGTCGGGCTGCCCGACGAGAAGTGGCTGCGCCGCGCGAGCAACCGCAGCGAGGCGGTGGTGCTCTACACCTTCGGCCGCAATGCGCCGCTGTGGTGGACGCAGCAGCGCGGCGCGCTGGAGCGGTTCGCCAACCTGCGCGTGCGCCAACTCGGCGCGGCATCGACCCAGGCGCTTGCGGCGCTCGCCCAGCGCAGCATGCGACTGCAAATCACCGTGCAGGACGGGCATCTGTGGGTCGCCGACGATCGCGAGTCGGTCGAGGTCGAGCTCGTCGAGGTCAAGGAAGCGCGCGAGCGCTGAAGCGGCGCCGCCTCAGGGGCGCGGAGCATCGCCCAGCGCAATGCCTTCCCTGCGCGGATCGGCGCCGCCTTGCCATTCATCCTCGCCATCGCGGCGCGCACGAACGATCGTTGCGACCCCGCTGGCATAGGCCGCGGTCGAGACCTGGTGCCCGAGCCGGCGCAGACCGTCCACCAGCGGGTCGGCGTCGCCCTCGAGCAAGGGATGCTCGCCGCCGAGCGTGGTGCGCGGCGTGTTGGTGGCGCCGAAGTTCATCAGCGCGGATGCCTGCTGGGCATCGAGCTGCCAGTCGAGCACGCCCACCAGCGTCTTCACGACGTACTGCGCGATCGCGCTGCCCCCGGGGGAGCCCGTGACCATGCGCAGCGCGCCGCGTCCACCGTCGCTCGCGCGGTCGAAGACGAGGGTCGGCGCCATGATGCTGCGCGGGCGCTTGCCGGGCTCGATGCGATTGGCGAGCGCTGCGCCGTGCGCGTCGGCCGGTGCGGCGGAGAAGTCGGTGAGCTGGTTGTTCAGCACGAAGCCGTGGGTCATGTGGAAGGAGCCGAAGGCGCTCTCCACGCTGCTGGTCATCGCCAGGGCATTGCCCTCGCGATCGACGATGGAGATGTGCGAGGTGCCGTGCTCGGGCGTCGCATCCATCCCGCCCGGCGCGTCTTCGAAGCGCCCCGCTGTGGCCGTGCCCATGGAGCGGTCGGCCCGCAGCAGCGCGGCGCGGCTTGCGAGGTAGGCCTTGTCGAGCAATCGGGAGGGCGAGCCGCCCGGCAGGGCGACGAAGTCGGTGTCGGCGATGTAGCGGTCGCGGTCCGCATAGGCCAGGCGCTCGGCCTCGGCGATGAGGTGGACCGCTTCCAGCGCGGGCCGGCCGCCTTCGGCATCGACGTGCGAGGGCGGCAGTCGCTGGATCGGCAGCGCCTCCAGCACGCCGAGCACCGCCGCGACCGTCATCCCGCCGGAGGACGGCGGCGGCGCGCCGCAGATCCAGTAGGCGCGATAGGTCGTGCACACCGGCTCGCGTCGGACCGCGCGGTAGCCCGCGAGGTCCGAAAGCTGCAGCCGCCCGGGCGTGAGGGGAATCGCCTGCGGCCCGTCGCCGCGGCTGGCCTGGGCTTTCTCGACGATGTCACGGGCGATCGGCCCGGCATAGAGCGCGCCGGGGCCGTCCTCGGCAAGGCGCTGCAGCGTGTCCGCGTACGCGGGGTTCGTCAGCCGAAAGCCCGTCGGGCGGCCGCGTCCGACGGGGTCGAGGAAATAGGCGCTCGCTTGCGCATCGCGCTGCAGCTGCGCGCGCGATCCGGCAATCGAGGCGGCCAGGCGCGGGCTCACCGAAAAGCCTTCACGGGCGAGGTCGATGGAGGGTTGCAGCAGGGGCTTCCAGGCGAGACGACCGTGATCGCCGTGCAGCAACTCGAGCATGCGCACGACCCCGGGCGTGCCGATCGAGCGACCGCTGCCGCGCGCATCGGGCTGCGGTGCGCGGCGCTGCTGGTCGCTGATCCAGCGCAGGTCGTCGGCGGTGGAGGCGATGGGGGCGGTCTCGCGGCCGTCGTAGGCCTGCACGGTGCCGCGCGCGGCATCGAAATACAGCGCGAACGCACCGCCGCCCAGGCCCGAGGACTGCGGCTCCACGAGGCCGAGCACCATCTGCACCGCGACGGCGGCGTCGGCGGCCGTGCCACCGTGGCTCAGGACCTCGCAGCCCGTCCTGGACGCCAGCGGGTTCGCGGTCACCACCATGAAGCTGCGCGCGCGGGCTGCGCGCATGCCCCTGCGGTAGCCCGACGCGATCTCGGGCGCGCCTTGCTCGTCCGCCACCCCGGCACGCGCGACGACCTCGCCCAACGCACCCGGCTCGATGCGGCAGGCGGGCTCGGGCGCCACACGCGACGGGTCGGCGCACCCACCGAACAGGCCGAGCCACAGCAGCGGCAGCACGAGCCATCGCCTCGTCATCGAAGTGCGGCGCGGGTGTGACGGGGGCATGCGGTGCTTCCTTTTGTCGCGGACGCGGTGGGTGCGACGTGTACACCACTCGCGCTGCGGCTGCAGGGGGTGGGCCTGAGGCCGGGTGCGTGGGGCCGTGGCTACACTGCCGCGCGTGGAAACCAAATGGCTGGAAGACTTCGTGAGCCTTGCCGAGACGCGCAGCTTCTCGCGCTCGGCGCAACTGCGGCACGTGACCCAGCCGGCCTTCTCGCGGCGCATCCAGGCGCTCGAGGCCTGGGCCGGCACCGATCTCGTCGATCGCTCCTCCTACCCCACGCGCCTCACGCAGGCCGGTGAGACCTTCCACGCGCAGGCGCTGGAGATCCTGGGCGCGCTGCAGGCCACGCGCAACCTCATGCGCGGCCATCGCGCGGTGGGCCAGGACATGGTCGAGTTCGCCGTGCCGCACACGCTCGCCTTCACCTTCTTTCCGCACTGGCTCATGGACCTGCGTCGCGGCTTCGGCGCACTGAAGAGCCGGCTCATCGCGCTCAACGTCCACGACGCGGTGATGCGCCTGGCCGAAGGAAGCTGCGACCTGCTCATCGCCTACCACCACCCTGCGCAGCCGCTGCAGCTCAACCCGGAGCGCTACGAGATGCTCAGCCTCGGGCGCGAGACGCTGCAGCCCTACGCGAAGGCCGACGCGCAAGGCGAGCCGCTGTTTCGCCTGCCCCCCGAGCGCCCCGGAGAGCGCGTGCCCTTCCTGAGCTATGCGAGCGGCGCCTACCTCGGGCAGCTCGTGGACCTCATCATCAAGCAGGCCGGCGCGCCGGTTCCGCTGGACGCCCTGTACGAGACGGACATGGCCGAGGGGCTGAAGGCGATGGCGCTCGAAGGCCACGGGCTGGCCTTCCTTCCCGGCAGCTCCGTCAAGAAGGAGCTGCGCTCGCGCAAGCTCGTGCCAGCCGCGCCGGAAGGGCAGTTCTCGATCGCGATGGACGTGCGCATCTACCGGGAGCGCCCCGAGATGGCCAAGCACGCCAAGCCCGGCGTGCAGGCGCTGTGGGACTACCTTCAGAGCACGCAGACGGCGAGTGCACCGCGCGAATGAAGTCGGGCTTGCGGGTTAACCCGCGCTTCGTGCTCGCGAAGCATGCGCACATGTGCGTCGTGCATGGCGTGTCGCGTCATTCGGCATTGGCGCCGCGTGCCCGCCAACGCTTACATTGCGCCCCGCCCTCGTACGGCTCCTCATTTTTTTCTGCGTTTGTACGTGGTACCGCGTAATCGCAGGTCCGGTAAATTCCGTTTCCCGCCAATCAACAACTGTTCCGAAGGAGCCTCCATGAAAAAGTCCCTGCTCGCGCTGGCGGCCTTGTGCCTGGCCGTGGGCGCGGCCCACGCCGAAGACACGCTGGCCAAGATCAAGAGCTCCGGCAAGGTCGTGATGGGCACCCGTGAATCGTCGGCGCCGCTGGCCTACACGCTGGGTGGCGGCAAGTACACCGGCTATCACGTCGAGCTGTGCGAACGCATCATTGCCGACATCGGCAAGCAACTGGGCATCAAGCCGACCATCGAATACACGCCGGTCACCTCGCAGAACCGCATCCCGCTGGTGCAGAACGGGACCGTGGACCTCGAGTGCGGCTCCACCACCAACAACCAGGCCCGCGCCCAGCAGGTCGCCTTCGGCCTCACGACCTACGTCACCGAAGTGCGAATGGCGGTGAACGCGAAGTCGGGTCTCACCTCCATCAACCAGCTCAACGGCAAGACCGTGGTCACCACCACCGGCACGACCTCGGTGCAACTGCTGCGCAAGCACGAGCGCGGCAACGGCGTGAACTTCAACGAGGTGTTCGGCAAGGACCACGCCGACAGCTTCCTGATCCTCGAGTCCGGCCGCGCCGACGCCTTCGTGATGGACGACAACATCCTCGCCGGCAACATCGCCAACGCGAAGAACCCGGCCGACTTCAAGATCACCGGCGAGGTGCTCTCGGTCGAGCCCATCGCGGTGATGATTCGCAAGGACGACCCGAGCTTCAAGAAGGCGGTGGACGACTCCATCCGCAGCATGATCAAGAGCGGCGACCTGACCAAGCTCTACAACAAGTGGTTCCTGTCGCCGATCCCGCCGAAGAACGTCAGCGTGAATCTGCCGATGGGCGAGACGCTCAAGGGCCTGCTGGCCAACCCGAACGACAACCCGGCCGAAGCCTTCGCGAAGAAGTAATTCAACCGGTTCGTTCTCAGCCCACCCGCGACCCGGGTGGGCTTTTGTTTGATTGCCATTGCCGCTGGCTTGGATTGACACGCGCAAGCGCGCTGAGGTCCACTGCGGGCCACCGGCGGCGCGGAACTTGCCTACACGGTGCGTCGATGTGTCGCACAAAAACGGGAGCGGAGACTCGAACACATGCGTGGATATCAATGGGATTGGCAGTTCTTCCTGACTGACACCGGCGCCGGTCAAACCTATCTGCAGTGGATGCTGTCGGCCTGGGGGTGGACGCTCTCGGTCGCTGCATGCGCATGGGTCGTCGCACTGACATTCGGTGCGCTGATCGGCACGCTGCGCACGGTCCCGAACCGCGGAGCCCAGTTCTTCGGGAATGCCTGGGTGGAGCTCTTCCGCAACATCCCGCTGCTGGTCCAGATCTTCCTCTGGTACCACGTCATCCCGGCCATCTTCCCGGTGATGAAGAGCCTGCCGCCGTTCCTGCTCGTGGTGCTCGCGCTCGGCCTGTTCACCTCGGCCCGCGTTGCCGAGCAGGTGAGGGCGGGCATCCAGTCGCTGCCGCGCGGGCAGATGATGGCCGGCTCCGCCATGGGTCTCACGCTGCCGCAGACCTACCGCTACGTGATCCTGCCGATGGCCTTTCGAATCGTGTTGCCGCCGCTGACCAGCGAGGCGATGAACATCATCAAGAACTCCGCGGTGGCCTTCGCGGTGTCGATCGCCGAGCTTGCGCTGTTCGCGCAGCAGGTGCAGGAGGAGACCTCGCGCGGCATCGAGACCTACCTCGCCGTCACGACGCTCTACATCATCTCGGCGCTCGTGGTGAACCGCATCCTGGCCTACGTCGAGCGCAGCGTCCGCGTTCCCGGGTACGTGGGGGGCGGCAAATGACGCTCGACCTCAGCTTCTATTCGTGGGACGTCATCCAGGCGTTCGTCCTCAAGGGCTTCGCCTTCAGCGTTCAGCTCACGATCGTGGCCATGATCGGCGGCATCGTCCTCGGCACGATGCTTGCGCTCATGCGGCTGTCAGGCGTGAAGGTGCTGGAGATCCCGGCCACCATCTACGTGAACGGCATGCGCTCCATCCCGCTGGTGATGGTGATCCTGTGGTTCTTCCTGCTGATGCCCTTCGTGCTCGGGCGGCCCATCGGCGCGGAGCTCTCGGCCTACGTGACGTTCACGCTTTTCGAGGCGGCCTACTACTCCGAGATCATGCGCGCGGGCATCCAGTCGATCTCGCGCGGGCAGGTCTACGCGGGGCAGGCGATCGGCCTGTCGTACGGCCAGAACATGCGCTTCGTGATCCTTCCGCAGGCCTTCCGCAACATGCTGCCGGTGCTGCTCACGCAGACCATCATCCTGTTCCAGGACACCTCGCTCGTCTATGCCATCGGCGCCTACGACCTGCTCAAGGGATTCGAGGTCGCGGGCAAGAATTACGGCCGCCCGATCGAGTCCTATCTCGCGGCCGCCATCGTCTACTTCGTCATCTGCTTCGCGCTGTCATACGTGGTCAAGCGACTGCAGAAGAAGATCGCCATCATTCGTTGAGGAGCTGCACCCATGTCAGCCATGATCGAGATCAAGAACGTCAGCAAGTGGTACGGCAGCTTCCAGGTCCTCACCGACTGCACCACCCAGGTCAACAAGGGTGAGGTGGTCGTGGTGTGCGGGCCCTCGGGCTCGGGCAAGTCCACCCTCATCAAGACGGTGAACGCGCTGGAGCCCTTCCAGAAGGGCGACATCTCCGTGGACGGCATCTCGGTGAGCGACCGGAAGACCGATCTGCCCAAGCTTCGCTCGCGCGTGGGCATGGTGTTCCAGCACTTCGAGCTCTTCCCGCACCTGTCGGTGACCGAGAACCTCACCCTCGCGCAGGTCAAGGTGCTCAAGCGCAGCCTGGACGAGGCCAAGGCACGCGGCTTGAAGATGCTCGACCGCGTGGGCCTCACCGCGCACAAGGACAAGTTCCCCGGCCAGCTCTCCGGCGGCCAGCAGCAGCGCGTGGCCATCGCTCGCGCGCTCAGCATGGACCCGATCGTGATGCTCTTCGACGAGCCCACCTCCGCGCTCGACCCCGAAATGGTGGGCGAGGTGCTGGATGTGATGGTGCAGCTCGCCCAGGAAGGCATGACGATGATGTGCGTCACCCACGAGATGGGCTTCGCCAAGAAGGTCAGCCACCGCGTGATCTTCATGGACCAGGGGAAGATCATCGAGGACTGCCGCAAGGAGGAGTTCTTCGGCAACCCCGACGCTCGCTCGCCGCGCGCGAAGGATTTCCTGTCCAAGATCCTCGCCCATTGATTGACGACCCCTCGGCTCGCGAGTACGCGAGCCGATCCCCGAGGGGATCTCGCCGGGCTTGGGGCGGCCCGGCGCTGCGGCTCGCTCTGGCTTCGGCGTAGACCGAGTGCCGGCACCGGGTGCCTGCGATCCGAGCCTGGGTAGCCGGCTCGTTGCGCGAGGTCAGCGAAAATCGCGGGCATGTCCTCCGCCCCCACTCCCCAAGCCCTCACCCTCACCCGCCCCGACGACTGGCACCTTCACGTGCGCGACGGTGCCGTGCTCGCCGACGTGGTGCCGCACACCGCGCGCCAGTTCGCGCGCGCCATCGTCATGCCGAACCTGCGCCCGCCGGTCACGACCGCGCGGCAGGCGGTCGAATACCGCGAGCGCATTCGCGCCGCCGTGCCCGAGGGTGTGAGCTTCGAGCCGCTGATGACGCTCTATCTCACCGACCTCCTGCCGCCCGACGAGATCCGCCGCGCGAAGGAGGCGGGCGTGGTCGCAGTGAAGCTCTATCCGGCCGGCGCCACCACCAACAGCGATGCCGGCGTCACCGACATCCGCAAGACCTACGCCACGCTCGAGGCGATGCAGCGCGAAGGGCTGCTGCTGCTCGTGCATGGCGAAGTCACCTCGCCCGACATCGATGTGTTCGACCGCGAGGCGGTGTTCATCGACCGCCAGCTCATTCCGCTGCGCCGCGACTTCCCCGAGCTGAAGATCGTGTTCGAGCACATCACCACGCGCGAGGCGGCGCAGTACGTGGCGCAGGCAGGCTCCCACACCGCGGCCACCATCACCGCGCACCACCTGCTCTTCAACCGCAATGCGATCTTCACCGGCGGCGTGCGTCCGCACTACTACTGCCTGCCGGTGCTCAAGCGCGAGGAGCATCGCCAGGCCCTCGTCCAGGCGGCCACCTCGGGCAGCGATCGCTACTTCCTCGGCACCGACAGCGCCCCGCATCCCGCGCACCTGAAGGAGCATGCGAGCGGCTGCGCAGGCTGCTACACCGCCTTGCATGCGCTGGAGCTCTACGCGCAGGCCTTCGAAGCCGCCGGCGCGCTCGACAAGCTCGAAGCCTTCGCCAGCTTCAACGGCCCGGCGTTCTACGGACTGCCGCGCAACGCCGGCACGGTGACGCTGGAGCGCAAGCCCTGGGTGCTCCCGGAGTCGGTGCCTTTCGGCGAAGCCGAGTTGAAGCCGCTGTGTGCCGGCGAGACGATCAACTGGAAGCTGAAGGGGTGAATGACGGCCCCTCGGCTTGCGAGTACGCAAGCCGATCCCCCGAGTGACATGACGGCCCCTCGTCTCACGAGTACGTGAGCCGATCCCCCGAGGGGATGGCGCGCGGGCCTTGGGGCGGCCCGGCGGACGCGCGCCAACTTTCCCCTCGCCCGCCAGAGAGTGCTTCCTCCGACAGGAG
>Ga0134124_10004363_pt1 | contig 11367 bp, 13 predicted proteins | sample KB304_FD_96880 | JGI IMG/M metagenome (GOLD analysis project Ga0134124, IMG submission 96880) | Terrestrial soil microbial communities without Nitrogen fertilizer from Kellogg Biological Station, Michigan, USA - KB3-0-4 | ecosystem: Environmental > Terrestrial > Soil > Unclassified ... | reverse complement strand
TCGATCTTGCCGTCCTTGCCCTTGGTCGCCGGTCGCACGACGGAGGAGAAGCCATAGTTCTGCGGCGACTCGACGGCTTCGCGGGCCTCGCCCATGATCGAGCCCTTCATCTGCTGCATCATCTTGTCGTCGTCGATCTCGTCGATCAGCGTGCGTGCGCCGCCGCCGGAATAGCCGACAAACCCTTGCGTCAACGGTGTCTGGCGATGCATTGCGAGAGGCTCCTGTTGTCTTCAACCGGGTGGGATCAATTCTGGCGGCAGCGTTGGTGCTGACGTGCCCGGCTGCAGGGGCGGACCGGCCGGGTTGTCGAGCGCACCGAAAGGTTTGTCGGACAGCTTCCACGGCATCACCAGCTCCAGCACGGTCGTGGTGCCGCTCTGGTTATCCTGCGTGAACGTCAGGGTCTGGATCTTCATGACGAAGTCGAGCATCGCCATCGGGGCATGGACGCCGACGTCGTCGCCACAGCGCCAGAGAGCCTTGCCGTCGCGCAGCCAACCCTGCACGGTGACATGGGCAGTGATCTGGGTGCCGTCGCGGAACAGTCTTTCGTAATTGACCCGGTTGACCACCTCGGCCGGGCTCATCGCCGGGTGTTCCAAGACCGTCTGAATGAATTTCTTGTAGCCCTTGTAACTCTCGCTCGCGACCTCCGCCTCCAGCTTGGCGGCGGCGGCGGCGTTCAATTCCTCGGCGTTGGAAGCCTGCCCGATGGCATTGTAGATCGATGCCAGCATCTCGTTGGCGACGACGCACTGCATCTTCTTGATGTTGTCGCCCTCGGTCAGTTGCTGCACGACCGGGTTGGAATGATTGCCGATCAGCAGCATGTTGCCGAGATGGTCCGAGCCGAGCGTCGCGCCACGTTGCCGCGCGAGCTTGTCCACGAAGTCGAAACACAGTTCGCCCGGCTGGGCCTGACACTTCTTGAACGGCTCCGGATCGACCGTGCCGACCGGCACCACCGTCACGCCGAATTCGCCGTAAACCTTGCTGGCAATCGCCTGCAGCGGCATGTTGTCGAAGTTGGCCTTCTTGGCGTCCACGCTCGACGTCCCGGCCGCCCACGTCCGGCCCGCGCCTGACAATTCCACCTGATGGTTGGCCGCGTCATAGGCGGTCTGCCGCGTCAGGATGATGCCGTTGATCGCCAGTTGCCCGCCGAGATAGATCTGGCAGGCATCGCCCGGCTTGAACTGCAGGCCGATCCACGAGATCGGCATGTCGGCGCGTTCGGAGGCCGTGAAGCGAAACAGCGGCCAGCCATCGGACCAGCGATGCTGGACCCAGACCGTCTCCCAGTCCTCGAATTGCACGCCGTTGACAATGAGGACCGCGACTTCGGCCCCGGAATTGATGGTCAGCGGCGGCGGCTCCGGTGCCTTCTCGGTGGTGCCTCCGGTGATGATGACGCGGCGCGGGGCTTCGTCGGCCATGGGCTTAGAACGACAGCGCTCGTCCGGTTCGCGGCGCGAAGGCGGGATGCACCACCTTGTTCTCCTCGCGCAGCTCGTCGGCGCGACCGGCGTCGGCATAGAGACGATAGGACTGGATCAGCGTCGGCCGGATCGCGGCGAAGCGAAAATCGAGCATCTGCGGCAGCGGCCGGGCCGTCTGATAGAGATGGAACGTCACCGCCGCGTGCAGCGAGATCAGCGCCCGGTAGACCGTCAGCGCCATCTCGTCGGCCGCGACCTCTTCGGCTTCGTCGAAGGCGACATTGACCTCGCCGCGCACGAAATCGACATCCTGACGGCTGGTGAAGGTCATACCCGCGAGCACCACCGACATCTGCTGCAGGCTGAACGCCACGCAGGCCTGCTTGATCAGCACCGCCACCAGCGCCACCGCGCTCTCGGCGACGAGGGTGGCGCGTATCCGGTTGAACTCGTCCAGCGTTGCGCCTGTGATCCGCGCCTGATTGAAGCAGTTCGACAGCTTCGGCCCGATCACGTTGGCGACGATATAGGACTCGGCATGTACCTTCACATCGCCGCAGGCGCGCCGAAGATCCGAGCCCGCGCGCCCGATCTGGTTGTTCGATGTCGCCAGCAGCATGTCGGCGGAGAGCCGGGCGATCTTGGCGGCCTCGCTGACTTCAAAGGCCGGGATCATGGGGTGACGGCCTCGCTCTCTTTCTTGATGCCGGTCTCGACCGCGTTGGTGGTCGCACTCTCCAGATTGTTCGCCGCGTAGTAGACGCCAGCCGGGCTGTCCCGCGTGCCGGTCGCCGGGGCCTGACCGTATTCGGTGAACGTCATGTCGAACACGCAGTAGCCGCCGAATTTGTCCTCTTCGGTGACGCGGTAGCGCGTACACATCACATTGAGGACGCCGAGCAATGGCAACTGCAGACTGGCCGGGCCATCGGTCTCCAGCGCCAAGATCAGGCTGTCGCGCGCCGGGATGTAGTTCTTCTGCTGCAGGACGTCGGAGCCATCTCGCGGATAGGCGATGATGTAGCCGCGCACGGTGAACTCGCGGGCGCGGCGGCCCATGTCCTCGGCATAGGGCACGTTGCGTTTTGGGAATTCATGATTGACGACGCGGCGACCGGACTCGCGCACGCCGGTATCGACATGAAATCGCGCGCCGCGAAAATTGGCGCGTCGCAGCGACGACCGCCACGCGATGCCGGACTGCAGTTCAAGGATCGTCGTGGCTCGTCCGCCCGACCCTGCCGCCTGCTGCGCGATCTCTTGGTCCGAGAACGGGATCGTTGGTGACGCCATCAGCTTCCTCCACGCATGTAGCTTCTCGCGGTGTCGCTGACGCTGGGTCCGGTATCGGTGGGCATCATCTGGGTCTGCCGCTGCATCGACGTGTTGCGGAGAAGGTTGTCGCCCGAGTAATCGACCTTGGTGCCAGCGGGAGCTTTGACATCGACATTGAGCTGGCCGGTTGAATTGATTTCGGTCGGTCGGCTGAGCGCGCTGCGGTCGAGTGCAGGACGGTCGAGCGCGGCACGGTCATCTAATCTGCGGTAGCTGAAGCCGCCATCGGTCGGGAAATCCTTCGAGGTGTAGCCCATCTGCGACGCCGCCGACGCCGTGATGTCGATGCCGCGCCCAGTGCGCTTGGCCGGACCGTAGTCAGTTTGTGGCAGCGTGAACTTGCGACCGTCCGGCGTCGTCACTTCGAACATCTGACCTATTGTTGACTTGTCGGGCAACGCGATGCCGGGCCGGTTGCTCTTCGGACTGCCGGGCGGTTCGGATGGGTCATGCCAGCCGGGCGCATTGCCAAACCACGAACCTCTCACGGTCTTGGCGCTCTGGTCCGGCGGAGATTCTCCAGCGCCTTTACCGGTGCCCGGACCGACAGCACTACCATAGGGCGGCGGGTTCAGACCTTGTTTGATCAACGCCTCTCGCGCCGCTTCGGGACTCCGAATACCGAAATGGCCCGTATCAGGACGCCGCCAGTTGGCACCGGAGACCAGACCCCATTTTGCCGCCAACTCATTTTCCGTTTCGACCGACAATGTTTTGCCGCCCCGGCCGCGCACGCCATAGCCGACCTGATTGACATCGATGGCCGCACCAATCGGATGGCCGCTCGCGTTGTGCGGGCGGTGTCCCAGCGTGCCGCTTTCCGGCCCGATGACGCCGCCTGCCTTTTCATAATCAGTGAGGAAGCCTTGGAAGTTCTGCGCAAAGCGAGCATCAACCTGAAATTTTCGTCCGCCGGATGTCGTGACCGTCGCCATGCCAGCGCGCTGGATCGGCGTGCCTGCAGGCGCAGTGATCCCGGCAGCACCTCCCCCGCTCTCCATCGGGCGACGCCCACCCGCGAGCACGTCCGCCTGCGGCCCGGTGAGCGGCCCGACACCGCCGCCGGGCGGGCCTGCCGGTGTTGCGCCTGCGCCTTGGCCGGTGCCGGGGCCAACGTCGCTGCCGTTTGGAAGAGCCGTGTAACCACCACCGCCCCACCCGCGTCCGCCGCCAGCGCCCGGAACGCCGCCGCCAGCGGCTGCGCCCGCACCGCCGCCAAATGACGCCGGTACGATTCCGCCGCCGCCACCCTGTGCGCCACCCCGCAGGAAACCATAGAATTCGATCAGCGCTTCGTAGACGCCGCCCTTGATGATGGCCTGTGCGCGACCTTCACCGGCACTGCCGCCCGTGTCACTGCCGCCGAAGCCGGTGCGATGCAGCAGCGGATTGTTGTCGTTGGCTCCTTGGAAACTCGATGGATGCTTGAGATCGCCCTCCATCTGCTGGTAGCGACGACGATACCAGCCGCTCAAGCCGCCTCCTTCGCTCGGTGATGCAGGCGCAGCGGACGCTGGTGCTTCATCGCCAAACCCCTGCACGGGCGGTGGCTGCCTTCCCTGATAGGCTCCATAGCCGCCCCTCAACGCACCAATGGGGCCACCGGTTATCATCCCGCCCAGCGCGCCTCGCTCGATGGCGAAGACCTTGACCATCCAGTCGGGCATCGTGATCGAGCGGATGGTGTTGCCGATGGCCTCGACCAGATGCGCTGTGGTCTTGAAGCCCTCGTTCATGCCCTTGACGACGTCGAGCACCATCGGCAGGCCCCACGACAGAAGCTCGGTCTTGATCTCGCCGATGCTCTTGAGAATGCCGCGCCACTGCTCGGCGATCAGTCGGCTTGACCGCTCGATCCGTTCGGCCTGCTCCAGTTCTTCCTTGGTCGCGTGCTGCATCGCCGGACGGGTGAACGCCGTTGGATCGCCGCCAAACAGTTTCCCGAGCCGACCGGCTTGAGTGGCCGCGATCTCTTCCGATCCGGTGCGCCTTTTCCAATCCTCGTATACTTCGATTTCGTATTCACGAATCTTGTTGAAGCGATCCACCTCGTTGGTCAGCTTCTGATAGTCATCGATGGCTTTCGGCGGAACGCCCATGGACAGCATCTGCTGCCGTGCCCTTGAACCGCTCATCGACAGATCGGTCAGAACCTCATTCATGTTGGCAAGTTGCGCGACGGTGTTCTCCGCCGAAATGCCCAGTCTCTCGTTCTGCTCGGTCATGTTGCGAAGCTGGCCGAGCGTCATTCCGAGCGAGCGCGCGGTCTGGCTCAGCGTGTACATCTCCTGCGAAAACTTGAACACCGAAACGCCGTAGGCAGCGACTGCCGCGCCGACAGCTCCGATGCCGATGGCCACGGCACCAAGGCCGACCACCATCGCCCGTGACGTCGCGCCGAGTTCACCCATCGCGACGTTGATACCCCTTAGTCCCGTCCACGCTTCGCGCGTCGCCAGCGCCAGCTCCGGGAACGCCTCGGTGCCGCGTCGCGCCGCAAGAAACATCTGCGCGAGGCCGCGCGTGGTTTCCTCGGCCGAGCGGCTCAGCTCCTTGAGCGCCTTCTCTTGGCTGGAGACCTTCGGTGCCGCCTGTTGCGCCGCGTTGCCGACTTGCGTTGCGCTCGTCGCGACCTTGTTCAACCCGGTCGCCACCACATCGGTCGCTTGGGCGAGCTGCGTGATCTGGGTGCGAATGTTCGCAAGCCCCGCCGACGCATTGTCGGTGAGGTTGACGGTGAGTTTTAGTTCTTCAAAGTCAGCCATCGTCGTTCGATGAGCTTTCCCGGTTGATGATGTGCGCGAGATCGATGGTCCGCTCCAGATGGATGCGAACTTCGGTCAGGCCCATCTCAAGGAAGACGGTCGGCGAGACGTGGTAGAAGCGAGCCAGCCGGTAGCAGTCGAGCACCGGCAGCTCGAAATCTACCAAGCCGCCGGATCTGGAATAAAAAAACCGCGTAACCTGTAGGAGCAGGAATTCCAGTCGCGCGGGTCCATCGCCTCGATGAACGGCTGCAGGATGCCGCTCAGCACCGCGATCATGGTCGTCATCTTGCGCTCTAGGATGATGACGTCGCCGTTCTGATCGACCATGCACGGGTTGCCGTAGCGGTTGATGTCGCCGCCGGTCGGCTCGCGGAACGACAGCTCACTCACCATTTCGCCCTTCATGTTGCGCACCGGCTTGTGCAGCAGCTTGACCTTGACCGGCCACATTTCCGCGACCGGCTCCGCTGGCGCGGCCGGATCATTCTCGATCACCGGCCCGGCAGCAACGGCGGCCGGTTCGTCGAGCGGCTCGGCATTTTTGACAAAGCCTTCACGGCTGTTCGGTTTGTTCATCGGTCACCTTTTTCTGTTTTGCTTTTTTAGCCCGCGAAGTTCGCGGTGTTTCTGGCCCCTTGTTCGGTCAGGGTCGGCGAACCGCCAATCGCCATCTCCTCGCACCAGATGCCTTCCCAGCGCACGCGCGCCTGACCGTCGCGGGTGTTGGCTTCCAGCGCCGCCTTGCAGGTCGCGCCGATCAGCGTGTACTGGTGGCCATTGGCGAGCTGCGCCACCACCTGAACGTCGGTCTGGCCGTCGATGTCTTCCAGCAGCGTGTCCGCCGTCAGCGAGATGTCGCCCTCGATGAACGGCACGCGCGGCAATTCCTGAAAGCCATGCACGCCGTCTTGGCCTGCGATCATCGTGCGCTCGACCGGCGACGGCGAGACGGTGAAGTTGCCACGCAAGCGAAGCTGGTTGTTGTTGACCATGAGAAAGGCGATACCCGCAAATTTCTGGGCCATCTTGGTTCACTCCTGATTTTGACTTTTGGGGGAAAAGGATGAAGTGAAGCGGGGCCTTAAGCCCCGCCGCCAGCCGCCACTTGCGTCGTGCCAGTGCCGATGATGCCTTGGTCGATGCCACGGTCGTACTGCAGCCGGAATTGCGCCAGCACGGCGAAGACGCGGAGCTGGTTGATGAGATCCGGCGGATACAGCACGTTGACGCGGTTCGGGTTGTTGACGTCGCGCTCGACCAACAGGTTGGCCTTGAAGGCCGCGATGTTCTCGACCAGACCGTTGAACATATCGATCCGATACTGGGCGACCAGCGCCGCCTTGATCAGGCCCGGCGTTGCAATGGCCTGACCGGGGCCGAAGCGCGTGCCGTCGTCCGCCAGCTTGTGGCGCGGGAAGCCCGACGTGATCGCCTGCTTCTGATTGCGCAGCAACCGCGCCAGCGTCGCCAGCGTGGTCACCAGCTCGTAGGCATCATCGCCCTGACCGTACAGATTGAGCTGATAGGTCGTGGTCTCCCGCAGGATCATCGGGATGTTGTTGGGATCGGTTTCCTGCGTCGCGATACCGGAGCCCGCCAGCGAGTTCAGTTCCGGCCGGTTGAAGCGCTCGTGCAGCGGCGCGGACAGCACCCCGGTGAGTTCAAGCGTCTGCAGCGGTCGCGCTGGATCGTTGATCAAAGCGCGCTGGGCCTTCGCCGCATAGGCCGCAGCCCATTCATAGACCGGCGTCGGCGAGGCCAGCTCGACGCCCATGATCGAGGTGACCCCGGCGTTGCGGCTCTGGCCGAATGTGATCAGCCCCGGATAGTCGCCGCGCTTGGCCGAGAAGATATGGCCAAACAGTTGCCGCATCCAGCCCCAGCGACCCGAGTCGGTGAAGCCATATTCGGTTTCCCACGCCAGCAGCGAGGTGGAGTCGGTGAACGGCAGCGCCACGTATTCGAACACGCGCTCGCCGAGATTGGAGATCGCGGTGTCGAACACCGGCACGCCGACGCCGCCCGCCAGCATCCCCAACGTGTCATAGGCGAGGTGGACGCCGGTCGGCAGCTCCTCGGAGCCAAGGCGGCCGTAATAGCTGTCGCGCATGTCGATGTCGTTGCCGCTGGTGCCTTTCCAGTTGCACGTCAGCGTCACGTCGGTCGGCCCGCCCACCGAAGTGACCGGCAGACTGAAGTCCTCGTTGATCGCCGCCGAGATCGCCGTGTGGATCGCGTTGACGGCATCGGTCGCGGCGATGTTGACCGGCACATGATGACCTCCGATGTAGAGGTGGATGGTGCCCGCCTCGTGGCCGCCAGCATCCACCGTCACCGTGATCTTGCCGGTGGCTGCAGTTCCCGCGACCGGCTCGGCAACCGGCAGGCCACACTTCATTGGCGAAGTTGTTGGCGAAGAAGGCCTTGAACATGCACGCAAGATGCGAGCCCTCGCCGAATTGCTTGTCAGCCTGCGCCTGCGTGCCAACCGGAATCGCGACGTCCGGCTCGGCGACGCCGTCCGCCGTCATGATACCGACGAGCAGCGCGGGCTGACGGATGGTCCAGATACCGGCCTTCGACGGATCGACTTCGACCCAATAGAGCGGTAAGCGCCAGTCGGCGGGAATTTGAGAAAACGAGATAGGCATGGTCATCACTCCTTAATTTTGCAACCACGCCAGCGGCGCGCTGCTATCCACGGGTTTCCTTTTTCAGTGACTGGGTTCAGGTCGCAGGATGATGCTCTGGCTCGTGCTGCGGCTTCGGCGACTTCGATCCGTTCTTCGGAGCGTCCTTCGAATGCTCGTCCTTGGGCTTCGGCTTGTTGGCCGCCGCCTGCTGGCGCGGGTTGAGCGATTCATCGGGCTCGGCCGGTTCGCCAGATCCCGGACCATCGGTCCGCACCGAGCCGTCCGCGATGCGGCGCTTGGTGAAGCTGTCGTTCGGCCAATCGGCCGATCCATCGTCGCGGAAGCGGACGCCGTTACCGGGATGCCGCAGCACCTCCCGCAGGGTTTCGTTGGCGGCAAAGACCTTGACCGTCGCAGCAGCCTCGCCCTTGATCACACGCAGGCGGCGCTGACGCTGCTCGCGGATGGCGTCGCGCGGGTTGACGGGTTTGGTCTGAGGCTTGGTCTCGGTCTTGACATCGACCATGGCGCTATTCCTTCTGCTCTAGTGGGTTGACTGCTGGGGGTGGGTACGGTTCGAACGCATATTCCGCGCCGGTCTGGACGCGCGCGGCCATTTCTTCCGGCGTGTCGCCAGCCTTGACACCGGTCCGCACGCCGATCTGCAACAGGTTGTCGGTGATGACAGGCCCGTAGTCGGCGCTGTACTTGATCGTCGCCTCGTACTGCATCTCGCCGATGGGCGTTTCGTTTTCCTTGCCTGCGCTGCCGAAGACGTGCCGCCGCGTGCCGCGCGAGACGCCCTCGATCCGCGTGTTGTCGGGATTGCCGATGCCGCCCGGATAGGCGCGGGTGTCGATCAGGTTGGTCAGGTTCGGGTCGCGCCACAGTGTGTTCATGATCGCCCAGAACGCCTGATCGAGCTTGGCCTCGCACGCCACCGGGTCGTTGTTGACGATGATGACCGAGAAGCCGAGCTTCAGTTGATGGGTGAAGCGGATCTCGCCCGCGTTGAGATCGCCATCCGGCCCCATGTCCTCGTTGACGAAGTAGACCCCGAGACAGGGAATCTGGTTCGTCATGATCTGCAGCGACTTGTTCTTGCGCGGCGTGAAGCCGGAAAAGAACGGGGCCTTCATCAGCCGGGCGAGAAACATATCGCGGATGATGAAGCTCCAGCTCTGCACCTCGCTGATGGTCGGCGGCGGCTGTATCCTCGGTCGTGCGATGGCGTAGACCATTACGACGGCCTCGCCGTGACGATCTTGCGGATCACCAGCGTGGTCTCGCCGCCGCCATTGGTCTCGACGTTGGTGACTTCGTAATCGCCGACACCGATGTTGCCAGCGTCCGGATCAGGCGGGATGTTGATGCGGTCGAGCTGATCGGGAATCACCGCGAATTCTTCCTCGCGGATGTCGAGGATGGTCTGCTGGTCGGAAATGATCGAGCCGTCTTCGGCCTGCACGTCGATGGGTCGCGTGCCGTAGATGCCGCGCGTGGTGTAGGCGGGCACGCCCGGCTGCGACGCCAGCGGCGTGATATTGATCGACCGCGCAAACATATCGAAGTTCGGCAAGTACACGAGCGTCGAGAAGTTCACTGCCATGTGGCGGCTTCCTTGAGCATGTTCATCATTCGCTCCTTCAGTTTTTCGAACAGCTCGGGCCGCAGGATCGGCCGGTGCGACGTTGGTCGGCCCGCCGCGATGCGGGCCCGCCGCCGCGTGGACTTGCCGCCCGCGAGCTTCTTGCGCGGCAATCGCGAGCGCGGATAGATCGTGGTCGAGACCGACAGCCCGCTGCCATCGACCTTCGGGAAATGCCGGTGCATGTCCTCGGCCTGCCAGTTGAACAGCGTCGTCGATGTCTCGGTTTCGAGATCGGCGAGATTCTTCAGCAGCGCGTCGAACTGCTTCAACGCCCCATCGGCATCGAGCTTGGTTTCGACCGGCATCGATCAGACCCAGAAGCGCATGTACTGCGTGAGGATCGATTCGACGGCGGGCGGCACGCCGCCGCCACCGCCTGCGGTGCCGCCTGTGCCACCGCCCATGGTCGGCGAGTGGAACATGACGCGCGCTTCCTTGTGCGCGATCATGCGGACGCCGGTCACTTGCACCATCGCGAGCTGGGCCTTCCAGTTCGCCGACAGCAGCGTCAGCGCCTGCTTCAGCGGCAATGGAGCCTCGTCCGGCAAATTGAAGCCGCCGGTATAGCGGACGACAATCGGCTCGCTCAGATCGGTGAAGACTTGCAGCTTGCCGGACGCTTCCTCCAGCTCGTAGTCGATCCGGTCATTGCCGCCGGTCGTGACGCTCTGGATGTCCGTCGCCTTGACCGGGTAGTGGGTCAGGAAGATGCGCGGGGTGACCAGCTCGCGCCACGACTCTTCGACCTCTTCCTTGGCGAACACGCGGTTGCAGATCTCCGAGATCGTCGCCGAGTTGACGTCGATCAGCCAATCCCATTGCGCGTCGCTGGCGGGCGTGCCGGTCGGCGCGCCCAGTGCGATCTTCAATTCATCCAGCGTCATCAACGCGAACTCGGTCGCGGGCGTGATGATGTGAACGGTGACGTCGGCCATCGCTCACCTCGCTTCAAGATGGAATTGATCGAACAGGGTGCGCAGTTCCAGCGGCGGACCCTCGCGGCCATCGGACATCACCGGCACCGCCACGTAGTTGGCGCGGTCGATCTGCCAGCTTGCAATGAACACCGGCACGCCGGGCACGCCCTGCAGGCCGCGCTCGCCCTTCTCGCCCTTGTCGCCGCGCTTGCCTTGGCTGGAGATGAGCTGCCAGCCGTCGCCGGGGCACGGTCCCGGATTGTCGCGCCGTGCGATGAAGCTGCCGCCGTTGAGCGCGACGATGGTGAGCCGCTGGTAGGTCTTGGTCGCGTCGAATAGGCCATCGACATCGACGGAGCGCCCGTCCGCGCCCGCACGCGCGATGCAGGCCCAGTCCTTGCTCTTGCCGCCCGGCACTTCCGCCGTGTCGCGCAGCGCTTGGTAAGTGGCACCGTCATGGATCACGACGTCGTTGTCGTAATGAACGCCGGACTCCCAGAGTTTGACTCGCGGCAGCATGCCCACCGGACCACGCTCGCCACGCTCACCGGGCTGTCCGGGCTCACCGCGCGCACCGGGCGTCCCCGCTTCGCCACGCAGTCCCATGATTCCGGGCTCGCC
>Ga0134124_10004362_pt1 | contig 11367 bp, 10 predicted proteins | sample KB304_FD_96880 | JGI IMG/M metagenome (GOLD analysis project Ga0134124, IMG submission 96880) | Terrestrial soil microbial communities without Nitrogen fertilizer from Kellogg Biological Station, Michigan, USA - KB3-0-4 | ecosystem: Environmental > Terrestrial > Soil > Unclassified ... | reverse complement strand
TCCTCGTCGAAGCTCGCGATCTCGAGCATCTCCTGCATCGGCACGTAGGCGACTTCCTCGAGGCTCGAGAAGCCCTCGGCGATCAGGATGTCGGCGACCTCGACGTCGACGTCGAGCTTGTCGACGAAGAGCCGGCGCAGCGAGTCGGTCTCCTCGGCGTGCTTCGATGCCGACTCCTCGGCCGACATGATGTTGATCCGCCAGCCCGTCATCTCGGAGGCGAGGCGGACGTTCTGCCCGCCGCGGCCGATCGCGATCGCCAGGTTCTCCTCGTCGACGACGACGTCCATCGCGTGGCGCTCCTCGTCGACGACGATCGACTGCACGTTCGCCGGCGCGAGCGCGCCGATCACGAACTGCGCCGGGTCCTCGGACCAGAGCACGATGTCGACGCGCTCGCCGGCGAGCTCGTTGGTGACGGCGTTGACGCGGCTGCCGCGCACGCCGACGCAGGTGCCGATCGGGTCGACCCGGCGGTCGTGCGAGACGACGGCGATCTTGGCGCGCGAGCCGGGGTCGCGCGCGCACGACTTGATCTCGAGCAGGCCCTGCTCCATTTCGGGCACTTCCTGCTTGAAGAGCTCGACCATGAAGCCGGGCGACGAGCGCGACAGCAGGATCTGCGGCCCGCGCAGCGTCGGGTCGACCTCGGCGATGTAGGCGCGGACGCGGTCGCCGGTGCGCAGGTTCTCCTTCGGGATCATCTCCGAGCGGCGCAGCCGCCCCTCGATCCGGCCCGACTCGACGATGATGTCGCCCTTGTCGAGGCGCTTGACGGTGCCGACGAAGATCTTCTCGCCGCGCGACAGGAAGTCGTTCAGCAGCTGCTCGCGCTCGGCGTCGCGGATCTTCTGCAGGATGACCTGCTTGGCCGCCTGCGCGCCGATCCGGCCGATCGAGACCGACTCGATCTGCTGCTCGATGTAGTCGTCGACCTCGATGTCCGGGATCTGCTCGAGCGCTTCGAAGTGGAGGATCTCGGCGTCGGGAATCTGCAGGCCGGCGTCGTCGGGAACGACGTGCCAGCGGCGAAACGTCTCGTACTCGCCCGTTTCGCGGTCGACCGCGACGCGGATGTCGACTTCGCCGCCGTGCAGCTTCTTCGAGGCCGACGCCAGCGCGGCTTCGACCGCCTGGAAGACGATCTCGAGATCGACGCTCTTCTCGCGCGCGATCGCGTCGACGAGCATCAGCAGTTCACGGTTCATGGGGTCCGACCTCCATCTGTTTCTTCTTGCCCCGGCGCTGCGGCGGCGCCGGGTCGGGCGCCTTGGCGCCCCTTGAAATCGATCACCGGGACGAGCCGCGCCTCGCGCACCTCGTCGAGGGTGAAGTCGAGCGCCTGCGCTGCATCAGCGGCGCTCGCGTCGGCCCGGGCGACGGGCTCGGTCCGCGCCTGCGCGCCGCTGCGACGGGCGTCGGGCGCGGCGCCGCCTTGTGCCGGCACGACGATGCGCCAGGCATCGCCATTCGGCTCGAGCGTTCCGCGCCAGCGCTTCCTGCCCTTGAACGGCTCCTTCAGCGTCAGCTCGACCGCGGCGCCGGCGAAGCGCGCGAAGTCGCCGGCGCTGCGCAGCGGCCGGTCGAGTCCGGGCGACGAGACCTCAAGCCGCTCGTAGGCGACGCCCTCGACCTCGAGGACGTGCTGCAGCTGGCGGGTGACGCGCTCGCAGTCGTCGACCGTGATCGAGCGCTCAGGCGCGCCCGCCGGCTGCGCCGGGTGGTCGATCGTCACGCGCAGCAGCCCACCGGCCGCGCGCTCGACGTCGACGAGGTCGTAGCCGAGCGCCGCGACGGTCGTCGCGATCGCCGAGTGCTGGCGGACGCTCGAGGCAGCCGTGGACAACATCGCTTGCAAAGTCGATCAGCCAAAAAAAATGGGCCGGTAGAACCGCCCCACTTGACGCTTTCTAGGGAAGACAGGGATTGTATCCGCTGGTGCAAATAGCGGCAAGTCACCCGGCTGTCAAGGGCCCTCTGCGCGCCGGGGGCGCATGCCAGAATCGGCCGCCCCGATTCCCAAAGCTGCAGCACCCATGGGACTTCTCGCCGGCAAGCGCTTTCTCGTCAGCGGCATCCTCTCGAATCGCTCGATCGCCTACGGGATCGCACGCGCCTGCCGGCGCGAGGGCGCCGAGCTCGCGTTCAGCTACCAGGGCGAGCGCTTCAAGGAGCGCATCTCCGAGTTCGCCGCCGAGTTCTCGTCGTCGCTGATCTTCGACTGCGACGTCGGCGACGACGCCCAGATCGAGCGCATGTTCTCGAGCCTCGGCGAGTCGTGGCCGACCTTCGACGGCTTTGTCCACTCGATCGGCTTCGCGCCGCGCGAGGCGATCGCCGGCGATTTCCTCGAGGGGCTCTCGCGCGATGCGTTTCGCATCGCCCACGACATCTCGAGCTACAGCTTCCCGGCGATGGCCAAGGCGGCGATGCCGCGGCTTGCGCCCGGCGCGGCGCTCCTGACGCTCACCTATCTGGGGTCGCTGCGCAGCGTTCCCAACTACAACACGATGGGACTGGCCAAGGCGTCGCTCGAGGCGAGCGTGCGTTATCTGGCGGCGACCGTCGGCGCCAAGGGCGTTCGCGTCAACGCGATCTCGGCCGGGCCGATCAAGACGCTCGCCGCCTCGGGAATCAAGGGCTTCGGCAAGATCCTCGACGTCGTCGCCGAGAACGCGCCGCTGCGCCGCAACGTGACGATCGACGACGTCGGCAACGCCGCCGCGTTCCTGCTCTCCGACCTCGCCTCGGGAATCACTTCGGAGATCCTGTACGTCGACGGCGGCTTCAGCCACACGATGCCGGGCGCCGCATAGCGGCTCCAGGCATCGGCCTCAGTCGGCGACGCAGTCGACGTAGTACTTGCCGTCCTCCGTCACGCAGACGCCCTGCAGCTCGGTCGTCGCGATCAGGCCGTGGACGTCGGTGTCGAAGCCGGGGAACACCTTGTTGAACGCGCGCGTGAAGCGCAGGAAGTCGACGATCTTCTTGTTGAAACGCTCGCCCGGGATGAGGAGCGGGATTCCCGGCGGATACGGCGTCAGCAGCGTCGTCGACACGCGTCCCTCGAGGCGGTCGATCTCGACTCGCTCGGTCTTGCGGTGCGCGATGTACGCGAACGCATCGCTCGGCTTCATCGCCGGCTGGATGTCCGAGAGGTACATGTCGGTCACGAGCCGGGCGATGTCGTCGCGCGCGTAGAACTCGTGGATCTTCTGGGAAAGGTCACGCAGGCCGACGCGCTCGTAGTGCGGATGCGCAGCGACGAACTCCGGCATGATCTTCCACATCGGCTGGTTGCGGTCGAAGTCGTCCTTGAACTGCTGCAGCGCGGTCACCAGCGTGTTCCATCGACCCTTGGTGATGCCGATCGTGAACATGATGAAGAACGAGTAGAGCCCGGTCTTCTCGACGACGATGCCGTGCTCGACGAGGAACTTGGTGACGATCGCCGCCGGGATGCCGGTCTTGGCGAACTTGCCCGACATGTCGAGGCCCGGCGTGATCACCGTGCACTTGATCGGGTCGAGCAGGTTGAAGCCGTCGGCGAGGTCGCCGAAGCCGTGCCACTTGGCGTTCGACTTCAGCATCCAGTCGGCGCTCGTCCCGATGCCGTCGGCGGCGAGCCGCTCCGGGCCCCAGACCTTGAACCACCAGTCCTTGCCGAACTCGCCGTCGACCTTTCGCATGGCGCGCCGGAAGTCGAGCGACTCGGCGATGCTCTCCTCGACCAGCGCGGTGCCGCCGGGCGCCTCCATCATCGCCGCCGAGACGTCGCACGACGCGATGATCGCGTACTGCGGGCTCGTCGAGCTGTGCATCAGGTAGGCCTCGTTGAAGAGGTGCGGGTCGAGCTTTCTCGTCTGCGAGTCCTGGACGAGCACCTGCGATGCCTGGCTGATGCCGGCGAGCAGCTTGTGCGTCGACTGCGTCGCGAAGACGAGCTGGTCCTTCGGCCGCGGCCGGCTCTTGCCCATCGCGTGGAAGGTGCCGTAGAACTTGTGGAACGCCGCGTGCGGCAGCCACGCCTCGTCGAAGTGGAGCGTGTCGACGTAGCCGTCGAGCGCGTGCTTGATCGTCTCGGTGTTGTAGAGGACGCCGTCGTACGTGCTCTGCGTCAGGGTCAGGATGCGCGGCTTGACCCTCGCCGCGTCGACCCCGGAAAGCAGCGGATGCGCGGCGATCTTGGCGCGGATCGACTCCGGAGTGAACTCGCCTTGAGGGATCGGCCCGATGATGCCGTAGTGGTTGCGAGTCGGCCTCAGGAATACCGGGATCGAGCCGGTCATGATGATCGCGTGCAGGATCGACTTGTGGCAGTTGCGGTCGACGACGACGACGTCGCCCGGCGCGACGGTGTGGTGCCACACCATCTTGTTGGACGTGCTCGTCCCGTTGGTGACGAAGAAGCAGTGGTCGGCGTTGAAGATGCGCGCCGCGTTGCGCTCGCTCGCCGCCACCGGCCCGGTGTGGTCGAGCAGCTGGCCGAGCTCGTCGACGGCGTTGCAGACGTCGGCGCGCAGCATGTTCTCGCCGAAGAACTGGTGGAACATCCGTCCGACCGGGCTCTTCAGGAACGCGACCCCGCCCGAGTGGCCGGGGCAGTGCCACGAGTACGAGCCGTCCTGCGCGTAGTCGAGCAGCGCCTTGAAGAACGGCGGCGCGACGCCGTCGAGGTACGCCCTCGCCTCGCGGATGATGTGGCGGGCGACGAACTCCGGCGTGTCCTCGAACATGTGGATGAAGCCGTGCAGCTCGCGCAGGATGTCGTTCGGCAGGTGCTGCGACGTCCGCGTCTCGCCGTACAGGTAGATCGGGATGTCGGCGTTCTTGTGCCGGATCTCCTGGATGAACTTGCGCAGGTTGACGACCGCCGGGTCGAGCTCGGGGCCTTCGGTGAACTCCTCGTCGTCGATCGAGAGGATGAAGGCACTGGCGCGGCTCTGCTGCTGGGCGAACTGCGAGAGGTCGCCGTAGCTCGTCGCGCCGAGGATCTCGAAGCCCTCCTTCTCGATCGCCGCGGCGAGCGCGCGGATGCCGAGGCCCGAGGCGTTCTCGGAGCGGAAGTCCTCGTCGATGATGACGATGGGAAACTGGAAGCGCAGCATCTGCGAGGCCTCGCGCGGGCGAAATCGGAAGAGCGCGCAGTGTAGGCCGGTCCCGACGTGCACTGGTGTCCGTTGCGATGCGCGCCGCCCGCGCGTGCCGCGACCTACACTGCGCGCCAACCAGGGAGGAAGGATCCGATGGACCTGTCGAACGCCGGCGTGTGGTGGATCGCGGCGGGAATCGCCGTCGCCGCCGAGCTCGCCACGGGCACGTTCTACCTGCTGCTGATCGCGCTCGGCCTGGCTGCCGGCGCGATCGCCGCGCACCTCGGCGCGACGCAGCCGACGCAGCTGCTCGCCGCAGCGCTCGTCGGCGGCGGCGCGACGGCGCTCTGGCACTGGCGCCGCGTCTCGCGCGCAGGGCCGGCGCTGCCGACCGCCGTCGACCGCGACATCAACCTCGACATCGGCGAACGCGTCCACGTCGCCGGCTGGGGCGCCGACCGCACCGCACGCGTCAGCTACCGCGGCTCGACCTGGGCGGCGCGCCTGCAGTCCGGTGCGCCGGCCGCCGCCGGCGAGCACGTCGTCGCCGCGGTCGAGGGCAACTGGCTCGTCCTCGCGCCGCGCGCCGCGAACCACTGAACCGGAGAGAACCGATGCCTTCCGTCTCGACCACCGTTGCCCTGGTCATCGTCGTCGTCGCTGCGATCTTCGTCTTCCAGACCTTCAAGATCGTCCCCCAGCAGCACGCCTGGGTCGTCGAGCGGCTCGGCAAGTACGACCGCACGCTCGCGCCCGGGCTCGAGTTCGTCTTTCCATTCCTCGAGCGCGTCGCCTACAAGCATTCGCTGAAGGAAGTGCCGCTCGACGTCCCGAGCCAGGTCTGCATCACGCGCGACAACACCCAGCTGCAGGTCGACGGAATCATCTACTTCCAGGTCACCGACCCGATGCGCGCGAGCTACGGCTCGTCGAACTACGTCGTCGCGATCACGCAGCTCGCGCAGACGCTGCTGCGCTCGGTGATCGGCAAGATGGAGCTCGACCGCACGTTCGAGGAGCGCGACACGATCAACGCGCACGTCGTCAGCGCGCTCGACGAGGCGGCGCAGAACTGGGGCGTCAAGGTGCTGCGCTACGAGATCAAGGACCTGACGCCGCCGCAGGCGATCCTGCACGCGATGCAGCAGCAGATCACCGCCGAGCGCGAGAAGCGCGCGTTGATCGCCGCCTCCGAAGGCAGGAAGCAGGAGCAGATCAACATCGCGACCGGCGAGCGCGAGGCGTTCATCGCCCGCTCCGAGGGCCAGCGCCAGGCCGAGATCAACCAGGCGCAGGGCGAGGCGGCTGCGATCGTCGCCGTCGCCGAGGCGACCGCCGAGGGCCTGCGCAAGGTCGCCGACGCGATCCGCCAGCCCGGCGGCGAGCAGGCGGTGCAGCTCAAGGTCGCGCAGCAGGCGGTCGAGGCGTTCGCGCAGCTCGCGCAGAAGAACAACACGATGATCGTCCCGGGGAGCTTGTCGGAGGTCTCGGGGCTGATCGCGAGCGCGATGGCGCTCAGCCGCAGCAGCGCGACGCGGCCGGGCTGAGCATTCCGCCACGAACCCGCTCGCGCGCGGGTCACACGTGCTTACGAGCTTCCCTGAGACGCGGGGATGGGCGGCGCAGCGGCGCGGACTACCCTTGCTGCGCATCACCATGTTCCGATCCGCCCTTCTCTGCGCAAGCGACTTCGACGACGACTGCCCGACCTGCAAAGGCTCGGCCGAGCCTGGCTGGACGTGCGAGGACCACCCGGGCAAGCCCTGGCAGCACACCGGTTGCCGCGGCGCAGGCGCGCCGTGCGTGTGCAACCCGGGCGGCGCAGCGCTCTGGGCGATGGTCTACTCGGACGCACTGCGCGTCGCCGAGGCGATGCGCGACAGCCGCGTGCCGGTCGCCTGACGCCGCGCTCGCTGCCGTCCCACCCACTCGCCTGCGCGGGCGCAGGCGCGTTCGCTGCGGCTAAGATCGCCCTCCGCAGGAGAGGTGGATGAGCGGTTTAAGTCGCACGCCTGGAAAGCGTGTGGGGGCTAAACACCCCCCGCGGGTTCGAATCCCGCCCTCTCCGCCAAGGCGCCCTCGTAACGCCCTCTCGCTGGCACCGAAAACCCCGCCGTTTACGAGGTAAATCTAGTCCAGAGACGTCCGTCGACGTCCTCGGACAGCCGGCCGGCGGCGGGGACAAAGTGGGGGCATCTGGGAAAAATCGCTGGGGGCATCTGGTGGTACGCTAGGCGTCATGCCGCTCACCGATGTCGCCTGCCGCAACGCCAGCTGCCCCGCCGGCAAGGCGCGCGAGCGTTTCTATGACGCCAACGGCATGTACCTCGAGGTGATGCCGACAGGCAGCAAGTACTGGCGGCTGAAGTACCGCTTTGCCGGCAAGGAAAAGCGTCTCGCGCTGGGCCCCTACCCGGCCGTCGGGTTGGCGCAGGCGCGGATCGCCAGAGAAAAGGCCCGGTCGCAACTCAGGGACCTGGTCGACCCCGCAGAAGTTCGCAAGCAGGCCAAGCTCGCCCTGCGGCCCGAAGCAGAAGTTAGCTTCGAGACGGTCGCGCGCGCGTGGCACGACCATTGGCGCTCTTCGCGCTCCGAGAGCCACACGCAATACGTGATTCGTCGCCTGGAAGCGGACGTCTTCCCGGTGATCGGGAAGCTCCCGATCCGGCAGGTCACGGCGCCTCGGCTCGTGGCGATGGCGAAATTGATCGAAGGCCGAGGCGCCCTCGATATCGCCAAGCGGTCACTGCAGACCTGCGGCCAGGTTCTTCGCTATGCGGTGGCGCACGGCTTCATCGAACGCAATCCGGGCGCGGATCTCAAGCCGGGCGAGGTCTTGCGGACGCGGTCGAAGACGAACTACGCGCGCGTCGAGGCCAAGGACCTGCCTGAGTTGCTCCGCAAGATGGCCGTGTATGACGGGACGCCGTACACCAGGGCCGCGTTGCATCTGATCGCTTTGACGTTCGTCCGCACGACGGAGTTGATCGAGGCCAAGTGGGACGAGTTCGACCTCGATGCTGCGGAGTGGCGCATTCCCGCTGCGCGAATGAAGATGCGAACGCCGCACATCGTGCCGCTCTCGCATCAGGCAGTCGACGCGCTGCGGTGCCTACACGAGCTTCGTCGCTTTTCAGCTTACGTGTTTCCCGGCGAGCGCGATCATGAAAGGCCGATGTCGAACAACACGATCCTCAAGGCGCTCGAGCGGCTCGGCTACAAGCACCGCATGACCGGACACGGATTTCGTGGCGTCGCGTCGACTCTTCTTCACGAGATGAGCTTCCCACACGCGCACATCGAGCTGCAGCTCGCGCATCAGCAGCGGAACGCCGTGTCGGCGTCGTACAACCACGCCACCTATCTGCCCGAGCGTCGAATCATGATGCAGGCTTGGGCGGACCATCTCGATGCATTGCGAACGGGCAGCCGAGTTAAGCCGCCGACATCGCGCAGATCACCGCGCGCCCAAGCCAAGCACGAGTCTCTTGGCGCGTAGGTTCGCATCCGCAACGGCAGTACCGCGACCTAGAGCGGAAATTCAGGAAGTTGCGGGTGAATCACTGTGATCGGCAGAAGCTGCCTGTCGGCTTCAGACTGACTGCTGCCGCTCGAGTTTCCGGTGCTGAATGCCAGCTGCTGCCAAGAGCTGACGTACAACTGTGCTGAAAACGACTGGCCGCTGCAGCTGACAGTCGTCGATGAACGCAGGCCTGTGACCGGTTAGGCCCCGCTGCGATCAACATCGGAGCGTTGCACGTGGCGCAACAAGTCGGAAATGTAGTCGTCCTCTATCTGGAGCACCTGCAATTGCGCGGCCACTTGCTCAAGGTATTCGCGATTCGTTCCCAGTGGTCCCGACGCCGCAGCGATGATGGCCGCGGTTTCGGCCAAAGGCTTCTCGGGGAAATAGTGGGCGCTTGTGGGGTTTGAGGCAAACACGAGTGCTTGAATGTCACCTTGCGGGGTCCTGACCTGGGAGAGCTCCGGGACATACGAACCCCTTAGCATTTCTCGACGCCAGAGCATGGCGGATTCGTGGTCCGCGACATGTGCGGGAATCCGAAAGGCGAGCCCCGCACAAATGCCAGCCCGCTTCTCCAGCGTTAGAAACAGGCATGGACGCTCCGGTGTGCCTCGGCCGCCAATTGACTTCAGCGTGAAGCGGCGTTGATAGCCTTCAACCTCGGCGGTGCGGATCTCAGAGAAGTGGATGCCAGGGTCCCACATCAAAGACCCACAGGCGAACACCCATAGGTCTTCTGACGCATCCCAATTGCCCAGAACAGCCTTTCGCGATGCCTCGCGGACTGCGTCGGGGAGACGCCAATCCGCTGGGCGCCCTTGGTCGCGTGCGCGTTGATCCCATGCTGCGAGAACTTCGGGAGTGACTCGCACATTGGATTGGTCAGGCGGAGTCACCTTCCCGCGAAGATGCGGCAGGTTGACGAAGGGATCGGTGCTCATCGCTCCCAGCAATTGAAGCGTGATGGAGTCAAACTCGCGACGGATTCAAGTCCTCGATGCTCAGCTGCTCAGGCGCCACCTTGCAACCCACGGGTCGAGTGCAGAAACGCGAGGCGCCATCTCGATTCTTGACGACGTAGTACGACCGTCTCAAGCCATGACATTGGAATGGGGTCGGAACCTGGCGCCTCCGTGATAGAGCCATGATTCACGTAAACGACGACCGCAAGATTGCCTTCCACTTCGATCTGCGGCGAGTGCACCGACCACCGATAGCGCCTGCCCTCGGCGTGATATCTGCTCATCAGGTCCAAGAGTTCGCGCGACGTCACGCGGACGCCGTTCTCAAAAGCGTGAAAGTCGTCGCAGAGGATTTCCTTTAGTCCTACCTGGTCATCCTCGCCCAAGGTCGCGAATACACGCTCGATCGTCGCAACTATTTCCTGCGCCTCGGTGTTCAAGCGACCTCCTTCTGCCGTTCCGGTGACAATAGACGGCGGATCACTTTGCGGCACCATTGCAGGTTTATCTCCGCTTCAGACTGACTGCGGTCGCTCCGGATTGTGATGGCGAGAGTCAGCTTCCGCCGAAACCTGTCGTTGACGTGGGGCATCTTCGCTCTATGTCGGCCGGAAGCGAGTCACGTCAGTACCGTTTGCAGCGCTGGCGAACGGGGACTACGTCCGTAGCGGTGGTTGAAATGCCTAAGCGAGCGTCCAGTGTCGCGTTCGCAGTAGCTACTCCAAAGGAAGCCGGAAAGCAATTCGGCGGGTCTTACCTGATCTTCAAAGTGTCTTTGAAGCGGTCAAGGCTGAGCCCGATACGGCACCCACCAATCCACCGATTACGGCGAGGGGGATACCGCCTCCGGCCAATGCGAACGCACCTGAGAGTGCACCGCCGAGGTCGGCACTCACAATCGCGACGACCTTAAGGAAGTCCTTGTCACTAAGCTTCTTCGCTGCGAACTCGATGCTGTCTTCGACAATGCTGGTGATGGCCTTCGCTAGATCGCTAGCAGCCCTTACAAGTTCATTCTTCACGGCAACAACCGCGTCTCTCATCGCGCTGACAGACTTCGAACTAAAGATCGCGTCGACAATCTTGTCCAGCAAGGCAGCCTCGCTCTGAGTTAGGAGGCCGCTATCCACGAGTAGCCTGATCACAAGATGCAAACCCTTTTCAGAATCCAGAGCAACCTTGGGGCCAAGCGTCTGCAGGAGTCGGTCGACCGTTTCCCTGTGGCGTGCCCCATAGCCGGTGACAGCTAGAGGCAGGGGTCTCGAGGGCTCTTTCTGCTGGGCGGTCGTAGTTGTTGTCGCTAGACTTGCGAATCCGCCAACGGCGGCAAAGGCGACCTTGCGTCTCGTGAGTGCGTCAACAGCCATGTCGGCCTCCGCCACTGTTTGGCAGTCATGGTAGTACCGACCATCGACAGTGCCAAGCGTGCCGAAGGCATCCCCGAAAACTGGATTCGGCGAGCGTCAGCGATGGCCGGGACTTTCTTCTGGCGTTCTCCCGAAAGCAACCGGCGACTGACGCCGCGATCACAAAAGACGTCGGGAAGCAGACGATATCCGCGAAGGCACCGTCCATTCCATATGCGGTCCAGCCTGTCCGACACATGACCACTACAGACTGACTGCTGCCGCTCGGGTCTGCCCCGGTGAACGTCCGCTTCTGCCGGAAGCTGATCTCAGTCGGCATGCCGGCGCAGTTCGCGCACGCCACGACCGAGCTTGCGTCGCAGGAGGGCTCGCAGGGTGACGCCGTCGGCATACCCCACCTCGGCAGCTATCGCGTCGAC
>Ga0134124_10004360_pt1 | contig 11368 bp, 14 predicted proteins | sample KB304_FD_96880 | JGI IMG/M metagenome (GOLD analysis project Ga0134124, IMG submission 96880) | Terrestrial soil microbial communities without Nitrogen fertilizer from Kellogg Biological Station, Michigan, USA - KB3-0-4 | ecosystem: Environmental > Terrestrial > Soil > Unclassified ... | reverse complement strand
GGCGAGGGCGGCGTGCCGCAAATATGGGGCGACCCGCGGGACGCGACGACCAACTTCCGCCCGCAGCCGCCGCGCGCGGGCGAGCTCGTCGAGTGCTGCGGCACGGGGATGGGGTTCAACCTCTGGCGCCTCGACATGTTCAAGGACCCCGACCTGCGCCGGCCGTGGTTCAAGACGCAGACCGAGGGCGGCGTCGCGACGCAGGACCTCTACTTCTGGGCTGACGCGCGCAAGCACGGCTACCGCTGCGCTGTCGACTGCGATGTTTTGGTCGGCCACTACGACCTCGAGGGCAGGTTCGGCCCTGCCGACTTCACCTGGTAAGGAGAAAAAGAATGGCGAAGGGAAGCGTGCTGCGCGCCGTCGAGCTGCCAGACCCGAACGCGGGCCAGGCGCCGCCGCCGCTGCGGCTCGACATCGGCTGCGGCAGGACGACGCCCGAGGGTTGGGAGGGGGTCGACGCGATCGACTTCGGGCAGAAGCACGTGCACGACGTCAGGAAGGGCCTGCCGTGGCTGGCGGACAGCTCGGTCGACGAGGTCCGCTCCAGCCACTTCGTCGAGCACCTGAGCTGGGACGAGCGGGTGCCGTTCTTCAACGAGCTCTTCCGGGTCATGAAGCCCAAGGCGACGGCCCTGATCGTGACGCCGAACTGGAACCACGCCTGCTTCTACGGCGACCCGACGCACAAGGCGCCGCTGTCGGAGTGGTACCCGCTCTACCTGCACAAGGACTGGCGCGCTGCCAACGCGCCTCACGCCGCCTACACCTGCGACTTCGACCACGTCGTGGCCGGCAGCTGGGACCCGAGCATCGAGAGCCGAAACCCCGAGGCGAAGTCCTTCATGATGCGCCACTACGCCAACGCCTGGCGCGACCTGATCGTCACGCTGACGTCGAGAAAGTAAGGGGACACCCAAGATGTCGAACATCGACGCGCTCGCTGACTCTGTCTCGCAGCAGATCAAGGGCTACATTGCTGAGCGGTTCAAGTCGATGGAGGCGACCCTGCGCGAGTTCGTCAGGGGCGCGATCGACGGGCTCCCGAAGCCGAAGGACGGCGAGCACGGCAAGGACGCAGACCCCGCGGCGGTCGAGGCGGCTGTCCGCAGGGCGGTCGAGGCGATCCCGCGGCCCAGGGACGGCACCTCGGTGGACCGCGCCGAGGTCGAGTCGATGGTACGCGCGGCGGTGGACGCCATCCCGCGGCCGAAGGACGGCGCCTCGGTGGACCCGGCCGCGGTCGCGGCGCAGATCGTCGAGGCCGCGGCCAGCGCCGTGAGGGCCATGCCGGCGCCGAAGGACGGCGCGCCGGGCAGGGACGCCGACGCGGAGGCGATCAAGTCCGAGGTGCTGGCCAAGGTCCTCGAGGCCGTTGACCGCATACCCGCGCCGAGGGACGGCGCGGCCGGCAAGGACGGGGCCAGGGGCGAGAGGGGGGAGGCCGGCGAGGGCGGCGCCAAGGGCGACCGCGGGGAGCCGGGCGAGCGGGGCGAGCGCGGGGAGGCCGGGAAGGACGCCGACCCCGCGGTGGTCGCGAGCCTCGTCTCCGAGACCGTCAGGGCCGTGCTGCCCGAGATGCTGCAGAAGGCGGTGGACGCGGCGATGCCCGGCTTGATTCAGAAGACGCTCGAGCGGGTGCCGGTTCCCGAGAAGGGCGAGCGCGGGGAGCCAGGGAAGTCGGTCGACCCGAGCGACGTCGAGGGGCTGGTGGCCCACCACGTGGCGCGGGCGGTGGCGGAGATCCCGAAGCCCCAGGATGGCAAGAGCGTCGACCCCGCGGAGGTCGAGCGCATGGTGAGGCGGCTGGTCGACGGCATCCCAAGGCCGGCCGACGGGCGGGACGGCGAGGACGGCGCTGACGGCAGGGACTTCGACCCGATGGTCCTGCGCGCCGCGGTGCAGCTCGAGGTCAGGGAGCAGGTCGCTGGCATCCCCCCGGCGCCGCCGGGCAAGGACGCGAACGCCGCCGAGATCGCGGCCGAGGTGCTCGAGCGCGTCATGCGGATGGTGCCGAAGCCGAAGGACGGCGCGGACGGCAGGAGCGTCACGGTAGAGGACGTGAAGCCGCTGCTCGAGGGCGAGGTTAGCCGCTGGGAGCTGGAGTTCGAGCGGCGCGCGTCGGACGTCCTGCAGCGGGCGGTGGACAGGATCCCCAGGCCGAAGGACGGGCTGCCGGGCTTCGCGCTCGACGACTTCTCCGCCGAGTCCAAGAACTCCGGCAGGGTCCTGGTCCTGAAGTTCCGCCAGGAGGACCGCGTGCAGGTGCACGAGATCAAGATGGCGGTCGTGCTCGACCGCGGCGTCTACAAGCTCGGCGAGAAGTACGAGGCCGGCGACGGCGTCACCTACGGCGGCTCGTGGTGGATAGCCCAGTGCGACACGGCGGCGACGCCCGGCGACGGCTCCGGGGACTGGAGGCTCGCTGTCAAGCGCGGGCGCGACGGCAAGGACTACGTCCCGCCAGGGAGCGAGCAGTGACTGTCATCAGGTCAAGGGTGACGGGGCCGGCGACGGACCACCTGTTCACCATCGAGGAGTGCAGGGCGCAGTGCGAGGTGGTCCCGATCGACGTCGACAGCGACGGCGAGGGGACTCACCCTGACGACGACCTGCTGCTCGCGTACCTCGACGCGGCCGTGGAGGCCGCGGAGAACTTCCTCGGGCTCTCCCTGGCCGTGCGGACGTACGAGGCGGCCCTGGACGCCTTCCCTTGCGACGAGATTTCAATCGTCCTGCCCGACGCGCCCTTCGTCGACGTGCTCAGCCTGACCTACGGCTCTGGCAGCAGCGACGCGGGGGCGCTGGACGTCGGCATCGATTACACGGTGGACGACTTCGGCCAGTTCGCGAAGCTGGTGCCGGTCGGCAAGTGGCCGCGCGGGGCGAAGAACATCAGGATCGCCTACGTCGCCGGCTACCTGGCCGACTCCGACACGCCCGGCGTCCCGGCGGCGATCAGGCAGGCGGTCATGCTCACGCTCGGCTCCTGGTACAGGGACCGCGAGGACACGTCGGTCGGCCAGCGCTTTGCGCTCCCCAACGGGGCCGAGTCGCTGCTGCGGCCGCTGCGCGTCAGGCTGGGCATGGCCTGATGGACGCGGGGACCCTCAGGCACTGGGTGACGCTGGAGCGCCTGGTCACGGAGCAGGACTCCGACGGCGAGACCGACGAGCACTGGGAGCCGGCCTTCGACGTCGGCTCGAGGGTGCCGGCGGAGGTCACGGCCCTGTCCGGCCGAGAGCTGATCGCCGCCCAGTCCGTCCACTCGAAGGTCACGACGCGGATCGTGGTGCGCTACCGCCCGGGCATCGACCCGAAGATGCGCGCTCTCCTCGGCGGCACGGCCTACAACATCGAGGCGGTCATCCAGGACTCGGTCTCGCGCAGGACCCACGTCACGCTGCTCTGCTCGTCCGGGGTCAGCGAGGGGCAGTGAGGCGGTGGCGGCCGCAAGGATACCGCGGGCCGCCAGGCCGGACTGGCGCGGCAGGACGGTGGTCTGCATAGCCTCGGGGCCCAGCCTCACCGAGGGGGACTGCGAGCTGGTCAGGGCGTCCGGCCACCCGACGGTGGTCACCAACACGACGTTCAGGCTCGCGCCCTGGGCCAGCGTCCTGTTCGCGATGGACATGAAGTGGTGGCAGGCGCACGGCCAGGAGGTTGTCGAGTCGGCCTTCGCGGGCCGCAAGGTCTCGACGGCCTACGGGGCGCACAAGTACGGCGCGGAGACGACGTACGGGGTCGGCTGGTGGCGCGGATTCGGGAACTCCGGGGCCTGCGCCCTCTCCTTCGCGGTCGAGGGCCGGCCGGACAAGGTCCTGATGCTGGGCTACGACTGCCAGGAGACTGGCGGCCGGAAGCACTGGCACGCCGACCACGGCCCGGGGCTCAGCAACGCGCGGTCCATGCCGCAGTGGCCGAGGGCCTTCAAGGACGCCGCGGCGCACGCCAGGGGGCGGAAGGTCCGCGTGGTGAACGTGTCGCGGGAGACCAGCCTGACTTGCTTCGACAGGGGGACGCTTGAGGCCGAGCTCTGAGTACTGGCAGCAGTGGAGGGGCCGGACGGTCGCCGTGCTGGCGAGCGGGCCCTCCATGACGCAGCAGGACGCCGACTACGTGCAGGGCAAGGCCCGGACCATCGCCGTGAACACCACCTTCAGGATGGCCCCCTGGGCCGACGTGGTCTACAGCAACGACGAGGACTGGTACGAGGCGCACCTCGCGGAGCTGCGGCGGTCCACGTCGTCCTTCTTCTGGTGCGGCCACCCGACCTGGAGGAACATGTACGTGCACCCGATCCCGTTCGAGCGCGCGGCCCCCGGCCTGGTGAACGCGCCGGGCAGGATAGCGTGGGGCATGAACAGCGGAGCCGCCGCGCTCAACCTGGCGCTGCACTTCGGCGCCGCGAAGATCGTCATGCTGGGGTACGACCAGTCCTGGCCGAACGGGCGCGGGCACTGGCACCCGCCGCACCCGCGGCACCTGCAGAACAGGCAGCCTGGCTTCCACCGCTGGCGCGAGTGGTACGAGCAGGCGGCCAAGGACTTCGAGGCCCTCGGCGTGGACGTCGTCAACTGCTCCAGGTCGACGGCGCTCACCTGCTTCAGGCGGGCGGACCTGCGCGAGGCATTGTGACGGCCCCGCTGGTGGTGATCACGCCGACGGGCGGCAGGCCGAAGTCGTTCGCCCTGCTCTGCGAGTACGTCAGGCGGCAGACCTACGGCGGGCTGGTGCGCTGGATCGTGGTCGACGACTGCGACCCGGCCACGGCGATGCCGGCCGACCTGCCGCCGAACTGGCGGCTGGAGCACGTCAGGCCGGCGCACAGGTGGCAGCCTGGGGCCAACACGCAGCGCAAGAACCTCCGGGTGGCGCTGAGGAAGGTCAGGCACGACGACAGGGTGACGGTCTTCGAGGACGACGAGCACTACGCGCCGGGCTGGCTAGAGGCCCTCGCCGCGGCGCTGGAGCGCAGGGAGCTGGTCGGCCAGTCGCTGTGCCGCAAGTACAACGTCAGGCACCGGCGGGCTGGCGAGCTGGTGAACCAGTCCAGGGCCAGCCTGTGCTGCACCGGCTTCAGGGGCCAGGCGCTGGTCAAGTTCCGCGAGCTCTGCATTTCCGGGCCGGCCATCCTCGACGGCCCGCTCTGGAAGAGCACGGTGACGAAGGCGATGATCAAGGGCGCCTACGTGACGGGGCTCAAGGGGCTGCCCGGGCGCGGCGGCATCGACAGCGGGCACAGGCCGGACTTCGGGTCGTCGAGGGACCCCGACGGGGACCTGCTCAGGAAGTGGATCGGCAAGGACGCGGAGGCCTACTTGGACATGACGCCGCACAAGCGGGACGAGGAGATCAAGCAGTACGTCAGGGCGTACAAGAGCCCCGCCTACGCCATGGGGCGGCGCCGGCGCGACTCCGTACGCGAGGTGCTGGCCGCGCTCGGCGGCGGGACCCTGCTCGACGTCGGCACCGGCCGCGGCGAAACCCTGCGGTACGCCAGGGAGCTGGGCATCAAGGCGACCGGCACCGAGGTCGTCCCCTACCTCCTCAACGAGCGCGTGGTCTACGCCCAGGCTCACGCGCTGCCCCACGCCGACTCCAGTGTGGACCACGTGACCTGCTTCGACGTCCTGGAGCACCTGACGGAGGAGGACATCAGGCCGGCGCTCCGGGAGATGCTGAGGGTCGCCAGGAAGACGGTCACCGTCTCCGCGAGCGAGCGGTCCGACGTCCGCCAGGGCCGGGAGCTGCACATCAGCAAGAGGCCGGCGGCCGAGTGGCTGAGGGTCATCTCCGAGTGCTGGCCAGGCGCCCGCCAGATCGGCCTCGCCGGGGCGTCGCCGCTCTTCAGGGCCGAGAAGCAGTGATGGCGCAGCCGATGAAGGTAGAGATGAGGCTGAGCGGCGTGGACGGCGTCCTCGCGACGCTCCACAGCCTCCCCGCCGAGGTCGTGAGCAAGCGCGGCGGCCCGGTGAAGTCGGCGCTGCGCAAGGGCGCGGTGGTCATCCTCAAGGCCGAGCAGGCGAACCTCCGCAGCATCATGGGCCACCAGGTGAACGGGGAGCGCCGGGAGTCCACCGGCTTCCTGCTGAAGAACCTGATCGTCACCAGGGGCCGCGCGCCGAAGACCGGGAAGGGCGAGAGGTACATCGTGCGCGTCAAGCGGAAGATCTACCCCGACCGCTCGAAGGCGGCCTCGACCACCACCACCCTCAACGCCGCGCGCCTGGAGTACGGGACCTCGGACCAGGACGCCGAGCCCTTCGTCAGGCCGGCCGTGCAGACCAAGGGCAGGGAGGCCATCTCCGTGATAGAGGCGGAGCTGCTGCGCGGGCTGGACCGGATCGTCAGCAGGCTGGCCGCGCAGAACAAGGGGAGATAGAGGATGCTGCCTCCAGTGTTCCAGGCGCTCAAGGCGTCCGCCGACGTGCGCGCCATCGTGGGCACCAGCCCGGCGAGGATCTACCGCCACGGCCGCGCGCCGCAGGACGCCGAGCGGCCGTACATCACGTGGTTCCTCGTCAACGGGGTCCCGGAGAACCACCTCAGCGGCACCCCGCCCGTTGACCGCATGGCCGTGCAGGTGGACTGCTGGCACGACACAGGCAGGGGCGTCGAGAGCATGGCGGAGGCCGTGCGCGACGCGCTCGAGCCGTACGCGCACATGACCTCCGTCCCCGTCGACCTGCGCGAGCCGGAGACCGAGCTGTTCCGGATGACGCTCGAGTTCGACTGGTGGCACCCCCGCCCAGACTGAGCGGGCGCCGCCAGAGTTCCTTTTCAACCCGCGGGGCCCCGATGGGGCCCCTCAACCGCCAGAAAGGCAAACCATGACCGTCGGAACCGTGAAGACCCAGGGAACCGAGCTGTTCCTCATCAACCCGCTCGACAGCGACCCGGCCATCGTCAAGCTGGCATGCCCGACCGGCATCTCCGGCCTGGGCGGCCCCGCGGACCAGATCGAGAACACCTGCCTCGACACCCTCGGGGACAAGACCTACGTCCGCGGCCTCGGCAACCCCGGCCAGGTAAACGTGCCGTTCAACCTGATCCCGCGCGAGACTTCCCACCAGCTGCTGTTCGACCTCAAGGCCGACGGCCGGACCCTCCCGTGGATGATGTGCCTGAGCGAGTCGGACACCGACCCGACGCTCGACAGCGACGGCATCCTCGAGCCGCCGATGGACCGCACCTCCTTCCTGTTCGACGCGTACATCTCGGACGTCAGCATCGACGTCGCGACGAACGAGATCGTCCGGGGGACGCTCACGCTGCAGCGCTCCGGCGAGGTCACCATGATCCCGTTCATCCCGGGGTCCTGAGGTGTCGGCGCTGTACTCGGCCTTCCTCACGGCCGACGACGTCCACGAGCGGGAGATCAACCTCGGCGGCAAGTCGCACAAGGTCTACTTCCGCGAGGTGCCGCACGTCGTCTACACGAGGTTCGTCCGGGAGTCCACCTCGGACGACCCGGACGAGCGCGACGCGGCGGCCGCCCGCTTCGTCGCGCGGTCGCTGTGCAACCCAGACGGGACGCTCGCGCTCACCGGCGAGGACGCCTGCAAGCTCCGCTCGAGCGTCGTCAATGAGATGGTGCGGCTCATCGTCGACGTGAGCAAGGCGGGCGACGCGGGAAAAGGATTGCCGCCCGGGGCCTAGACTGGTTCTGGCACGTCCTGGCGCTAGCCCTGGGCGGCCGCACTATCCGCGAGCTGCAGGCGTCCATGATGCCGTCCGAGGTGGAGTCGTGGGTGGCGTTCTACAACGCGCACCCGTTCGACGACCACCACAGGTACTACAGGCCCGCCGCGCTCGTCGCGTCGGCGCCCTTCGGCATCGACCTGGGCGAGGCCCTCGCCTGGCTCGCGCGCGAGACCCCGCCAGAGAAGGGGTACAGCGAGGCCGAGCTCAGCGTCTTCAGGACGTTCGGCGTCACTCCCCCCAACCGGAAGAACTGAAATGGCTGCAGGCTCGATCATCGTCGACCTCCTGATGCGGACCGGCTCGTTCGAGACGGACACCGCCAGGGCCGAGAAGCGCCTCAAGGCCTTCCAGAAGCAGGCCGAGGCGACGGGCAAGGCGATCGGCATCGCGCTCGCCGCCGGCGCCACGCTGGCGGTGGTGGCCTTCGAGAAGCTCCTGGCCGCCGCGGGGGACTTCAAGGACCTCGAGGAGCAGACCGGCGCGAGCGCGGAGGCCCTCGCGTCCCTCTCCGTCATCGCGGCGGTGGCCGGCACGTCCGTCGCGGACCTCGCCGGCCTGATGAACAAGCTGACGAAGAACCTCTCCGGGGTGGACGACGAGTCGAAGGCGGCCGGGGCCGCCCTCTCGGCCCTGGGCATCCCCATAGAGAAGTTCAAGGACCTCGACCCAGTCGGGCAGGTCGACGCGCTCGCGGCGGCGTTCAACGGGTTCGCTGACGGCTCGGAGAAGACGGCCGTCGCCATGGCGCTGTTCGGGAAGAACGGTGCCCAGATGCTGACCGTCTTCAAGGAGCTGGAGGCCTCCGGCGGGCGCCAGGTCATCCTCACCCAGCAGCAGATCGAGCTCGCCGACGAGTACAGCGACCGGCAGAAGCGCCTGACCGCCCAGATCAGGGCCTACGCCGAGGCGGCCGTGGTCGACGTCCTGCCGGCCCTGAACGACCTCACGCGCGCCGCGAAGGAGGTCGCCGCAGAGTTCTTCGGGGTGGACGCCGCCGGCAAGAAGCTCGCGGGCGAGAGCCCCGTCAAGGAGTTCGCCGACAAGGCCGTCGGCGCGCTCGCTTTCGTGGTCGACGCCGGCCAGGGCGTGGCCAGGATCTTCCAGGCGATCGGCGTCGGGATAGGCGCGGCCCTGGCGGCCGTCGTCGAGTACCAGTCAGGCAACGTGCGCCGCGCGCTGACCATCGCGCAGGCCGCCAGGGAGGACATCGACAAGATCCTCAGCGCGGAGCTCTTCAGCCAGCGGCTGCAGCGCCTGCGCGACGAGGCGAGGACCCTCTTCGACCCGGCGAACCAGAGCCCGGCGGAACTCCGCCGCGCCGCCGAGAGCAAGCCGCGGCTGAAGTTCGACGGCGCGCAGAAGCAGCAGAAGGCCGCCGCGGAGAGCGAGGCGCAGCGCTACCTCGAGAACCTCAAGAAGCAGATCGAGAAGACGCAGGAGCTTACGGCCTACGAGCAGGCCCTCGCCGACATCCAGCAGAAGCGGATCAAGGGCATCACGCCGGAGCTCGAGAGGCAGATCCTCGCGGAGGCCAGGCACCTCGACCTCGTCCGCGCGGAGAAGGAGGCGCGCGACGCGCAGGTCGCCACGACGACCAGGCTCCACAGGGCCCAGGTGGAGGAGCTGGAGGGCATCGCCAAGGGCAACCGGGAGATAGAGCGCGAGATCGAGCTGCTCGGCCTTGACGAGGACGGCAAGCGGGCCCTGGAGCTGCAGGCCACGCGGGTCGCCCGCGCCGAGAAGGAGCTGACCCTCACGCGGCTGGAGGCGACCGGCGTCGCCGAGCAGCAGCTGCAGGTCCTGCAGGCGGAGATCGACGCGCTCAAGGAGCGCGAGTCGCTGCTCACCGAGCGGAACGACAAGGCGATCGACGCCGCCGCCAAGGACGCGGCCAAGCGCTCTGGCGACTCTTACAGGGACGCCCTCGGCGACTCGATCGAGGAGGGCATCCTCGACGGCTTCCGCCGCGGCCAGTCCCTCACCGACATCTTCGTCAACGAGCTCAAGGCGCAGTTCGGCCGGACCGTGCTGCGCCCGATCATCCAGCCGTTCGTCGACTCCGGGAACCAGGTGATCAGGGACATCGTCGGCGCCATCGGCGGGGTCATCGGCGGGTCGACCGCCGCGCCCGACTACGGGACGGGGGCCATACCCGGCCGGCCGCGAGGCGGCGCCGCCGGCGGGACGAACCTCGTGCAGCGCGACATGATCACGCTCCTCCACAAGGGCGAGGCCGTCGTGCCCAAGGCCTACAACCCAGCGGCCGGCGGCGGGACGGGGCCGAACGTCAAGGTCGTCGTCAACGCGCCGGCTGGCACCAGGGTGGACAGGCAGGAGGAGCGCGACGGGCCGGACGGCCGCGAGGTCGAGATCTTCATGTCGCGGATCGAGGGCCGCATCGCCGGCAACATCGCCAAGGGGCGCAGCCCGATCAACGCGGCCATGCAGGCGCGCGGCATCTCGCAGAACGGCGGCAACGCCCGGCGCGGATGAGCCTCCCGGGAATCCTGGTCCCCGGGGACGAGTGCTTCCTCGGCGCGGACTACTCCCTCGAAGAGGGGGACGTCTACGACCACCTCGGGACCGGCACGGGCCACACGAGGTCGCGCCGGACGAAGACCGTCGAGCAGTGGCACGTCAACTTCGAGTGGCTGCTGACCGAGGCGCAGATGGCCGAGGTCGACGACTGGTTCGAGAGGATCCTGGTGGTGGGCCGGCGCCCGTTCTCCGCGTACCTCAAGAACCTCGCGCCGGGGCACAGCTGGTGGCGCGCCTTCTTCGCCTCGCCGATGGTGGCCGCGCCGATCAACGGCTCGAGCGGCCTCTACTGGCGGGTCAACGGCCGGCTCGTGCTGGACGGCGACGCGGAGGAGGGGCCGCCCGACACGAGCTCGATGGCCGCGGAGGTCGTCGCCCACCTGCTCGGGGAGGGCGCGGCAGTGGCGGCCTACCCGTTCGCGGCGGAGGTCGTCGCCCACCTCTCGCCGGGCGTCTCGTTCGCCGCGGAGGTCCTCGCCGAGCTCAGCTCCGTGACGGCCTTCTACCTGGAGATCGGCGACGGCTACTTCCTGCTGATCGACGCCACCCACCGCCTAAGGATCGAGTGACCAGATGACCTACTCAGCGAACCAAAAGCCAAGCGGCCTGGACGCCGCCGGGTCGCCGCCGGTCGGGGCGGACCTGTACGTCGGCCAGGTCGGCGGGTCCGTGATCAAGTTCACCCACACGCAGCTGATGGACGCGATCCTGTCCCTCCTGGGGGACACCGACGTGACGCTGGCGGCCGACAGCGACCTGCTGTTCGCCACGCAGAAGGCCGTCAAGGCCTACGTCGACGACAGCGTCCCGCTCATCCCGCTGGGGATCGCGTGCGGCGACGAGACGACGCCGACGGCGGCGGGCACGAACGTCGCGAAGTTTCGGAACCCGTACCCGACGGCGTTCAACGTCGTCGGCGCCTTCGCCTCGCTCTCGACGGCTCAGTCCAGCGGCTCGACCTTCACCGTGGACCTCAACGAGGGCGGGACCACGATCCTCTCGACGAAGATCACGATCGACAACGGCGAGACGGTGGGCGGAACGTCGGGCGCGGGCTCGACGATCGCGGCGGTCATAAGCGACGGCAGCATCGCGGCCTTCGCCGAGATTGAGGTCGACGTCG
>Ga0134124_10004359_pt1 | contig 11368 bp, 12 predicted proteins | sample KB304_FD_96880 | JGI IMG/M metagenome (GOLD analysis project Ga0134124, IMG submission 96880) | Terrestrial soil microbial communities without Nitrogen fertilizer from Kellogg Biological Station, Michigan, USA - KB3-0-4 | ecosystem: Environmental > Terrestrial > Soil > Unclassified ... | reverse complement strand
GTTCAGCTCGGTGCTGTAGCCGTTCAGCTCCGCGGTGCCGGCGATGCGCAGGCGATCGCCGAGGCGCGAGAACACCAGCTTGTACTCGTCGTCGGTGAGCGAAACCGAGTAGGCCTTCGCCGGATCGGCCAGGGGAACCGTGGCCGAATAGCCCTTTGCAGGGTAGATGTTCAGGTGAATCCCCACGGTTCTCGCCAAGAGGGGACTGTAAGAGCCGAGCGCGAGTACATACGCGTCGGCTGTCAGCATCTCGTCTTCGAGGCACACGCCGGCGATGCGCTCGCCCTCGCGCGCGAGGCTCCCGATCTTCCTGCCGTAGAGGAACTTTACGCCGCGCGCGGCGGCGAGGCGCGCGAGATTCTGCGTGAACTTGTGCGCGTCGCCCGACTCGTCGCTCGTGGTGAAGCTTCCTCCCACCAGAAGGTGGCGCGCGTTCTTCAAGGCCGGCTCGATCTCGATACAGCGCTCCGGCGTGAGCATCTCGATGTCGCACCCGTGCGCGCGCATCACGCGCGCGGGCTCGAGCGCCGCGTCGAGCTCGCGCTCGCTGGTGTAGAAGTGCAGGATGCCGCGCGCGAGCTGGTCGTAGGCGATGCCGGTCTCCGCGCGCAGCGCCTGCAGCGTGGCGCGGCTGTAGAGCCCGAGGGTCACGATCTGGCGGATGTTGTGCCGCGTGCGCGCGGCGGTGCACTCGCGCAGGAACGAAAGGCCCCACAGCCACTGCCTCAGGTCCGGCCTCAGGCGAAAGAGCAGCGGCGCGTCCTCGCGCGCGAGCCACTTCAGCACCTTGAGCGGCGCCGAGGGGTTGGCCCACGGCTCCGCATGCGACACCGAGATCTGGCCGCCGTTGGCGAACGAGGTCTCCATGCCGGCGGCGTCGCGGCGCTCGAGCACCGTGACCTCTTGGCCCGACTTGTTGAGAAACCAGGCGGTCGTGACGCCGACCACGCCGGCGCCTAGGACGAGGACTTTCATGGACAGGGCTCCTCTTCAAGGGTTGGCGAGAAAAAGCTGCCTTCTCGCGCCGCTCCCTCTGTCCCTTGAGGTTGCCCTCTACCTGAGAGATTCAGCCCCTGCCTGCGCGGGGGCCTTGCTCCTTCGGTGGGCGGGCCTGCCTTCGGCCCGCCACTCTCCAGAATTCGGCTCATGTCCGCGCCAGTTCGTGGGCCTGAGCGGTTACGGGAGATTTCGCCTTCGGCGGCGCCGCGTCCTGCTGCGGCGACTCTCCTGGAACGGACAACTGCAGTCTAGCATTCGGGCCGTTTACCCGCCGGTGAAGTTTTCCGCGGCTGTTGTCTCCCGGCGACGAAATAAATACAAACGGCCGCCCGAGGGCGGCCGTTTTGCACAACGACTGGAAAGTTACTTGGTGCTGCCCGAGCTCGAGCTGCCCGACGACGGCGAGGCGCCGCTGCTCGCGCCGCCTGGCGCGCTCAGGGTTCCGCTGCCCGAAGTGCCGCCGGCGCTGGGCGACGACGAGGTGGAGGCGGTTTCTTTCTCTCCACGCACTTCGATATCGACGCGGCGGTCGGGCTGCAGGCAGGAGATGAGCTTCGAGCCGCTCACGCCCTTGCACTGGTCTCCGGTGACGGGGTCGCTCTTGCCGCGGCCCTCGGAATGCACCTTGCTGGTCTCGACGCCTTTCTGCGCCAGGTACGCTTTGACCGCCTCAGCGCGCTTCTCCGAGAGCTGCTGGTTGTACTTGTCCGGGCCGATGCGGTCGGCGTGCCCGATCGTGTTGATCAGCTGCACGTTCGCACCCTGCAGGCGGCTGGCGATGTCGTCGATCTTCTTCATCCCCTCGGGTTTCAGCTCGGCCTTGTCGAACGCGAACAGCACGTCGGACGACAGGCTGATCTGCTCGATGACCGGCGGCTGGGGCGGAGGCGCGACCACGAGCGGCGTGGGCGCAGGCGCCGGAGGCGGTGCCACGGCCACCGGGGGCGGCGAGGCTACTTGCACCGCGCGCACCGCGTCGCACGGCGCCGCGGCCTTCTCCGGCGTCCAGTCGGTGGTCTTCCAGCACAGGCCGTAGGGCGAAGTCCAGACCTGGTCCCCTGCGGTGGACACATAGCCGGGCGTGGCCGCTTGCGCCGTGCCGGCGAGCGTGGCCAGCGCGAACGCGACCGCGGCTCCGGTCAGTTTGAGATTGAAGCGATGGGTCATGCGCGTCTCCTTGGGCAGACGTTGCGTTGAAATGCCGTTTCCAGGCGCGAACGTCCGCGCCGGGCAGAGAAGACACAGCAAACGTCGTGCCGCAGTCACAGTCTGCGCGGCACCGGGGGAGAGCCGTCAGGCCTTCGGCGCAGCGCCGGCGACGCCGTCGAGGCCCGCGCCGTTCGGTGAAGGATGCGACATCTCGGAGGAAATGAAGCGCGCGAGCGCGATGATAAGCCTTTGCCGCTCGCTGGTGAGACCCTTGGGATCCTGCAGCGTGAGCTGCGCCTGCTCGACGATCTGGTTGAGCTTTGCGACTACGTTGTGCTGGTTCATTTTCCTACCCGTTGCGGAGAAGCCCGAGCACGCTATCAAATCTCGCGCGCGCTGTGCGAGGCGAGCGCGCAGCTGTGGCCCTCGAGCAACATCGCGTCGCCGCGCGGCGTCGCGTTTGCAGGACTAAAGCTTGCAAGCGGCTTCGTAAACCAGGCGTGCGGCCGTGGCGTCCACCACCGCTTGGCCGAGCGACTTGAAGATGATCGTCGATCCCGACGCCGGCGGCAGACGCGTTCCGGCGAGAATCTCGCCGAGCTCGGCGAAGACGCGGGCGCCGGAGAGGATCACGTCGCCGGATTCCTGCGCGGCGGCCTCATAGCTGTCGCTGATCACCACGTTTGCCATCGCGTCGTCATCCAGCTCCCGCCAGGCCGGGCGGGGTGCACCGACGGCGGCAACCAGTGCGCCGCGCCTGAGCCAGGCCCCCTTTCAGCACCGGCTCGCGCGCGGTGGTGACGGTGCAGACGATGTCGGCCTCCCGCGTCGCCTCTTCTGCGCTCGCGCAGGCAACCCCTTTTACATGCTTGGCACAGTTCGCCACGTTGTCGGGGTTGCGGCTCCAGACGCGCACCTCCGACACCGGCCGTACGGCGCGCAGCGCGGTGGCGTGGGTGCGGGCCAGCACGCCGCTGCCGAGGAGCGCGACGACCTTGGGCGAACGGGAAGTGAGGCAGTCGACCGCCACCGCCGAGGCGGCCGCGGTGCGCAGGGCGGTGAGCCAGGTGGCGTCCATGACGGCGAGCGTGCGGCCGGTGGCCGCGTCCATGAGCACGATGGTCGCCTGCATCGTGGGCAGGCCGCGGCCGGCGTTGCCGGGAATCTGCGTGATGAGCTTGGTCGCAAGCATGCCGCCCGCGAGCGCGGGCTTGAGGAAGAGCACGCCCCGGTCCGGAGGGATCTCCATCACGCTGCGCAGCGGCTGCAGCACGCGCCCGGCGGAGAGATCGACCAGCGCCTCGCGCACCGCGGCGATGAGCGGCTCCAGGCCGAGCAGGCGGCGAACCTCGGCGTCGGAGACGTGCAGAGTCATGGTTGAATCGCATTCTATGCGCGCGGACATCGCCGTCCTCGGCGCCGGGATCGTGGGGATCTGCGTCGCGCTGCACCTGCAGAAGCGAGGCCGCGCGGTCGTGCTGCTCGACCGCCGCGGCGCCGCCGAGGAAACCTCCTTCGGCAACGCCGGCCTGATCCAGCGCGAAGGCGTCTACCCCTACGGCTTCCCGCACGACTTCGGCGCGCTCATCCGCTACGGCTTCAACCGCACCATCGACGCCTACTACCACCCGAGCGCGCTGCCGCGGCTGGCGCCGTTCCTGCGGCAGTACTGGCGCTATTCGCGCCCCGCGCGCCACGCCGAGGTGGCGCGGCGCTACTCGAAGCTGATCGAGCACTGCGTCACCGAGCACCAGGCGCTCGCCGAGGAGGCCGCCGCGACGCAGTTCCTCCACCGCACCGGTTGGCTCAAGGTGTTCCGCACCGAGCGCGAGCGCGACCTGCGCCTCGAAGAGGCCGCACGCTGGAAGCGCGAGTTCGGCATCGATTACCGCGCGCTCGATGCGCGCACGCTGCGCGACCTCGAGCCGCACGTGGCGCCGGTGCTGGTGGGCGCGCTCCACTGGACCGAGCCGGTGAGCGTGGACGACCCCCACGGCCTTGCCCTCGCCTACCTCGCGGCGTTCGAGCGCCTGGGCGGCCGATTCGTGCAGGGCAACGCCGCCAGCCTGGAGCCGGACGCGAACGGCTGGCGCCTGCGCAGCGCGCTAGGCGAAGTTTTCGCGCGCGAGGCGGTGGTCGCGCTCGGTCCATGGGCTGACGTGCTGACTCGTGCGCTGGGCTACGACCTTCCGCTCGCCGTGAAGCGCGGCTACCACATGCATTACCGCGCGGCGGGGACGGCGAAGCTGAACTATCCCATGCTCGACACCGAGCGCGGCTACTTCCTCGCGCCGATGCGCCGTGGCATCCGTCTCACCACGGGCGCGGAGTTCGCGCTGCGCGACGCCATCCGCACCCCGGTGCAGCTCGGGCGCGCCGAGCCGATCGCGCGCGATCTCTTCCCGCTCGCCGAGCGCCTCGACACCGAGCCATGGATGGGGGCTCGGCCCTGCACGCCCGACATGCTGCCGGTGATCGGGCGCGCCCCGCGGCACGCGAACCTCTTTTTCGCCTTCGGCCACGCGCACCACGGCCTCACGCTCGCGGCGGTCACGGGCAGGCTGGTGGCCGAAATGATGACCGGCGAAGCGCCGCTCGTCGACCCGGCGCCGTATTCGCCCGTGCGCTTCGGATGAAGTTCGCGTTGAACCGGAACTCGCTGTTCGCGATCCTGCTGCGCTCGCCCTGGTGGGTGAGCGTCTTGGTTGCCGTGGCCGTGGTGGCGGCGATGCGGCTCGTGCTGCCCGACGTTTATGCGTTTTTCGCCGCGGCCCCGTTCCTCGTGGTCGCCGCCGCTGCCGCGTGGCGGCAGCTTCGTGCTCCCAGCGCCGCGAAGGTCGCGCAACGGCTCGAAGCGCTCCGCGCCCAGCCTTGGGAGCAGTTCGCCGGCGCGGTGGAGTCGGCCTTCCGGCGCGACGGTTATGCGGTGATCCGCCTCGACGGCCGGGAGGTCGACTTCGAGCTGACCAAGGGAGGGCGCACGTCGCTGGTGAGCTGCAAGCGATGGAAGGCTGCGCGCACCGGGATCGAGCCGTTGCGCGAATTGCACGCAGCGCGGCGCAAGCGCGAGGCCCACGAGTGCATCTATATCGCCGCGGGCGACATCAGCGCCAATGCATTGACGTTCTCGGCGCAGAACGGCGTCAAGCTGCTGCACGGCGCGGAGCTCACCAAGCTGCTCGCGCCGTAGCGAGACTGCGGCTCAGGAGCTGCAGGAGAGCGCCGAGCAGCCGGCGCGGTGCCTGGCCCATTCGGGCCGCCGCTCGGCGAGCGCGTCGTGCTCGGACTGCTCATCGTACGGGCGCTTCAGGACCTTCATCAGGCGCTCGAGCACCGAGCTGTCTCCTTGCTCGAGCGCATCGATGGCGAGCTGGGCGAGGTAGTTGCGCGGCACGTACTTCGGGTTCGCGCCGTTCATGCGCTGCAGACGTTTTCCCTTGTCTTCGTCACGTACGCGAGCGGCATAGCGCTCAAGCCATTTCTCGAGGGCCGGGCGGGGCTCGCCGGTATAGAAGGCGCGGCGCAGCGGCTCGAGCGAGGGGCGATCCGGGTGGAGCGCCGCGAGATTGCGGAAAAACAGCGTGAAGTCGGTCTCGGCCTCGGCGAGCGCTTCGAACATCCCGCGCAGAAGCTCGGCGTCGCTCTCGTTCCATGAGGTCAAGCCGATCTTTTCCATGAACGCTCGTTGCCAGCCGGCGTTGAAGGTTTCTGCGTACAACGCCAATCCGGCTTCCAGGGTTTCCTTCTGGACCAGGGGAAGCAGTGCCTCGGCGAGGCGCGCCAGATTCCATTGCGCGATATGCGGCTGCTGGCCGTACGCGTAGCGCCGCCCCTGCGCGTCGGTGGTGTTCGGCGTCCAGAGCGGATCGTAGCCTTCGAGCCAGCCGTACGGACCGTAGTCGATGGTGAGCCCGAGGATCGACATGTTGTCGGTGTTCATCACGCCATGCACGAACCCAAGGCGCATCCAGTCGACCATCAGAAGCGCGGTCCGCCGGCAAAGCTCATGAAAAAAGTCTGGATAGGTCAAACCAGCGTAGTGCTCCCGAATCACGTAATCGGCGAGCCGCCCGAGCGCGTCGAGCTCCTGGTGCGCGGCGTGGATCTGGAAGTTGCCGAAGCGCACAAACGAGGGCGCGACGCGGCACACCACCGCGCCGGGCTCGGGCTCCGGATTGCCGTCGTAGAACATGTCGCGGATTACGCTCTCGCCGGTCGCGACCAGGCTGAGCGCGCGCGTCGTCGGCACGCCGAGCCCGTACATCGCCTCGCTGCACAGGAACTCGCGTAGCGACGAGCGCAGCACCGCGCGGCCGTCGGCAGTGCGCGAGTAGGGCGTCTTGCCGGCGCCCTTGAGCTGCAGCTCCTGGCGGCGGCCGTCGGTGGCGATGATCTCGCCCAGCGTGATGGCGCGCCCGTCGCCGAGCTGGCCCGCCCAGTGGCCGAACTGGTGGCCGCCGTAGCGCGCAGCGTACGGCTGCATTCCGGGAAGGATGTGGTTTCCCGCGAGAACATCCGCCGATTCCGGCCGCGATATGCCCAGGTACCTGCCAAGGTCATCGGACCAGGCAAGCAGACGAGGAGCAGCAACCGGCGTGGGATCAACGCGCGTGTAGCTTGCCTCGCTCACCGGCCGAGGCACATTGGTCAGCACGGGGTCGGGCGGAAGATCGCGCACGAACGTGTTCTCGAACGTTACGTGCTCGAGAGAAACGGGGCCTGGCTCGATCGTGGGTCGCGCGGTCATGAAGTCAAAAACGCAAGGAGCGTTCCCGCATTATGGCAGTATGCCGTCATGCATCGCGTCACCATCCGGCAGGAGATCATCGACCGGGTCATGGCGCGCCGCGGCCGGCTGCGCTGGTTCGATCGGCTCGAAGCGGCGAAGACCGCGCTGGTGACCGTGGATATGCAAAGCACCTTCTGCGCGCCGGGCGGCCCGGCGGAGGTGCCGGGCGCACGCGGCATCGTGCCGAACATCAACCGGCTGAGCGCCGGCTTGCGCCGCCTCGGCTGTCGCGTCATCTGGGTGCTGCACGCCAACATCCACCGCGGCGGGCGTAGCGACTGGCCGCTGTTCTTCGACCACGTGGTCGCCGCCGAGGTCCGCGCACGCACCGTCGAGAGCCTCGAGCCAGGCCGTCAGCAGGTGTGGCCGGAGCTCGAGACCGCCGCCGAGGACATCGTGGTGGTGAAGAACCGCTACAGCGCGCTGGTGCCCGGCTCTTCTTCGCTCGAGCGAGTGCTGCGAGCGCTGGGCATCGACACGCTGCTGATCGCCGGCACCAAGACCAACGTGTGCTGCGAATCGACCGCGCGCGACGCGATGATGCTCGACTTCAAGGTCGTGCTGGTGTCCGACTGCTGCGCGGCGCTTTCGGACGACGAGCACCGCGCAACGCTCGAGACCCACATCCAGCAGTTCGGCGATGTCGCGACCGCCGACGAGGCACTGAGGCTCCTGTCATGAAAATCGCCTGTCTTCAGAATGGCCCCTACTATTTGCTACCCGACGAGAAGCCGGCGCCGACCCGGGGACTGCGGCGCCAGGACGGCTCGTCGTGCCAAAGCACGGGCGGCGTAGCGTTGTGCCGCTGCGGCGGCTCGGCCAGCAAGCCCTTCTGCGATGGCACGCACGGCAGGAACGGCTTCTCCGACCGCAATACCGCCGACGCTGCAGCTAACCGCAGGGTTGCCTACGCCGGCAAGGGCATCACCATCTTCGACAACCGCGCGATCTGCGCCCACGCCGGCTTCTGCACCGACGGTCTGAAGAAGGTGTTTCGCATGAACGCGGAGCCCTGGATTGATCCCGACGGCGCAGCGGTCGCCGAGGTCGTCTCGACCATCGAGAAATGCCCGTCGGGCGCCCTGAGCTACGCGAAGAACGGCGTGGAGGGCAGACCGCCGGCACGCGAGCCGATGGTGACGGTGATGAACGACGGGCCTTACTCGGTGACCGGCGGCATCGAGCTCGTAGGCGTCGCCTTCGGCGAAGGCGCGTCGCGCGAACACTACACGCTGTGCCGCTGCGGCGGGTCGAAGAACAAGCCATTCTGCGACGGCACGCACTGGCACATCGGCTTCAAGGATCCGTGAGAAAGAGGGTCGCATGATGCTGAAACTCTGCATGACCTTGCTGCTGGCCGCGGCGCCTTCCGCGGTGCTGGCGCAGGCGTACCCGACGAAGCCCGTGCGCATCGTGGTGCCGTTCGCGCCTGGCGGCGGCGTGGACGTGACGGCGCGCATCCTCGCGCAGCGTCTCACCGAGGGGCTGAAGCAGCCGTTCGTGGTCGAGAATCGCACCGGCGCGAGCGGCATCATCGGTACCGAGGCGGTGGTCAAGTCCGCTCCCGACGGCTACACGCTGCTCGCCGGCTCGCAGACCACACAGGCCGTGGTGCCGGCGATCTACAAGGAGCAGGTGCGCTACGACACGACGCGCGATCTCGTTCCGGTGGCCGAGATCGCGCGCGCGCCGTTCCTGATCGTGGTGCATCCGTCGCTGCCGGTGAAGTCGGTCGGGGATCTCATCAAGCTCGCGAAGGAGAAGCCCGGCCAGGTGAGATTCGGCGCCGCCTCCGGCGGCACGCCGCACATGGCGGGCGAGCTCTTCAAGCTCGCGGCGAAGGTGGACCTGCAGTTCGTGCCCTACAAGGGGGAAGGGCCCGCGATCTCGGATGCCCTGGGCGGGCACATCCAGCTCGTGTTCTCCAACCTGCCGGTGGCGCTGCCGCTCGCGCGCGAGGGCAAGCTCCGTGGCATTGCCGTCACCAGTGCGCAGCGCGTTCCGACCGCGCCGGAATTCCCCACCGCGTCCGAGTCCGGTCTGCCGGGATTCGATGCGTTCAGCTGGTTCGGCCTGTTCGCGCCGGCCGCGACGCCGCGCGAGATCGTCGTCAAGCTGAACGCCGAGACCGTGCGCGGGCTGAACGCCACCGACACCAAGGAGAAGATGGCGGCTCAGGGCATGTTTACCACCACGGCGGGCGTGGACGACTTCGGCGCTTTCGTGAAGAAGGAAACCGAGCGCTGGGCGCAGATCGTCAAGGAAGCGGGCGTCAAACCCGAATGATCCGGGTCCTGTCCGCCACCGGGATGCTCGGCTCGGGCTTCCGGGAAGAGACGCTGAAGCGCGCGATGGCGCTGCGGCCGGACTTCATCGGCGCCGACTCCGGCTCGACCGACCCCGGACCGTATTACCTCGGCTCCGGCGACACGCACTTCTCGGATTCCGCGTACAAGCGCGACCTGCGCCTGATGCTGCGCGCCGGGCGCGCCGCAGGCATTCCGGTGATCGTGGGCTCGGCCTGCACCGCGGGCATCGACGCGCAGCTCGAGCGCCTGGTGGGCATCGCCCGCGACATCGCGCGCGAGGACAAGCTGCAGTTCAAGCTGGCCGCGATCCACAGCGAGCCGGACAGGGGCTATTTGAAGCGCAAGCTGAAGGAAGGCAGGATCACGCCGCTCGCCAACGCGCCGCGCCTCGACGAAGGAGTGATCGAGCGCGCGAGCCATATCGTGGGCCTCGCCGGCATCGAGCCGTACATCGAGGCGCTCGAGCACGGCGCCGAGGTGATCATCGCCGGCCGCTCGAGCGACACTTCGATCTTCGCCGCGCTGCCGGTGATGCGCGGCTGCAACCCGGCCACGGCGTGGCACATGGCGAAGATCCTGGAATGCGGCGCGGCGTGCGTCGTGCAGCGCAAGTACCCGGACTGCATGGTCGCGACGCTTGCCGACGACCACTTCGTCGTCGAGCCGCCGAATCTCGAGTACCGCTGCGACCCGGTGAGCGTGGCTTCGCACAATCTCTACGAGAATTCGACCCCCTACGAGCTGATCGAGCCCTCGGGCGTGCTAAGCACCGTCGAAGCAAGATACGAGGCGCTGTCGGACCGCGCGGTGCGCGTCTGCGGCAGCACCTTCAGGAAATCCGAGCGCTACACCATCAAGCTGGAAGGCGCGGAGCTTGCCGGCTTCCAGAGCATCATCATCGGCGCGGTGCGCGACCCGGTGATCCTGCGGCAATTCGACTCGTGGCTCGCCGGCCTCGAAAGGGCGTGCAAGGACCGCATCCGCGCGGTCTTCGGCGAGGATATCGAGGAGAAGTACAAGTTCCATGTCCGGGTGTTCGGCAAGAACGCGGCCATGGGACCACTCGAGCCCGAGACCGCGATCGGCCACGAGCTGGGTCTGCTCTTCCAGGTGACCGCGCAGACGCAGGACCTCGCCACCGCGCTCATGAAATCGGTCGGGCACATGGCGGTGCATTACCCGGTGCCGGAATGGAGCGGCCTGATCACCTCGATCGCCTACCCGTACTCGCCCGCGGAGATCGCGCGCGGCGCAAGCTACCGCTTCAGCCTGAACCACGTGGTGGAGCCCGCTTCGCCGCTCGAGATGTTCAGGATCGAATACGAGACCGTCCGATGAAGCTCTGGCAGATCGCGAAGCTGATCCGCAGCAAGAACTCCGGTCCGTTCGAGCTGACCTTCGACGTCATCATGAAGGACCGCGCCACCTACGAGAAGGTGCGCGACGCGGGCGTCATCAACGCGCAGTGGTTCGCGCGCACCTACCGCCTCAGGCCGGAAGTCGTCTCGATCATCAACTACGACGCCGCGGCCGCCATCAAGATCACCATCCCCCGCCCGACCATCTCGGGCGACATCGACGACAGCGACGTCTTCGGCGGCCAGCAGTACGGGCCGCTTGTGGATCTGGAGATCCCGTGAGCGGATATCGGCATCCCGGGATTCATGCTGTATGCTCGACAGCGCACAGAGCGCCGATTTCGACGGGAACACAATTCGCGCCCAACCGTCCGTCTCACCAGAGAGCTTCCAAATGAGAGCCAAACGCCTCGCTTTCGCAGTCTCCGCATCTTTCCTGCTGGTCTCATCCCTCGCTGCCCGCGCCCACGAGGATGAAGCGCCGGGGGGCAAGCTCGGAAGGGTCTCCTTCCCCACCTCGTGCGCCGCCGCGGTCCAGCCCACTTTCGAGCGCGCGGTCGCGATGCTGCACTCCTTCTGGTACAACCTTGCCGAGAAGACGTTCGCCGACATTCTCGCGCGGGATCCCGGCTGCACCGTGACCGCCTGGGGCTACGCGGCGATCCTGATGTCGAACCCGCTGGCGGGCTCGGGCGCTTCGCCCGACGGCGCGAAGAAGGCGCAGGCGGCGATCGACAATGCGCGGCGCACGCCGCCCAAGACCC
>Ga0134124_10004356_pt1 | contig 11376 bp, 11 predicted proteins | sample KB304_FD_96880 | JGI IMG/M metagenome (GOLD analysis project Ga0134124, IMG submission 96880) | Terrestrial soil microbial communities without Nitrogen fertilizer from Kellogg Biological Station, Michigan, USA - KB3-0-4 | ecosystem: Environmental > Terrestrial > Soil > Unclassified ... | reverse complement strand
TCCGGGCTGCCGGCGCCAGCACACGATTCGACCTATCAGGTCTGGCTGTTAACGCGAACCGGCGCTGTCAGCGTGGCGACCTTCGATCCGGACTCAGGCGGCCGCGCGACGGTGACAGCCACGCCAAAAGTACCGCCGCTGGTCGGCGCCATGGTGACGATGGAACGCAAGGGGGGAAACGACACGCCTTCGGGCGAGCCGTTGCTCACCCGCGCGCCGTTGGTATCATCGGGCGCGTGATCCAGGGCGGCTCCCGTACTGTTCCGCTCGAGACTTCATGAACGTCACCGTCAGCCAGGTGCTGGCCATGGTCGGCCGGCTGGACGACAGTCCAGGTTTCGACACGCCGCGTGAGCGTTTCCGGCGGTTTCTCGTCCAGCGAATCACCGACCCGCAGGCGGCTCGGCTCGTCATCCAACAATGTCAGCAGATGTCGGGCGAGCAGAACCACCGCGCGCTGCAGGACGCCGTCGTCCTGACGGGAAGATTTCTGGGTTTTCATACCGCGTTCCGCCAGTATCAGCACGACCCCGGAGCCGCGCCTATCAGCGGGGAATGGGAGTCACGGCGACGGCTTCGTGTCCTGCTCACTCTCTGCACGGATCAAACCGCCGCGATCGAACTCGAGGCGTTCGTTCAGATCGTCCGCAACGGGCTGCCCGCGCATCTGCAGGCGAACACGCCGCGCGTCGGCCTCTGCATTGTCAGTCCGCTGTTTGCGGCCAAAGCACGCATCGAGGAGATGCTCCGGGCTCGAAGACATCCCGAGCTGCGAATGGTGTCGCTGCCTGGAATCCTTCGCATGACGGAGATGGTGGCTACAGGGCGGATGACACACGACGATGTGCTGCAGGTGCTCAATCCTGACGTGAACGTGGATGCGTTGATCGAGCGGTGCGATGCGTGGACGACACCGCCCCCTCTTGAAGCGAAGCACGGTGCGGAGGAAGGAGGCCCGGGCGTAGTGACGGTGGTGGACTCCAGCTGCTGGGTGGCTGCGATTCAGCTCGATAGGAGCACGCCGCCGGGGCAGTTTGTCGAATCGGTGATCGCAAGACGCCGGATTCTACCGATCAATCCCGCCTCGGATGTTCAGCGCGCCGTCGAGTCCGGCGATTCCATCTCCGTGTACATCGCCAGTGTGGGCTTTGTCGCGCACGCGAAGGTCGCCGGCGTCATCACCGAGGGCAGTCCGCTGGTCCGTCATTCGGAACGGTTCACGCAGGTGGTCACCTTGTCCGACGTCGCGGTCTATCACGTTCCGATTGGTGGTCCTCAGGAGCTCGTCCGCAAAGTCGAAGGGACGCTGTCTGACGGGACTACTGCCGTCGCCACGCCAGTGTCGCGCCAGGAATTCGACCTGGTGACGAAAGCCGCGGCGTTTTCCGAAATCCGCTAGCGCTGGAACGACGTGCTCACGCGGGTCGGTGCGTCGGCCCGCACGATCACCGTTTCGCGGCGTTCGCCCAGCTGCGGATGACGGAACGTCACCTGATGTTCGCCGAGACTGACCGAGACGTTTGCGACGGGGGTATCACCGATTGGTTTGTCGTCGATGAGCACCTGCGCCCATTGGTCGGCGTTGATGCTCAGGCGGCCCATCGGTGGCGTGATCGTCAGCGGTGTCAGCACACCGGCCCGAATAGTCACCGTCTGACGCAGGCGGAACCCGAGCGCGCTGTTCATCAGGTCGAGTTGGTGCGTGCCGGCGCTGGTGACGATCGGCCCATCTGCCGTCGAACCGAGCACTCGATCGCCTTCGAGGACTTTGAGCTCGATCGGCGACGATACCCTGACACCCCCGGAACGCTGGCGTGCTCCGGCATCTTCGATGGCGGCGAGCGCGCGAGCATCCTCGGCCGTTGGCAGAGGCGTCGCGGCCCCTGCGCTCTGGACCGCGGGTGCGACGGCGGCGTGCACGAGACGGATTGCCCGTGTCGTCGGCGTAACGGTGAGCTGGAGCGGCGTGGTTCCAACGGATCGCCCGTCCACCATCACCGTGTCCCCTGGCACGGGGGACTCGATCACGACAGCGGGTTGCAGCACAGACGCCGGTTTTCGAAGAGCAAGCCACGTAATGACGGCGCCCTCGACAAGCACGACAAGTCCCAGAGCAATGGCTATCCACGTCCCAACAAAATTTTTCCGGCGAGCGGAATCCGTGACGAGACCATTCCCAGGCGTCGTTGCGATCTCGGGTGCGGCGTCTGCCACGTCACGATCGTCCCGGATGAGAGTGGTGGTACTGGGGCGGTTCGATACGTGACCGATTTGCGGGCGTAACGGTCGGGCAATCTCGAAACGCGCCACGGAACCGTGACCGGACAAATCTGCGTCGCGCAGGGGAAACGCCTCGAGGAATCCTGCCGTTGCCACGGCCAGAGCGCTGGGGGACATCGAGGACGCGGGGAGTTCTTTCAAACCCTCCTGCGCATCAGCAGCGGATCGGTACGGATGTGGCGACAGTTGTAGCGCATGTTCCAGCCAGACGCGCAGCGGCGCTGTGAACACCGACGGGCTGGCTGACGCCATGGCGCTGAATTCATCGAGCACCGCTGGCAGGTTTCGCTGGAAATCATTCAACGTGATTGCGCGCCCGAGCAACATCGAGAGCGCAACCGTGCCAAGCTGCACCACGTCGTTGCGGGCATCGATGCGTGCGAGCCCGCGGTCGTCGCCGATGGTCAACAGCCCGAACTCGTGCCACAGCGTGGCGGGGGAATGTCCCAGGCGTTGAAGCGCGGCACCGAGCGGGTGCTCGACGAGACACAGGCGCCCCTCGGGTGTGAAGACAATCCGGTCTGCGCTCAGCGCGCCGTGTGCGGCGGCCGGAGCCGATGAATGCAGCGCCGCCAACGCGGGGGTGATTTCCCGAATGATCCACGTGACGATCGCGGGATGAAGCCCTTTGTGCAGCTTCGCCGCCGGAAGCTCCGACAGACGTTGGCCGGGCATATTCACCGAGACCAGTGTCAGGTCGTGTTCGTTCAAGTACACGACCGCGCGAATCTCCGCAAATGCCGAATGGCGGAATCGCGACAGCCGTTCAACGCCTTCACGGAGCGCGTTGTCGAAGCCGGGACTCACCGCGAGCTCACGCTTGAATCGCAACAGCTCCAGCGAGACCGCGTCGGTGTTGTCGAACATCAACAACCGATCGCCGAATCCATCGCTTCGTCCTGGGGTGTACCAACTGGCGAGCCCTTGGCTCGATTCACTTGCGGAGAGGTTCGCGTTCTTCATCGGCATGGGAGGTGGCGCTCTTCGCATACACCGGGAGCCGGTCGGAAGGCACACGTCATGCGGATTCTCTTTTTTTAGTTGTCGTGGAGTCGCGGCTCGAGGGAGAACGAGCTTGAAGTGATTTTGCACGAATCAACGCGTGAGTCAAGAACGAATCGGCGTGCGATGCACAACGTATCGAATTCGATCAAGCAGATCGTCGATCGTGATGGTGCACGTCAGCGATCGTCTGACGCATTCATCGCATCATTCATCCCACCGCGTGAGTGAACGCGAATTGAGGGCGTGCTCCGCAACCACCTTGGTGCCGCGCATGGCTCGTTCGGTGAGCCGCAGTAAACTAGGTCAATCGTCCCCGTAGCTCAGTTGGATAGAGCGCGCGCCTCCTAAGCGCGAGGCCGACGGTTCAAATCCGTCCGGGGACGCCATTTGATATTGCAAGCACGGGCAGGTCGACATCCCGCGCAGCAAGATATCGCGAACTTCGTCTTGGTCCAGCAACACGTCGTCAAGCTGGCGATGACAGCGGTTGACTATCCGCCAATGCAGGACCCCGCCTCCTTCAACCTCGACGCGGTGAAGAAGAAGATCCAGGAGATGATCAAGAATCACCAAGGTCAGTAAGGAGCCAGATCTAAGAGATTCGGCGCACGTGGCGCATGCGCCGTTTCACACCTCCGGTACGCCCACCTAAAGATAAGGCGAAGTGATGCCACGAATTCCGTAGCACCGGCCCCGGCGTGCAGGCATCTGAGGTGCTATTCCGTTCCCGCCTCCTTATGATGCAGTCCTTCCGTGAAGCTGTACTTGAAGTCGAGACGAAAGCTGTTGTCGGTGTAGGCGAGCGCGTCGCTCGAGGATTTCCGCGACAGCTCGAGGACGTAAGCAAATTCAAAGCGAATACGGTCGTTCTTGATGTAGCCGGCGCCAGACATGACCCGCACTGCATCGACGAAGTTGTGTTCCACGAACAATTCGCCGTTCGCCAGCCCATAGAGCGTGCCCGGTTGCCACGCGCGTGCACTGAGCGGGAACTCCACGCCCGGACGCGTGCGGAAACGCCACACTCGGGTGATGGTGTTGCTGTCCGTGTTCGTCGTACGCCGCCATTCGTAGCGCGTCCAGTCATAGAGGTGGATATGCGCTGAGTTCGGCACGAAGACTTTCACGCCAGCGTAGGGCCGAAACTCTCGTGTATTGGCCGAGGGCTCGTTGTTTGTCCACGTGACAAGCACGCCGCCCCACCCTTGGAGCCACGGCCTCGCGTGGTAAATGATGTTCGGAAACGCGATGCGGTAAGACGTCACGCTGCCCGTTTGATCATCGAACCAGACATACGGCGCACCGGAAAAGTCGTCGAGCGGCGTGGGGTGAGCGAAGATGACGCCCACTCGACCGTCGTCTTTGACGTCCTGAGCCTGCGCCCTCGGCGCGCCCAAGACAACGAGCACCAGCACCAGTGCGAAGCGGAATTCGTTGCACAGATTCGGCACAGGATCGTCTCGGAAATTCGACGCGTCGTCCTCCTGGACGGTCATTCCCTGACTCAACCTCAAGAAAGAGTCGCGCGAAGGACTGCAAGACCGATGACCATGGAGTTCGCAGACGATGTTCTCCACAGCGTCGAGCGAATCAGATCGGAAGTAGGTATTACGAATGCCGGTCACCCACGACATGTCGTGAGGAGGCGCGGTCGCCCCGACTCAAGGTCGAAAGCGCCCGAATTCCTCGGGGAGGCTAGCAGTCGTGGGTGCCGCACGAAAACACGGACGTTTCTTCTGCAGTCGCCGCTGCGCCTGGCGCTCTACCGCGCGCCAATGGGGAGAGCCGCTGGCGGTGTGCCCCGCGCGCAACAGTGATGTTGCCGGCACGCGACGCGCGCCGTCGTGGCAGCTCTTACGCGGCAACAATCTCAGTCACCGCTCGCGGATCATTTTTTGCTCGTCGGCCAGAACCCCTTTTTCGATATTCCGAGCCGATTCGCAGATGGTCCGCAAGATTGCAAAGTGCGCGCTCTGCGCGGTGATGTCGCTGCTGACTGCGTGCGGTGGCAATACGCCGACGGTGCCCTCCTCGGCCACCGGGGCGTCGCCTGCACCGACCGTGGGGACGCAGCCTGCTCCGATGACCGGCGTTGTCCAGGGCTTCGTCAGACTCGAGTCGTATTTTGGTCTCGTTCGATCTCCCGAAGGGCCGCTTTCCGGCGCACAAGTACTTGTCACCGAAGGCGCGGGCGCCGGCCAGAGCGTGACCACAGGCGCGAACGGCGAGTACCGATTGGAATTGCCGCCTGGACCGTTCCGCCTACGCTGGTCAGCGCAGGGCGCCGAACCTCGCGACAGCGATCCGGGAGCGGTGATTGCCGGTGCCACCACCACGGTAGACACGGTGGTACTGCGACGGTCGTTCGAAGGGAACCCGGAATGGAGCGTCAGCGGAATCGTCCGCGATAGTCGGGGCAATCCCGTGGCCGGCGTGGGCGTAGAAACATGGGACGGCGTCGCTTGGTTCGTCGGCTATACATCGACGGACGCAACCGGCCGTTTCGTGATCGCATCCAAGCGTCCGCATCCAGATTGGCTTCACATAAGCGCATACAAGGAAGGGTACCCAGGGCGGAACATCACCTTGTTCTGTGGGCCGTCATGCGCACTGACGGTGGATTTTCGTCTGGAGGCGCACGTTCGCGAATGGTTCGACGGTCCCTCGACGATGCAAGTCGGGGACGTCGCGACTGTGTCGCTCGTCGGTGAGTACGCCGACGGTACACGGAGCGTCGAGCGGCCAAACGCCGTTTCATCGAACCCTGCCGTCGTGCAGGTGGTCCCATTGGCACCGCCATACGACAAGACGTACGTGAAGGCGATTACGCCCGGGACCGCAACCCTCCGACAGTACTTAGGCAGCCAGGTCGGCACCCTTACCGTACACGTCTTTCCGTAGAGGCGGACGCAAGGTTCGCCTCCGCAGGCCGCTAGCCGATCGAACCAGGAATCTGAGCTGCGCGGTTCTTGTCGAGTGGAGATCTCACAAACCGGGTTTACGCGGGTCTGCGAACGTGGGGAACACTCGGTTACGAAAATAATCAGTCACCTGCGGCTTCAAGTAGGTCGCGACAGTTGGATCTAAAAGCAAATGCGCGCCGATCTCCGCAAAGGCTTCGGCAGGAGAATCCAGCGCTCGCATTGACGGTAGCCCGATTTCAGGTCTCGTCGCGTAAACCCGGCCGGCATTCCAGGCATCTTCGTATTGATTCTGCGTGAGGAGTTGCTTGATCCGATTGGCGACGTCGTACTGAATTTGCTCTTCGGATTCGGTTACGTTGATCCGCCTCCACCCATGGTCGATGTGCACGAGCCCGATCAGCGATGCGAACTCGTCGTTGACCATTGAAAATCGCTCCCCCTGGTCGTCAATCGCGTGGAATAGTTCATGGAGAAAGATCCGTGTCTGAAGGAGGTATTGAGCTCGTTGGTCCCGCTGTCCCCCCTTCTCGAAAAACCGATCCGTCATTTCTATGAATGACCGACCACTTGATGGCGAGTGAAAGGCGGCATTGACGATGTGAGAAATGGTGCCGTCGTTCTCGGTGCCCAAGGCGTACCGCTGAAGCACATCAGCACCGTGGCGCTGCGATTCCCGGACGACCGCCGAACCGAGCGGCCGTTGCAGAACGTCGTCGATTGCCGTGTGAAGCGATTCGATCTCATGTCGCTTCCAAGATCGGGGACCTCGCTGATGACAAGTCAGGTCGGTAACATTGCACGTTCCGTTGAGCAGCCGGAATCCTCTGTATTCGGTTTGGGCACGGTCCTTGGTAGACGTACCAGACTGAGCGGCGGTGACAGGTCTCGGTGACGCAGTGAGAGCTTGGAGAGAGACCAGCAACGCAGTAGCCGCGAAAATCCGATAGGCCGTACTCATAGGCTTTCCTCCGAATGCACAATCCGTGCAAGAGCTACTAGCCTTCGTTGCGGGCCCCGGCCGTTGCGTGCCCTCGAATCGATAGCGCTGGCGACCGCCCGATCGCGACTGCCGCCTGTGGAGCTGGGATCACCGCAAGCGATCTGTTCGGCTCGCGCGGACTGTTCGACTGGCCCCGAGCGGCACCTGCAGGATGATCCGTTTGCCTTCGAGGACCATGCCGCCGCGATGGATCCCGTTGTTGTCGAAAAGGATCAGATTGCCGTCGTCAGAGGTGAAGAAGTGTTCAGAGGCGAGCAGCGCCGCCACTTCCGGCATCGAGTCGTGCAGGTCATTGCCGAATTCCGATTTCCGCTGCAGCACCTTCGGCAGGGCCGAGAACAGCTCGCGCGTCTCGCGGTCGCACCGGTCGAGGCGTGAAATGTCGTTGGCTTTGCGAACGATGTCGTCGAGGAACCCGAGGCGGATCGCATTGGTGCCGAGCACGTACGAAAACGGGCCGGTCCGGTCCGTGACGTCGGTGAGGTAGATCATGCACTTCACGCGACGGACGGAATCGATGTGCATGTACGCCGTGCTCGGATCCGGCACGCCAGCATCGGCAAAGTGATTGCGCCAGTGCGCGTCCGTCGGGTCATTGATCTGCAGATCGAGGTTTTTGATCTTGACCGCGTGGCCGACATACGTTTCCGCCGCGCCAAGAATGCCCCGCGTCTTCAATGCCGTGCGTACGTCCTTGTAGAGTTGTTCCGCCTCGTCCTTTCCAATCGGCAGCGAGGTGTCCTTCCAGGTCCGCGCCTGCCCAGGGGGTGTTTGTGCTCTTCGCGCCCCGAGAGCTGCGACGAATGGTGCGGCACCCGTGGAGATGCGCGCCATCTCCTCGCTGGTAAGGTGGACAGCTATCGCGCCATTGCGGATCATGTCGCCGGCCAGAGCCGACTGACCGGGAGCAATCGCCGGCTGGAAGGACTGCCCGTACTTGTACCGCCTCACGGCCTGTTCCCGCAGGATCGGAAGCAGCCGCCGGAGTGCCGCCAGGCGCGTCGACAACCTCGGGCTGCCAAAGAGTTGTCCGTACGCCGGATGCGTGGCGTAGTCGGTCGCGGGGATTCGGGTGATCGTCGCCGCTTTTGTGACCGTCTTCTCCTGCACCAGCGTCATGCGCTTCTGAGCCTCCACCCCAGACAACTGCGAATGCTATTTCGTAACTCGTTCCCAGATGAACAGTGTCTGTACGACCGGCTTGTTGAGTTCGGCCTCATCGACGCGCAAGGTCAACTGGTTTGGGCCTTGAAACGAGAACCATCGCCGCGTGGCTCGGCCGACTGCGTTGGGATTTTGATTGATGTCGTAGCGCCGATCCATATAGCCCTCTTTGACGTGGATCTCGAGAGTGGCGCAGTAAGAGTTGATGCCCCTGAGCGCAATCACCGCTTCTTCTGGCGTCGGCCCATTGTCAGACTTCCAGGTCGGACGGTTCGGACTCATGGTGACGTAGCACATGTGGCTTGCTGTGGCGTCGAAAAATGCGTAGCCCATGGCTGGGATGCCATTCGCCCCCTGCCTGGTGGTGCCATCGGCCAGCCGCTGAGGGTTGGATACCAGCCGCCACATGCCCGCCAATTGCCTGGCAGTGTCGTCGGCGTTGGATTGAGCCCGAGGTTCGCTACTGAGTTGCGTCGATATGAGGATGGCGGACCACAAGATTGCCTTCTTCATGCGTTGGCGACCTCTTTTTGATGTCTCGTCACGCGCGTCAGGGGCGGCATCTTCTCATCACGAAGGAACGCGGCCTTCGACTCAAACGCCGATCGTCGTCGCTTCGGCACTCTTGGACGTCGCCGACCGAACGATCAGGTCTATCGCCCCATCGAGGCCAAGGCTCATTGAGTTGATCGCGAGGTCGTAGCAGCGCGGATCTGTCCATTCGGATCCTGCCACCCCCCGAATAAACCGCGTCCGCTTCTGGTCTGACTCGCGCACCATTCGCGATGCCTGGGCGCGATCGGCGGTTTTGTAAACCTGCTGCACTCGATCGACGCGCCACTCTTCTGGAGCATGAACGAAGACCGTTACAACACCCGGACGCCCGCGCAGCATCTGGGCTGCTCCGCGTCCGACGATGATCGCGACGTGGTGGTCAACGATCTCCCGAATCAATCGATTCTCGATCCCAACGATCTCGCCTTCGTAAAGCACCGTCGGAGACGGCGGAACATAGCCCGTTTCGAGAGTACCAACCGAGAAGAAGGTGCCCAGGCGCTCGAACCATGAATCCGCACGGTGTTCGTCCTTCGAATCATGCTCGTGCGCCTTCAGATACTCCGCTACCGCGCGGAGCATTTCACGATCGATATATCGAAAGCCGAGGCGCTCGGCGACGGCCCGTCCGATGTACGCACCACCGCTTCCCTGTTGTCTCGAGATTGCGATGCACCGTGTGTTTGGTACGTTCGACATGACGCCTCCTGCGCGCATGAATGGGGTGGATCAACGTTGGATGCGGCGTCACACTTAAGCGCGCGCCTGGCGGAGTTTAGCCCACAGCTGGGGCGCGTCCCAAAGGGTAGCAGGACCCGCTCAATACACGCCGGTAACGGATTCGCGTCGTCGCCGCAAGCGAGGCGGTCGCGGCTTAGGCTTCACCGATTCGATCCTCGCCGTGAGCGTTTCAAGGTCGCGGGAGGCGGACCGCTTGTGCATCCCGGCACGCCAGCTCCGCTCTCGCACAAATTGCTTTCGCACGTGCCAGAGCGCGATGAAGGCCGTCGATGAGCGCCTGACGTTCGTCATCATCGAGCGGCGCCATGATGGTGTTTTGGGGCATCGTAACACCGCGACGTGCGGATATCGGTTTGTGAATTGCATTCATGAGTGACCCAAATCGAGATCGGCGTTGCCGGAAAGCCATCCTTCAGCCGAGTGGCGACACCGATTCTTGCCGTCACCGATATAGGAGGATCAGCTGCTGAGTTTGCACACTGTTTACGAGAGCGCTGTCTCGATTACTCTTCCTCCGTCGTATGAATTCAGGAGCCCCGTTCCAGGACCATCACCATGCCGATTTTGTCCATCTCGCGGAGTGCCTTCGATCAGTTACATCCCAACCGTACCCCTTTGTGGATGCAAGAAGAAGTCGAGTGGTTCGTTGAACGATCCCGTGCGCTCATTGGATACATCACGCGGCAGCTAAACGGCGAGCGCGACCCGCAGTCAGAGAACTGGTCAATCGCGATCGAGGGGCGCGACGAGCGGGGTCAGTTCCATCTGATCGATTCGCATGACCATCTCGCCAGCCAGCGTGACGCGCGCGCGTTGCTCGAGAAGAGGATGAGCGAACTGCTGGCGAGCGGTCTGAAGGTGTTTCCCAGACGCGCTGGTGCAGCGACGCGCTGATCGCAGAGCGCCGCTGGCGCAACCATAGCTGTTCAGTCGTACTTTCGTTGACGGGTGGGCTGTTGTCATCAGGCGACAGCCGAACGGTGTGTTGCGCGTCACGAGGTCGTTTGTCGGCCATCGGATACGGCACCGAATTTGGTGCACCACCACTGAACCGACATCCCGTCCCGTCCGTTCGGAGCGGATCAGGGAACAAGCTGGTGGTGAAATGGAACACCGTTGTCCGCAGTGTGCCTCGTTGCAAATGACCCACGTCTGTGATGGCGACTTCGTCCTTGAATCGCGATGTACGCGCTGCGGGCACTTGACCACTGATCCGCGGCTCTCGGTCGTCTTCCTCGACGACAACGATGGGCGAAGACAGAAGCTGGTGCAGTGTCTGGAGCGCGAAGGGATTCCTGTGGTCGCCGCTGCCTCGGTAGCCGAACTCGAGGGATGGCCTGTCGGCAAGGTGCTCGTGACCCCAGCTGCGTCGCTGACACCCCTCTGGTTTGACATAGGTGCGGCGCACGTCGTCGTTCTCGCCGATTCCGACGAGGAACGTGCGCTGGCGTCTGGATTCCGGCACGAACGTGCCACGGTAGCCAACGGCGATCCCGCTGCGCTGCTCGCCAGCCTCCGCACCATCGCGAAATCGACAGCGGCTGTGCCACCGAAGAATCGCCCGCCGGAGCGGCGTTCAGGGCCTGCCGAGCGGCGGCGGCACCCGCGGCATGACCGGCGGTCATAATCCCGCTGCGAATAGAGCCTGTTTCGGTCCACTGATAGAATCACGTAGTTCTGGTTGGTGGACTCCACCAACCACTAACC
>Ga0134124_10004355_pt1 | contig 11376 bp, 14 predicted proteins | sample KB304_FD_96880 | JGI IMG/M metagenome (GOLD analysis project Ga0134124, IMG submission 96880) | Terrestrial soil microbial communities without Nitrogen fertilizer from Kellogg Biological Station, Michigan, USA - KB3-0-4 | ecosystem: Environmental > Terrestrial > Soil > Unclassified ... | reverse complement strand
TGCTGGCACAGGATATCCACCTGTTTTCCACAGTCCGGGGAGCTGAATCACTCATTGCAGAAGAGCTCTACGCGCACGCGATGAAACGCATCTTCCACCTCACAACGCCTATGCCATTTCGGCACAAGCCGAGGCGGAAGAGCATCAGTTTGAAAAAAGATCACTTGGAGGTTCTTGCGCACAACGCATAAAACCCTTCGAGGAACCTTGTCCCCGAATGAAGCCCCGTGGCCGGGACTGATTTGCAGGAGTTACCTGTATTTAGTTGATGCCGGACGAGCGACGAGAGTTTCACAAAATACGTCCGGCTAGCCACACACTACACTGCTCTCGGTGAATTGTTTATATCAGATGAATGCCGGAAAGCGCAAGGGGGAATCCGTTTTGTCACGGATGCCGGCTGCATTCAAGACCCGAAGCGAACCAAACGGCGCTCGACTTCGATCGAGATGATGGATTCGAGTCAACCGATTCGCCTGGCGAATCTCCAGCTCCGCTCGGGATGGCACTATTTGGGCGCCGGCAGGCGCCACAGTTTTGTGACCAGCAGCGCCACTGCGATTCCTAACGACACTTCCACGAAGCGGTGATAGGCGACGACCCACGGCGGAGCCAAGTGCGCGACCAGCAGGACGATCGTCAAAGTGATCGCAGCAAAACGATAAGAGCCGCCCAGGCGCAGCAGGGCGGAGAGAATTCCGCAAACCAGAATTCCGGCGCCGTAGACCATCCCATTCACCGGGAAGAAGGTGGCGATGAGGGCGCCTACGACCGCGCCCAGGGCCGTTCCGGCGAAGCGCTGCCAGGACAGTGTGAACGGATCAGAAGGCGAGAGCAGAATTACTATGGTTGAAATTGGTGCCCAATAAAATTCCGGAAGCTTCAAGGCATGCGCCAGCATTGTGGACAAAACCGCAGCGACGGTGGTTCTGGCCGAGTGCAAGAGGGCTTCGCGGGTGAGGCCCAGGCGGGCGGTCCATGCAACCATATCGCGGGTGATTGTATCGCGCGGGGCTAATGAGGGACTTCCGGGAACGGCTAGAGTCAAAAACCTTCGCGGACGAGTGGCCCGCGATCACACGGTCCCGGCCACGCCAAACGCTTGCCGAGCTTTGCTCGGCGTGGACGGGTCCGAGACCCGTCCCCTCCACGAGCCGTGCTGGCTATTGAAATTCGACGGTGATGAGCTTGGCGTTTTGTTTGCCTATGTTGGTTAGGGCGTGAGTGCTGTCGCCTTTTGTCCAGGCGATGTCTCCGGCTTTGAGCTGAATTTGGGCCGGCGCATTGCCTTCGATGTCGCTGCGCAAATCCAGATCGGTTACGGCCACCAGCAGATGGGGGCCGGCGTGATGGTGTTTGGGGAGGACTCCGCCGGGTTGCAGGTCGAACTGGGAGACGCGTACGCCGTCTTTGACGAAGAGGATGTCGCCGGTGCCGCCGTTCAGGACCTGCAGGCCGCGTTCTTCCTCTCCATTCACTCCCCATTGAGGCGGAGGCGACTGGCGCGCCTTCTCGTCCTGCATGAGTTCGATGGTGACGTTGCGGAACGGTTGGTCGGAAAGGTTCTTTGCGACGTGGGCGAATCCGCCGGGGACGAAGTGGGTCTCGCCATCCTGCAGCGTGAGTTTGATGGGCGGCTTTCCGGCAACGTCGTTCTCTACCTCCGATACTCCCAGGGTCACGTAGATGTAGTCGTAGCCGTGGCGGTGCAGCAGCGTGGACGCGTTGGGTCCGACTTCCACCTTGAAGACGCGCACATATTCGTTTTCGAGGGCGAGATGATGTCCGGGCTCGGCCGTGATTTCGACTTGCGGAGGTGGGGCACGGTGCCCGTACAGGAACCAGATCAATGCGACGGCAATCAATGCGAGGACCGGGGTAAAGACGAACCCTAGCTGGCGGCGTGTCATTTGAGCGAGATTCTAGCATTCCGTCCGGAGGGAAGCGGTTAAACTTAGCTTCATGGCGGACCTGGGCAAAGTGCTGATTGTCGCGGGCGGGCTGGCCATCGTGGCCGGACTGGCGTTTGTCTTGCTGGGACGCGCGCATGTTCCGCTAGGGCGGCTGCCGGGGGACATTGTTTATCGGGGGAAGAACAGTACATTTTATTTTCCGCTGGCGAGCTCGATACTGATCAGCGTTGTGCTTTCTGTCGTGCTTTACCTAATTGGGCGCTTCCGGCATTAATTATTCTCTGCCGGCTATCTGAAAACCCCCGCCCAAGCCAAGCTTGGACCGACACCCTCCTGACAGCCTAGTCGGCTACAATAAGAACTGATGCGACCCACGAGCAAGGACCGACGACTAGCGACCAATCCCGCATGATAAAGAACGATTCTAAATCTCAGGTCTCTGAAGCCATTCGTGCCTGCCTTGAAAAGAAGGCAGAAGAAATCACCGTATTGGAATTGGAAAAAGGGTCGGGGGCGTTTACCGATTATTTTCTGGTGTGCAGTGGGACCAATCCGCGGCAAGTTCAGGCCATTGCAGACGAAGTGGAACTGCGTTTGAAAGGAGCCGGACTCCGGCCAGCCCACATCGAGGGTTACCGGCAGGCCGAGTGGGTGTTGCTGGATTATGTGGATTTTGTGGTCCACATTTTCTCCGAGAAGGCGCGGAAATTTTATGACCTGGAACGCTTGTGGAAGTCGGCGCGGCGCATGGAGCCGGCCGAGCTTGTGGCTGAACCCAAGCAACGGCGGGCCCCGGTGCGCAGCCTGAGGAAAAAGCGGGCTTAGCAGCTTTAAAGCGAAATCCTGAACCGCAAAGTGCGCAAAGGAAGCGCTAGGGTCGCATAGAAAATCCAGCGCAATTGCGACTAGCCGGCGCGGATGAACATCCTCTGTGGTTAAATCCTCCTGGTGAAAATCAAACTTGTCTGGATCGGCAAAACGAAGGACGCGGCCATCCAATCTCTGACCGATGAATATCTGAAGCGCCTTTCTCGATATGGTGAAGTCGAAGGAGTCGCGCTCAAAGACGAGGCGGCGATTCTGAGGCTGTGCGCGCGGGATGGCCGTCCCAGCCGACACACGCTGGTCTTGTTGGATGGGCGGGGCAAGCAACTTTCCTCGGAAGAGCTGGCAAAATTTGTGCGCGACTACCAGGACCGGAATCCCCTTCCCCTGCTGTTTGCGGTGGGCGGCGCGGACGGCTTCAGCGAGCAGGCGCGGCAGGCGGCCGCTTTAGTCCTCTCGCTGGGCAAGATGACGCTGGCGCATGAGTTGGCACGAGTCGTCCTGCTGGAGCAACTGTACCGGGCGTTCACCATTCTAAAGGGTCATCCCTATCACCTGGGGCACTGAGAAGATCCTGGAATTCAGGCGTGTACCTTCGTGATGTTCCCGCCCGTCCTCGCGAAGGCATAGAGTAGGGATGTCAGCAGAAGTTTGCTGGCGGTTCAGCCCTCCCCATTAAAGGACTTACGGCCATGAAGAATCCATTCGAAGTGTTAAAGAGTAAGGAACAGGAAGTCGCTCAGGTCAAAAAAGAGATCAATGCGTTGCGAGTTACCATCCAGCTGATCGGCGACGAGAAATCGGTGCCTGACCCCAAGGTGGATCTGCGGTCCGTTATCGAAATGCCGTAGGCTGCGTTTCCTCCTCCTCGGACTAATTCTGAAAGTTGAAGCACGGGCCTAACCGCCCGTGCTTTTCTACTTGAGCCCTGTCCATTCTTGTTTAGGATCAACAGGATAGCGCCGCACGAGCGGGCGCTTGCGCCCACATTCCCCGGAACAGGTACAATAAAGGGTTCGCCGGTATGTCGGACATTCGCCGTGGTCTCATCATCGTGAATACCGGCCCGGGCAAGGGCAAGACCACCGCTGCCATGGGCACCGCCCTGCGGGCGGTGGGGCAGGGCATGCGGGTCCTGATGCTGCAGTTCTTGAAGGGCTCGTGGCACTACGGCGAACTGGATGCCGTGCAGGCTTTTGGCGACAAGTTCGTCATGAAGCAGATGGGCCGGGGCTTCGTGAAAGTTGGGGCCGAGAAGCCTGATCCCGAAGATGTCCGCATGGTGGAGGACGCCTGGGCGGAGGGCGTGGCGGCGATCAACTCTGGCACCTGGGACCTGGTCATCCTGGATGAGATCAACTACGCCATCGGTTACGGGATGCTCGATCCGGCCAGAGTGGTGGAGACTCTAAAGAGCAAACCTGAAATGGTGCACATTATCTTGACCGGGCGAAACGCGCATCCGACAATCGTCGAGCTCGCGGACACGGTGACTGAAATGCGCCAGGTGAAGCATGCCTATGAGAAGGGCGTGATGGCGCAGAGAGGGATCGAGTACTAAGCAACATCGTCATTGGTCCTTGGTCGTGGGCAAAGGCCTTTGACCAGGGACCGGCGACCAACGACTGACTTATGGCATGGTTCAAGCGACAGGCGGGAGAGCTGGATACTTCGGGTGAGCGTAAAGTTCGCACCGAGGGGCTGTGGGTGAAGTGTGACACCTGCCGCCAGATTATCTGGAAGAAAGATCTGGAAGAGAATTTCAACGTTTGTCCCAAATGCGACCGGCATTTCCGCATTGATGCGCGCACCCGCCTGGGCCAACTGCTGGATGACAACGAATACGAGGTTTCCGACTCCAATCTGACTTCTACCGACCCCCTGCATTTCGTCGACCTCAAGGCGTACTCGGCGCGGCTGAAACAGGCGCAGGCCGACACCGGACTGAAGGATGCCGTGATCAATGCACGCGGCAAATTGAACGGGCACACTGTAATCGTCAGTTCGATGGAATATGCGTTCATCGGCGGAAGTATGGGAGCGGTGGTAGGAGAGGCCATCACGAGGGCCATTGAGCAAGCGACCGAGACCCGTGTGCCGATTGTCATCGTTTCTGCTTCGGGCGGAGCGCGCATGATGGAAGGCGTGATCAGCCTCATGCAATTGGCCAAGATTTCGGCCGCGCTGGCGCGGCTGGACCAAGCCCAGGTCCCATTTATTTCGGTCCTGACCGACCCCACTACGGGAGGCGTGACTGCTTCGTTTGCCATGCTGGGAGACTTGAATATCGCCGAACCAGGGGCGCTGATTGGATTCGCCGGTCCTCGAGTAATTGAGCAGACCATTCGGCAGAAGCTTCCCCAGGGATTCCAGCGAAGCGAGTTCCTGCTCGAGCACGGCATGCTGGACGCGGTGGTACACCGTCGGCAGCTGAAGGCTTACATTTCTCGGGCGCTCGAGTTCATGAACCAGTCTGAGGGGCAGTCGGCAGTCGTCAGTCGTCAGGCTTCAGCTTAATCGGTCGTCGGTCGTCAGCGGCAGCCCCCGGTGGTTCATCTCGCGCCCCGCCTCCCCCTTTCCAGCCCGCCAACCTCGCACTTCGATGACAGGGGCTCGAAGGCCCAAAGTTGAGCTGTTAACCTAAGAAGTAGCTGACGACCGACAACTGAAGACTGACGACTGATGTCTTCCTACGAAACCGCCATCGCTCGCATGTACGCGTTAGGCCATGAATTGGCTCAGACGCCCTCGCACAAGTTCGATCTGGCGCACATGCGAGTCTTGTTGGCGGCGCTGGGCAATCCGGAGCGTCATTTTCCCAGCGTGCTGATCGCGGGGACTAACGGAAAAGGATCAACTGCGGCGACCCTGGGTTCAATTTTGCGGGCGTCGGGGTTGCGCACCGGGCTTTATACCTCTCCCCACTTGGTTCGCATCAACGAGCGCATACAGATCGGCGAACAGTCAATCAGCGACCATGATTTTGCGCTGGTTCACGATCTGGTTGACCGTACCGCCGAGCGTTTGGTGAGTGAAGATGACCTGCCGTGGCACCCCAGTTTTTTCGAGATGCTCACCGCGATCGCATTCGAACACTTCGCGCGCCGGAAGGTGGAGATCGCAGTGCTCGAGGTCGGCATGGGCGGACGCCTGGATGCGACCAACGTGGTGGATCCGCGCGTCAGTGTCATCGCCGATATTTCGCTCGATCATCAGAAATTTCTGGGTGATACCGTAACTGAGATCGCGGGCGAAAAGGCGGGGATCATACGTCCTGGGGGCGTGGTGGTTACCCTGCCTCAGCAACCGCAAGCCAATGACGTGATCGGGAACACGATCCTGGAGTTGGGAGCGCGGGCGGTGAATGCCGTTCCCTACGTGCCGCCTGTGAGCCCGGGGAGCAGCGAGTACCTGACAGCCAGTGCAGACAAAACGCCGGTGTCCCGATATCCCCTGCAAGTGATGGGCGAGCCGATCATGGTGGAAACTCCGCTGCTGGGGCGGCACCAATTGAGAAATGTTGCGCTTGCGATTGCGGCGGCGGAGGAGCTCAGCCGGCAGGGGTTTTCGGTAACTGCTGCTTCAATCGAGCAAGGTATACGGGAGACACATTGGCCGGGGCGGTTTCAGGTAATACTCGCCAGCGGCAGCGCGCCCGAATATGTTTTCGACGTGGCCCATAATCCAGCCGGAGCGTGGGCGTTGCGTTCCACGCTTTCGGCCGGGTATCCGGATCGCCCTTTGACATTTATTTTCGGCGCGATGCGGGACAAGGCTATCGGAGAAATGGCGGAGATCTTGTTTCCGCTGGCGGACCGTGTGATTGCGACTCGCGCTGACAATCCTCGATCGGCTTCACCGGAGGAGATTCGCGAAGCGGCATCGCGCACGTCCACCCCGTTGGAAGAAGCTTCGGATGTGGCGGCTGCCATCGAACTGGCACGCACTTCGGCTCGCGCCGGCGCGGTGGTGGTTATTACCGGATCGATATACATTGTAGGAGAGGCGATGCGACTGCTCGGCGCGCGCATCTAAAAAGTAGTGCCATCCGTGAAAACACCGATCGAGATGGACGGAGCAACGGAAGTGCCTGAGGCATCCGCCCCGGCCCAACCCGTGACGGCAGCCCTCTCTCGACGCTACGGGTGGCTCAGCCGTCTGCGGTCATATTTCATCTTCGATCCGCTCATCTGGGGCTACACGGTTGTCCTCGGAATCATTTCCATCCCGGTGTCCCTCTTCGGAGATAAGGGCCGCATCCTGCACGGGTTCGCGCGCTTCTGGTCATGGCTGATCATGAAGACGATTGCTTGTCCCACGAAGGTAACGGGGATGGACACAATCGACACCTCGAAGCCCTACGTCTACGCCGTCAATCATGCCTCCGCACTCGACATTCCCGTGTTGTATGTTTACCTGCCATTCGAGTTTCGGATTGCGTTCAAGAAAGAATTGCTGGCCTATCCAATTGTGGGGTGGCACCTGAGAAGGTCGGGGCAAATTTGTGTGGACCAGCAAAACCCGTCGCGGTCGATTGGCAGCATCCGTGCCGCACTGAAGAGTCTGAAGAGCGGGATGCCGCTGGTCATCTTCCCCGAAGGGGGCCGCACCCCGGATGGAGAGATCAAACCGTTCTTGCCGGGAGCTCTATTTCTGGCCATCAAGGCACAGGTGGATATTGTGCCGGTGGCGTTGGTCGGGACCTTCGAACTGCTGCCGATGAATACTTACCACATTAAGTGCCGGCCGCTCGAGATGCGCCTTGGTCAGCCCATTTCGACCTCTGGATACACGCTGCGAAATATGGACGCGCTTTCGGATCGGGTGCATCAGGCGGTTGTGGATCTGCACGAGAGATCTTCATAAAAACAGATCTTCAGTTTTATATCTCAGTGGTCAGTGGATCTGCGTCGACGGGCTGCATCCGAAGTTCTTCCACTTTTTCCGCGATGGCGTATTTCAGATCGTCAATCCCTTTGCCGGTCACGGCTGAGACGGAGAACAACTCCAGATTCATCTTCTTGCAATAGCGCTTGAGCTTGGCCAATTTCTCTTTGTTGGCAACGTCAATCTTCGAAGCCACCATGATCACAGGCTTGTCTTCGAGATGAGCTCCGAAGCTGGCCAGTTCTTCGGCGATGACTTCGACATCTTTGACTGGATCGGGGCGTCCGCTGGCGTCGGAAACATCCACCAGGTGCACCAGTAAGCGGTTGCGTTCGATGTGGCGGAGGAACTGGGTGCCCAGTCCGGCGCCGGTGTGCGCGCCTTCGATCAACCCGGGGATGTCGGCTACCACAAAGCTTTTCTCATCGGGGGGTTGGCCAACCACCGCCACGCCAAGGTTGGGCTGCAGCGTGGTGAAGGGATAGTCCGCAATCTTGGGGCGGGCGGCGGAGATGCGTGAAATCAGCGTGGACTTGCCCACGTTGGGATAGCCGACCAGGCCGACATCGGCGAGCAGTTTCAGTTCGAGGCGGAAGACGCGCTCTTCACCGGGGCGTCCCGGCTCGTGCTCTCGCGGAGCCTGATGCGTTGACGTGGCGAAGCGCGCATTCCCGCGACCGCCGCGGCCACCGCAGGCGATGACGATGCGGTCGTCCGGGCGAGAGAAGTCGTGGACTTTCTCTCCAGTCTCGTCGTCGTAGACGATCGTGCCTACCGGAACTTTCAGCAGGACGTCCACACCCTCGCGGCCGGTGCGGTTGGAGCCTTCGCCGTGGCGTCCGCGCTGCGCTTTGTACTCCGGATTGAAGCGGAAGTGTACCAGCGTATTATGCCGCTCGCTGGATTCCATGATGACGTCGCCGCCCTTACCGCCGTCACCACCCGAGGGACCGCCACGCGGGACGAATTTCTCCCTGCGGAAGGCCATACAGCCGTTGCCGCCGTCGCCAGCTTTGACCCGGATTCTTGCCTCGTCGATGAACATCAATTGTCAGTCTTCGGTCGTCGTTCGTCAGCCGGACCACGAACCCGTGGGGACAGCCCCCTCGGCTGTCCTGGCCGAGCCGAGCTCGGCTGAGAATTTGCTGAAAGCCGAGAGCTGACAGCTGGCAGCTTAAACAAAAATGCCCCGGCCCGCGCCGAGGCTTCGGACCGCTCAAGTTCCCGCGGCCCTACTTGATCTTCCGACTGCTATTTCGCTTCCAGGGGTTCGATCATGACGAACTTGCCCATGGAACCTTTGTCCATGAACTTGATGCGTCCGCTGATCTTGGCGAAGAGCGTGTCGTCTTTGCCGCGACCGACGTTCAGGCCTGGTTTGACCCGTGTGCCCCGCTGGCGCACGATGATGGTGCCGCCCGGGACAACTTGTCCGCCGAAAGCTTTGAAGCCTAACCGCTGCGCGTTGGAGTCGCGTCCGTTTCGTGAACTGCCTAGACCCTTTTTATGTGCCATTGATTTCCAGTTTCCAGTTTCAGGTTTCTTGTTTCAAATCCTAGTGGCGGCCGGCGTTATTTTTTCTTCTTCGGCGCCGACTTCTTTGGCGCTGCCTTTTTGGTTGCTGCTTTCTTTGCCGGGGACTTTGACTTGGCTTCGACCTTGGGAGCTTCTGCTGCCTGGGCCGGGTGAACTTTCTTTGGTTTTGCGTCTTTCTTGGGAAGCTCGGGGGCGGTAAATTTCTGTCCGTCAAAAGCGATTTCCGTGATGCGGACGGCAGTGTATCCCTGGCGATGTCCGCGCAGCTTCTTGTATTGCTTCTTGCGTTTGTAATGGAAGACCAGAATTTTCGCGGCGCGGCCCTGCTCCACCACTTCACCGGTCACGAGCGCGGCGGACTGGGGGCGACCGATCTGGCCGGGTTCGCCCGAGACGGCCAGCACGTCGTTGAACTCGATTTTACCGTCGGCGCCGTTGCCCTGATTCTCGAGTCGAATCACATCGCCGGGCGCCACCCGGTACTGTTTACCTCCGGCGCGGATGACCGCGTACATACTCATGCCTCCGTCCAATCTTGGGCCCGTCGCGGCCTGGCGCGATTGCGGGAAACCTGCTGAATTTCCTGTGCTTGCTTTCCGCGTCGGCGCTCTGGGCAACGAATGCGGGGCGGCTCCAGAACGGAACCGTGAGTACAGGCAAACCCAACCATTCTAGCGTGTGCTGTTGAAACACGTCAAACCGACGGGGGGAGGTCGAAGGGTGGAGCACCTGCTTACAACTGGGTCTGGGCTTTAGCCCTAAGCACCGCAGCGTCTGAACCGGCGCCGAAGGGCTATCTTTAAATGCATCGCTAACGCGCAGCTCCGCCCGGGACCATTTGCAGGTCTTACGCCGGACTTACTGCAGATTTACTGCCAGGCTAGGCCTCTGATTGCGGTTCGGGATGCATCTAGCTAAGTGAGGCGCATTCTGAGGAATGCGTATCCAGTCAGGTCTGGCGGCATTCCAGGCCTTATCGTTTGTATTCCCGTCGGGTCACAAAAAACGGTCTTGTCTTGAAGGTCGGACATGGAAGCGGTTATAACTGCGCTAGTCGCGATTCCTGACGGGCGGGGGCGTTATGAATTTTCGTAGGAATGTTGAGGTCCCAGCACGAGTTGTGGTTGTTATCTCGCTTTTGGCGCTGACCGCGGCGGCGCAGGATAAGAAGGAATTCACCTATAACGTCGGGCCCAGGGCAGTGGTTTCGATCACCAACAATTATGGTCCGATCACGGTCAAGCCTTCGGGAAGCCGGCAGGTTGTAGTCGAGACCGTATCGCGTTCCGATGCGGTGAGCCTAGTGAACGAGCAGCATGGCGATCGTATTGAACTGCGCTCGGTTTCGAGCCGGCAGGGCACCGATCTGGTGGACTATACGGTACTGGTGCCGGTAGATGCGTTCGTAAGCCTGCGTTCCTCCGACGGAACTCTGCGGGCGCAAGGACTACGCGGCGATGTGATTCTGGAAGCTGCGGCCGCCTCGGTCGAAGTAACGGACATCAGCGATGCCCACCTGCATGTGAAAACTCTCAGTGGCCCGATCACTTTGACTGACATTCGCAATAGCCACCTTGACATCCACTCGGTAAGCGGCAATGTGAACATCCGCAATGTAACCGGACCATCGGTCGAGGTGAATTCAGGAAGCGGTCGAATCTCCTATCAAGGCGATCCCGGGTCCGCAGGCGAATATTTGCTCACCAGTCATTCGGGAGACCTCGAGGTCTCGATTCCCGCCAACGCTTTCGTCGACATCAAGGCACGCTCCATCAAGGGACAATCGGATCCGGAGTTTCCGATTGCAAACAGTTTTTCCGCAGGTGGTACCCGGAATTTGTTGCTGAAGCCTGGGATGGTGACTCGATCCCGCTTTGAGTTGCGTTCGTTTCGCGGCAAGATCAGCTTGAAACGCCCCTAGTCGACAATGCCGCGTGGGGCAAGCCGCCCTCCGGCGCTTTGTTACTACGGTGCCAACAAGGAGGAATGCCGGTTGCATCTCCTTTTGCCTTCGGTGTAGATTTCAGGAAGCACTTTCCTGCAGTTATCGTTATGCGGTCGTTCTCGAAACGGATAGCGTTGCTTTGCCTGTTGCTGACCTTGTGCTCAGCCGTGGCTACAGTTACGCACCACCACTCGAGCGCGAACGATGCCGCAAAGTGTACGGTCTGCGTAGCCTCGCATTCGGCTTCTCCGCAAGCCACATCGGTCTTAC